>Ga0209164_1000566_pt1 | contig 80439 bp, 72 predicted proteins | sample MTBNYHSulfiMetaG_FD_187458 | JGI IMG/M metagenome (GOLD analysis project Ga0209164, IMG submission 187458) | Enrichment culture microbial communities from rom New York Harbor, USA that are MTBE-degrading - MTBE-NYH (New York Harbor Sulfidogenic)... | ecosystem: Environmental > Aquatic > Marine >... | reverse complement strand
TGCAATCCTATTCCAAACTAATTGCTTTGCCTTTGGCATTTATTTTTTGTCCGCCAAAATCCGCAAAATTTTGCTGTTACCGTTCCGATTTTCGGGAGGATATCGTCGATTTTATAGAAGAAAACTTTCGTACAGCCTCTAGGTTACCCGCCCCAAGGGGCGCACCTAACCCTGGTTAGCATGGGGATTGGGCGTCCCTGCAACACCTACATAGCGGAGTTATTTTTATAGTTTGGTTTCCGTCCCGCTCACATCCAGGTCCAGATGTGCAACCGGGCGGAGCCCGTGTTGCCGGCCCGGTCCACGGCCCGTACCTCCAGACGGTGGGGACCGAAGGAGGCATTGGTCCAGTGCCATTCAAAAGAGGTGGAAGATGTGGTGGTTACGTAACGCCCGTCCACATAGTACTCGATGTGCTCCACGCCGGCGATGTCGTCGCTGGCCGTGGCGGTGACGGTGATGTCTCCGATGACGATGATGCCCCAGGGAAGCATACGCTGCTCCTGGTCGAAGAAGTAAAGCCGGTGCCGCTCGGGCCGGGTGATGGACACCGACGGCGGGGTGCCATCAATGTACACCTGGGAGGTGCTGGTTCCCTGGTTGCCCTCGGCGTCGGTCACGGTCAGTTTTACCCGGTAAATGCCCTCCTCAGCATAGATGTGGGTGGGGGAGGCGCCGGTGGCGGTGCCGCCGTCGCCGAACTCCCAGTGGTAGGAGGTCAGGGGGGCCATGAATCCGGTGCTGGCCGTGGCATCAAAGGCGATGGAATCACCTGCTTTTCCGTAGTAGGGGCCGCCCATTCTGGCAATGGCCGGGGAAAAATCGACGTAGAGGAGGTAATGCTCAATCATGCAGTCGCCGTAGGCAATTCTGAAGTAGCCATCCTCTCCCCACTCGGGACCCCAGCTGTTTTTGACTATCCAGCATCCCTGCTGGTCGTCGTATCCCACGATAACCACCTGGTGGTTGATGTCGCTGGTGGTCTCCTCTCCCGGGTGCTCGTACACGCCGCCGGTATAGGAGCCGAAGCCGCTCATGACCGCCATCTCTGCCACCAGCGGCCCGTGGTCTATGAGCGCCGCTTTCAGCTCCTCCCGCTCCGGACTGCGAAGGGAGCCGTACCTGGTAATGGGAATCATCTGTCGCCGCCAGTCCCCGCATTTGTCGTCGCAGGGAACGTTGTCGTTGGCCTGGTAGGGAAAACAGGATTCGGTGATGGCTCCACCGCTCCGCTGGATGTAGCTGTAGGCCCAGAAGGCATTCCACCCGCTGCATCCGCCGCTGCCCGCCGGGCAGGAGAGCAGGTGCTGCTCGGAGAGGTCCAGGTCAATGTCCGGGTGGTGCGAGCGAATGTTGATGACGGCCTCCAGGGCCCCCATTGCTGCAAAGCCCCAGCAGCTGCCGCAGGGGCCCTGGTTCTTGACCGGGGTCGTCCAGTCGCCGGTGACTCCCTGATAGGTGGCGGACCGCCAGTCCCATCGGGTGGGCGTCTCGCTGGAGGATACCAGAACGGAAATGTCCGTGGGCTCAATCTCGGCGGCGGCCAGAGAGATGCATCCCGTGCCCTGCAGGCCGGCCGGAGCGGGGGTGCTTTCCACGGGTAGGGAATGCTCTTTCCATCCGGCTATGCCGCCCTCCAAAACCCGGGTGGCGAGACCGTAGGAGGACAGGCGCCGGGCTGCAAACATGGCCTGTATCTCATCTGCGCCGTAAACGATGACCGTGGCCGATGCATATTCCCGGAGGTCGTTGTCGAGGCAGGAGCCGCACAGGAGAGTAGTCAGGGGAATACATATGGCGCCGGCTATGTGCTCCTGCTGAAACGTCGCCGCATCCCGTACGTCGAATACCATGGCATGGGAGGTACGGGTCGCCCTCCATGCATCCAGTGGAGACAGGGAATGGATGTCGCCGGGGCCGGAGGGAGACAACGACACAGGGAACGGGGTGGTCCCGGCGGCGGTGGCCAAAAACAAAAGCGCTACCAGTCCTGCACAGAGAGCCCGGAGGGAGGGAGACGTCATGGTGGTAAACATAATGCCACCTGCGATATAAGGTTATTGCCGTCGGTCTGCGAAATCATTATAGACGTCGAACCCATATACGCAGGATGGGGTCACGGAACGGACGGGCGAATGGCCGCCTCAGCCCCGTGTCCCGTATCGCATATCGGTGCATCGCCAGTGGCCGGCGTCTGCCTCCCGCTGCCGGTGCGGTTTCGGTGTATACATGACCTATCCCTACACGGCCTTCAGAGAAGAGATACACACCGCCCTGGCCCGAGTCGTCCGTAAGGAGTACGGGACGGACGTAGCCGTGCGGCTGGAGGCTCCGTCAGAGCATGCCGATGCAGCCTTTCCCTGCTTCTCCCTGGCCGGCGTGGCCAAGGCTTCACCCCAGGATATAGCCCGGCGGCTGGCGGCGGGCATGGAGGGAGAATGGATCGACCGGGTGGAGGCGGTAAACGGCTATCTCAACTTTTTTATCGACCAGGAGCGGCTGGGCCGGGAGGTGCTGAGCCTGGTGGATGCCATGGGGGACCGGTTTGGAGCCCTGGAAGACAGGGGGACATCGGTCATCGTGGAGCATACCTCGGCCAACCCCAACGGCCCGCTGCACGTGGGACGGGCCCGCAACCCCATCATCGGGGACACCCTGGCCCGCCTGTTTCGCTGGGCCGGCTACCGGGTGGAGACCCAGTTCTATGTGGACGACATGGGCAAACAGGTGGCCACCCTGCTGTGGGGCATCCGGAATCTGGACCTGAAGACCGAGGGAGACAAAGAGGACCACCGCCTGGTGGCCTACTACCAGCGGGCACACGCCCGGGCCGCCGAAGACGAGGAGGTGGACGAGCAGATAAGGGACATCATTCGGCGGTGTGAGGAGGGGGACCCGGAAGCCCTGGGGGCAGTCAAGGAGGCCTACCGGGGCGTGCTCGCCGGCATACTGCAAAGCCTGGAGCGCATCAACATCTCCATCGACAGTTTCGTGGAGGAGTCCCGATTTGTCAGAGAGGGAACCGTGCAGCAGGTCATCCAGAGGCTGCAGGAGAGCCCCTACGCCGGTCGGGAGGGCGGAGCCCTCTATCTGGATCTGGAGCCTTTCGGCGTCCACGGCCGCAACAAAAAGTTTTTCCTCACCCGCACCGATGGCACCTCGCTGTACGCCACCCGGGACATCGCCTATCACCTGTGGAAGGCGCAGCAGGCCGACAGGCTGGTAAACGTTCTGGGCGAGGACCACAAACTGGAGGCCCGGCTGGTGGAGATAGCGCTCACCATTCTGGAGACCACGGTGCCCGTTCCCGTCTTCTACTCCTTCGTGTCTCTACCCGAGGGAAAAATGTCCACGCGGAGGGGGCGGGTGGTCCACCTGGACGACCTCATCGAGGAGGCCGTGGAGCGCGCCCACCGGGAGGTAAAAAAACGCCGGGAGGTGCCCGAGGAAACGGCGCGGCATATCGCCGAAAAGGTGGGCACCGGCGCCATTCGCTACAACATAGTCAAGGTGCGACCGGAGAAGGCCATAACCTTCCGGTGGGAGGATGCCCTGAATTTCGAGGGCCAGTCTGCGCCCTTCATCCAGTATGCTCACGCCCGCTGCTGCTCCATTCTCCGCAAGGCCGGGGATGCCGGGGTCAGCCCGCTGCCGGGCTCCGGCTTTGACCACCTGCAGGAGATACGTCTGCTCAAAACCATTGCTCTGTTTCCCGATGTCGTGGAGAGCAGCAGCCAGAGCTGCAATCCGGCCGCCCTGGCCGAATACGCCCATACCCTGGCTGCCGACTTCAACCTTTTTTACCGCGACTGCCAGGTGCTGGGCAGCGACCGGGAGGAACAGCGGCTGGCCCTGGTGCGGGCCACGCAGATTACCCTGCGCAACGCCCTGGAGTTGCTGGGCATCGCCGCCCTGGAAGAGATGTAACTCTAGGGGGACTTGCGGGTGACCGTACGGGGAAAAGCAATGGCGTCCTTGATGTTGTCCAGGGCGCAGATCCAGGCCAGCAGGCGCTCCACACCCACCCCGTATCCAGAGTGAGGCACCGAGCCGTAACGGCGCAGGTCCAGGTACCACTCATAGTTGCGGGGGTCCTCGCCCTGCTGATCCAGGGACTCCATGAGCTCCTCTATGTCGGTGGAGCGCTGGCTGCCGCCCACGATTTCCCCGTAGCCCTCGGGGGCCAGCATGTCGAAGCACAGGGCCTCATCCGGGTGCTGGGGGTCGCGGGGCTTGTAGAAGGCCATGGTTTCCTTGGGGTAGTGGGTGACCACCACCGGGGTGTCAAAGTGCCTCATCAGCTCCTCCTCCTCCAGGGTGCGCAGGTCCTTGCCGAAGGGCACGTCCATTCCGTGCTCGGCCAGAACCTCCAGGGCCTCCCGGTACTTGATGGTGGGCCATTCCTTGTCCAGCAGGGCACGGAGAGCCTCCGGGTCCCGGCCCAGGTACGCCAAATCCCGCTCGTGGTGCTCCAGCACCCGCCGGAGAACAAATTTTATTTCGTCCTTGGCGTACTGGGTGGCCTCGTCCAGCTCCATCCAGGCTGCCTCCATCTCCGCCATCCAGAACTCGCTCAGGTGGCGGCTGGTCTTGGACCTCTCAGCCCGGAAGGTGGGAGCCACGTCGTAGACCCTCTCCAGGGCAAACACGGCCGCCTCTGCGTACAACTGCCAGGATTGGGAGAGATAGGTGGTATCCCCGTAATACTTCACCTCAAAAAGGGTGGCTCCGCCCTCGCACTGGCTGGGCTGCAGTATGGGTGGATGAAACTCGTAGAACCCCCGGCTGCGGAAAAACTCGTGGATGGCCCCCACCACGGTGTGGCGAATCTTCATGATGGTGGTCAGCCGGCGGCTGCGCAGCCACAGGTGCCGGTTGTCCAGGAGAAACTCCGTGCTGTGGTCCTCGGTGATGGGGAAATCCTCGGCAAACTGGATGACCCTGAAGGAGGTGGCATGGATTTCACGGCCTCCAGGGGCCCGCTCGTCCTCATGAATGAGACCCTCGATGTCCACCGAGGACTCAATGAGCGCCTTTTGCGCCCCGGCAAACTCCTCGTCGGGGAGACGCTCTTTTTCCGCCACCACCTGGATGATGGTGCTCTCGTCGCGCACCACCACGAAGGCCAGCTTGCCGCTGCTCCGGGTCCGGTAAATCCAGCCCCTGATGTGTACTGGCTCGCCTTCGCTTTTCTGCAGTGCGTGGGCAATTTTTTGATAGTCCGCCATGGATACTGAAAGATGGCGGTGCATAAATTTTTTGCGCAGGGTAAAGGATATGTAGGTTGACCGGTATGTGCATGCATGGCCAGTGCCTATTCCCCATCCCGGATTGCCACCTACGAGAACTGCCCCCTGAAGTTCAAGTTCCGATACGTGGACCGGCGTCCGGCGCTGCGGGGCACCATCGAGGCCTTTCTGGGCCAGCGCGTGCACGAGGCGCTGGAAAAGGTGTACAGGGACCGACAGTTTCACAAGGAGGTGTCCCTGGACGAGGTGCTGGATTTTTACCGACAGCGCTGGGACCGGGAGATGGACGACACCATCTGCGTGGTCAAGGAGGGATACAGCCCGGACAACTATCGTCGCATGGGGGAGGAATACCTGCATCAGTACTACCGCCGCTACCACCCCTTTGACCAGGGTACCACCATCGCCCTGGAGAAACTGGTCAGCCTGCCCATCGGCGAGGGCTACACCGTTCGGGGATACATCGACCGTCTCACAGAAAAAGACGGCGTGTACGAGGTACACGACTACAAGACCTCCCTCACCCTGCCCACCCAGGAGGATCTGGCCACGGACCGCCAACTGCCCCTGTATGCCCTGGCCGTCAAGCACCTGTATGACGACGCAGAGCAACTGGAGATGGTATGGCACTACGTGGCCTTCGACAAGGAGCTCCGCCTTTCCACCCAGCCGGACAGGCTGGAGAGCGTACGCCAGGAGACCCTGGCCAAAATCAGGGAAATTGAGCAGGCCATCGCCCGGGAGGAGTTTCCGCCCCGCCAGTCCGCCCTCTGCCCCTACTGCGAGTACCAGGAGCTGTGCCCCCTGTTCAAGCATCAGCACCGGCTGGAGCAGCTACCCCCTGCGGAGGCCCGGTGCGAGGACGGACGGACCCTGGTCAACCGCTACGTGGAGGTGGACAGCAAAATCAAGGAGCTGGAGCGCATTAAGGAGAGCCTGAAGGAGCAGCTGGTGACCTATGCGGAGGAAAACGACCTGCAGCTCGTCTACGGCACCAGCCAGATTGCCAATGTCAGGGTGTACAGGAACGCCTGGTTCCCGGGAGTTAAGGACCCGCGACGGAACGACCTGGAGGACCTCCTGCGGGAGCAGAACCTGTATCAGAGGTTCAGCCAGCTGGATGTCATTGCCCTGTCCAAGGCCTACGAGCGGGGTCAGTTCCCGCAGCCCGTACAGGAGCGGCTGGCGGACTTCGCGACCACCAAAACGGTGACCCGAATCTATCTGCGCCAGAGGGAGGAGGAGTGAGATGGCCTGGATACGAACCATTGGGGACGGCGAAGCCACGGGCCACGTCAGGAGCCTATACCAGAAAATAGTCGGGCAGCGAGGAAAGCTGTCCAACATCATGAGGGTCCACAGCCTGTGCCCGGAGGCCCTGGCCGCCCACCTCGAGCTCTACCAGGCCCTCATGTTCGAAAGCGGCACCCTCACCCGAGAGGAGCGGGAGGCCATTGCCGTGGTGGTATCCGCGGCCAACGGCTGCCAGTACTGTCTGCGTCACCATGCGGCCGCCCTCCGCCACTACTGGAAAGACGAGGAAAGAGTGAAGCAGTTGGGCCAAGACAGAAGCTCTCTGGAACTTTCCTCCCGGTTGCGGGCCATGCTGGACTACGCAGAAAAATTGACGCTCACCCCCCACCTGATGCAAAAGGGGGATGTGGAGCGGCTGCACGCCGCCGGACTGAGGGACGAAGACGTTCTCATCCTCAGCCTGGTGGCCAGCTACTTTAACTTCGTGAACCGCATCGCCCTGGGATTGGGCGTGGAATGGACCCCGGACGAGGTAAACGGCTACCGATACTGAGTCACCACATTTTTAGCATTTCCAGCTCGGCAAAGTCCTCGTTGCCGGCGTTGTCGAAGGCGTAGGCCCGCAGCTTGCGCAGCCCCACCGACTGGTGTCCGGTCCACGTCCACACATAGGGTGCCTGGTGGTCAACGAAGTGCTGCTCTCCGTGACAGCCAAAGCCGATCCAGAATTCAACCCGGTCCATGCCAGATTGCCCGTCGGTTGCCGTGACCTGGGCAGTCACCGGGCCCACCACGATGGTACGGCCACCGGTGGGTAGCATCTCCCGGTCCCAGACGTAGAGGTAGCCGGCTCGCGGCCTCTCGATGGCCACCGCGGGCGGCGTGGTATCGACCTGGGCAGCGGCGAGGAAGGCGGACAGAGTCAGGGCTGCACACAGGCCAGCCATCACCACCGCAAAACGGAGCCTCATGTCTCCTGAACCTGGAACCCCATTATAAACGTTTAGCCCATAACTATTTTAAAACGGACGGAATAGCCTGTTGTTGACCATGGTCACCCCGGCATCTCACCCAAAAGCGCTGATCGCTGTGCTCGCCGCGTGTCTGGTTCTTCCCCTGGCGGCTGCCCTCACCCCGGCGACAGGGAATGCATCGGCCCACAGCCCGGATGTGAATGACATCATACTGAGTATCAACGAATCCTTTATAGAAGACAGCATTGCGGCCATTCAGGCGTTTGGCCCCCATCCCACCGGCTCGGAGGCCTGCACCCGGGTGCGGGATTACCTGACTCAGCGCCTGGAGGCGTGGGGGCTGGAGGTATACCTCCACGGCTGGAGCCGGCGCTCCTATCAGGGCCAGAACATCGTAGCCACCTGGCCGGGCATCCACGCCGAGTTGCCCCCGGTGGTGGTGTCGGCGCATTACGACAGCGCGCCCGGCTCCCCGGGTGCCGACGACGATGGGTCCGGCGTGGCCTCGGTGCTGGCCGCTGCCCGCGCCCTCCGCGAGTATTCTTTCAACCGGACGGTCGCCTTTGTTCTCTTTTCCGGGGAGGAGCAGGGAACCCTGGGCAGCCTCTCCTATGTCCACGACCTCTACCACCAGGGAAAACAGGTGGCCGGGGTCATCAATCTGGATGGAATCGGACACACGGAGACCGAAAGCGGCGGCAGAAACGTCATTGTATATGAGGAGCCGGCATCGGCATGGCTGGCCGACGCTATGGAGGAGGTGGCCAGCGACCACTACCAGCAGGTGCGCCTGGGGCTCAAGCGCTTGCCCAACACCGGGTACAGCGACCACAACTCCTTTTTGACCTACGGCTACGGAGCCCTCCAGGTGGAGGAATATGAGTACAACCACCGGTTTCATACGGCCAACGACACCCTGGACTACGTCAACGTCACCTACGTAACCCACATTGCCCGCCTCACCGCCGGCACTCTGGCCCGGGTGGCCCACCAGAGCTGGCGCACCCCGGAGGTAACCATTGCCGTCCCCCGACACGACGTGCTGTATGTCTTCGGCCGGGAGCTGCTGCCCCTGGACCGGGGAACGGTGCTGGCCCTGGGTCCGCTGGACATGGTGGCGGAGGCCTCGGCGGACACGGCAAGCGTGACCTTTTACCTGGACGGGGAGGCGGTGGCGGTGGACGAGGAACCACCCTTCTCCTGGACCTGCCGCCGGACGCTGCTCTGGGACCACCAGATGGTGGCGGAGGCCCGGGACGCACAGGGCAACGTGGCGGTGGCCCAGGTGGACCTGGGTCTGTCCCTGTACTAGGAAACATGAAAAGTGCCCACGTGTTGAGACGGCTGGAGGCCCTGTCCAGCGAGGAAGCAAAGAGGGGCATGGCCCGCTACGGCATCACCCCCCGGCAGACATACGGCGTGTCCATCCCCCACCTGAGGGCCATGGCCAGAGAGGCAGGAAAGGACCACCGGTTGGCCCAGCAGCTGTGGGCCGTCGATACCCGGGAGACCCGTATTCTGGCCAGCATGGTGGAGGAGCCGGCCCGGGTCAGTGACGAGCAGCTGGAGACCTGGGTGGGGGAATTCGACTACTGGGAAATCTGCGACCAGTGCTGCATGAACCTGTTCGAAAAGCTGCCCGCTGCCTACAGGAAGGCACGGGAATGGAGCCAGCGCCGCCCGGAGTTTGTCCGTCGGGCGGGGTTCGTGCTCATGGCCCGGCTGGCGGTCAGCGACAGGGAAGCAGAAGACGAGCGATTCCAGCAGTTTTTTCCCTTCATCGTGCAGGGAGCCTGTGACCAGCGTATCTACGTCAAAAAGGGCGTGAGCTGGGCGCTCCGCCAGATAGGCAAACGCAACCGGGAGCTGAACCAGAGGGCAGTTGCCCTGGCCGGGGAAATTGGCGCCCAAAAATCGGCGGCCGCCCGGTGGGTGGCCCGGGATGTGCTGCGTGAACTGACCAGCGAAGGCGTACGGCGGAGATGGGAAAAAAAGAGGGCCTAACCCGGCGCATCCAGTTTTTGCATCAACACCCGGGCGGAGTCGGCGGCGCAGTTGATGCCCACCCCCTTGGCCTTGGTGGAGTCCCCCACCAGGTAAAAATGGCGTACGGGGGTCACCACATCGGGTTTAGGGCGGTCGATGGTCTTGGCCACGCCGTCCAGGTGCCAGATGGCAGGATAGAGGGCCCATTCCAGGTGTTGCTCCCAGCGAGGGACCAGGCGGGTCAGGTGGCGGTCCAGCACCTCCCGCAGACGGGCCGCCGTGGCCGGGTCCCGGGCCTCCTCGGGGGTGCAGATGATGTAGGCCTGGACCAGGTATTTGCCGGGGGGCGCCAGGGCCGTTTCCGGGCAGGCGGTCTTGAAATCAATCATGCCCGCGGCGTCGTTCCCCTCCACCCCCGCCTCCCTCTCGATGAAGGTAAAAGCCTTGCCCAGCAGCCAGGAGTCGAGGTGGTTCAGGGCGTACCAGGCGCACAGGCTGCCCGTTCCCTCCAGGGACTTCATCTCCCGGACATAGGGCGCCGGGAAGGCATCCGGGTCGGCGATGGTGAAGGTGTCCTGTGCGGGGAGGTTGGAAACCACCAGGTCGTAGTCCTCCTCTGTCTCGGCCACGATGCCCCGGGCGGTTCCCCGGTCGATGACCACCTTCTCTACCTCCCGATGCAGGAGGCGGCCGCCGTGGCCCTCCAGCCAGTGGGCCAGGTTGCGAGCCAGGCTCCCCAGGCCCCCCACCGGGTAGGATACGGGATGGGAACCCATGAGCTCGCGCTGGGCCCAGAAGGTTTCCCCGGTGGAGATGCGGTGCAGGTCGTTGACCGTGGTGATGAGACGGGGGAACAGCTCCAGGGTGAGCTTCATTTTGCCCCGACCGTATTTCTGGATGGTCTCCGACATGGGTACTCTCTCCAGGGCGGCGATGGTCTTCTTTCGTGAAAGCAGAAGCTGCATGATACGGGGGAGCATGGCCAGTTTGTCGGTCAGGGAGAGGTAGGGATAGTCGACGGACTCCCCGATGAACCCCAGCCGGGAGCCTATTATGTCCTGCTTTATGCCCAGCGAGGACAGGATTTGCATGGGTGCCGCCTGGTCCCCCCCGCCCATGAGGTGAAAGCCCAGGTCCAGCCGGTAGCCCTCCAGCCCCCCGGCAAAAATATCCTCCAGGGAGGGGCGGGCAAAGGGCACCCACATGTCGAAGCGTTCCAGCAGCTGCCGGTAGGTTTCCAGACTGGTGTGGGCATCGATGGTCAGGGCCCGTCCGCCCGGCAGCGCCTCCTTTTCGTACACATCCACCTCATATCCCCGCTGCCTGAGCAGGCAGGCGGCGGCCAGCCCTCCGATGCCGGCTCCGATGACCCCGGCTCTCATGTTTACATCTCCGGCTGGAAGGGACGAACGCCGGTCAACGGGATGAAGACCAGGTACCAGGCGACGGGCAGCACGGCCAGGGCCAGCCCTCCGGCAACGCCAATGACGGCCATGAGCATCACCGGCACCACCGCATAGCGGAGGAAGGAGGCAGCGGCAATCAGCTTGCGGATACGGGTGCGGTCAAAGCTGGTCAGGGACAGCAACTGCACCTCGATGTACAGCACCCCGGCCAGCATTCCGGCCAGAACCACCAATTGCCAGGTATAGTGGTCGATGCCATAGTAAAAGGGAACAAAAACCACCAGGACGGAGCACATCCGGATTCCCATGCCGAATACCCGGAACATCCGGGGGATATACAGCCTGTTGCCGGTGACGCTGACACCGGAGGCCAGAGCCAGGTTGGTCACCCCCATCAGGTGGTCGTGGTCCGCGTCCTTGATTCCTCCCTCCACCGCGTTCATGTGCAGGGTCTGATTGAAGGTAAGCACAAAGATGGTCCAGGTCAGCACACCCGGGGCGTCAAAGGCCAGAGCGCCAAAGAGCACCAGAAAGGACATGGCCAGGGCCACAAACAGGTCGGAGGCAATGATGCGTTTGCCGTACAGGTTGTAGATTGTGCCCAGCAGCCAGGCCCAAACAATCATGGAGAGGGCGGCCAGGTGGCGGTCGGTGAGAACCTCGCCCCGCCACAGGACGAAGGACAGCATGAAGGTCAAAACCATGGTCACAAAACATACGGTAATCGCCGCCTTCCGGCTGACCAGGCCGCTGACCAGGGGTTTGTTGCGCAATTCCCGGATCAGCCCGTCCAGTTCCACGTCCGCATAGTCGTTGAGCACGAAGCCAAAAATGGCCGCCATGGAGCCGATGAAAAACAGCAGGGACAGCTGGGAGAGCCCGTATACACCCACGGAAATGGCCCCGAAAACGGGGGGGATGGCCAGCCCGCCCAGACCCGGCAGGCGCAGCAGTTTAACATAGGCAGCGAGGGATGAGCGCATATAAAGAAGTAAAAGACATGGCTATTTGAGTATTTCTAACCGGGACGGCTCTATAAAAAATAATAAATAGCCCGGTCCGGCTAGGGCTGCAGAAGATGCTGGAAATCTGCGGAGAAGCGGTTATTGTGATGCTGCTGGGTCTGGGTGCCGGGCTGTTCGTGGGAACCTCATCCGGTACCGCCGGAACCCTGCTCATTCCCGGTTTGACCATGGTCGTGGGCTACGCCACCCCCCGGGCCATCGGTACCAGTCTGGCCGTGGACGTGGTCATTGGGGGCACGGCGGGGCTCATTTTCTTGAGAAATAACAACGTGGACCTGCGGTCTTCTTTTCTGCTGGCGGTCACCGGGCTGGCAGGGGCCATCATGGGCAGCATATTCACCGCAGATGCTCCGGAGGCGGGGATGAATGTGTTCATCGGTCTCTTTCTCATGTTAATCGGCATAAGTTTTGTAAAAAACGGGGCGAAAAGAAATGTTTACTTTGTGCAGAATGCCGCCCCCCTCACCGTTATTCGCCGGCATAAAACGACGGCCCTTCTGTGTCTGGGCTTTATCGTGGGCACCATCAGCGGCTTCGCCGGTCTGGGCGGAGGAAGAATGATGATGCTGGTGTTGATACTGGTCCTCGGCTACGGTGTCCACACCGCCGTGGGTACCTCCTTCATATTGATGCTGTTTGTCGCCGGAGTCGGAGCTGTCAGCCATGCCTTCCATCACGAGGTGGTTCCGGGCACGGTGGCCTTACTGGCCCCGGCAGCAGCCGCAGGGGCACTGACCGCTTCCACAGTGGCCAACAAAATCGACGAGGATAGGCTGGCCCGGGTGGTGGGAGCAATCATTGTGGCGCTGGGTGTCCTGCTGGCGGTGAGGACATTCTGGTGACAGCTGAGGGGGCAACGGCCTAGGAGTCCCAGTAGGCAAATCGCGTCCGATATTCCCTGAACCTCCTCTGTATGTAGCCCTGAAAGCGTTTCACCTCTGGGCAGAGAGACAGGCCGCGGGGATTGATAAATGCGTTGAACTGCTCCGGGTTTTCTTCGATAGCCAGAAAATTTAGTATCTTGTCCATGGTCCGCTCGGTGGCACTGCACAGGTCTTCATACCTGACATTCACGTAGTCCTGCGACGACAGATGGCGAAGGTTGCGCAGGAAATAGCAGGCGTCCCGGGCTCGCTGCTCCACCACCAAAAACAGGCCAGGCGGGACGGGTGGAGAGAGGAGCATCTTTCCCAGGGCGGAAAGGGCTGGATTGTTAACGGCTTCTCTGGCCAAAGGGGAGACCATCTCCGAATATACTGTCCGCTGATTGACCAGCACCCGGAGGGCCCGGAGGGAGGAGCTGATGACGTGTAGCGGGCGACGGTGAATGAAAACAAATTTGGCCGAGGGCAGCTTCTGCTTGATGAACAAAAAGTTGGAAAAATCCCAAGGGTTTTTGAGCAGCAGACGCTTGCTCCGACCCTCGATGAACTGAATTTTCTTGCACATCTCCTCAAAGACGGCAAAGTTGCGCTCATTGAGCTGATTGAACAGATAGTTTTTGCCCAGGAGAAAGGCATATTCAAGGGGCAAATCGGCGCTCATTTTCAGCCTGTCGATGCCCCGGTCCCGGTGATTTTTTTGCCGCAGAACCTTATTAAATTCTCTCTTGGCTGCCTCCTCGCGCCCCTCAATGTGATTGCGGAGCAACTGGTTGTAAAAGGCGATGTGATAGGCGGTGACGCTGTTGAATCTGCCCGTGGACTCCAGCATCTTGTACAGGATACTGGTGCCGGACCGGTGCAGACCCAAAATGAACACGGGCTGAAAGGAAACGTCCCGGAGGCGGTCTAGATAGCGGTTGTCCACGGCGTCAGGGGCACGAAATAATCCGGTTTGAGCGGGCATATGATTTTTCGTGTAATCACCACGGCAAACATGAGGGCTCTTATATAAACGTACCGGCACCCGACGGTCAGGTTATCCATTCATACGGTTCCCGTGCTGGACACCAGTCCACTTCCACCCAGGGAATGAAAATACCGATGAGGGTGAACGTACGCACATAGACACCGCCATAAATAGCCTTCACCCCTACCTGCAGCCAGTCATCCCAATAGTTGTGTCTCCACATGTTGGGAGCAATAAAACCAACATGGAGGAATTTCATAAATCTGGCATGCCTGGCATTAGAAACAAAGTTATTGAACTGTATGGTATTGCGGACGGCGTAGAAGCAGAACAAGCCCTCCTCATTGTCAGAGAGATGGTTGCCCTGAACCAGATTTTCTCGGCTTTCCGTCAAATAGATGCCATTAGAACACTGAATGACCCGGTTGTACATGATTGTCTGGTAGTGCGACCGCTCAACACTGATTCCCGAGATACCCGATTGGACAGTGTTATAGGAGATATTGTTAAAATGCGATTCATTCGTGAGATAAATACCACCGTACCTGTTACCCACAAGGACGTTATGTACCAGAATGCAGTATGATGCTGAAAACAGAAAGACGCCGTGGCCCTGGTTGTCACGGATAATGGTATCCTGCAGGACGACCGAATCCGATGCAATATAGACAGCTGCGTCATCGAAGTCATCACCCCCTCCCCCCGTAATCGCAAAATGATGGACGGCAGCTCCCTCCGCAGCTATCTCCACCACGGTCCCGCTACCGGGCCCCTCAATAACCGTACCATTTTTGTCTTCACCGGTGAGACAGACCGCCTTCTGAATGCTAATGGTTTCCGTGTAGACTCCACGGTACACAAAAACAGTGTCGCCGTCACTGGCGTCGTCAAGGGCCTGCTGAATGCGGGTATAGTTCCCCGGCCCTGTGCCCCCCACGTACAGGGTCGCCCCTCCCCAATCCTGAACAAAAAGGGAAGTGCTGGCAGCCGGTATGGCGGCCCCCACCAGCTGGAGGCACACCACACAGAAAACAAGCATCATGCCGGCAAAAACGTATCGCTTCATAGTTCATCCCCTAATCCCGTGAACTGTTATAATATTTGCCACCGATGCCAGCGCCACAAGTGGTTGAAAAAACTCGACCGTTAGATGAAAACCTAACATTTAAGGCAGTTTAATAAAGAACTATAACATACTATTAACGTTCGGTGATAACGATGTCCCCAAAAAAGGCACGAAATGTGTTCGTGGTGGCAATAGTGGCAACAGGATTGGTTTTTGGAGGGCTGGCCCATCAAGACATGCTGTTTTCCAGACCGGCAGAGGCACAAAAAACAGCCATTGACACCCATGCAACAGAGGACAGTGTGGCCGACCTCGTGGAGTCCCTCAACGCTTTTTCTCTTGATATGTACGCCAAACTGTGCAGCGGCAACCACAGCAACGTATTCTTCTCTCCCTACAGCATCTTTGTCGCTCTCGCTATGACCTATGAAGGAGCAAGAGGGGAAACAGCTCAGGAAATGCACACCGTCCTCCGATTCCGGCAAAACAACCACACCACCCTCTGCTCATTCGGAAAAATCTACAACCTGTTGAACGTGGATACGGAATATACACTCCATACTGCAAATGCTCTCTGGACTCAGGAAAAATACCCGTTTTTAGAGGAATATCTCCATTTCATTGAAAACTACTACATGGGCGATGCAACTGATGTCAATTTTACCTATGCCGAGCAGGCCGCTCAAATGATAAGCCAGTGGGTGGAAGAAAACACGGGCGGAAAAATTAAAGATTTCATTACCGGAGACGACATCCATCCGCTCACCAGATTAATTTTGACCAATGCAATCTACTTCAAAGGCAACTGGAGATATCAGTTTCCCCCTGAAAATACAGAAAACAAAGCCTTTGAGGTGTCCCCCGATACCACGGTGGATGTCCCCACGATGAGCATGTCCCATTCAGGTGTCAAACTGCAGTATGCAGAAACAGACGATATGCAGATACTGAAACTGCCCTATATATCTGACCAACTGACAATGACCATTTTCCTTCCCCGGGAGAACAATGTCTCAAAAATAGAACACATGATGACGGCCGATAACCTAGCCCAATGGCAGGAATCACTAGGTGAAACCACGGTTGATGTGTCCCTGCCAAAGTTCAGCCTGGAGACAGAATACCGATTGAAACAGGTTTTGATGGATATGGGGATGGCCATCCCCTTCACCTTGGATGCTGACTTCTCCGGCATGAATGGAAACCAGGATTTGTACATCGACAAGGTAATTCATAAAGCATTCATCGAAGTAAATGAAAAAGGGACAGAAGCAGCTGGCGCAACTTCAGTGCATATGAGCCTTACAAGTGTACCCGACAACGTCGTTTTCAATGCCAATCATCCTTTCCTGTTCATAATCCAACACCAGGAGACGGACACCATTCTGTTCATGGGAAAAATTTGCAACCCTCAGTAAAACATTGAAAAGGGATGGGATTAGGAGCATCCGTCTGGTGATGTTAGTTCCAGCCTAATCCGCATCGGGTACAGAAGTATCTGCGATTTTCATTTTCGAAGCCATGCTCAAAGGGTTGATGGCCGCACTGAGGGCAGGCGTTGCTGTCGGTTTGAAAATAGTACTTGAGCCAATTGAGCAGAGTCGTGTTTCCCATCCCAAACAAGTCAATCCCTTATCAATAATAAACATTTCGAAATTTTTCCAGACCGTCAACAAATAAAAGCGTGACCTATCCAGTAATAATGATTTAGGATGTTAACAAAGAAAAAGGAGGAGATGGGGAAAAGGGTGGTTTTTTGTTAAACGGTGTAGGAATCAGGGTTATCAACGTCTAGTGCTTCATTGTATGTATATGAAGAATGTGTTATAGCGGTAACCTCTGCCGTGTACGTTCCTGCACTTGCTCCTTTTAGGCCAAATTCAATTTGACCGTTGCTATCGGTTGTCCCAGAGAAATCCCAGGTACTGCTTGGTCCTGTTAACGTTGAATATACGGTTGCGCTACTTACCGGACCATCATCAGACATCACCGTCACGGTGTAATACAAAAATGTATTTGGACCAGCTTGTTTTGTTCTCCAAGAGATATCTGAGACCCACATATCGCTACCGGTGCTGCCACTGGACACGGTGACATCCTGCGATGTCGTATCAGTCGCACCATCATCATCGGTGACCGTCAGCGAGACGGTATAGGTACCATCTGCGGCATAGGTGTGGGACGGATTCTGCGCTGTTGATGTCGCTCCATCGCCGAAGTTCCAGCTCCAGCCAACAACAGAGCCATCCGAGTCAGTGCTTGTATCAGTGAAACTCGCGGTTAACTCTGAGGTGGTATAGGTGAAACTCGCCGTTGGCGCTGCATTGGGTGGTGGGCTACCACCATAATAATTCAGTGCAGCGTAGGCATCAATCAGCCCATATCCATAGTACTGGTCCCAGCCTGGGTCACCGAGGTCAACAGCCGTGTTTTGCAGAGCCGTCCGTATGTCATCTGGTGACGTAACGCCATAGGAATAGAGAAGAGCGGCGACACCAGCAACATGCGGACAGGCCATCGATGTACCGGTGAAGAAATAGTATCCCCAGGATTTACGTTGAAATGTTTCTTGGAGAACACCATCATAATATCCGTCGCCATTTTGGTCAACATTGGAGTCACCGCCAGGAGCAACCACATCCAGGCTGGACCCATGATTGGAATAATCTGTCACCTGGGTATCGTATCGTGTCGCACCCACGGCGATGACATATGCATCATATGCAGCTGGGTAGGAGACACTTCCGCCATCATTTCCCGATGCTGCGATACACGTTACCCCATGGTTGTAGGCATAGGCAACCGCGTTCTCCAACGTGTCGGCACCTGAGCTGGCACCGAGACTCATACTGATGATATGTGCTCCGTGATCCGTTGCCCAAATAATACCTTCAGCAATATCGGTAAGGTATCCCGAGCCTCGTCTATTTAACACTTTCACCGGCATTAACGATGCGCCAAAGGCAACACCACACACGCCGACACCGTTGTTTGTGCTCTGGGCAACTGTTCCTGCACAATGCGTCCCGTGGCCATTATCGTCTGTTGGATCAGTGTCGCCATTGACAAAATCGTAGCCAGATACAAAACTGGTGCTGGTTAAATCCTCTCCAGCCCGGCTGATACCGGTGTCAACAATGGCGACCACTGCACCGGTACCCGTGGTCATATCCCATGCGGGTTGCACATTAATTCCACCCTGGGAAATATCATGCATGTGCCACTGATAACTAAAAATTGGGTCATTTGGTGTCATACAGGCATAGTAGATGTAGTTTGGTTCAGCGTATTCAACATGTGGATTCCTGTTTAAAACCTCTGCCATCTCTGCAACAGATTTTCCCCGTGAAATCCCTAAAAGTTGAAAACCAATTTGTTCATTCGACGAGAGGACAGACAGCCCATATCGTGCATGTATCTGAGATTTCTGGTTATCGTTGACCCCCTGTTTGAACTTGACGATAACCTCGCCGGGAGCAAAATCCCCCTCAAAAGTTAGACCGGGGTTATCGCCTGTTCCCGTGTTCCATGCAAACGCTGGAATTGAGGCCAACACCAGCGTAAAACACACCAAAACGGCACCAACTATTTTTTTCATAGTTTTGACCTCCATCTAGTGAATATAAAAGATCTATATAGAGTTTATTAAATGAAATGGCTTATGCATTATACATAATAAAGGGAGTTATTCAAAACACTCGATTTTTAAAAAATTTATAAAAATTTACATAGGGGCAGATGCTAAGGGCATGGACGATGATTAGCGCCCGGACATTTGCCCGATCCCTGCTGGTTCTGGCCCAGGTATGCGCCCGGGACCCTGAGCAGGTGGACCCCCGCATTTTGGCTAAATTGCAGGAGTTCGGCTACATTGACGAGAAGGGGCGGCTTACCCCATTTGGGAGAAAAATCGTGGCCTACATCGTCACCCATCGAAGGGAGATGTTCGAAGGTCTGTAACGCCGTCCTTACCGCAGGTCTTCAGTAAGGTGGGCCATTTTTTTGATATCTGCCATAAACACCTCAGCCAGCGCCGGGTTGTAGATGGTGGCCGCCGGATGGTAGACGGGCACGATGACGCCGGGGGTATCCCGGACCTCGTAAGCGGTTCCATGTATCCGGGCCAGGGGCACCGGCTGGAGTCCATAGCGGGGGAATATCTCCTCGGTGGCCACCCGTCCCAGGGTGCACAGTATCCGGGGCCGGATGAGGTTTATCTGGCTCTCCAGATACGGTAGGCAGGCTTCCACTTCCTCCTGACGGGGATTGCGGTTGCCGGGAGGGCGACATTTCACCACGTTGGTGATGTACAGCTCCTCCCGTTTGAGGGCGGCAGCATGCAGCGCCTCGTCCAGTATGCGTCCCGCTTTTCCCACAAACGGCCGGCCCTGGCGGTCTTCTTCCCTGCCCGGTGCCTCTCCCACCAGCATGATGGTTGCGCCGGACTGCCCCTCGCCGGGGACGGCATGGATTCTGCCTCGGTGGAGAGGACATCGGGTGCAGGAGGAGATGTCATCAGCTAGGGCGGACAGATCGGTCATGGCTGGCCTCCGTAGGGGTTACGGGTGATGGCCCCACAGGCGTGGCAGTGGATGGCCAGGTGGCGGCGGGTGAGGCGGACAGTGCAGTTGTTGCCGGGCTGGAGGTAGGTGTAGCAGTGTTTGCAGAAGCGGCGTTTGAAGTGACGGGGGATGCGCACCAGGTATTTCATGCCCAGTTTACGGGCGAGTTCCACGTAGCGGGTGGCCAGGTCCAGGTCTCCCTGCAGCGCCCGCTGCTCGGCCAGGTCTAAAAGACGGGCTATCCGCTCCCGGGCTATCTTTTTTCGCTGGGCTCTGTAGGACCGCATCCTGCTCCCTTTAAATGGTGAGGGAGAATCAGGCGTCCAATTTAATTTTTTGGGTATACTCCCATTTGTCGGTGGATACCCGTATCCACGTGTACTTTTTCAGCATGTCGTTCCTCCCCGAACGGTAAAAAATGGTTCTGCTGGTATTTACGTTTTACGCTTTTTTTCCACCTGGAGCAGCATCCGGTGTTTCCCGGTGACCACCACTTCTTCTCCTGAAGAAACCGGCTCCTCGGCCTCCGCCTCCCAGATTTTTCCCCGTACCTTTACCTGTCCCCGCGGGGCGAGGTCGGTCATGGCCACTCCCCCCAGCCCCACAAATTCCTCGTCGCCGAGTTTGGGCTGGGCGCGCTTGGCCTTCAGCGAGGCGGCCAGGGCGTAGGCAAAGAAGGCCCCGATGGCAAGGGCCACCACCAGGCTGGCAATGCGGAAGGACGTAAACCAATCGGTGGGCATCTCATATATAGCATCGGATGCCGGTATTAAAACAATGCCAAAGACCAGGGCGATGACCCCGGCCGTCGTCCAGAATCCAAAGGTGGGAGTGGAGGCCTCCACGATGAACAGAACCAGGGCCATGGCGACCAGTATCACACCGGCCGCATTCACTCCGATGAAGGACAGCCCGTACAGCCCCAGAATGATGCAGATGGCCCCCACCGTCTCCGGCAGATGGAAGCCGGGAGTGAGAAAGCCAAACAGCAGGCCCAGCAGGCCGATGGTCAGCAGCAGGGAGGCAATCTGGGGGTCGGTCAGATGGTTGATGACCACGTCCCGGACACCCCATTTTATATGCACCACCCGTGCACCCTCCAGGTCCAGGGTGAGGTTTTCTCGTCCCGCTACCGAGCCCCGGATGGGCATACCATGGGCCAGGGCCAGCAACTCGGTGAGGTTGCCGGCCACCAGCTCCACCATGCCCCCGGCCAGCGCCTCCTCCGGGCCCCAGGCCAGGTTGTCGATTACCAGCAGCCGGGCAGCCGCGGCGTTGCGCCCGTGGCTCTCGGCCAGGCTGGCAATGTAGGAGGCGTAGGCATTTATTTCTTTGTCCGAGGCTTTTTCTGAGGTGCCCGTCGCCGGGTTCACCACCCGGGGCTGACAGGCGCCCATGGAGGTGGCAGGGGCCATGGCCGCCAGATGCGCGGACAGCAGAATGAAGGTTCCGGCGGAAAAGGCATAGGAGCCCGGGGGAGCTATGTACACAATCACCGGCAGGGGTGCGTTTTCTATGTCTCGGATGATGGCCTTCATGGCCGTGGACAGACCGCCGGCTGTGTCCAGCATGACCACCAGGGCCCGTGCGTCCTCTTTTTCGGCCCGGTCGATGGCCCGGGCGAAGCGGTTGGCAGCGCCCTCGGCAATCAGACCATCGATTTCCGCCACGTAGACCTTTTTGTCCCCGTCGCTACCCTGAGAAATGGGAATGAGACCCAGCAGAAAAATGATGAGCAGGAGAGCCAGGATGCGCTTCACAGATTTATATGAGGTGCTCCTATAAGTAGATGATTGTAATAGTGGCTCTCGTCGTCTGGGGAATGGATGCAGAGGAGATTAGCGGAACCGGATGGTTTCCATGTTTTTGAGGGCCAGGGTCTTGATGTGGTATTTTTTGTAGATGGTGGAGGCAAAGTCCAGGCATTTGGATTCCTCGCCGTGGTTGACGATGATGCGCCGGGGCTTGGGATTGACGTTGCGCACATAGTTCATGAGCTGCGTTCTATCCGAGTGGCCGGAGAAGCCCTCGCAGATCTCCACGTTCATCCGCAGGTCGATGGTGGTGTTCTGTACGGCAACCTGCTTCCAGCCCTTCTGGATTTTGTTCCCCAGGGTGCCCTCTGCCTGATAGCCCACGAAGACGAGGGTGTTCAACTCGTCGTCGCCCCACTTCTTGAGGTATTCTATGACCGGGCCGCCGTTCATCATGCCGCTGGTGGCCAGCACTACTGCCGGCTTGTTGCTGTCCAGAATATCCTCCCGCTTTTCAAAGCTGTCCACCCGCTCAAACATGGAGGCCATAAGGGGGTTTTCGCCCTCCTGGAAGATTTGCTGGCGCAGGTTGTTGTTCAGATATTCGGGATACACGGTGTGGATGGCGGTAGCCTCCCAGATCATGCCGTCCAGGTATACGGGAACCTCCGGAATGTCCTTGTCCCGCATCAACTGCTCCAGCACAATCATCACCTCCTGGGAGCGGCCGATGGCAAACACCGGGATCAGCACCTTCCCTCCCCGTTTGACGGTGGAGGCCACGATGTCCTGCATCTTTTCGATGGCCCTCTTGCGGTTGGGCTGCACGTCCTTGCTCCCGCCGTAGGTGGACTCCAGAATCAGCGCCTCCAGCCGGGGAAAGTGGGTGGCGGCCGGGCTGAACAGCAGTGTCTGCTCGTACTTGAGGTCGCCGGAAAAGGCGATATTGTACAGGCCGTCGCCGATGTGGAAGTGGCAGATGGACGAGCCCAGAATGTGTCCCGCCCGGTGCATGGTGAGCCGGATGTCGGGGGAGATGTCCGTGGTGTCTCCATAGTTGAGGGGGATGGTGTGTTTGATTTCCTCCCGGATGTGGTCGGAGAGATAGGGGGGCCGGCGGGCGTTTTCCGCTGCCACCTTGATGTAGTCCATCTGCATAAGGACCATCACGTCCCGGGTGGGGTAGGTGCAGTACACCGGCCCGTCGTAGCCGTACTTGAACAGCAGGGGAACCAGACCGGCATGGTCCAGATGAGCGTGGGTGACCACCACCCCGTCCAGGGATTCCAGGGGGAGCACCTCCGGCAAATGGAGGTAGGGGGAGCCGTTGTCCGAGCTGGAGACATCCACTCCGCAGTCAATCAGAATCTTGCTGTCCTGGGTGTTGAGCATGGTACAGGACCGCCCCACCTCCCGGTAGCCGCCCAGGGAGGTCATGCGCACCCATTTTTCTCCCTCGGAAACCCCGCGGTGGAGGCGGCGGCCCAGACGGCGCAGGAAATCCTTGCGTCCGTCGGCCTCCTGCCGGATGTAGCCCCGTATTTCCTGCACCGTCTTGGAGGGCATGGGCGGGGTGCGAATCACCTTGGGCGTCCAGCCGATGGCTTTCTTGATGTCATTGAGCAGGGCGCCGTGCTTGCCGATGGCCACGCCCGGCTTGCCCACCTCGATGGTCACCTCGCCCACGTCGGGCTCAAAATAGGTGTTGGCTATCTCCGCCTCCCCGGGAATGATTTCGTGTATTTTTTGCTCCGCTGTCTCGATGTCTTCCAGCACCGAGGGGTCGGGCCGCACCACGATGCGCTTCTGCAGCTTTTTGGCCATCTGGCGTACCAGCTCGTTCTGCTCTGCAAACTTGTCCGGGTCCTTGGTGTAAATGACCAGTTGGGCCCCTTCAAAGTCTATGTCGGTGACCCGGATGGAGGCAGGCAAAATTTTCTTTGCTTCCTGCCGGATTTCTTGCAGGATGTCTTCAACTGCCATGACTAGGATGTTCTCAATTTATCTCGAGAGCTTTTTTCCGCTTCTCGATTTCGTCTTGCGGGATTTCGCGGTACTCGCCGGGCTTGATGACGGCCACGTCCATGCCGTTGCCCGAGGCGGCATCCCGTTTGATGGCTGCGGACAGGGCACGGATGGCCAGGTCCACGCCGTCACCGGTCGCCATATCCTCCTTGTAGTGGTCCTCCAGCACCCCGAACACGTAGGGGGAGCCGGAGCCGGTGGTGGTGTAGGTGTCCTCTATGGCCCCGCCGGCCGCATCGATGGAAAACACGTGTGGACCGCTGGCGTCCACCCCGCCCACAATCAACTGCACGTAAAACGGGGCGAACTTGCGCTGGTTCAATATGTTTCCCATGAGGGTGGCCGCTCCTTTCACCGGCATGCTCGCTTCTCGCTGCAACTTGTATAACTCTGATTCTACCTTAAGGTAGCGGGCCAGCATCTGTGCATCGCCTACCAGGCCGGCCGTGGTCAGCACCAGGTGGTCGTCTATTTTGAATATCTTCTTGGCTGCCTTGTGGGCAATCATGGTACCCATGGTCGCCCGGTGCTCAGCGGCAACCACCACGCCGTCCTGGCACACCAAACCCAGTGTGGTTGTGCCCTTTTTATTGTGTTCCATTATATCACGTCCCAAAACAGCAAGACTTAATATGGCCGTCACATATATAAGACTTGTGCATGCAGAGCGACATCCGGAAGTGGCTCAACAGGATACGATGGCATGAGGCATATGACTTCGACCGGGTACGGGTATGGTACGTCAACCGGGGAAGCCCCGGAGCGCGGGCCTGTGTATGGGGATCGGATATCATTGATCTGGAGTCTCACTTTGTGCTGACCAAGCAGGGGGCCATACCCTACCACCGCATCCTGCGCATCCAGTACGCGGGCCGGACAATTTTTCCCGATTAGAGAATTTTGATGTAGGTGACGTCCGGAGTGGTGGCCGTGTTGCCGGCCCCGTCGTAGGCGGTGGCGGAGAGGGTCTTCACTCCGAGCGGGAACTGGCGGGGCAGCTCGGCCTGGTAGGGCGCGGTGTAGTCCTCCCACAGCACGTCGTCACCCAGGTTGAAGAACACGGCGTAGATGCCCGACAGGGGGTCGGAGGCGGTGGCCACGGCGGTAAAGGCTCCGATGATCTTGGTTCTGCCCAGCAGGGTGGGCATCAGCTCCCGCCCGAAGAGGTACATGTAGCCCTCCCGGGGGGCAGTGAGGGTCACGGTGGGGGCCTGGGTATCGATGTGGAAGGTGACGTTCTGTACCGGTTCCTCGTTGCCTGCGTTGTCCACGGCATAGAAATAGAGGGTGTGATTGCCGCTGCTGCTCACGGTCACCCCGCCATCGTACTCCTCCCAGTCGCCGTCGTTCACCCTGTAGCGGATGGAATCCACGCCAGACAGGGTGTCGTTGGCGGTGAGGGCAGCGGTCACCGGTCCCCGGTACCAGCCCCGGATGCCCAAGTCGCCGTCCAAAGTGACGTTGGTCACCGGGGGAGTGTTGTCAATTTTTACCGGCAGGGTGTTGTTGTCTTCGCGGTTGGTGGCATTGTCGACGGAATAGTACGTAACGTTGGTCCTGCCCTCTTGGCTGACCACAAAGGAGTCGTTGTAGAGATACCAGGTTTCGTTGAGCAGGTACCATGTGGCGTTGACTCCGGAGAGGACGTCGGTGGCATTGAGGGTGACGGTGACGTTGCCCCGGTACCAGTCATCGGCCCCTTCGGTGCCGTTGAGGGTGGCATTGGTTTCCGGGGGAAGGGTGTCAACGGTGATGCGGGCCACGGTTTCGTTGGAGGCCCCGTCGTCGTCGGTGACGTTGAGGGTCACGTGGTAGATGCCGTCGTCGCCGTAGGTGTGCTTGCACGTTTTTCCGGTGGCGGTGCCCCCGTCGCCAAACTCCCAGTAATAACTGGTGATGGAGCCGTCCGGATCGTAGGAGGCAGATGCATTGAAGGCAACGGAGGGGTTGTTGACGATGCGGTCGCCGCCGGCGTCGGCCACCGGCGGCACGTTGGCCACGGTGACGGTTTTGGTGACCGTGTCCATCACGCTGGCATCGTTCCAGACGGTGAGACGCACCGTATAGGTGCCGTCATCCGCATATCGGTGGGTGGGGTTGGGGTCGGTGGCGGTGCTGCCGTCCCCAAAGCTCCACATCCAGACGATGGGGTCACCGGACGAGTTGTCATAGAAATGCACGGTCTGCAGGTCGGTGGGCTCCTCCGGCTGCCAGTAAAAGTCGGCCTCCAGCGGCCCGTTGGCCGCCTCGCTGTCCACCAGGGAAAACGACGGAGCGACCATTGCAGTACATAACACAAGGGCCAGAGCCCGGAAAAGATTACCGCGAAAGATATGCCTGTTCATAGTGATTCACCTGATTGATACGGTCCTAAAACGGCTTTCATATATATTTATTTTGCCCGGTACGGGGGAGCGCTCCCCTGGGGACAGTCACCAAAAATATTAAAAGGAGATTGTATTGCAGATTGAGAACTATGCCCGAGTTTAAAGTGGTAGTAAGCGATGAAAGCGAGGCCGTACAGGTAGACGTGAGTGGACATCATGCCAACTCCCTGGTGGGCAAAAAAATCGGCGACGAGGTGGACGGCATCTTTGTTTCCCTGCCCGGGTATAAGTTGCGGATTACCGGGGGCAGCGACAAGGATGGGTTTGTCATGCGCAAGGACATCCCCGGCATCTCCCGCCGCAAGATTCTGCTCACCAAGAGCATCGGCTTCCGGCCCCGGGACAGGGGCGTGCGCCGGCGCAAAACCGTGTGCGGCAACACCGTCAGTCTCAACACCTTGCAAATAAACATGAAAGTGGTCAAAAAAGGCATCAAGCCCATGAAAGAGTTGATACAAGCAGCAGAAGAAAAAAATGAAGCAGCCTGAAGTTAACATCGGGATGGTGGGTCATGTCGACCACGGCAAGACCACCCTGACCCAGGCCCTCTCCGGAAAGTGGACGGATGAGCACTCCGAGGAGCTGAAGCGCGGCATCTCCATCAAGTTGGGCTACGCCGACGCCACTTTTTACAAATGCCCCAATTGTCCGGAGCCCATGTGTTATTCCGCCAAACCGGAATGCTCCCAGTGCGGTGGAAAAGGAGAGCCTCTGCGCAAGGTTTCCTTCGTGGATGCCCCGGGGCACGAAACCCTGATGGCGGTGGTCATATCCGGGGCGACCATTATGGATGGGGCCCTGCTGCTGGTGGCGGCCAACGAAAAATGCCCCCAGCCCCAGACCGAAGAGCACCTGATGGCCCTGGACACCACGGGCATCGAAAACATCATCATCGTGCAGAACAAAATCGACCTGGTGAGCCGGGAGGCAGCGGTGGAGAACTACCAGCAGATTGCAGATTTCGTGGAGGGCACCATTGCCGAGGATGCCCCCATCATTCCCGTCTCCGCCCACCACGAGACCAACATGGACACCCTCATCCAGGCCATCCAGGAGTGCATTCCCACCCCGGAGCGCGACACGCAGAAGAATCCCATCATGTATACGGCCCGCAGTTTCGACGTCAACAAGCCGGGAACCCTTCCCCGGGACCTGAGGGGCGGAGTCATCGGGGGATCCCTGAAACAGGGCGTGCTGTCCGTGGACGACGACATCGAGATACGGCCCGGGCGGCGGGTGGAGGAGCATGGAAAGGAGCACTACGAGTCCATCTTCACCAGCATATCATCCATAGTAACCGGAGGGGGTACGGTGGAGCAGGCGGGACCCGGCGGGCTGCTGGGCATCGGCACCAAAATCGATCCCTCCCTGACCAAGGCGGATGCCCTGGCGGGCAGCATCGTGGGGCGGGAGGGATTGCTGCCTCCGGTGTGGGAGGAGTTAAAACTGGATGTGCACCTGCTCAACCGGGTGGTGGGGTCGGTGGGAGAGCGCATCGAAGGTATTAAAACCAACGAGCCGTTAATGCTTACCGTGGGGACGGCGACCACCGTGGGGGTGGTGGCCTCGGCCATAGACAACGTGGTGGAAGCCAATCTCAAGCTCCCCGTCTGTGCAGAGGAGGGACAAACGGTGGCCATATCCAAGCAAATAGGCCGGAGATGGCGACTGGTGGGTTACGGTGAGATACAATGAGGACCGTTATCCTGGATACCAACGCCTTGATGATCCCCTATCAGGAGGGCATCAATATCGAGAAGGAGCTGGCCAGACTGCTGGGCATCTGCCGGATTATCGTACCCAGCTCGGTGGTGGAGGAGATGGAGCTGCTGGCCAGCCAGGACGGCACTGTGGGAAGGGCGGCAAAGCTGGGGCTGAGCATCATAAAAAAGCGCGGCTTCCGGCTCATGGAGACCCAGTTCAAGGGGGACGAAGGGGTTCTGGAAACGGCTCTGAAGATGGACGGGGCGGTGGTCACCAACGACCGGGAGCTAAAACAGCGGGCCAAAGAAATGAGCCTGCCCATCATCTATCCCCGGGGGGGCAACCGGCTGGAGCTCGAGGAAGTTCTGTAGCCGGCGTGTCTGCCGCATTAAAACCATAAAGCCGAGATGGGGAAAGATTCTTTTAATGGTGCCTCTGGAATCTTCGGAGGCCCGGGGTTGTGGATGGAAAGGGGATGGAATCAACGGGTATCCTGTTTCTGGCGGCGAGACCTCGTACAAAAACGGTCCTCACCTTTGGTGGGAGAGGTACAGCTCGCGGCGGACGGGGCAGCCGCAGATGTAGGAATGGCCAAACGAGGTCCGGTAGGAACAGTAAATGTCGTCGGCGGGTTCCACAAACAGCAGGCCGTCTCCCAGATATCTCTCCACCGGGCAGGTCCGGCCGTCTTCTTCCTCCAGGCAGGCAAAATCTCGGTGGCACTTGGTCGTCCGGGCGAGTATGGATTCCGGTACGGTGACAACCATGGCGCCTCCTACAGCATTAAATAAGCAATAAATATTTAAACTTTTGCAAAAGTATCAAATAATGTCCCCGGCAATAGGGACAAAAACTATATAAAAATGGTTACCAGCCTGGATTGAGTTCAGCATGCCTTCCTTTCACAACGCTTATATAAATTTCTCCCATATGACCCCGATGGTGGATTTCACGGCCATAGAGCAAAAATGGCAGCAGCGGTGGTATGAGGAGCGACTGTACGAGGGGCGGCGGGGGGGAGACAAAAAATTCTTCATTCACTTTGCCTATCCCGGCATCTCCGGCTACCTGCATGTGGGCCACATGCGCGGCTTCGCCTACGCGGACATGATTGCCCGGTACAAGAGGATGACCGGCCATGCAGTGTGCTTTCCGGCCGGCTTTCATGCCTCCGGCCTGCCGGCGGTGAGCCTGGCCAAAAAGGTGGAGCGGAGAGACCCCGCCGTTCTGCAGTATCTGCGCGAAAACGGGTGCCCGGAGGAGGTGATAGCCAATTTGGCCGACCCGGCCGAGGTTGTCCGCTACTTCAGCCAGGTGTACGTGGACGACTACTGGAAGCGGTTCGGCTTTTTCATCGACTACACCCGCCTCACGGATACGGTGTCTCCCGGATACCGGCGATTCATCCAGTGGCAGTTCCACAAACTGCGGGAAAAGGAGTTGCTGACCAAAAAACCCCACTTTGCGCCCTTCTGCCCCCAGTGCGGGCCGGTGGCCGTGGACAAGTCGGAAACCGACATTTCGGAGGGGGGGGACGCGGAGGTGCTGGAGTTCACGGTCATCAAGTTCACAATGGACGACGTGGTACTGCCGGCGGCCACCCTGCGACCGGAGACCGTCTTCGGGGTCACCAACATGTGGGTGCATCCGGACGTGGAGTATGTGGTGGCAGAGGTGGGCAACGAGCGATGGATTATATCCGAGGAGGGGCTCCGAAAAATGGCCAGCCAGATGGAGGGAGAGATAAGGGCCGTGGATACTGTCAAGGGCAGCCAGCTGGTGGGCAAAACCTGCACCGCTCCCCTGGTAAACCGGGAGATTCCCGTTCTACCGGCCACCTTTGCCGACCCCGGGGTGGCCACCGGCATCGTGATGTCCGTACCCGCCCATGCCCCCTACGACTACGTGGCCCTGCGGGAGGCGGCTCCGGACATCGAGCCCCTGGTGATAATCAACGTGGAAGGCTACCAGGTGCCGGCCAGGGAGGTGGTGGAGGAAATGGGAATCCGGAGGCAGGAGGAGCACGAGGCTCTGGAGGAGGCCACCCGGAGGGTGTACAAGGAGGAGTTCCACCGGGGGGTGCTCAACCGGCGCTGCGGGGAGTACGCGGGCACGGCGGTGGCGGAGATAAAGGATGCGGTAAAAAATGCTCTCCTGGAGGCCGGACAGGCCGCCGTACTGCGGGAGTTCTCCCTTCCCGTCATCTGTCGGTGCGGAAGCCCGGTGGTTATCAAGCGGGTCCCCCACCAGTGGTTCATCCGCTACAGCGACTCGACTCTCACCGAGACCAGCAAGGAGCACGTGCAGAGCATGCACATTTTTCCGGAGGAGTACCGGCAGGAGCTGCCCAAGGTGCTGGACTGGTTCGGCGACCGGGCCTGCATCCGCCAGGGGTCCTGGCTGGGAACCGAGTTTCCCTTTGAAGAGGGATGGATTATCGAGCCCATATCTGACTCCACCCTCTACCCCGCCTACTACGTGGTTGCCAAGTACGTCAACCAGGGTCGGATTCAGCCCGGGGACATGAGCCTTGACTTCTTCGACTACGTGTTTCTGGGCCGGGGGGCGCCCGCCGACCCCCTGTGGGAGGAGGCCCGGCAGGACTTTCTGTACTGGTATCCGGTGGACATCAACCTGGGAGGCAAGGAGCACAAGACGGTGCACTTTCCGGTGTTCGTTATGAACCACGTGGCCGTCATGGAGCCCCGGCACTGGCCGCAGGGCATCTTTGTCCACTGGTGGATCACCCAGCAGAGCGGAGAAAAGATATCCAAATCCAAGGGGGGGGCGGTGCCCATCCCGGATGCCGCCCGGCGCTACGGCGTGGACACCATGCGTCTCTACTACGCCCACATCGGCTCTCCCTTCGTGGACATCGAGTGGGACGGGGACACCGCCGCCACCTACCGCAAGCGGCTGGTGCGCCTGTGGCACCTGGCCCGGGAACTGCTGGAGGCGGGGGGCGAGGAGGCGGGGGATGTCGACGACTGGCTGACGGCGGTGGGCGGCCGGGCCGTCAACGAGGTCCGGGGGGCCATGGAGGAATACGAGCTCCGCCGGGCCGCCAACATCATCTTTTTCGACCTGCCCAATCACCTGCAGTGGTACCAGCGGCGGGGCGGGCAGCACCGGGCTACGGTTCGCCGCCTGCTGCGCACCTGGCTGACCATGATGACCCCCTTTACCCCCCATCTGGCCGAGGAGCTGTGGGAAAAAATGGGGGAGCGGCGGCTGGTGTCCCAGCAGGCTTTCCCGGAGCCGCAGAAGGTGGACGAGCACATTCTGCAGAGAGAGCAACTGCTGGTGGACACCCTGCAGGACGTGCAGGAGATTCTGAGCGTGACCAGCCTTGACCCCTCCACCATTTACATCTACACCGCCCCCCCGTGGAAATGGGAGGTGGCCGAAACAGCCTCCCGTCTGGCCGAAAACGGCACCCTGAGCATGGGCGGCCTGATGAAGCAGGTGATGGAGGATGAAAACATGCGGCGGCAGGGGAAGGCGGTGCCTGCCTTCGTCCAGAAGCTGCTGCCGGAGGTGCAGCGGGGAACCATGTACCGGCGCATCGACGAATACGGGCACCTGTCCAATGCCCGGGAATTTCTGGAGCGGGAGCTGGGCGCCCAGGTACGAGTATTCCGGGCCGATGAGCAGGCGCCTGACCCGGGAAACAAGAAAGACCAGGCGGTTCCCCTCCGCCCCGCCATCTACGCCGAGTAGTCCCGCCACTTGAAGGACTTGGTGATGGCCCGCTTCCAGCCTGCATACAGCCGGCGCCGCCTCTCCTCGCCGATGGAGGGCTCGAACACTTGGTCGATGTGCTGCTTTTCCCGTAACTCGTCCAGGGACGACCAGTAGCCGGCGGCCAGACCGGCCAGGTAGGCTGCCCCTTTGGCCGTGCCGTCCACCATGGCGGGGCGCTGAACCGTCACGTTGAGCATGTCGGCCGTGAACTGCACCAGGAAGTCGTTGCGGCAGGCCCCCCCGTCCACGGTGATGGATTTGATGGGAATGCCGGCGTCTATCTCCATGGCCAGCAGGATGTCCTTGCACCGGTACACGATGCCCTCCAGGACGGCCCGCACGATGTGCTCCTTTCGGGTGTTCCGGCCCAGGCCCACCGCCACCCCGCAGGCGTGGGGGTCCCAGTAGGGAGAGGAGAGGCCGGTGAAACCGGGAACGAAGTACACATCCTCGGTGTCCGGCACGGTCTGGGCCAGACGGTCGGAGTCCTCCACGGATTCGATTATCTGCAGGTTGTCCCGCAGCCACTGGATGGCGGAGCCAGTGGTGTTGATCATGCCCTCCAGCATGTAGGTGACCTGACCGTCGATGCTCCAGGCAATAAGGGGCAGCAGTTTGTGCAGGGAGGCGGGGGGGCGGGGGCCCACGTTCATGTCGATGAAGGTTCCCGTGCCGTTGGTGCACTTGACGTCGCCGGGGGAAAAGCAGGTTTCGCCGAACAGGGCCGCCTGCTGGTCGGCCACCACGCTCCGGATGGGCAGAGGGGAGCCCAGCAGGGAGGCGTCCACCTCGCCGAAATCGGCGGTGGTATCTCGCACCTCGGGCAGCATGGCGGCGGGAACGTCAAACAGCTCCAGAAACAGGTCGCTCCATTTCAGGGAAAACGAGTCAAACATGTTGGTGGCACTGGCGTTGGAGAAGTCGGTAGCGTGCACCTCTCCGCCGGTCAGCTTCCACACCAGCCAGGTGTCCATGGTGCCGGTGAGCACCTCCCCCGCCTCGGCGCGCTGGCGGGCATCCTCCACGTGGTCCAGCATCCAGCGGGCGTGGGCCAGGGCGGAGGCCGGGGTGAAGGACAGGTGGGCGGCGGTTATCAGGCGGGCGCCGGTGGGGGTGTGACGGAGGCCCGGCCACAGGCGGGCTATGCCCTGGGCCATGCGCCCCAGACCCCTGACCAGGCGCATGCTGCGGTGGCCGTCCATCTGGCGGCAGAGGGAGGCGGTGCGGGTGTCGTGCCAGGTGATGGCGTTGTACAGCGGCCGACCCGTCTGCCGGTCCCACAGCAGATTGGTAGAGCGCAGGGTGGCGATGCCCAGGGCGGCCAGGTTCCGGGGCGGGATGTCCTTCTGGCGGAGGGCTATCTGCATCACCGAGAGGCACTGCCGCCACACGTCCTCGGGGTCCAACTCACACCAGCCTTCGCGGGGATACACCGGATGGAGCTCCTGGTAGGCCTGCGACACCACCCGGGCGTCGTGGTCGAAAACGATGGCCCGAATCCCCGTGGTGCCGGCATCAAGGGCCATTACGTAGTCAGCCATGCAGGGCCTCCATGGAGCGGGTGGCGATGACCGCCACGCCGGAGCCAGCGATGTTGCCACAGACGGTCTCGCCGACCCGGACGGGGGCAGACATCCGGATGCCGGCCAGAAGACGCACACCTTCCGGCACCAGGTGCCTGGGCAGGGGGCGGGCGCTGCGCACGGGCAGCAGGGGATGGACCCCGTTCTCCACCCATACGGTGGTGGTGAGAACCCGGGTGGGGTTCTCCAGTTCCTGCACCGCGTAGCTCTCTCCCCGCTTGCAGCGGTTGCCGGTTACCGTGATGCCTTCCGGCTTCCGAACGGCAAGGAGGCTGCATCCCACCGGGCATTCTATGCAGGTGATGTGATGCTCTTGGCGCTCTTCAGGCATGTTCTTCCTTCCTCACGTGGACAAGTATATTCGTCTCCACATTTTTAAGGTCGCTGGTGGGCACCCTAAGGCTGACCATTTCCGGGGGGCGGACCACCGGCTGTTTTCCCCGGTGAAAAACGGCGCCCGTATCCTGGTCCACCACGGCGCAGACCACGCGGTGTTCCGTCTCCTGCACGCGGAAGTAAAGGGTGGCGGTGTCCTCGTCCAGATGGCGGAGGACCTGGGGAACCACGTAGCGGACGTTGCGGCCCGCTCGCACCTCGATGGGCCGGGGGCGGGCGCGGGGAGGACGGCGGGCGAATTGTGCTGCATGTCTCCCGGCGGTCCCGCCAGCCACGGTAACGTCGTCCACCACGTCGTGCACGTGCACCACGTTGCCACAGGCAAATATACCCGGCACGGAGGTCTCCATGTGCTCGTCCACCACCGCCCCGCCGGTTCGGCCGTCCATGGCTATGCGGGCCTGCCGGGACAGCTCGTTTTCGGGAATCAGCCCCACGGCCAGGACCAGGGTGTCGCAGGGAACGGTGGTCTCGGTGCCCGGCAGGGGGTTCATCTCCTCGTCCACGGCGGAAACGGTCACCGCCCGCAGCCGCCGGGAGCCATGGACGGCGGTCACCGTATGGGAGAGGTGCAGCGGGATGTCATAGTCCTCCAGACACTGCACCACGTTCCGGGTGAGACCCCCGGGGGAGGGCATGATTTCGTATACTCCCCGGACCGTGGCCCCCTCCAGGGTGAAGCGCCGGGCCATAATCAGTCCCACGTCGCCGGAGCCCAGGATGACCACGGTTTTTCCGGGCATCGCCCCCTCCACGTTGATGAGGCGCTGGGCGGTCCCCGCCGTGTATACCCCGGCAGGCCGGGTTCCGGGCAGCAGAATCTGGTTGCGGGTGCGCTCCCGGCAGCCCATGGCCAGGATTACGGACCGGGCGTCGATGCTCATTATGCCCTCCCGGGGGCTGACGGCGGTGAGGGTCCGGTCGTCACTCAAGGAGAGCACCGCCGTTTCCGTGTGCACGTCGATGCCTGACTGCTCCACCCGGTCTATGAAATGCTGGGCGTATTCGGGGCCGGTCATCATCCGGTCAAAAATGAAATTGCCAAATCCGTGATGGATGCACTGGGGCAGGATGCCTCCCAGCTCCCGCTCCCTCTCCAACAGCACGACCGAGACCGTTTCGCTGGCCGCCAGGGCCGCCGCCAGCCCCGCCGGCCCCCCGCCCACCACCGCCACCTCAGTCTTCATGCTCCCCCTCCAGCAGGCACTTGGCCGGACCCACGAAGAGACGGGAGCCGGGCCGGTCTTTTTCTATATCTTCCAGGGCACGGTCGCGTTCCCGGGCCAGGATTCTGGCCACCCGGGGGAGACAGAAGGACCCCTGGCAACGGCCCATGCCGGCCCGGGTGCGGCGCTTCACCGCGTCCAGGGTGCAGGCGGGGAGGGAGGAGTGGACGGCATCCACGATTTCTCCCTCGCTGACCTCCTCGCACCGGCACACGATGCGTCCGTAGCGGGGATTGCGAGCGATGTGCTGCGCCCGTTCCTCATCGGAGAGCTCCCGCATGACGGGGGGTGACTGCCGCCGGGGCTGAAAGTGGCCCTTGGGCCGTAAGTCCATTCCCTGGCGGCGCAGAATGTCGATGACCAGGTCGGATATGGCCGGGGCGGCGGCCAGGCCCGGTGATTGGATGCCGGCCACGTGGATGAAGCCCCTTACTGCATCCGCCGGCTTGATGACAAAATCCTCGGTGAAGGTGGCCGCCCGCAGTCCCGAGAAATAGGCGATGACCGCCTGCCGGGGAAAGCCGGGGAGCAGCGCCTGGTAGTGCTCAAAAACGGCGTCTATCTCCTCCCGGGTGACCGACCGGTCGTCCCGATCCTGAATCTCGGTAATGGTGGGCCCCCACTGCAGGTTGCCGTCCACGGTGAGCATGATGCCTCCCCCCTTGTAGTGCTCGGTGCGGGGGAAACGCAGCAGGCTGAGGTGGTGACGGACGTAGTGGCTGGTCTCCTTGTCGAACAGCAGGATGGCTCCCTTTTTGGGATGGATAGTGTACTCCCGGGCCCCGGCCATGTCGGCAATCACGTCGGCGTACAGGCCGGCGGCGTTGATGACCCAGGGAGCGGCAATAGTGCCCCTGTCGGTCTGCACCCCGGCCACCCGCCCGTCCTCCACCAGCACGTCCACCACCTCGGTGCCCAGCATCACCTGGACTCCGTTGGCCACGGCGTTTTCGGCCAGGGCGATGGTGAACCGGTAGGGGCAGGTGACGCCGTAGGTGGGGGCATAGACCGCCGATAGCACGTCCCGGGTGAGGTGCGGCTCGGCCTCCAGCACCTCCCGCCGGTCGGCCCTGCGCATGGGCAGCCCCAGCTTTTTGGCCCGGCGGAGAATCATGGAGGGTATCAGCCGGCCGCCCACGGCCTGCGCCAGGGCGGTGGGCACGGCCAGTGAGGCAAATGACTGTGGGGTGAGCACGATGTACATGCCCTGCTGCCGGTAGGGCACCTGCAGCTCCCGGCACAGGCGGTCAAACTGCCGGTGTCCCTCCACGCACAGCCGCTGCTTCAGGGTGCCCATTTTTTCCCCGATGCCGGTGTGTACCATGCCGTTGTTGGCCTTGGAGGTTCCGCAGGCCACGTCGGTTTCCTTTTCCACCACCACCACCTCCAGGTGGTAGCGGGATAGTTGGCGGGCGATGCAGCACCCCACCACCCCGGCCCCCACGATGACCACGTCTGCCGTGCGCAGCCGGCGCTGCTCTCCCCGCCGGTGCTCAGGCTCCGGGCGTCCGGGGTAGGTAACCCGGTTCACCACTCCCCTCACCCCGGATAGCCTTCCTATGGCCGTGCCCAGGGACACATACTCGTGGTAAGAGGAAACCTCTCCCTCCAGGGTCACCACGCCGCCGCTGACCTCGGCTTTAACGGCGGTGTTCCATCCTCCCCTGTGAAGGCGCCGGGTGACCCCCCGCAGCAGCCGCCGACCACTCATGCCTCCTCCAGGGCCCGCCTGACCACCTGGACCAGGTCGTAGGCCTCAGCCCCCTGCCCGGAAAAGGCGCTCTTGCAGGTGGGACAGGCGGTGACGATGCAGGGTGCGGTACGGTGCAGTTCCTGCAGACGGGCCTCGGTGATGGCATCGGCCACTTTGGGAAAAAATGAGGGCAGGGAGCCGCCGCGTCCACAGCACTGGGTGTGCTCCCGGTTGAAGGGGGACTCCCGCACGTCCATGCCCATCCGGTGCAGAACCTGGCGGGGAGGGTCCATGACCCCCAGTTTGCGGGCCAGAGTGCAGGGGTCGTGGTAGACGCAGGGTCCGTCCACGGCGCCCGCGGGAAGCCGCTCTTCCTGAACCAGCCGGGCCAGATATTCGGATGAGTGCAGCACCTGGGCGGGAAGCGAGATGCCGTGCCGGGGGTACATCACCCGCAGCATGTAGGTACAGGTGGGGCAGCTGCACACCACGGTGGAGCACCGGCTGCTCTCCACCGCCCGGGCCTGATGACGTGCCACGTCCAAAAAATCGTCCACGTAGCCCATGGAAAGGAGAGGGGCACCGCAGCACCATTCCTGGGGGAGCATGGCCGGCGTAACTCCCGCTGCCTCCAAAACGGTGCGGGTGTCACGGGCTATCTCCGGGTGACGGGCGCTCACCTCGCAGCCCATGAAGTAGAGCAGGTCTCCGGTGGGGGGGCCGGCGGGCTCCACCTGGCGCTGGTGCAGGCTGTGCTGCTCCTCCAGTCGCTGTCTCGTCTCCCGTGCCGCCTCCGGCTCCCGGTGTCGGTCCACCAGGTCGGCCCGTACCCCCTGCAGGATGTCTGCAACGGAAAAGTCAAAGGGACACCACTCCCGGCAGGCGTCGCAGCTGCAGCAGGCATACATGAGGAGAGCGGCGTCATCGGTGGCCAGGGCCTCGGTTTCCAGAAAATAGGCCAGGCGGGCCTTGCCGGAGGGAGAGACGGCGTCGGTGGCCGCCGCAGCCAGCACTGGACAGTCGAATTTACACATGTTGGGGCACAGGGCGCACTTGATGACCTCGTCCATGTCCGCCCGGGTCTTTTTGGCAGGCAGGTACTCGTTTTTGCCCATCAGGAAATGCTTGAGGGCCCGGGCCTTGGTGGTCAGGGGAACGTGGGAGAGGGCATCCCGGACCCAGGCATATTTTTTATCGCTCATGGCCGCCCTCCATCTTGCCCGGGTTCATGATATGGTGGGGGTCAACGGCCCTTTTTACGGCCTGCAGCAGGGCCAGGCGGTCGCCCATCTCCCGGGGAAGCCACTTGTCCCGAATCAGCCCGATGCCGTGGTGGTGGCTGATGGAGCCGCCGTGGTCCACGGTGGCCTGCATGATGGCATCCCACACCGCCTCGTAGAAGGCAAAGGGGCTGCCTTTTTTGGGCGGAATGCCGCCGAAAGTGAAGTAGAAGCACACTCCCTGTGGATAAAAATGAGAGGCGTGACCGGAGGCCACCACCACTCCGTCCACGCTGCGCATGCCCTCAATCACCGCCCGATAGGTTTCCAGGGCCCGCCGCCAGCCCACGGATATCTCCACGGTATCAAAAATGAAGCCCCGGGGCATGAACTCCGAGGACTCCCTGACGTTGAACCGGGTGTCCAGCCAGTGCTTCACCGGCTCCTCTCCCCGCTCTTCTCCTCCCTCCTGGACGCAGAGGCGGCCGGCAGCCTCCCGCTCCAGCTCCACCAGGTCGGCGTCCCCCTCCATGAGCAGGATGAGCATGCACTGGCCCTTGAGGCCAAAGTGGCGAAGGGTCTCGTGCTGGTCGTAGATGCGGACCACCGCCGGGTACAGGTTTTTGCGCAGGATGCGGCGCACCGCCTCCAGAGGCTGGTCCAGCGTGTCAAAGGTAAAGGAGGCCAGAGCGCGCTTCTCAGGATACGGCCATATTTTCAGGGTGGCCTCGGTGATGATGCCCAGGGTTCCCTCGCTGCCCAGCAGCAATCTCTCCACCTGGGGGCCGGTGGAGGAGCGGGGTACCGGCTTGGAGTCAATGACGGTGCCGTCGGCCAGCACCGCCTCCAGGGCCACCACCATGTCCTCTATTTTTCCGTACTTTGTGGAGAACTGGCCGGCTGCCCGGCAGGCCATCCATCCCCCCAGGCTGGAGCAGTACAGGCTCTGAGGGATATGACCCAGGGTGTAGCCCGCCCGGTTGAGGTAGCGCTCCAGGTTCATGCCGTTGATGCCCGCCTGCACCCGGACCATCAGCCCGGCGTCGTCGATGTCCACGACGGCGTTCATTTTTCGCATATCCACCACCACCCCGCCCCGGATGGGCACGGCTCCCCCCACCACGCCCGACCCCTCACCGTAGGGGACCACGGGGACCCTCTCCCCGTTGGCCAGGTCAATAACCGCCTTGACCTGCTGGGTGGTCTCCGGCCACACTATGCAGTCGGGGAGGGAGGGGACCTTTCCCTCCAGGTACCAGCGCAGGGAGATGGGCCAGTAGTCCCGGGCATAGATGATGCGCTCCGCCTCGCTGACGGACAGGCCGCCGGGGACAAGGGCTTTCAGCCGTTCGATGAAGTCAGGGGTAGCCCGGGGGGAATGAGAATACACGGTGTCATAGGCCATTCAGGACTTAATAGGAGACAGATATAAAAGAATAGCCACTCAGTCCGCCCATCGTTTCATCATATATCAGTGAGCGTTCGTCATCATCGTGGCTGGGCATTACTCTGATTCTATCCGGGGAGCCAGCAGGTAGGCCACCTCTCCATGGTCCCCGGCCAGCTCGAAGAGCATTTTGACCGGGTAATCGTTGCCCAGGTAAATCTTGAGGGACTCGCTTTTCACCGATTTCACCATGTCGCTGAAGTAGTCGAGGGAGAACAGGCTGCGCACCTGCTCCTTGCATTTCAGGGAGACGAGCTGGTCCTTGGAGATGTGCAGGGACACCGTATCGGTGTCTCCCTGGGCCGTCAGTTCGAAGCCTTCGGGGTTCGCAGACAGGGCGATGTGGTCGGAGACCGCCTCCGATGCCTTGACCCCCTTGTATACCTCGGCGGTTTTCACCACGATTTCCGTGGACAGTTCCAGGCTGGGGATTTTGGTGTCGGCCATATCCGCCGTGTCCAGAAGGCTCATGTGGCGGGTGAGGTTGCCCATGTGCACCACCAACTGGCCTTCCTCCTCATATATCAGGGAGATGACCTCCTCGGTGGAGGGCAGCTTGAGCATGCTCTTGAGCTTGTCCAGGTCCACCGCCAGGTCCACGTCCTCCTTGACGTCATATTCTTCAAAGGCCTCTGACTTGAGCTTGAAGTCGACCATGCCCACATGAGCCGGGTCTACGGCCCGGGCGTAAACCTGGTCGGGGGTGAAATGCAGTTTTATCTCATCGACGAGAATGGACGTGGCGTCAACGATATTTCGCAGATAGTCGGTCTTGATGGTTACCTGGAACATGCTTGTTTAAATGGGCTGCTGATTTAAAAACATAGCGATGGAATTAAAAGAGGGCAGACAATGTCCTTTCATGGACGTAATGGACGCCATCCGCCACCGGTTTTCGGTGCGCAGATACCAGGATAAGGACATCCCCCGGGAGGTGCTGGAGGAGGTGCTGGAGGCCGCCCGGCTGGCCCCCTCCGCCAAGAACCGGCAGGAGTGGCAGTTTGTGGTGGTCACCGACCCCGAAAAGAAAATGCGGCTCAGCCAGGCGGCCAAGGGGCAATCCTTCGTGGCCCAGGCTCCCGCGGTGATTGCAGGCGTGGCCACTGAAACCGGCTACGTGATGACCTGCGGGGTGCCGGCCGCTCACGTGGACCTGGCCATTGCCATGGAGCATGTGGCCCTGGCAGCGGTGGAACACGGCCTGGGCACCTGCTGGATTGGCGCCTTCTATCAGGATCAGGCACGGGAGATACTGGACCTCCCCCCGGAATGGAAGGTAGTGGCCCTGATGCCCATCGGGTATCCCGCCGTGGAGGCTCCCGAAAAGCGGCGCAGGCCCCTGGAGGACGTGGTTCTCTTCCTGTGATAAGGGCACCAATCACACCGGCAGGGTGGTGGTCCCCTGGGGAATGGCCAGCAGGGATGCGTCACGTCCCCTGATGCGCAGCGCCTCCTGCACCGCCCGGTCCACGCTGTCAAAGACCCGCATGCGGAACACCCCTTCCAGCAGGTCCCGGTCCATCTCGGACACCATGAAAAACTGGGCCTGCTCCAGGGCCCGGGCGTGGAAGTAGGCCTTGTGGCCGCCGGGGACGAACTCCCGGCTGAGCTCCTCCTGTATCTCGTCGGCGGTGGCGTAGCGCTGCATCCAGTCGTGGTAGGGCTGGGAGCCGTGGCCGTCGGGGCATTCCGCCGCCAGAATGATGATTCCCCCCGGGTTGACCACGTTGAGAGCCAGGTGGATGGCCTTGTATGCCTGGTAGAGGTTGATGTCGTGGGGGGTGCCGTCGGCGGCGGTGACCACGATGTCCGCCCTGTCTTTGACCTGGACCTTGAACATCTTGTCTACCACCGCCGCCCCCTTCCGCAGCACCATGTCGAAGTCGCCGGCGAAGGCCCCCACCATCTGATGGCGGGCGTTCTGCACCACGTTGAGGCAGAAATGGGGTGGGGCCAGGCGGGCGGCCTCCGTCATGTTTTCGTACATGGGGTTGCCGTCCAGTCGGCCCGGCCGGGCGTGGGGATGGAAAAAGTTGGTGGTGTAGTTGTCCTGGATGGTGGAGTAGTGGCAGATTCCGGGGAGCACGCTTTTCCGTCCGCCCCCGTAGCCGGCGAAGTAGTGAATCTCCACATCTCCCAGCAGGATGCGCAGGTCGGCCTCCAGGTAGACGTCGTTGACCTTGACCTCGGTGCCCCGGGAGGTGGTACCCACGGAGGTGAACCGGTCTCCCCTGCATTCGTTGCTCAGGTAGGTCAGCCGGTCGGCAAAATCGCCCCCCAGGAGGCGCCGGGCCTCCTCGTGCTTCACCGGCCGGTGGGTCCCGGTGGAAAAAATGACGGTGACGTCCTGGTCGCCGATACCCCGTCGGTGCAGCTCCTCCATCACGGGGGGCATCATCTCCCAGGTGGGGCAGGGGCGGGTGTGGTCGTCCACCACGATGGCCACCCTCTGTCCCCTGCGGGCCAGGCGGCTGAGCGGCGGGCAGCCCAGGGGAGCCTGCAGTGCCTGCTGCACGTACTGGCTGGCCGTTTCTTCGGGCTCCAGGTGGTGGGGATAGATGACCTCCACAAGGTTGGAATCCGGGATGTCTGCAGTCAGGTGGCTGTCTCCATAGGGCAACTCGACCTTCATGGCCTGATATATGCCGCATGCTATATGAAAGTTTATTGGTGAGAGTCCCGTGAAAAATGCGCCCGGTGGGCCTTTCAGCCGGGGAATCCGGGAGAAACCTTTATGTAGATGTGCAAAAATAGCCTTCCGGGATTACTATGTTATCGGGAAGAACACCAATACTCATACTCAAAGAGGGAACCGAACGAGAAAAGGGGCGTGACGCCCAGTACAACAACATTCGAGCCGCCATGGCCATCGCCGACGCGGTCCGCTCCACACTGGGCCCCAAAGGCATGGACAAAATGCTGGTGGACAGCATGGGCGACGTCATCATCACCAACGACGGCGTCACCATACTCAAAGAAATAGACGTAGAACACCCCGCCGCCAAAATGATCGTAGAAGTAGCCAAAACCCAGGATGCAGAGACCGGTGACGGAACCACCACCGCCGTGATACTGGCCGGGGAGCTTCTCAAGCAGGCCCAGGACCTCCTGGAGCAGGACATCCACCCCACCACCATCGCCGACGGCTACCGCATGGCCAGCATCAAGGCCATCCAGGTGCTGGACGATATTGCCCTGAAGGTCAAGCCCTCCGACGCCGCCACCCTGAAGCGCATCGCCGAGACCTCACTCACCGGCAAGGTGGCCGGCTCCAACAAGGAGCTGCTGGCCGACATCGCCTACAAAGCGGTGACCGCCATCATGGAGAAGGACGGGGATGACATCTCCGTGGACATCGACAACATCAAAGTGGAAAAGAAGCAGGGCGGCTCCGCCGAGGACACCGAGCTCATCGAGGGCATCATCCTGGACAAGGATCGGGTGCACACCGGCATGCCCCAGTCCGTCAAAAACGCCAAAATCCTGCTCCTCAACACCGCCCTGGAGGTGGGCAAAACAGAAATCGACGCCAAAATAGAGATCACCGACCCCTCCCAGCTGCAGAAATTCCTGGACCAGGAGGAGCAGATGATCCGGGACATGGTGGAGCAGGTGAAAAAGAGCGGGGCCACCGTGCTGTTCTGCCAGAAGGGAATCGACGACCTGGCCCAGCACTACCTGGCCAAGGCGGGCATCTTTGCCCTCCGCCGGGTGAGCGAAAAAGACATGAAGAAACTGGCCAAGGCCACCGGCGCCTCCATCCTCAGCGACCTGGACGAAATCACGGCCAAAGACCTGGGCAAGGCGGGCATGGTGGAGGAGAGAAAAATCGGCGATGACAAGATGACCTTCGTCACCGACTGCAAGAAGGCCAAGGCGGTGAGCATCCTCATCCGCGGGGGCACCGAGCACGTGGTGGACGAAATCGAGCGCGGCCTGCACGACGCCCTGGGAGTAATCGGCGTGGCCATCGAGGACGGCAAGATGGTCACCGGCGGGGGGTCGGCGGCGGTGGAAATCGCCATGGCCGCCCGTGACTATGCGGCCACCGTGGGAGGACGGGAGCAGCTGGCCATAGAGAAATTCGCCGATGCCATGGAGACCATTCCCCGCGCCCTGGCCACCAGCGCCGGTATGGACCCCATCGACATGATCATCGGGCTGCACAAGGCCCACGCCGACGGGCACACCCACCACGGCGTCAATGTGTACACCGGCAAAATAGAGGACATGAAGAAACTGCACGTGCTGGAACCGCTGCGGGTGGGCCGGCAGGCGGTGCGCTCAGCCACCGAGGTGGCCATCATGATTCTGCGCATCGACGACGTGATTGCGGCCAAGAGCGCCGGCGGCGGCAAGGGCGGCGGTGGCGGCGGCATGGGCATGGACGAAGACTTCGACTGAGCACCCGCTACCAACCATCCCACCAATTCCCCCCTTTCCCCCTTCTCTTCCTCCTTTTTAGTTTTTTTATATTGCCACGTCGCTCTTTTAAATGTCGCTAAACGCCGTAAACGCCGCTGTGAGGAGACGGGTTTTTGCGCAGAGGGTGGAGGGGCTCTCCTCCTCTGCCATGCGGCGGGCGGCGGGAGGGAGCGGGTTACACCTTGGTGACGGTGACCACCTGGTCACCCGGGTTGAGATTCATCAGGGTCACCCCCATGGTGTTGCGTCCCTGGCGCCGGATGGAGTCCACCGGGATGCGGACCATCATGCCCTCCCGGCTGGAAAGCACCACCTGGTCTCCGTCGCTGACCTCCCGCACCGCCACCACCCGCCCGTTGCGCTGGTTGGTGATGATGGTCCGTACTCCCTTGGCCCCCCGCCTGGTCACCCGGTATTCCTCCAGGGGCGTGCGCTTGCCGTAGCCGTTTTCGGTGACGGTGAGGATGTCGTCGCCCCGGGCAATGGCCATGTCCACCACCTCGTCACCCTCCTCCAGGCGCATTCCGATGACTCCCGCCGCCACCCGCCCCATGGGCCGGACCTCTTTCTCGTTGAACACGCAGGCGCTGCCCGAGGCAGAGGCCAGAACTATCTTTTCATCTCCCTGCAGCAGCTTCACCTTGACCAGGGCGTCTCCCTCCTTCAGGCTGAGGGCCCGGATGCCGGTGACCCGGATGTTCTGATAGCGAGAGAGATGGGTCTTCTTGACGACGCCGTTTTTGGTGGCAAAGATGAGCGTTCCGCTCTCGAAATCGGTAACCGACAGGATGGCCCGGATGTCCCCCTCGATGGGGATGAGGTTGACCACCGCCCGCCCCTTGGAATGCCGTCCTCCGGCCGGAATCTGGTAGCCCTTGACGGCGTACACGATGCCCTGGTCGGAGAAGATGAGCACGTAGTCGTGGGTGGAGGAAACCAGCACGTTGCTGATGGCGTCGTCCTCCTTCATTTTTATGCCCACCAGACCCTTGCCTCCCCGGTTCTGGGCCCGGTATTCGTCCAGGGACAGGCGCTTGATGTAGCCCTGGCTGGTGACCACAATCACCACCTCCTCCTCCGGGATGAGGGCTTCCATGTCCACGTCCACCTCGCCCTCCTCGATGGTCGTGCGGCGCGGGTCACCGTAGCGCTCCTTCATTTCCTGCAGTTCCTGGCGAATCACCCGGTCGATTTCTCCGGGGGTGGTGAGAATCTGGTCCAGCCGGGCAATCAGGGACTCCTTTTCCTTCCTCTCGGCCCGCAGGCTCTCCGCCTCCATGGAGGTCAGGGACTGCAGGCGCATGGACAGGATTTCCTTGACCTGGAGCTCGGAGAGAGAAAAGGCCTCCATAAGCTGCTGGGCGGCCTGGGCGGCGTCGCTGGACGCCCGGATGAGCTCAATCACCCGGTCGATGCTCTCCAGGGCGGTGAGCAAGCCGTCCAGGATGTGCTTGCGCTCCCGGGCCTTGAGCAGGTCGTAGGTGGTACGCTTCTGGATGATGTCCCGCCGGTGGTCGACGTAGGCCTGCATCAGCTCTTTCAGGGACAGCAGCTTGGGCTGCCCGTCCACCAGGGCGATGTTGATGATGCCGAAGGTGCTCTCCAGGCCGGTGTGCTTGAACAGCTGGTTTTCCACCACCTCGGGCATGGCGTCCCGCTTCAGCTTGATGACCACCCGGACCCCCTGGCGGTCGGATTCGTCCCGCAGGTCGGCGATGCCCTCGATGACTTCCTTTTTGACCAGCTGGGCAATCTTTTGCAGCAGTCCTGCCTTGCTGGTCTGGTAGGGGATTTCGGTGACGATGATGGCGTCCCCCTCCACGTGGGTCCTGGCCCGCAGCTTGATGATGCCCTTGCCCGTGGCGTAGGCCTCCAGTATGCCCCGTCGCCCGCAGATGATGCCCCCGGTGGGAAAATCCGGCCCCTGCAGGTGCTGCATGAGGGAGGGCACATCCTGCTCCGGGTCGTCCAGATAGGCAAGCAGGGCGTCCACCACCTCTCCCAGGTTGTGGGGAGGCATGTTGGTGGCCATGCCCACGGCAATCCCCGAGGCGCCGTTCACCAGGAGGTTGGGAAGCACCGCCGGCAGAATCACCGGCTCCTTCAGGGTGCCGTCAAAGTTGTCCCGCCACTCCACAGTCTCCTTGTCGAGGTCCCGGAGCATCTCCTCGCTTCTGCGGTCCAGCCGCACCTCCGTGTAACGCATGGCCGCCGGGGAATCCCCGTCGATGGAGCCGAAGTTGCCCTGGCCGTCAATGAGCGGATACCGCAGGGAAAAATCCTGGGCCATGCGCACCATGGCGTCGTAGACGGCGGCGTCGCCGTGAGGATGGTACTTGCCCAGCACCTCTCCCACCGCCCGGGCCGATTTGCGGTGGGGCTTGGCGTGCCTCAGGCCCATGTCCTGAAGGGCGTAGAGGATGCGCCGGTGCACCGGCTTGAGGCCGTCCCGGACGTCGGGCAGCGCCCGCCCCACGATGACGCTCATGGAGTAATCCAGATAAGACTTCTTCATCTCCCGCTCGATGGGAAGACGCTGTACCTGCTCCTCAGATGTCAAGGTTGACCACCTCCTGCGCATGGGTCTGGATGAACTGCTTGCGGGGCTCCACGTCCTCGCCCATGAGGATGGTGAACAGCTCGTCCGCCCACACCGCGTCCTCCACGGTCACCTGCTTGAGAATACGCTGCTGGGGATTCATGGTGGTCTCCCACAGCTGGTCGGGGTTCATCTCGCCCAGGCCCTTGTAGCGCTGGATGGAGGCATTGGGGGCCGTCAGCTGCTCCCGCTCCGCCTCGGAGTAGGCATACTCGACGCTTTTTCCCTTCTTAATCCGGTACAGGGGAGGCTGGGCGATGTACACATATCCGTTGTCAATCAGCGGCCGCATGTAGCGGAAGAAAAAGGTCAGCAGCAGGGTGCGGATGTGGGCCCCGTCCACGTCGGCATCGGTCATAATCACGATTTTGTGGTAGTTGGCCCTCTTAAGGTCGAACTCGTCCCCGATGCCCGTACCGATGGTGGATATGATAGCCTTGATTTCGTCGTTCTCCAGAATGCGGTCGAAGCGGGCCTTCTCCACGTTGAGAATCTTGCCCTTCAGGGGCAGAATGGCCTGGAAGTCCCGGTTTCGTCCCTGCTTGGCGGAGCCGCCGGCGGAGTCTCCCTCCACCAGAAACAGCTCGCAGCGGTGGGGGTCGTCCAGAGAGCAGTCGGCCAGTTTGCCGGGCAGGGCCGATGACTCCAAATAGCTCTTCTTGCGGGTCAGCTCCCGCGCCTTACGGGCCGCCTCCCGCGCCCGGGAGGCCTCCAGAGCCTTGTCGATGATGACCTTGGCGGTGGCCGGGTTCTCCTCAAGGTAGGTGGAAAGACGCTCGTTGACGAAGGCCTCCACGATGCCCTTGATTTCGGAGTTCCCCAGCCGGGTCTTGGTCTGCCCCTCGAACTGGGGGTCGGGAACCTTGCAGGAGATGATGGCGGTGAGGCTCTCCCGCACGTCCTCGCCGCTCAGGCTCTGGTCCTCGTTTTTGAACACGTTTCGTCGGGCGTAGTCGTTGAGGGTGCGGGTCAGCGCTGCTTTGAAGCCGGAGAGATGGGTGCCCCCCTCCCGGGTGTTGATGTTGTTGACAAAGGAAAAAATCTTTTCCGTGTAGCCCTCGGTGTACTGCATGGCCACCTCGATGACCACCCCGTCCCGCTCCCCCTCCATGTAAATGACGTCCCCGTGCAGGGGATGCTTGGTGCGATTGATGTACTGAATGAATTCGGCAATGCCCCCGCTGTACTGGAAGGTTGCCTGGTCCCCGCTGCGCTCGTCCCGGAAGGTTATCTGGAGGTCCTTGTTCAGAAAGGCTATTTCCTGAAGCCGGTTTTTGAGGTGGGCACCGTCGACGGCCACGTTGCCGAATATCTGGGGGTCGGGCAGAAAGGTGACCGTGGTCCCGGTGTCCGAGGCCGGTCCCCTCTCCTCCAACTCGGTAACCGGGATGCCCCGCTCGTAACGCTGAAAATACACCCTGCCGTTGCGCCGGGTTTCCACCTCCAGCCAGGAGGAGAGGGCATTGACCACGGACACCCCCACTCCGTGCAGGCCGCCGGACACCTTGTAGGCGCTCTTGTCGAATTTGCCTCCGGCATGCAGCCGGGTCATCACCACCTCCACCCCCGGAATGCCGTAGTCCGGATGGACCTTCACCGGGATACCCCGGCCGTTGTCTCTGACCGTTATGCTGCCGTCCTGGTTGATGCAGGCATCGATGCGGGTACAGTAGCCGGACAGGGATTCGTCCACCGAGTTGTCCACCACCTCCTCCACCAGGTGATGTACACCCTGCTCGTCGGTGGAGCCGATGTACATGGCAGGGCGGATGCGCACCCCCTCCAGGCCCTCCAGCACCCTGATTTTGTCTATCTCGTAATCGTCAGCCATGGACCCTCCGGGTATGAAGTAGCGGGCACATATATAGGTTTCTTTCTTTCCCAAGAAGCACGGGAGCGCGGGGAGCACCTAACCGGTGTGTCCTCAGCACCGGCTAGCGGTTGAAAATGCCGCCTCGCTTCTCCTCCGCCTGAGTGTGCTCGTGCCCTCCCTCAGCCTCCATGTGTCCCCAGCACTGCTCGCAGTACAGTTCGTTGCACAGGGGGCACTCGTAGACCATTCCGCTGTAGGAGGGGTCAAGCATGTTGACGCCGCAGGCGCTGCAGGAGGCCTCCTGCTTGTATTTTTCCCGGCAGTCCCCGCACACCTTGACGTCGGGGGTGAGGATGGTGCGAATCTTTTCTTTTCTGATGTTTTCTTCCTGCATCATGTCACGCACGTAGTAAAGGTGCCGGGGATATAAACGTTTTCTTCTTCTGGCTACCGGGGAGTTTCCTCGTTCAGGGGGTAGTACTGGGTGGCCTTGTAAAACTTGGAGATGAGGTTGCGGAGGGTGAGCTCCCCCTCGATGGTGCGGTCGGTGACCACCGCCAGGCGGCGAATGTTGTGGCGAATCATCTTTTTCAGGGCGTCGGCCACGGTGTCGTCGGGCCGGCAGGTGATGGGATGCTTGGTCATGATGTCCTCGGCCCGGCCCTCTATTCCGTGGTGGTAGAGCTTGGGAAGGCTGAACACCCCGTAGTAGGTGCGGGGAGGGGCCAGTATCTGAAGGATGTCGTGCCGGGTGATGACCCCCACCAGCTCCTTGGTCTTCAGGCTCTCCACCACCCATACGTGGGTCTTGCCGTCCAGAATGGAGAGCACCAGGGGGATGGCCGCATCCTTCTCGATGATGGGGAGGTCCCACACCCGGATGTCCATGAGGTCCCTGACCCGGGCCTCGTAGAATTCGGAGATGAGCATTTCCTCTCCTGACGGCATGCACGGGATTAACTTATGACTCTATTTAAAGTTAATTCACTGCTGGCCCAGCTCCCCCGCCCGGTGCAGGGCAAACCAGGTGGCCAGGGGGCCCACGATTTCGAAGACTACGGTGGTGGCGGTGATGGTGGTGAGCACCAGCCGGCCCAGGTCGGGGTAGCCCCGGGCAGCCAGCTCCGTGGAGGCCAGCAGGGCCAGACCGATGGCCACGCCCGCCTGGGTGAGGGTCCCCAGGCCGATGTTCCGGGCAATCACCGGCTCGGCGCGGGTGGCCCGGGCCGCCGCGTAGGCTCCGCCCAGTTTTCCGGTGCTCCGGCAGACCACATACACCACGCCAATCACTCCCGCCCCGGCCAGCACCCCCAGGTGCAGGTTGAGCCCGGCCAGCACGAAGAAGAGCACGTACACGGGCAGGCTGATTACCTTCACCGCGTCGAACACCGGCCTGTTTACCCGAGGAAAAACGTTGGTCACGGTCATCCCCATGGCCAGGGAGGCCAGGATGAGGGACACGTCCAGCAAGGTGGCCAGCCCGGCGGTCAGCAGAATGGCAGTGAGGGCCACGGCAATGATTTCCTCCCGCTCCACCAGCCGTCTGAAAACGAAGGCCGCCCCCAGCCCCATCGCCAGGCCCAGCAGCAGCGCACCTCCCGTGTCTATCAGAGGGTCAACCAGCATGGAGGCCGCGGAAAAGCCCCCGGTGGCCAGCAGCCCGCCAGCGATGGCAATGGAAAAAGCATAGATGAAGATGGCCAGACCGTCATCCAGGCCCACCACGGCCAGGATGGAATTGGTCAATTTGCCCCGCGCCTTGTATTCCTGGATGATGGCCACCGCCCCGGCGGGAGCGCTGGCCGGGGCCATGGCGGCAAAAATGATGGCCTTGGGGAGATCCGCGGTCACCAGATATACAAACACGAAGACCATGAAAAAGGCCCCCAGGGTCTCGCCCAGGATGATGGCCAGGATGCTCCTCCCCTGGCGTCTCATAAGGGTGAGGGTGAGCTCTCCCCCGATGACAAAGGCCACAAAGGCCAGGGAGAAGTTGGTAACGGTTTCCACCTCGGCGGCAGCGAGGTCCAGCACGCCCAGCACCTCCGGTCCCAGAATAAATCCGGCAATGATGTAGCCCACCACCCCGGTGACGCGCAGGCGGTGGGTACCCTTTCCGATGAGGAGACCCAGGCCGATGGCCAGCCCTCCCAGGAGCAGGTAGTTAATCATCCCGAAGGGAATGACGCGTCCCCTACATAAATATTGACATAAATGTACACGCCTGCGGCGCTGAGAAAGTATTTAATATGCTTTTCCGTTGAACAACTGTGAGACCCAGCTACGGCGCCTGGGGGGTGGTGCTGCTCTGCCTGCTGCCGCTGGTTTTCCTGCCTGAAACCGAGGGGGAGAGAGGCGCCGATATCGTGGCCGGCCCCTACCTGCAGCAGGTGACATCTTCAGAGATAACCTTCCGCTGGATAACCGACCGGCCGGCGACGGAGAACCGCGTTTACTGGGGCCTCAGCCCCCACAACCTCACCCTGGCCCGGGGAGCACCGAACAGGGAATGGCACGAGGTCACGGTGACCGGCCTGCAGCCCTCCACATCCTACTGGTACCGGGTGACCTCCGACGACATGGAGAGCTCGCTGTACACTTTCCGCACGGCACCGGGAAATGAGGACAGCGTGACCATCATTGCCTACGGTGATTCCCGGGGGGTGTGGGATGACTGGCGCAACGCCAGCTTGGTGGCACGAGCCATAGAGCAGGAGCGCGCCCGGGTGGTGATCAACACCGGAGACCTGGTGGCCAGCGGCGGGGAGGAGGAGCAGTGGATACGGTTTTTTCAGGTGGCCTCCTTCTCCCACAACGCCACCCTGTATCCGGCCCTGGGGAACCACGACCTTCCCGCCGGCAACCTGCGCCGCTTCTTCAGCCTTCCCCACAATGAGCGATGGTATGCCGTTGACTACGGGCCCTGCCACCTGGTGGTGCTGGACTCCACTCTCCCCTACGGGCTGTCCCTGGGCCAGTACCTGTGGCTGCTGAGTGCTGTGCAAACAGAAAAACCGTGGACCGTAGTGGTCTTCCACCATCCGCCCTACAGCTCGGGCGCCCACGGAGGCACTCTGCACACCCGGCTGCTGTGGGCTCCCCTGTTCAGGACGCAGGGCGTAGACCTGGTGCTCAACGGCCACGACCATGACTACGAGCACCTCATTGTCCAGGGCCTTCACTACGTGGTGACCGGCGGGGGCGGGGCGCCCCTGCGCCCGGTGGGCAGGGGCCAGTGGACGCAGCAGGCACATTCGACCTATCACTACTGCCGGGTGACGGCGAGTGGCTCTGCCCTGGAGGTAGCGGCCCTAGAGCCAGACGGAAAACTCCTGGACCGATTCACCGTGGGGGAAAGTCGGGGTGCCGGGATGCCGCGCGCTTGCGGCCTGTCTGTCTGGTGGCTCCTGTGGTATGCAGCCTGCACGGAGTGGCTGACCATCGGGTGAGGCAGCCGTGGACGGGCGTCCGCGTTACACCACTCTGACCGTCTGGTGACCCCTGAACCGGGTGCCGTCAAACAGGGAGCCGGTGACTATGAGGTCCGCAGTATCTCCGGAGGGAAGAGCGGTTAGCAGAGGTTCCCGCTCGAATTTGACCATGAGGTCTGGGATGCCGTCGCCGTCGCTGTCTCCCAGGGAGGTGGGGTGCAGGCGGGCCGGGATGCTCATGTTGAGGAGGATGGTGCTCACGTTGATGTCCGCAGCCGAGTAGCCCTCCTCCAGCTCCAGGTAGCAGGTGACCCAGTTTCCTTTGCTCCGGGTGTTGAGGACGGAGGGATACATCTCCACATGGGCCTTTATGGGTGGCGGCATCAGGGGATAGCGGTCCACGTTGGCCGTGAACAGCGGAAAAATCTTCCGGGGTGAATCCACGATGCCGTCGTCGCCGGGCAGGTCTTGTCCGGGACCGTGGTAGCGGTCCACGGCTCCCTCGGAGGCATGGTCAAAATCGGACCAGTAGTTGCCGCCCGCCGGGTATCCGGCGTCCCAGGTATTGGCTCCGCCGCCCGTGGCGTAGGCGTTGACCTGGTTTCCGATGAGTCGGTTGTGGAAAATATGGTTGCCGCTGCTGCCCGACAGGTACAGCCCGTACTGGTGGCCGGAGACGGTGTTGTTGTCTATGGTGTTGGAAGATGAGAGGTGCAGATACAGGCCGTGGGAGGAGGCCGTAATCAGGCTGTCTCGCACGAGGTTGGACGATGCGGAGCGCAGATAGATGGACTCTTTGATGTTTTGGTAAAGCGTGACGTTGTGTATCCGGATGTCCGTGGAGCCCTGCAGGTATATGCCCTGCCTATAGTTGTGGGATATGTTGCACGACGATATGTCCACGTCATCCGAAAAGAGGAGGGAGCAGCCATAATAGTTGTGGTGCAGATATAGGTTGTCAATGAGTAGTTGTCCGGAGGATATGGCGTAGAGGGCATGGTTGGCACCAGTGATGACCAGGTCGGTAATCGTGCAGTCCCTGACCCTGTTCAGTTCAAGGGCCGCGTCTCCGTTGGATGTGCCGCTACGGCCAAGGGTGAGGCGGGAAACGTGCAGCGAGCAGTCGCTGGCAAAGACCACGTCCCCCGCCCCGGTGCCGGAGATAACGGTGGCCTCCGGACCCTCTCCCGTCAGGCAGATATCTTTCTGAATGACAATGGTGGGGGCGGTATAGACCCCGCTTCTGACCAGAACGGTGTCGCCATCCTGGGCTGCATCCACCGCCTCCTGAACGGTGGCATAGGCATCGGGAACCACCAGCACGGAGGGGGCAGCCCGTCCGCCAGGGGAGATTACCGATAGAGACAGCAGGAGCAGCCCCCCCACGGCCACAACCAGTATTTTTTTGTGCATGTTTACCTCCAGTGTATAGTAATGGACATGGGGATATTTAAATATTGCTATCAAAATGCTATCATAATGGCGGTGTATGGAGACGGGATGTTTTTCCGCCCCTCTATTTACCGGGAAACGAAGAATGCGGACATGATGTCGGTGGACGCCAGACCGGTCTGGTCGTACAGATGAACCTTTACTTCGTGCCTTCCCAGAAGCAGCCGGTCACCAGTCCAGGAATAGGGAGCCGTGGTGTCGGTATGCACCAGCTGGTCGTCCACGTAGAATTCGACCTTTTCCACCGGGCCGCTGCCAAAACGGTAGGAGACAGAGACAGTGGCATCACCGACCACCGCCGTACGGGATGAAGAAAACGACCACCGCCGGACCCCGTCGACGTACAGGCCGCCGCGCTGCGGCAGGTCGATGACTGCCTGCCGGGGGAGAGCAGGTGTGGAGGCCAGCTCGGCCAGGGAAATAGTGATGAGACGGGTAGTGTTCACCAGGTAGCTGATGTTCACGTTGTCCAGCGTATCCTCCGGGGTATGCATATGAGGGTTCCACTCGTATTCAAAAAATGCCAGGGTCTCGTATCCGTACTGGGCGAAGGATGCATAGTCGCTACCCCCCTGCCGGCTGCGGGTGACAAAACCGCTGGTGAGGGTGAAGTTGATGGCGGAGGCCGCATTGAGGTCCTCCACCACCCCCATGACCCACTCGGCATCCTCGGTGCCATACATGCGAAACCGGGAGCCGTTCTCCCCATGGGCATGGCCAATCATGTCCGCGTTGAACTCCACCACGATGGGCTCATCCCAGTCGAAGGCAGCCCGGGCATAGGCATGGCTGCCCAGAAGACCCACCTCCTCCCCGGAAAAGGCAATGAACTTGATGGTGTGCGCAAACCGATGCTGGCTCAACACATGGGCGGCCGCCAGAACGGCAGCTACCCCGGATGCGTCGTCGTCGGCTCCGGGGGTGTTGCGCACCGTGTCATAGTGGGCGTTGAAAACAAAGATGGCGTCGCTGGATGCATCGGTGCCCGGCAGCTCGCCCACCACGTTGCGACCGGAAAACCGGCCCGGATGCCCCCGATTTCCCCACGCCGTCCAGGGATGCATATAGGTGATGAGACCCATGTCCCTGAACTGCTGGGCTATGTACTCCGCCGCCTCCTCGCACCCCGCCCGGTTGTTCACCCGGGGGCCGATGGCCACCAACTCCTCCAGATATCCGCCGACCAGAGATGCATTGATGCCAGAAAAAATGTGGCTGAGACGAGGAGAGAGCCCGGAATCCGGAGCGGAAAGAAAATCGGCGGAGGACACCTGCCGGCTGTCGGGCGCCACCTGCCCGGCGAGGCCCGGCGCTAGAAGAAAAACCACGGTTCCAATGACTGCCCAGTGCACGAGAGATGGTCGGAACATGTTCACCGCGTTAAAAGACAAGCGCCTATTTTAAGTTTACCGGCACCGATGCCCGACCACAGAACCCTGATGCGGGCGCCGGGATTCGAACCCGGGCAGTGAGCTTGGAAGGCTCAAATCCTAACCGCTAGATCACGCCCGCTCTGGTGCTGCTAGGGAATATGGCCGCCTCGTTTAAAAACTTAATTCCGGCGCCGACGGGCGCGGCATACAACAATTTTTAAATAAATTTGGGCGTTGGACTGTAGTGGAACCATGGACAAGATTGGACGCTACGTGAAAAAACCATTTTCCAAGCACCGGCGGGACATCGCGCTGTTTCTGGGGGAGGGAAAGCGGAAGCACAGCATCCATTCGCCTATAGAGATAGACATCACCGAGGGACGGCACCGTATCCGGGCCCATGCCCGGGAGACGGGAAAAAAAATTTCCTTCACCGGGTGGATAATTTATTGCATAGCCACGGCCATGAAGGAGCAAAAGGAGCTCAATGCCTACCGCCACGGCAGAAGAAAGATTGTGGTGTTTGACGATGTGGACGTGGGGATTCCCGTGGAGAGAACGGTGAACGGCGAGCACCTCACCATGGCCTACATCATCAGGAAGGCCAACGAAAAAAGCGTGGAGGACCTAACGGCTGAGATCAGGCAGGTGCAAAAAGAAGAGGTGGACGATAAAACCCAGATTATCGGGGAGGGGCTCACCCGGTTCGAGGGACTGGTGCTCAAGTCACCCTGGTTTTTTAAAAAATTGATGCTCTGGGTGCTGCGCAGAAACGCCTTTCTGAAAAAGAAGCACATGGGCACGGTGGGGGTGACCGCCATCGGCATGCTGGGCAAGTATCCGGGCTGGGTCATACCCCTGGGGGGGACCTCCAACGTGCTGATTGCAGTGGGCGGCATCAGCAAAAAGCCGGGAGTGGTGGACGACAGGGTGGTGGCCCGAGAATATTTAGATGTCACCGTTACCGTGGACCACGATCTCATCGATGGAGGTCCCCTGGTCAGATTTATTACTCGGCTGTGCGATTTGATGGAGAATGGCTACGGGCTGCCCGAGGAATAGAAAAACTCCGGCCACGGTTAGAGAAGATTTCCGGCGTCCAGAGACCTGCCACAGGCTATACAGGTGGCGGCATAGGCGGGGTTCCATTCATCGCAAAGGGGTACTTCACCTGTTTTTCTTCTTCCCCCTCCCTGAGGGCCTGGCGAGGGAATCATTGACAGCCTGCACATGCCGTATGAAACCCTGCCAAGAATTGTGGATGGGCCGTCCGCGTCCATGGACCTATCTGGGCGCCATAAAACACGGGCTGCTGGAAACGGGATGTTTTTTCTAAAACGTTATAAAATATAAAGCGTTGTAGGCGTGGAGTGTCGTCATGCATAACGGAAAAAGATGGGCTGCGGCCCTGCTCCTGACCGGGGTGCTGCTCACCTCGGCGGCGGGGGGGCTGACCGGGGTCCGGCCCTCCGGCAGCGCCGCCGGGCAGATCCTCTATGTGGGGGGAACCGGCCCGCACAATTATTCCACCATCCAGGCGGCTCTGGACGTGGCCGTCGACGGGGATACCGTGTTCGTCTATGGGGGCACCTACCACGAGCAGCTGGTAGCCGGGGCCAACGTTACCCTGGCCGGGGAATCGGCCGCTACCACCGTGGTCACCGGTGATTTCACCGGCACCGTGCTCCGTCTCGAAGGAAAAGACGTTGCGCTGCAGAATCTGCAGTTTACCCGGTCCGGCGGGGAGGCCCGCGATGCCTTGGTCTATGTCTCCGGATCCGTACTGAGCGCTGAGCGGTGCCTCTTCTCTGCTGCCCGTCACGGCGTGCTCATGGACAGGGGGCAACAGGCACGCCTGGCCAACTGTTCCTTCTCCCGCACCGCCATTGGCATGCTGATCGACCGGTCCACCCAGGTCACGGTGGGCAACTGCACATTTGTAAAAAACGGCCTGGGGGTACTGGCCGTGAACAGCACGAACCTGCAGGTAAGAGGGGTGACGGGCAGCCTGAACGGCGTAACCGTCATGGCCGAGGGGTGCACCGGGATGCAGGTGACCGGATGTAGGCTGTTCAATGGCAACGAAAACCAGGCAAGCCTCTTTGTGGAGCGAAGTGACGACGTAGTCGTGAAAAATTGCACCATTTTCCACAGTGGACGTGGAATACGGTTTGCCGAGTGCAACAACGCAAGTGTGATTAATAGCGCGATCTACGATTCAAAAATCGGGATTGAGGTGTCAGATACCAGCAGGTTGCATATTCGAGGGTCGTGGCTCTACGACAACGATGCAGGGGTTTACCTTTACGATTCAAGGGCCATAAACATCAACTTCAATGCCATTTTCGGCAATTACGTTGCCAATCTCGCTGCTGAAGGGGTACATGGGTCCGCCCAGCAAAACTGGTGGGGGGACACATTTTCCGCTCTGTCCACTGTTTACGTGAAAGAGGGTCCACTGCCCGTCTATCCCTGGCTGACGGAAGCACCGCAGGCCCGGGATGGCAAAATAAAGGAGCGAGAAAACAATTATTCACTGCCGCCTCCGGCCCCTCCCCTTCAGAGGAAGACAATTCTCATCGGCGATATGGACAGTGATAGCGATGGATGCCCCGATTGGTGGGAAGAACAGTATGGTTACGACCCGAACACCTGGGAGAATCATGAAGTGCTGGACCCAGACCGTGACGGTCTCAGCAACATCGAGGAATATATTACCAGCCGCTGGGGGTCCCATCCTTTTAAACAGGATTTGTTCTTAGAAATAGATGTTATGGGTGAGAAAGGCCGTTTAGCACAAAAAGAAATAGATGCTATGAGGCAGCGATTTGCTCGCCATAACATTACACTGCATGTTGACAACGGTGAACTGGGGGGAGGTGAGACGGTCGACCTCAGAAACGAGGTGACCTACATAACTCTGATTGACATCTACTGGGATTCGTTTCTCCACCATGACCCATCCAACTGGCGCAAGGGTGTATTCCACTATGTGTTGTTGTCCGATTCATTGTTTCAGGAGATGCCGGGGTTCGTGTTCATCGGGTGGGATGAGGCAGACGCCTTCAGTCTGAGTTTGGAGTACTATCAAAACGAGATTCCACCGGTATTCAGGCAGTATGTTCTGGCAACCGTATTTATGCATGAGCTGGGCCATACTCTGGGGCTGTTCCACGACGTGTACCACGGCATCGACAACGAGAGCTCTATTATTCCCTTTATTAAGCCCCTTCTGAAGGGCCAGTGGACCTACCGCAACTACCGCAGCTGCATGAACTACCAGTATGCCTGGCAGATACTGGACTACTCGGATGGAACCCACGGCAAGGGAGACTTCGACGACTGGAGCCACGTGGACCTGACGTTCTTCCAGGATTCCCACTGGGGCTGAGCTGCGGATACCTTTAAATTCCGCTTGCGGATGAGAGGTATGGAGGACAGTATATGCAGTGGAAGATAACGCTACCGGCCGTCCTGATTCTGCTGGTGGTGCTGGGCCTGGAATGCGGGGCCCATGTGCCCTACCTGGAGCACCAGGACTATACAGAGGAGGCGCCCTTCGTGGTGCGCAGGTCCATTGAGCAGTCCATCGCCGTGTACGCCTGGCTGGAGAACGACGGCATCCATGCCTGTGAGGACATCGACGTCTACCGGTTCGAGATTTCGGAGCCGGCACGGGTGTACATCGAGGGCATCGTGCCCGTGTGCCGACAGTACGAAGAATTCGTCCCCTGGTTTGCCCTGGCGGGCCCGGGCTTGCCCCAGCCGCAGCAGGAGGTTCCCTTTGACATTCCCGAGGGCTACGGGGCCGTGGTGGTGGAAAACGTGGCTCCTGGCGAGGAGCGGGAGACGTTCTATGAGCCCTTCGGCGGCAAGTCCTACTACAAGAGCCCGGTGTTTGACCGGGTGATGAACCAGTCGGGCACCTACTACGTCTACTACTGGGACCCCTATGAACGGGGCGGAGACTACGTGGCGGTGCTGGGCCGGCAGGAGATTTTCCGGTTCTGGGACATCGTGCGGGCCCTCATCTACACCCCCATGATTCGGCTGGACATGGAGCTGCACGTGGACTGCGAGCCGCCGGTCATGGCCCTCCGCGCCTGCCGGGCTCTGTGGTTTGACCCCAACCCCTTTGAGAGATGGGGCTAGGTCCCACGGGCTGCAAACCAGGCCAGGATGTCCTGATTGAACTGCCCCTGCCAGATGTGACCACCCTCCGGGTTGTACAGCAGAGCGGAGGAGATGTTGTTGCGCTGCAGTTGCTCATAGTAGTGCAGGCCGCAGGCAGCGGGAACAAACCGGTCTTTTCCGCCTTGGACCACCAGGGTGGGGGGATGCTGGGGGGAAAAATTCTGGGGGGATATGCAGTCAAACTCCGGTCCCCGCCAGGTCAGGGTGATGGCGTCGGCATCGGTGCCGGAATGCACGGCCACGGCCGAAAACTGCCGGGGGAAGGTACGGGCCAGGCGACTGGTCATGAAGGCACCGGAGGAAAAGCCGGCGCAGTACAGGGCCCGCTGGTTGACCGAAAAGGGGGCATCGTCCAGCCAGGCTATCAGGGCAGCAAAAAACGGGAGGTCCAGGGAGGAGTTGACATCGGCGCTGAACACGTCCCAGGCCTTGGGGCCCCAGGCGACGGGGCGCAGGGAGTCCGGGGCCACGAGGGCGTAGCCGGCCTGGAGCGCCTGGGCGGCAAAGGCCGTCTGCCGCCATCCCCAGACCAAACCCCGGCCAAACCAGGCCTCGGCCGGCTGGGCGGCCCCGTGGAGCACAAACAGCAGGGGGTATCCCTCCGGTGGGGGCGGGGTGGTGGGTGTCTGCCACAGAAAGCGCCGTCCGTCCAGCCATTCCTCGTGCGGCCCAGGGGGGAAGGCGGGCAAAAAGGGGGCTACCTCGCCGTGGCCTCCTCCGGGCGTCTGGAGAATCGGCGGTCCCTCCGGTCCGGCGGGATGAGGAAACAGGGGAGCGGCTGCCGGGCACAGCAGGAGGACCACAAAAAGGACGGAGAGAGAGGCGGGTTGCATGAGGGTTATAACGGGACGGCGGCTTATAGCCTTGTTGTCCGGGGGGCGGCACGGGGTCAGGGCAGGGTCAGAAGCTGCCGCTGATGCGCTGGTAGTCCTCGTAGGTGAACACCGGCCCCTCCAGGCACACGTAGACCTCTCCGCCGGCGATGCAGTTGCCGCATTTGCCGATGCCGCACTTCATGCGCCGCTCTGCCGATATGCTGACGTTGACCTTCTCGACGCCCTTTTCCCGCAGTTTGTCCACCGTGGGTTTGAACATGGCCGGGGGGCCGCAGACCACGGCCGAGGAATGCGGGGAGACCTCCGCCTGCTCCACCAGCTGGCTGACGTAGCCCACCGGCCCCTGCCAGCTTTCGTCTCCCCGGTCCACGGTGACCTGCACATCGGCGTGCTGCTGCCACTGCTCCAGTTCCTCCCTGAAAATGATCTCGTCCGGGTTGCGGGCGCCGTAAAATATCTGGAGGGTGCCGAATTTGTGGGGCTCGGCCAGCACCGTGGTGATCAGGCTGCGCAGGGGAGCCAGGCCGATGCCTCCGGCCACAAAGACCAGGTCGAAGCCGTACAGCTGCTCCAGGGGGAACCCGTTGCCGTAGGGGCCCCGGACGGCCACCGTCCTGCCCTCCCCCAGGGAATCCAGAAAATCGGTGAGGCGGCCCACCCGTTTGATGCACAGTTGGAAGTGGTCCCTCGTCAGGGGAGAGGAGGTGAGCGAGATGGGAGCCTCGCCCAGACCGGCCAGGCTGAGCTCCACGAACTGCCCCGGCTGGAAGGTAAAGTCTTTCTGGCGGCGGGGGTCCTTGAACTCCAGATGGTACAGTTTGGTGTCGGGTGACAGGGGCACAATGCGCCGGATAACGGCCGGATGGGGCAGAAATTCGTTGTCCATGTCTATCGTGAGATGTATGGGCCGGCATTTTTTATACTTTTCAGGCCGCCCAGGGAAACACGTTGCCCACTCCCAGGGAGACCAGCAGGGACACCAGGATGACGGGGGCCAGGGGATAGCCGGGAAAAATGTCTACATAGTCCACCCATTCAGAGAGCGTCCGGATGGTATCCGGGGACAGACCTTCGTGGTTCGGCGAGGCCAGCACCCGGTCGAACCCGGCCCGGGATGGGGCAACCAGGCTCCGCAGCAGCGAGGGGGAGACGGGCATCCGTACCACCCGGCCGTCGCGCACCCCGATGTGCTCCGCCAGCAGAGCCCCGGCCAGGCTTTCGGAAATCCGCACCCTCCGGGTGTGGGGCACATAGGGGGCCAGAAGGTCCGCGGTCAACGCCCCCGCCAGCAGGGCCACCAGGCCGGGAAAGGCCAGCCAGAGTCGGGCCAGCAGATAAGCAGCGGCCCCCACCCCGGTAGGCAGCAGGGCAAAGCCGGCCAGCCGGAGCAGGTGCCCCTGGCTGGCCAGGGTCACCGCCCCCACCAGAAAAAAGTGGGCCAAGGAAGCCAGGGCCAGCACCAGCAAGAAGGAGGGAGCGAAGGCCGTGCCGTCGGGAAAAAGGGGGAACAGGGCGGTGATGCCCATGAGGAGTTTGGCGTCTCCGCCGCCGAACAGCCCCGCCCGCCACAGGGCCCAGGACAGAGCCCAGGCCAGGGCCACCGGGACGGCCACCATGAACCAGAGGCAGCCCGTGTAGACACGCAGAGCGCTCACTGCCAGCCCGGCGGCCATCATGCTCAGGGTCAGACGGTTGGGAATTTCCCTGGTTTTGACATCCACGTAGGCGGCAGCGGCGGTTCCGACCACCGCCACCCCCGCCCCCAGGGCCTCCAGCATCTAGTCCACCGCCGAGGGCTCCCCGCCCCCGTGCCAGCTCAGGCGGGGGCGGACTTTGACCACCTGCACGGCCTCCGTGGTGTCGTCGATGACCAGGGCCACGCCCCGCTCGGTGCCCACCTTTTTGAGGGCCTCCGCGATGTCTCCCTGCATGTAGGTGGGGCGGACCTTGTTCAGCGCCCGGACGTCCTGCTGGGCGGTCAGCCGGTGGCAGGCGATGAGGTCGCTGTGGGAGAGAACCTCGGGGTCCAGGGCGCTGGGCCGCTGGGTGGCCAGGAGAAGAGAGAGACCGGGCTGGCGTCCCTGGCGCATCCACTGGGGGATGAGCACCTGCTTGGACAGCGTGTCCCCCCGGGGAAGAAAGACCTGGGCCTCGTCTATGACCATCCACACCAGGGGAAAGGAGGAGGGCGCCTCCGCCCTGCCCAGGCGGAAGGCCTCATCCTGCTGGCGGGCCCGCACCCGCCTCTCAAAGATGGCCCCGGCCAGGACGGCCACCACCACGTCCTTCAGAGATTCAGGATAGGCACTGACGTCCAGTACGGTGACCGCTCCTCCCTGCACCACCTCGGAAAGCGGCATCCCCCGGGGATGAAAAATGTTCCAGGAGGAAGCCAGGCGGAAAAAGTTTTGGGCGGCGCCCTTGGCCTGCTCGCTGCTCCGGTCGTCCCGGGCTACGGCCGTCACCACCTCCCGGAGGTCGTAATCTTGTCCCTCCAGGGAGTGGAGGGCGCGGGCGATGGCTATGCCCACGGGAGAGGTGGGAGTGACGCCGAACAGCCCATACCAGTGGTGGGGAGTCAGGGAGGCGGTGCGTATGGTGAAGGGACGGACGGGTACTCCTCGCTCCCGGTAGGCCTGCACCGAGTCGGGGGGGACCAGCAGCCTGACGGGAATACCCTGCGGAGTGCGGCCCCAGCGCTCCAGCAGGGCCCGCTGTTGGAGGTTTTTGAACCGGGAGGTCCAGAAAATTCCCAGGGTGTCCACCGCCAGCACCCCGATGCGGGCGCCGTCCTCCGCCAGCCGGGCCAGCTCCTCCATGACGATGCCCAGGGTATATGATTTCCCGTATCCCCGCTTGCCGGAGACCAGCATCACGTGGGGGCGGGTGCTGTCCAGATAGACGGGAGCGCCCAGCGAGCCGTCCAGGGAATAGTAACGGCCGATGTTCAGCAGACCCCGGTCGTGGTCGCCTCGCCTCCCCAAAACGTATAATTTTTCTGAGATGCGTCCCTTTTCCCTTTCATCTTCAGAAATCCGGATGCTCATCAAAAAGTATATAGGATGATAGTTATTTAATCTTGGCATGCCCTGCGACTACCAGACAAGAAAGGAGGGCACACTCCGGATGGCCGTGGTGCGGTGCGACCGCTGCGGGGGGCCGTCCACCCTTCTGGAGGCGGAATGCCGAAAAAACCTTCTGGAGGTGCTGCTGACAGAAGCCCGCCTGGACCGCATCGTCCTCCGCCATCCCATCGTCAAGGTGTTTGACGGTCCGTCACTGTCCTTTCTCCGGGACCTGGTCGCCTTTATCCGGGGCCTGGACAGCTGCCGGGTGACCGCCCCGGAGCACGAATGCGAGGAGTGCTCGGCCTGCCGGGAGGAGCGGCGGCGGCAGGTGCGGAAAATCCATTCCCTGGCGCTCACCGACCCGGTGGCCGCCTTCCAGCACCTGAGGGACGAGTTGGCCGCCCAGCGGGGATACAAAAAAGGCCGGAGCCGGCTCCTGGCGGGGCGGGGGGGACGGGAGTGCGTCACCTGCCGCCGGCAGTACGCGGACATGCTGGCCGCGGTGCTGGAAAAACGGGGGCTCAACCGCCGCATCGTGGGCAGCAAAAGCAGCGACCACTACTACCGGGACAAAATCCAGCCCTACGTGCGTCCCGTGTTTTTTGACACCTACGTCAAACTGTCTCCGCCCCAGGACGCTGTTTTCCAGAAAAAATACCGGGTGGAGCGAGAGGGCGGGCGCTCCCTGGACGTGTTCCTCTACTCCCTGATCACCCGTCCGGAAAACATGTACTTCATGATTCCGCCCGAGTACCACCTGCCGGTGCACGACCTGCACCTGCTGTAGAGGGTGAAGGAGCAGCTGGCCCGTCACCGTCCCCGGGACTCCTCCTTCATGGACCCGGCGGCCTCCCGGGATTATTTTGTCCATTTCGCCCGGGAGCACCTGCGCCTGGCTGCCGAGGAGCAGGGCCGACACCTGAGCCGGGAGGAGCTGGAGGGGCTCTCCGACATATTTGCCAAGTACACGGCGGGCCTGGGGATACTGGAGGACTTGCTGCTGGACGAGCACGTGCAGGACATCTACATCAACGCCCCGGTGGTCAACAACCCCCTCCACCTGATTGTGGACGGGGAGGAGTACACCTCCAACATCTACTTTTCAGAGGGAGACGTACAAAGCCTGTCCTCGCGCTTCCGCAGCCTGAGCGGCCGGCCCTTTTCCAAGGGCTCCCCCATCCTTGACATGGCCCTGGACCACTACGACGCCCGGGTGGCCGCCATTTCCCCGCCCCTCACCGAAAAGGGCGTGGCCTTTGCCCTCCGTCGCCACGGCTCCACCCCCTGGACGCTGCCCAAGTTCATCCGATACCGCATGTTTTCCTCCCGGGCCGCCGGCCTCCTCAGCTTCCTGGTGGACGGCCAGGCCTCCATGCTCATCGCCGGCAGCCGGGGCTCGGGAAAGACCTCCCTGCTGTCCGCCCTGCTGCTGGAGATACCGCAGCGCTACCGGATTCTCACCCTGGAGGACACGCCGGAGCTGCCTGTGGACGACCTGCAGGAGCTGGGCTACAAGATACAGTCTCTGGTAACCCGACCCATAACCTCCGGAGGGCAAACGGGCGTGGACCCCCGGACCGCCCTCCGCACCGCCCTCCGGCTGGGAGAATCGGTGCTGGTCCTGGGGGAGGTGCGCGGCCAGGAAACAAGGGTGCTGTTCGAGGCCATGCGGGTGGGAGCGGCCGGAAACCTGGTCCTGGGCACCATCCACGGGGCCACCGCCCGGGACGTGTTCGAGCGCATCGTGCACGACATCGGGGTGGCCCCCACCTCCTTCAAGGCCACGGACGTCGTGACCATCGCCGCCCCCCTGCGCATGGGCGGAGGGATGGAGAAACGGCGGCGGGTGCTACAAATCTCCGAGGTGTCCAAGGGAGGGTGGGGTGAGGAGGCAGACCCGGACGCCGTCTTCGCCGACCTCATGGCCTACCGGGCGGACCGGGACGAGCTGCTGGCCACCGACCGGCTGGACATGGGGCAGTCTGAGGTTCTGGGCCGTATTGCCCGGGAATGGGGAATGAGCATGGAGCAGGCCATAGAAAACGTGGCCCTGCGGACACGGATGAGGGAGACCATGGTACGCCAGGCGGAGCGAAAGCCTCACCTGGTGGAGGCGGAGGCGGTGCGGGATGCCAACAATGCCTTCTGGATGCTGACCGAGGAAAGCAGGCAGGAGCACGGCCAGCCGGACTACCCGGAGATAGAGAGGCGATGGAAGCGCTGGTTCCGGGAATACGCGGGGCGGATAGCGTGAGCCACTGGTTTGAGAGGCTGGCCCGCGGCGCCGACAGATATTTCTCCTGGCTGACCGGAGACCGGCGGGCCTTCCGACGGAGGGCGCGAGGGGCCGTATCCCCGGAATTCCGGGAGGCCCTGAACTTCACCGGACTGGAGGTGGAGCCCCACCAGGTGCTTCTCCTCTCCTACGCCGGGGCCCTGCTGGCGCTGGCGACCGCCCTGGTCTTGGATGCGGCGGTGCTGGCCCTCTACGGCTTTTCCCCGGGGGACATGGGGGCCCTGACCGTGGTTCTGCTGGTGGGCATCACCCTGGGCCTGCCCCTGGCCACCCTGCAGGTGCTGAGCGAATACCCCAAGACCAGAGCCCGCTCCATGAAGATACACTCCCTGGGAGACATCCCGGAGGTTCTCAGCTACGTGGTCATGTACCTCAAGCTCATCCCCAACCTGGAAGACGGCCTGCGGTTTGCGGCCCGCCAATCCCACACCTCGCTGGGCAGAGACCTGCGCAAACTCCTCTGGGGCCTGGAGGTGCGGGTGTACCGGGGCATCGACGACGCGGTTACCGCCTTCGCCCGGCGCTGGAAGGCGTGGAGCGACCACCTGCAGCGGGCCCTTCACCTTATTAGAAGTGCGGTGAGGGAGGAAAGCGAGGGGCAGCGCATCCAGACCCTGGACCGGTCGCTGGACGTGGTTATGGACGGCACCAGAAACAACATGTCCTCCTTCGCCCGCCGCCTCCACCAGCCCACCCTGGTCATCTACGCCATCGGGGTGATGGTTCCCCTGGCCCTCATCGCCATGCTGCCCGCTGCCTCCCTGGTGGGGATGCGGCTTTCCGTCGTTCAAATATTTCTCCTGTACAACATCCTGCTGCCGCTGGGTCTGGGCCTCTACATGCGCCGCGTGCTGCTCAGGCGACCGGCCACCTTCAGCCCCCCGGCCATACCCTCCCACCATCCCGGGATGGCAGGTGTGGACAGGCGCCTGAATGCGCTGGTGGCCGCTCTGGCCGGCGTCATCCTGGCCCTCCCCGGGGTGGTGATGCTGGCCATGCCCCGTGCAGCCCTCGATTTGTGGCTGCTGGACTCCCTTCCCCCCACCCTGTTTCTGCTGTGGGGGATAACCGCCGCCGTTGCCCTGTACTGGCGGCGCACCTACGCCGCCTACAGCCGAGTGCGGGACCGGGTCAGGAGCATGGAGGAGGAGTTCGGCGACTCGCTGTACGTCATCGGCAAGCGCATTGGGGAGGGCAAGCCGGCGGAGGAGGCCCTTCATCATGCGGGGCGCACCCTGGCCGGCTCGGAGATGGGCGAGGTTTTTGCTCGCACCTCCTTCAACCTGGTGTCCCTGCGCACCAACCTCCGGGAGCCCTGTTCGATGACACCTACGGCTCCCTGCAGCACGTCCATTCCGACCGCATCCGGGCGGTGATGAGGCTGCTGGCGGAGGGGGTGGAGAAGAGCCACCGGGCGGCGGGGAGGGCCATCGTCAAGATTGCCGACCATCTGAAACAGCTGCAGGATGTGGAGCGGGGCATAAAAAATTCGCTGGGCACCCTCACCTCCTCCCTCCAGTCCACGGCCACCGTCTTCGCTCCCCTCATCGCCGGTGTGACCCTGGGAATCACCGAGCTCATAGCCACGGTGCTGGGAGGCACGGAGACGGGCAGCCTGCCGGATGCCGCCGTTGTCTCCGGCGTGAGCGACTTTTCCTATGACGTGCAGCCCCACTGGTTTGTGCTGGTGGTGGGCATCTATCTCCTCCAGCTGGTGTTTCTGCTGGTCCGGTTTGCCAACGGCATCGACGAGGGGGACGACCGTGTGGCCTACCTCCATCGGCTGGGGCAGTCCCTGCCCACGGCGGTGGTTTTTTTCATCCTGGTCACCGTCCTGTCCATGGCATTGTTCCGGGGAATGGCCCCCGGGTAGGGCTATGGCCCCTGACGGGAGACGTGCATGCTGCCGCTGCGGTACCCCTGCAGGTCCAGCGTGACCTGGTCAAATCCCAGCTTGAGAAGTGTGCGGGCAATCGAGGTCCGATGGTGCAGCAGGGTAGAGAAATCATCCGGGTCAACCTCGATGCGGGCCAGCCCGCCGTGCAGACGCACCCGCACCACCCCGGAGCCGATGAGGGAATGGAGGTGGTCCTCCGCCGCCTCCACCATGTGCAGTTTGCCCCGGGTGACCGGCTCGCCAAAGGCAACACGGGAGGCCAGGCAGGATTCACCAGGGGCTTTCCACGTGCTCAGTCCCAGCCGGCGGGCCGTCCCCCGGATGTCGTCCTCCTCCATGCCGGCCTCCGCCAGCGGATGCCAGATGCCCGCCTGGCCGGCCGCCCGGGCTCCGGGAAGACGGGGGTCAGCCAGCTCGGCGCCGGTCACCCCGTCCGCCACCCGTCCGTAGCCGTGCTCCCGGGCGGTCTGCTTCCATATCCGGGCCAACACGGCCTTGCAGTGATGGCAGCGCTGCGGGCTCTGCTCCAAAGGGAGATAGTCTGTGGTCACCACCACTTGAGAAATGCCGATTTCCTGTGCCACCTCGGCTGCCTGGGCCATGCTCCGGCGGGAAAAAAGGGGTCCGTCCACGGTGATGGCCAGGGCATCGATTCCGGCGTCCACGGCCGCCCGGGCCACCAGGCTGCTGTCGATGCCTCCGGAAAACGCTATGGCCAGGCGGCGCTGTGGGCGGAGCCTCTCAACCAGTGTGTGGTAGTCGCCCATGGCCATTACTATGAGCGGGGGCTATTTGTAGTTGTGCCGGTGAGCGGGAGAGATGCTGCCGGTATTAGGCCTTCATGATGCCGGCCAGGAACACTCCCAGGGCCACCAGGGCACCGATGACGGCTCCGATGACCGCGGAGATACCGTATTTGACGGTTTCCCAGTGCCATTCGGCTGAGCCGAAGAGGTCGCCGGTGCTGTAGTTGTAGAACACCAGGGCCACGATGAGGCCGATGAGCAGCAGTATGCCTCCTATGGCCCGGCTTTTGCCGGAGCCGAAGTAGGCCGTAAACAGCCCCGCGATAATCGAGCCGATGGCAAACACCAGCATCAACATGCTCACAAACAGTTGCAGCCAATAGTCCATTTTATTTCCTCCTTAAAATTTGGTTCCGGTGAGGGTCTTGGTATCTGCGACGCCCGGTATGGAGCGAATCTTGTCCACCACGATTTCTCCCAGTTTGTCGAAGTCTTCTGCCTCCACCTTGGCTATAAGGTCGTATTCACCGAAGAGCGGGTGCAGCTCCACGATCTCCTCTATCTTGAGAAGTTCGCTGTACACCTCATGCTCGCGGGCCGGTGCTGTGGAGATAAGAATAAACCCCATAGCCATATTTTCACCAGTTCGTTATTGGGCCAGGGCTTATTAACTTTTCCATGCGTTATGGAGAAAAAGCGGCAGGGGGCGGGGAGAGGTGGAGGGGAGGGAGGTGGGGGGTTAAGACCCACCCCCCGTACCATTTTATATATATAAGTATATATTATAATTCGAAAAGATATATATGGGACGGCTGCTTGTAGGGTCGTACATGGACGTTGACCACACCGGCTGTCTATACAGCGCCCTGTGACGGGCACAGCACGGTTTTCGGGCCTACGAAAAGGGGGGGCTTTTTTCCCCTTCCCCCCCTTCCCTCCCCCCGTCCCTGTACGCCACCATCCACAGAAACATTTATTGTCAAAAAGCGTATTAACGGCTATGGCCGACATCACCATCCAGAACATCGTGGCCTCCACCACCATCGCTGATTCCCTGGACCTGGACAGCATCACCAGGTCGATACCCAACACCAGTTACCGCCCCGGCATCTTTCCGGGCCTAGTCCTGCGCATCCCGCAGCCCAAAACCGCCTTCCTGCTGTTCAAGAGCGGCAAGGTGGTATGCACCGGCGCCAAGAACCTGGAGGACATCAAGAAGAGCATGAAAAAGGTCTGCACCCTTCTCAAAAAGGTGGGCTTCAAGGTCGTGGATGAGCCGGAGATAAACGTACAGAACATCGTGGCCTCCGGGGACCTGCACGGGGAGCTCAACCTCGTGAGCACGGCCCTGGCCGTCGGCCTGGAAAACACAGAATATGAGCCGGAGATTTTCCCGGGCATCGTATACCGGATGGAGGACCTGGGCGTGGTGCTGCTGCTGTTCAGCTCCGGCAAAATCGTGTGCACTGGCGCCCGCAAGACCCAGCAGGTGGAGCAGGCGGTGGACCAGCTCCGAAGGGAACTGGAAGCCAAGGGTCTGCTGTACTGACCTACCGCCAGCTGTCCACCGAGGCGTACAGAATGTTTTTGGCCGTGGCCAGAACCTCGTCGGTGACCTCGCCGAAGGAGGCCCGGGCGATGGCCTGGGGAATACGGCGAATGTAGTCTCCCATGCGCAAATCGCGCCGCAGGCCGGTATGGTAGTGCTCCTCCACCAGCTCGTTGACCTCCCCGAGGTAGGCATCAACGGCCTCCGAAGAGGCGGTGAGGGGCGGCTGATGGGCCCGGGCCATCTCCACCCACTGGTCGTAAAATGAGGGCCTGTCCTCCAGTTCGCCACCCCCGTAAAACTTCTGCCGAAACAGGGCCAGGCGGCGCTGCTTGTCGATGGTCTCCGTCTTCACAATCAGGGCGAACCGGCTCATCAGCAGCGGGGGCAGCGGTATGTCCCGCAGCGGCGCCTCCCGAAATACCTGGGAGGCAGGATTGGCAAAGGCCATCATGATGAACCGGCTCTCGATTTCCTTGTGGATTTTGGCCGAGTGCACGCTACATCGGCCGTTGGACAGCAGCTCGTAGCAGTGCTCGATGTCCCCCTCGGGTATCTTGTCCATCTCGTCCACCAGCACCACCCGCCGGTCGGAGTAGGCCAGGGCTCCCATCTCCCCCGTGGCCATGTTGATGACCAGCCCGGCCCGGGTGGTGTTGGCGCCCACCGTGGTGAGGTTGCCGAAGGTCCGCTCCACGATTTCCTTGGCCAAGGTCTTGCTGCTGCCCGGCTCTCCGATGACCAGGGTGTGCACCGGCTCCTCGAAGGTGGAAAACAGGCTCACCGCCAGGGCCTGCTTCATGACCTGGTTGCCGGTTATACCCTCAAACACCGTGCGCCAGAAGCCGTCGAAGGCCCGGTTCCGGGCAAAATCCCGGGTCTCCTCCTCGGTCATGGGCCGATGCCGGCTCTCCTCCTCCGCCCTCCCGTTCAGGATTTCCTGCTCGATACGGGCGGCCTCCACGATGCGGTCGAAGGCCCGGTTCCGGCGCCGAATCTCCAGCACCGAGCCCTGCTCTTCCAGGGAGGCGGCTCCCGGCGGGGCGTCATAGACGCCGATGACGGAGAGAACGGAAGACACCACGGGACGGGACACCTCCCGCACCTGGACACGAATCAGGTCCGGCATGACCTCCAGGTCCCTGATGTTTTCGTGGGCCAGGATGTTGCGGGCCCGCCGGATGAGGGTGGAGCCCTTGCCCCGGCCCAGTCCCAGTTTCTCGGGGGTGAGAATGGCCAGCTGCTCCAGCCGGGTGATGCCCATGGACTCCAGTTTGCGGCGGTCGGAGGGAGGCACCCCCAGCCGGTCCAGGTGGTCTTCCATGGGGCTAAAACGCCACCCGATATTTACGTTTTTCAGGTCCGGACGATGGTCACCAGCCGGTCGTTTGAAAAAGTCTTAAAGTTGCTCTTGGACACCTTGACCCCCACGTGCCGCACGTCCTCCTCGGCCTCCAGGAGCGCCACGAAGGACAGGTTGGCCATTCCCTGGGAGTCTGTTGTGACGGAGGGGCCATCCTCGATCCCGGTTATTTTCACCGTGGCGTTGGCCACCGCCGCCCCCTCCTCGTCCACCACCGCCACCACCACCTCCACCGTGGGCTGCAGGATGCCGTCGCCGGGCACCACCACCAGATTGCCCTCCCGCCCCTGGGCCTGCATACAGGTCACCTCAAAGGAATGGTCGGGCTCCGCGTTGTACATGACCACCACCAGCGCGGCAAAAATAATGACGGCCAGCACCGCCACCGCCAGCAGGCGCAGCGGCGACCGGCGCATGTGCTGCATGGAGGCAACCAGGCGCTCCCTGATGTCGGTCACGTATCCAATAAGCCGCTGTGCCGTTTAAAAGTTTGCGGATGGCAAGACCTTTATATCTCCAGGGCATGAGGCAGCATGGACGTGCGGGCGCTGGCCTTCGACCTGGACGGCACCATCACCTGCACCGATGTGCGCTTCGCACCGTTCAGAGAGCGCATCGGCTGCGGAGACAAAGACGTGCTGGCCTTCATCGAGGAGGCGCATCCCGAGGACCAGGCCGTCTACTACCGCATCCTGGATGACTACGAGCGGGCCATCCGGGAGCGCTGCCGGCTCAACGACGGGTTCAGGGAGGTCATGCAGCTCTGCCGCCGTCGGGGCATAAAAACGGGCATCATCACCCGGTCCTCCCGCCGCCACGCCCGGGAGGTGGTGAGGCAGCTGGACATCCCCATTGCCACCATCATTGGCAGAGAGGATGCGCCCCCCAAGCCGTCGGGCCGGCCCCTGCTGCTCCTGGCGGAGCTCCTCCAGGTGGAGCCGGCGGACATGCTGTTCGTGGGAGACTTCCTGTGGGACCTGATGGCCGGGCGCAACGCCGGGGTGACCACCGTGCTGCTGCTCAACCAGCACAACCGGGAGTACGCCTCCCTGGCCGACCACTCCGTCCGGAGTCTTCACCAGCTCGTGGACCTCCTGGCCTGAGCGCCACGCGGAAAAAATAAGTAGGCCTCCAGTCTTTTAGGAACATGAAAGAATTCGCCATCACCTGCATAGAGGCCCGGTGGATACTGGATTCCCGGGGCAACCCCACCATCGAGGTCACGGTGAGGACGCCGGCGGCCAGCGGCACGGCCGCCGTGCCCTCGGGGGCCTCCACCGGAAAGCGGGAGGCCGTGGAGCTGCGGGACGGCGGCACCCCCTTTCACGGCAGAGGAGTGACCAGGGCCATAGACAACGTGCACCGGCTCATCCAGCCGGCCCTCCACGGCAGGGACGTGCGGGAGCAGCAGGCCATCGACCGGACCATGCTGGAGGTGGACGGCACAGACAACAAGTCCGCCCTGGGAGCCAATGCCATCCTGGCGGTGTCCCTGGCCTGCGCCCGGACCGCCGCCGCCTGCCGGAAGCAGCCCCTCTACACCTATCTGGGCTCCGGCCGGGTGCTGCCCGTTCCCTTCATGAACGTCATCAACGGGGGAGAGCACGCCGGCAACGACCTGGCCGTCCAGGAGCACATGCTGGCCCCCATCGGGGCGTCGTCTTTTTCCCAGGCCGTCCAGATGTGCACGGAAGTCTACCACACGCTGAAGTCGATGATTGCCCGCCGCTACGGGAAGCAGGGGGTAAACGTGGGCGACGAGGGAGGGTTCGCCCCGCCCATGCACACCACGGAGGAGGCCCTGGACCTCATTGTGGCCGCCGTAGAGGAGCACGGCTACCAGGATAACCTCCACCTGGCTCTGGATGCGGCGGCCAGCAGCTTTTACAGAGGGGGAACATACCACATCAACGGGGGCCTGGATACCGCCGCCCTGCTGGACTACTACCAGGAGGTGGCCCGGGCCTACCCCCTGGTGTCCATCGAGGACCCCTTCGACGAGGACGACTGGGGCGGCTTCGCCGCCATCACCGGGGAGCTGGGCGACCGGGTGCAGATTGTGGGAGACGACCTGTTCGTGACCAATCCCCTCCTGCTCAAAAAGGGGCTGGACCGGGGGGCCTGCACCGCACTCCTCCTCAAGCCAAACCAGATAGGCACCCTGAGCGAGAGCCGGGAGGTAGCCCGGCTGTGCACAGAGCATGGCTACGGGGTGATGGTGTCCCATCGGTCCGGCGACACCTGCGACACCTTTATTGCCGACTTGGCGGTGGGGCTGGGAACCGGCCAGATAAAGAGCGGGGCCCCCTGCCGGGCGGAGCGCACCGCCAAGTACAACCGGCTGCTGGCCATAGAGAGCAAGCTGGGCGACCGGGCCGTCTACGGGGGTACCACCTTCAAAAAATAGATTAATTTAAATAGCGCCAGCAGCATGGTAACCGCTGAGACCATGGCTCTGCGGAGTGGGGAGGAGGATAAGCGCCTCCTCGGCCGGCCCCTGGAGGAAACCGTCAAGGTTCTGACCACGGTGCTGCTGGTGGCCCTGTCCCTCCTGCTGATGTCCATCTTTACGCTGGAGATACGGGACTACGCCTTCTACATGCACTTTCTCTACCTGCCCATCGTGATATCCGCCTTCTGGTGGGGCAAACGGGGGGCGGTGGTGTCCGTGGTGCTGGCCGGGGCCCTGCTCCTCGTGAGTATGGGGCGACAGGAAAGCGCCTCCCATCTGCTCTCCAGCACGGTGGAGGCAACCCTGTTTGTCATGGTGGCCCTGCTGGTGGGCACGCTGAGCGACGAAAAAAGCGCCGCCCTGAAAAAAGAGCAGCGCTTCAAAATGGAAACCGCCCACTATTTCTTCAACCCCCTGTGCATAGCGGAGGGAAACCTGGACCTGGCGCAGCAGCAGGCATCCCCCGACATCCGGAAGGAGCTGAGCGAGGCACAGCAGGCGGTGGAGCGCATCAAAAAGGTGGTCATCAACACGGTGGAGACGGGAGAAATTCACGAGTGAGGAGGCCGGAGGTCCCTATCTGAAGTGCACGTTTATCTCCTTCGCCAGTTCCATGCGCGGGAGTTTGGACCGCTGAGCCCGGATGCGGGCATCGTAGCGCTCCTCTCCGCCAGCCTGAGCGATGATGACCTCCCCCTTCTCCCGCTGCCGGATGATGTTCACGTTCAGTTTGTTCACCGAGCCGGGAGCCAAAAAGAGGAGCAGCCGGGACAGCAGCCCGATGCCCAAGGGCAGGGACTCCGAGCGCCAGACGGTGCCCGGGACCGCCTCAAACCAGTTGCCAATGGAGCCCTCGCCCAGTGTGGTGATGGGGCTGCCCATGGCCGCCTGGCGGGCGGGGGTGGGGCCCACATTGGCCAGCATCCATGTTCCGTCCACGTATACCTCCACATCCGCCTCGATGGAGAAAAAGCCCAGGGCGTCGTACCACTGCCTGACCATGGCATCGTAGATGTCGTTGTACATGGCGGCGCTCTGCCGGGCTGAAAAAATCTTGTAGCGGGCCTTGATGCCGGCCGCCCGGCACAGGGCCACAAAAACCGAGTTTATCTGCAGACAGGTCCCGGTCCCCCGGCGGAGGGTGGAAGCCACCCCGTCCAGGGGCATGATTTCCAGCAGTATATTGCGCTTCACGAATTCGTGAGCCGCCCGGGCAAACTCGTAGTCGGACTTGGAGAAGGCACCCAGTTGGTGAGCCAGGGCTACGACCTCGGGGGCATGCGGGTCGCAGAACAGGGTGGGCCGGAGATATTTTTCGTCGACCGCGCAGCAGTCCATACCGGGGCGGTATTCGGGGAGCAGATAGCGACGCGGAGGACGGACGTACTGCTCCTCCCGGGGCAGCGCCTGATTAACGTTTTTAAGGGCCCCTGCACGGGTGGCCAGAATCTTGGCCAGGGAAAACGTTCCCCGGATGACCATCTGGACAAACTGCTTGGTGGGGATGTACCCCCTCTCCTTCATATCCCGCAGTCCAACCATGCTGCCTCCGGTGGTGCTATAAACGCTACCGGCCTCAAATAATTTATGCCGCCTCGTGCCCCCCTCCGTCACCGATTTTTAGCCATCTGCCGGCTGATTCTGGCCCAGGTGTCACGGAGCTCCACCGTCTGGTTGATTATCAGGTGGTCGCCGGCGGTATCGGGGTCCACGCAGAAGTAGCCCTGGCGCAGAAACTGGAAGCGCTCCACGGAGGCCAGCTCTCGCACCGCCGGTTCCACCTTGCACGAGGTCAGGGTTCTCAGCGAATGGGGGTTCAGATGCTCCTTGAAGTCACGCCCCTGGCCCGCCGGGTCCTCCACCGTGAACAGCCGCTGGTAGAGGCGCACCTCGGCGTCAACGGCGTGGGGAGCAGACACCCAGTGCAGGGTGGCCCGGACGCTGCGTCCATCCGGGGCGTCGCCGCCCCTGGTGGCCGGGTCCACCGTACACCGGAGGGCGGTCACCTCGCCGTCCTCCTTGATGGCCTCCTGGCAGGTGATGAGATAGGCATTTTTGAGGCGCACCTCGCGGCCCGGGGCCAGGCGGTAATATTTCTTGGGGGGATGCTCCCGGAAGTCCTCCCGCTCGATGTACAGCACACGGGAAAAGGGAACCTGCCGGGTGCCCGCCGCCGGGTCCTCGGGGCTGTTCTCCACCCCCATGTATTCCACCTGGTCCCGAGGGTAATTGTCAAGTATGACCTTGAGAGGATGCAGGACACCCATGTACCGCGGGGCGGTCCGATTTAGCTCATCCCGGACGCAGTGCTCCAAAAGCTCCATGGGTATGGTGCTCTCGCTCTTGGAGACGCCGATGCGCTGGCAGAAATCCCGGATGGCCGCCGGGGGGTACCCCCGCCGCCGCATGCCCCGTATGGTGGGAAGCCGCGGGTCGTCCCATCCGCTGACCTGGCCCCCCTCCACCAGGCTGCGAAGCATGCGCTTGCTCATCACCGTGTAGGTGAGATTGAGCCGGGCGAATTCAATCTGCCGGGGACGATACACACCCAGTTGGTCCAGAAACCAGTCGTACAGGGGACGATGGTTCTCGAACTCCAGGGTGCAGATGGAATGGGTTATACCCTCTATGGAATCCTCCAGACCGTGCGCCCAGTCATAGGTGGGATAGATACACCACCGGTCTCCGGTGCGGTGATGGGTGGCCCGGAGTATGCGATACATGACGGGGTCCCGCATGTTCATGTTGGGATGCGCCATGTCAATCCTGGCCCGCAGCACCTTTTCGCCGTCTCCAAACTCTCCCTCCTTCATCCGCTCCAGAAGGTCCAGGTTTCCCTCCACCGGGCGGTCCCGGTAGGGGCTGTTGGTGCCCGGCTGGGTCAGGGTTCCCCGGTACCGCCGGATTTCCTCGGCACTCAGGTCGTCAACGTAGGCCCTCCCCTTTTCCACCAGCTGCACTGCATACTCGTACATCTGGTCGAAATAGCCGGAGGCAAAAAACAGGCGGTCCTCCCAGTCGAAGCCCAGCCACCGTACGTCCTCAATGATGGACTGCACGTAGGTTTCCTCCTCCGTGGAGGGATTGGTGTCGTCAAAACGCAGGTTGCACTTGCCCCCGTATTCCTCGGCGATGCCGAAGTTAAGGCATATGGACTTGGCGTGCCCTATGTGGAGAAAGCCGTTGGGCTCGGGGGGAAAACGCGTATGCACCCGGTCATATCTGCCGGTCTCCAAATCATGGTTGATAATGTCGCGAATGAAATCGGTGGAGGACTCATCATTCATGGCGCATCGCCTCTCATGCTCATGCCCATAGAAATTTTTTTGTTATAAACATTTGGGTGAAAAAGCAGCCCCGGCCAGATTCGAACTGGCGCCAAGAGATCCAGAGTCTCTTATGCTAGACCACTACACCACGGGGCTGGCAGTCCTTTATCGCCGCCCAATTCTAAACGTTTTCGGTCCCGGCGGGGAGTATCCCAAACGTTAAAATACGGCAGATGCTCCCCCGGCATGATGCACCTCTGCGTCCACACCTTCCGGGAAAAAGACGGCCACATGGAAGCGACAGCCACGCAGGGCGCCGGTTCCCCCGCACCTCCGGACGCATCGTCATGGGACGGCGCAACCGACCATCGACTCCTGGTCATCGTGGTCACCGCGGATGACCATCCCCCGGGGGAGGCCATGGTCGCCATCAACGTCTCGCCGGCCATTATAAAGGGATGGGCCATATACCAGATGGAAAAGGTGCGCCTGACGGAAGGAGGCATGATTGGCGACAAGCGGGCCGTGTTCACCGTCCAGCGGCTCACCCCCCGGGAGCGGGTGCGCATCGACCTCCTGGTAAAGGGGCCACCAGGAAAAGAACAGGTAACCCTTACCTAAACGTCCCCCACAAACGAGATGACGCCAAATGCCAAATGGGCTAGGCCGGAATCGAACCGGCGACCTTTGCCTCGTAAGGGCAACGTCATAACCCCTAGACCACTAGCCCTAGTTGTCAAACCTTTTGACCACTAGCCTTATGCCTTTCTGCTATTTTTTTCTTGCGGCCCATGGGAAATAGACATTGCCATGAAAACCTGTCCTTACTTAGTTGTCAGATAAACGTGCTAGTAGTATAATTGGTTACGTCTAGCTCAACGTCGTTAAATGATAAGGGTAACATAAAGTTTACTTCCGCTCGCAGTAATGATACGTTCTCAACAGTGGTATCAATATTTTTCTGATGGCTGGTTTGAAGCGTTCTCTGGCCCTTAACAATTAGATATCTTACGTTGTGTTTGCGAGACCCGGCTGACTTATTCTTGTTCTTTTTATTTGGGAAAAAATAGTGGGGTATCAAGCCCCCTTCGGGTAAAGATGGTATCCTGAAAAAGCAATAACGATGCTTCAGGTAAGGTCACTCAATATCGTGATCTCGGTGGTCTATGCTTACTAAAACACTCCTTGCAGTACACAGGTCGTCCTTCAGTTGGCTTGAAGGGTACTTCACATTCCTTACCACAGTCGGCACACGTCGCTTTATGCATTTCTCTTGGCGGTCGGTCATAATGACGGCCACCACGTTCTTCTCTATACATTTTTTTACCTTTCACTCCACTCGGGGTAGAGTAGGACTACATAACCCTATCTTCTATTAATAGTTTGGCTATTTCTGCTGCGATACATCAAGGCCAAGTTGTTCCACCAGTTCCTTGTAGCGATTCCGGATGGTCACCTCGGTGACCCCGGCCACAGCAGCCACGTCACTCTGAGTTCTAGTTTCTCCTGCTAAAAACGAGGTGATGTAGATAATGGCTGCTGCTATGCCTGTGGGGCCACGCCCGTTCGTCAGCCCCTGTGCCTCCGTTAATCGAAGCAGTTCCAGAGCCTTGAGTTCGATATCTTCACCGAGCTGCAGCTCATGGCAAAAATGGAAGAGGTAATCCTGTGGTTGGAAGGGAACGAGATTGAGTTCTAGCTGCCGAGACATAAAACGATAGTTTCGCCCAATATCTTTCCGATCCACCCCCGAAGAATCCGCTATTTCGTCCAAGGTACGAGGAACATTGCATTGCCGGCACGCAGCATACAGGACAGCAGCAATGACCGCCTCAGGGTTTCTTCCCCGTATCAGACCTTGTTTCACCGCTTTCTGGTACAGCATGGCGGTTGCTTCTCGTACCCGCCGAGGCAATTCCATGCTTGACACAATCTTATCACATAGAGACATCGCTGAGGATTTACTCAAAGGTTTCTTTCGCATGCCAACTCGTTGCTGCCATTTCCGCAACCGATAGACTCCGGGGCGATTCCGAGGTGGGATCGATTTACCATAGCTGTCTGTATTCTTCCAGTCAATCACGGTGGGAAGGTCGGAGGGATGCTTTACCGGTGCTCCGGCACGAGCCACCTTATTTCGTTCTTCTTGGTCAAAAGCTTGCCATTCCGGTCCTTGATCGATATACCTATCCTCAATAACTAGTCCACAGTGTGTGCATACCACTTCTCCCCGCTTATAATCACGAGGTATGCGGGTAGAACCACATTCAGGACAGTGTGTAATCTCTTCCAGCTTCACCCTTTTATTTTCAGGCATTGTCACAATCCTTTAAACCAAAAAATCTATCCGGGTGATCGTATATAGCTTTTGACCGAAGGTTTAGGCACGCTGTCGTCAAGACAACCGTACTCACCCTGTAGGAGCCATCCAAAATCATCAATACCTCAGTGTCTTCGAACCTGTGCGCCTACCACCGTAGGCACTGGAATATTTTTTGTACTGCCGGAGTGCTTTTCCCCTCCCTCCGACAGCCCTTACAAAAGGAACATGTTTAAAATCAGGCATATCCACCCGATTGATATTAAGTCCATGCTCTTGTTGCACTCGCCTGAAATTATCGTAATCCCGATCGGTGAGAAGAGTGACTGCATGGCCATTCTCTCCAGCTCGTGCAGTTCTGCCAATGCGATGTACATATTCCTTGCCGGTCTTGGGTACATCATAGTTGTACACATGCGTAACATTCTTGATATCAAGGCCTCGTGCAGCAACATCAGTTGCTACCAATACATCGGTTTGATTGTTCTTTAGGCCGTTGAGCGAATCAAGTCTGCTGGTCTGATTCATACCGCCATGCATCACTGCCGTGTTCACGCCTTGTTTTCTGAGATTTTTGGTGACAATATCCGATTCACGTCTGGTGGCACAAAAAACGATGGCCAAACCGGGAGTACTAGTTTTGAGGAGATGGACGAGCAGAGAAAACTTCTCATTCTGAGGAAAGACATCATAGTAAAATTGGCTTAGTTTCTCAGTGTCGACAAGAGCACGGGTTTTAATAATGAGGGGTTTTCTCAGATGTCTATTCATGATGCGATGGATATCTTCAGAGATAGTGGCGCTGAACATGAGGGTTTGTCGCTGTTTTGGTGTGTATCGTATGATTGTTTCGACATCATGTATAAAACCCATATCTAGCATCCTATCAGTTTCGTCGAGGACAAGAAACCGAATATTTCTCAGATCTAATGTACTGCGGGTGAGGTGATCGAGTATTCTCCCGGGTGTTCCAACAATTATATCTGCTGTTCGTATGTTTTTTATCTGAGGTTCTATACTTACGCCGCCGTATATACTCGTTGTTTTTATGCCCAGTGGCTGTCCGAAGTCCTGAAAAACGTCTGTTATCTGAACGCAGAGTTCCCTCGTAGGGGTGAGTACGAGTGCCTGAGGTCCTTTACCCTGCGTGATTCGGTCCAGGATGGGAAGCCCGAATGCAAGGGTCTTTCCGGACCCTGTTTCTGCCTGACCAACTACATCTTTCTCGTTAAGTATCTCAGATATGCATTTTTCTTGGATATCGGTAAGCTCTGTAAATTCATGTTCTTTCGTTTTTTCTAAAAGCTTGGTATTTATGTTAAGTTCTTCAAATTTCATGTTACACCTTCTAAAGTTCTTTAATGAAGTATGCCACCGGTTAAGCTTCTAATATTACTTCTTGGATTGGGTGTCAATTATTGGGATCGCCCGTTGATATGCATGTTTTACATACCAAAAAGCTAGCCTCTGGTTTACGTAACCATGGTGGAGATAACAACATTAGTTTTTTCATTTTTTTATCCTTTTATGTAGCAACCAACAAAAAAAGCAAGTGAATTTTTACTTCTTATATTGCAAGCTGTTAACACCCCATAGCTCTTGCCAATATATAAACCTTCTTATCCCTTAGCAGGTTCTTGCTCCTTGGTACGTTCCCAAACTATATAAGGGACAGCCGGTATAAGGGCAGGAGAAAAACTACTATGGAAGGAATTGTAAAAAAATGGATGTCGTCTTATGGATTCATTGCAACAGACGAAACACAGAAAGAAGTATTTGTACATGTGTCCGATATACAGTCGGGCTCCCATCTAAAAGAAGGAACAAAAGTCAAGTTTGACCTAGCACAGGAATCACGAGGACCGAAAGCCGTTCACGTTGAAATAATCGAATAATTCTCACTGCGTCTCAATCAGCGGGCAGTACCCCTTGCAGGCACGACCTGCTTTTTCCTCTTTTTTCACACTACCTAATCTGCCTGTCGCATATGATTCTTTCACCAAAACCCGCAGGAAATAATGTTACTGTATATCCGTGTGGCCTTATCTGAGAGCGACTGTTTACGGAAGGATAGATACTTCTTGGTAACCCCTAGACCACTAGCCCTAGTTGTCAAACCTTTTGACCACTAACCTTATGCCTTTCTGCTATTTTTTTCTTGCGGCCCATAGGAAATAGACATTGCCATGAAAACCTGTCCTTACTTAGTTGTCAGATAAACGTGCTAGTAGTATAATTGGTTATGCCTATCTAAACACTGTTAAATGATAAGGGTAACATAGAGTTTACTTCCGCTCGCAGTAATGATACGCTCTCAACAGTGGTATCAATATTTTTCTGATGGCTGGTTTGAAGCGTGCTCTGGCCCTTAACAATGAGAGATCCTTTCTGATTACGTGTGTGCATACCAATTCTCCCCGCTTATAATCACGAGAAATGCGAGTGGAATCACATTCCGGACATTGTATGATACCATCCATCTGTACCTTTTTATTTTCAGACATTATCTTATCCTTTGGACCAAAAGTTCTATCCTGCTAGTTGTATAAAGCTTTTAGGATAAAGGCTTCATTCCGTTTCGACAGAGATTTGCTCTTGTATTAGGGGGAAGTAGAGAAATCAAGGTGGGGTAGAGAGCTATAGGGCGTTATAACTCATGTCCCGATTCCTCCTGTGCCTTCCCGCTATATTAATGCCGTAACTGCTCATATATTTTTCAGTGGAAATGTACCTCGCTGACCGTATCGATGGCCTAGGGGCATCAGACGCGTTGGGAAAGCAGAAAGCACGAGAACAACACAATT
>Ga0209164_1000565_pt1 | contig 80557 bp, 59 predicted proteins | sample MTBNYHSulfiMetaG_FD_187458 | JGI IMG/M metagenome (GOLD analysis project Ga0209164, IMG submission 187458) | Enrichment culture microbial communities from rom New York Harbor, USA that are MTBE-degrading - MTBE-NYH (New York Harbor Sulfidogenic)... | ecosystem: Environmental > Aquatic > Marine >... | reverse complement strand
CCAGGCTGATGCTCCTGGGGCCGAGTCCCTTCACGCTGCAGACCACAATACGGTTCGAGCTGCCCGGCGAAGCGTTCGTCGACCTCGGCGTCTTCGCGCCCGACGGCCGGCTCGTGCGCACCCTCGGCCGCGGGGTTCTCGCTGGGGGCGGCCACTCAGCTAAATGGGATGGACGCGACGAGGAGGGGCGGACGTTAGGGTCGGGCGTGTACGTGATGCGGCTGCGGGGAAGCGACTTTCAGCAAACGAGCCGCGTTGTGCTGCTGCGATAACGCGCACTGTGACCGGGCCGCATGCGCAAGGGGCGATGGCTCGCGATGCGAAAGGGGCGCCGGCTCACGGCCGGGACGCCCCTTTCGGTCCGCTCGCGCGAACCCTCCGATCATTGGATCGAGGCTGCGAGCGCGGAGGGCTTGCCTCCGCGCCCCAACTCAATGCAAGCGCGCCTCAACGATAGAGCGACTTGATTTCGCCCCACGTCACGGAATGTGCCGGGGTCGATCCGTCCATGTAGAAGTCGATGTTGTCGTAGAAGACGCCCGATCCCTCGTAGTTGGTGGCCGTGTTCGCGAACCCGATCTGCAGGATCTGGCCGACCAGCGTTGCATCGATCACAATCGAAAGTGAGTAGCTCGTCCACGTGACCGGCGTCTGCGTCATGTCCTCGGTGATGAAGTTCGTCATCTGGTAGCCCGCGCCGGGATCCAAGGTCTTGATGAAGGCCAGGGCCGTCGTCTCGCCCGCCAGGTTTCCGAGCTTGGCTTCGAAGTCAAAGACCCAGGTCGCGCCGACATCATCGGCACTGATGGTCTGCTCCTGATAGACATTGGCCTCGATGTGAGCGCCGACACCGTGGTCGGGATTGTTGTAGTCGCTGAAGACGGAGAGCTGCTGGTCGCCCTGGCTCGCCCCGCCCTCACCGATCACGATAGCGCAGAACGCCGCGCCGTCGTTGGGAGCGGGGAAAGGACCATACCCGTACCAGTAGGTCCAATCGGGGCCGAACACGTTGCCGTAGACCAACCAGCCGTCATTGGCCAGCGCGTTCACGTCTCCCTGGTCCAGGAGCTCGAAGTCCTGGCTGTAGGGTGCCAGCGCAAGGCTGGCTACCGGGGTCAGGCAGGATAAGCTCGCAACAAAGAGGAAGACTCTCGTCATTGTGGTCATGGTGGTTCCCCTCCTTCAGAGAAGTCCGATCTGGTGTTGCCAAGGTCGTTCGTCGAGGCAAACCTCGATGCCCTGTATTCTAGACTAAGTTCGGTGTCCGAATCAAGTCCTAGATCAGTATTCTGCGCAGGGCCGTCCACATCTCGACCCGGCCCCCCCGGCGCCTTCCTGGGGTCAGGACTGGGGCCCTGACGGGCTCCGCAGGCTCATGAGCAGCCGAATCCGAGGGGGATGCTTCTTGACGGGGGTGAGTTCGGGGTCTACTTTGTTCGTTAGGCGGACAAAGGGTCACATCGGGGCTACCCGTATGCAACTGGTTGGGAGTCGAAATGTTATGCTGGCGACCGAGATTGTCCCAGTCCTAATCGCGATCCTGCTTGCGGTTTCCCCATGCGTTGCCGGGGCTGAGGGAGCCGGCGTCCGGGCCGGGAACGAGGCCATCGACGCGGTGCGGGTGCTTTCGGCTGGGCCTGGGGAACGTGGACCAGGGCCCGCCATCTGCTACGGTCCCCACCGCGACGGACAGTGGCCGGGCGGTCCAGCACCCACCGTTGAACAGGTCCGCGAGGATCTCCTCGCCATCTTCCCCCACTGGCGCCTGATCCGCCTCTACGGTTCCAGCGAGTTCGGTCGCCCCGTTCTCGAGGCGATCCGCTCCGCCGATCTCGACCTGAAGGTGATCCTGGGCGCATGGATCGCGCCGGAAGAGGTGCGAGACGAACAGGGCGCCCTGCTGAAGGGGGACCCCGGGGCCGCGGCGGCGAACCAGCTCGAGGCCGACAGTGCCATCGCCCTGGCCGCCGCTTATCCCGACCTGGTTCTGGCGGTTTGCGTGGGCAATGAGACGCAAGTGTCCTGGTCGCCCCACCCGGTTCCGCTCGAGATCCTCATGGATCACATTCGGCGCGTGCGCGCGGCGGTGGCGGTGCCGGTCACCACCGCCGACGACTACCAGTACTGGCGTGACCCCCAGAGCCGAACCTTGGCGCGGGAGATCGACTTCATCACCGTGCACGCCCATCCGCTCTGGAACGGCCGGCAACTGGACGAGGCGCTGCCCTGGCTGCGCGAACAGCAGGCCGCCGTTCAAGCCGTCCATCCCGACCGCCACCTGGTCATCGGGGAGACCGGCTGGGCCACGTGCAAGTCCGCCGAAGGTGAACAAGCCCGCCTGATGAAGGGGGCGACCGGAGAGGCCGAGCAGGCCGTCTTCTACAGCGCCGTGCGGGAATGGGCCGCAGCCGAAAGGGTGACGACCTTCTTCTTCGAGGCCTTCGACGAGAACTGGAAGGGCGGGAGCGACCCGAACGATGCCGAGAAGCACTGGGGCTTCTTCCGGGCCGACCGCACACCCAAGGCTGCCATTCGCTGAGACGGCTGCATCCGGGCTGTGCTCGCATCGTCATGTGCGGCGTGGGGGTCTCGGAGACGGTCACGGCAACGCCCATCACGCTCGGCGACATTGCTCAGCAGATTACACTCGTCGGCACGGGGGTAGCCTTCTGCGAGGTTCCCAGCCTCCGGGCCGCCGGCGGAGCGGAGGCCATCCCGGCATCCGAGGTGTCTACTCGCCGTCCCAGATATGGAGATTGGGGAAGTTCTCCTGGAAAATACGCTCGCTCTCTTCCATGAGACGCCTGCCTTCCGTGAGCTCCCGGGTCCCTCGTGTGACGAGATCTTGGCCCTTCGTAATGAGCTGTTCTCCCTCCTTGATCTGCTTCTCGCCGATCGCCACCATCTTCGCGCCCTTTTCCCAGTCATCAGCCAGCTGATTCTTCAGTTGGACGAGGGACTGAGCATCGTCAGCATGTCCCCGCATGAGGTCAGCGGGGGTCGGGTTTCGCGAACTGCTCCCACAACCCGCGAGCAGGAGCGTGACGATGCCGACGGCCAACCAGCCGCGCCCAGCAACCTTGCCCATGATCCGCCTCCTCCATAGATTGGACACCCGGCCGAGCAGCGCCCCTGACTGATGCGCCTCTCGGCCAGCACCCCAGGTTCTTGCTACGTGCCAGGGGCGTGGATAACCCACGCCCTGCTTCCTTATACCACGCTCAAAGACGCTCCGCCACCATCACCGGGATTGCCGTTGACCCCGGCAGCCGCGCCTGCGGTATAGTAAAATCGGCCGTCGAGAAAGGACGCACATGCCGGAATCTCGCGGGATGACACCTCCAGCCTGGGGCGCGCGCCGGACGGCCCGGGGCTTCATCGGCGGCGCGCTCTTGAGTGGTGCCGTGGCGATGGCCGCCGCGGGTGCCGCGTCTGCCAACACGGGCGCCGCGCGGACGGCTGATCTCCCGCCCAGTCCCGCGATCGGCCTGGCGCGGATCACCGGCGGTCTCAAAGCCGGTGCCAGCTTCAGCCAGCACCAGGGCATTGAAGACCCCCGACTGCCGTACACGGTCGACAGCGAATGGCGCCAGGGATTCGTAGCCGGAGCGTTCCTCTACTTCCCGATCACGGACCGCTTCGGCCTGCAGCAGGAGATCTTGTACGTTCAGAAGGGTTCGCGTCAGGCCATCGGGGTGGACATCCTGGAGATTCCCACGACGCTCGATGTCGTCTATGACCTCGACTATCTGGAGGTCCCTTTGCTGTTGCGCTTCGTCTGGTGGCGCAATCAGAGGTTCGATGTCTGTTCCCTGGGCGGTTTCGCTTTCGCTCTGAAGCTGCAGGATCACTACCGGCTCAGGGGGCTCGTCGTGGGGGATGAGGACGAGGTGCCCGTGCGGGCCGATGCCGACATGGACGAGGTCGACATCTTCGACTTCGCCTTCGTCTATGGGGCCGGCCTCGAGTTTCCTGTGGCGGGACGCCGCCTGTTCGTGGAGTACCGCTTCGCGTTGAGCGTGGAGAGGCTCGGGCTGCCGACCTATGCCTACGTGCCGTTCGGCGAGGACGAGGAGATCCTGATCGAGAACGATCCCGTTCCCCTGCGCAACCAGGCGCATGGGATCCTGCTGGGGATCCGATTCTGAGAAGGGTGAAGTGATGCCATGAAACACCACCTATTGCTGCTCGGCTTGCCTCTCTTATGCTGGGCTTCCGCGGCCAGCGGCTACACCTACTGGAACAGCTTCCGTACAAGCGCCCTGCAGCCTGGCGACCTGGTGACCGCGCGTATCGAGAACCCATACGGCCCGGACCTCGCCAATACGATCCTCTACCTGGGCGAAACGGTAGAGGAAGCGCCGCTCGTGCCGGTTGCCGATGGGCCCTCCACCGTGGCGGCCCTCGTGCCGGGACCGGTCGGCCAGCGTCGCTACTTCGGGTTCCGCCTGCTCCATACCGGGCAGCGGGATCTCCTACCGGTGCGACTGGGCGACGGGATGAGCCCGACGCCCAGTCAACTCACCGTGCTGGCCGACGATCCGATCGGCGACGAGATCTTCGGCCGGCCGCACCTCGACTTGGTCGAGTGCCGCGTCAGCTTCTCGTCGACGCGCTTGTACGCCACGCTGCGCAATGTGAGCGGGGGATTTCCCGTGAGCCAGAGCCTGACGTTCTTCGGTTACCTCTTCGGCCTTTCCAATCCCGCCGAACCGAACCCCGAGGTCGTGTGGGCGCTGCTGCAAACCTACGCGGTGCCGGGAATCATCGGCCCCGGGCTGTATCGCGTGAGCGGCACCGGCCTGGGCGATTTGACCCAAATTGGCGACATCACCGTGCAGGAGTTCCCGGCCGAGAACACGCTCATGCTCTCCTGCCTGCTGAGCGACCTGCTCGGCGACCCGGCCTTCGCCGCCTGGTTCAGCCCCGCCGACCCGCAAGCGGCCGTTGGGGCGTTCACCCAGCGCATCACGCTGACGGGCGGTGCCGCCGAGGCGGACGGTATCGCCGGCGGCCGCCTGCACCTGCGCGCGCTGTGCCGCGATCCCGTCGCCAACACCCTGCCGCAGCTCGGTGGCCTCGCGATCTTGCCGCCGGGTCCGGAGGCTTACGCCGAGCTCGACTACATCGACGCGGAGCAGCATTGCCCGGTGTTCTCGGAGATCGTCTTCTTGGGCTCGGGCGGTGCGACCGACACCTTCCCGCTCTTCCCCCAGTCGCTCGACTACGCGAGCCCCGTCGTTTACCGCACGCAGCCTGGCATTCCACCCCTGGCGACCAGCGACTGGACCAGCGCCGAGGTGCGGTTCAGCGACAACCTCACCGACGTTGTCGCCTTCACCGTCTACTCGGTCTCGGTGGAAGAGCCCGCTGCCCGCATGAGCGCCGAGCTGCGCCTGGACGGTGCGCCGAACCCGTTCACCGACCAGACAGCGGTACGCTTCCAGCTCCCGGCGGCTGGCCCGGTGCGCGTGACCCTGCACGACCTGGCGGGGCGTACGCTGGCCGTGCTGGCCGAAGGCCAGCGTCCCGCCGGCGGCCACACGATTGCCTGGGGCGGCCTCGACGGACAGGGGCGCCGCCTGCCCGCCGGTCTGTACTTCCTCAGGCTGCGGACGCAGGAGGGGGAGCTGGTGCGACGCATCGCGCTCGCGCGCTGAGACACGCGCCAAGCGGATCTACACCAGCCTGATGCGGTGCCGCACGAGGGAACGGCCTTTCCACCCGGTGCGCCCGGCGATCGTCAGGATCAGCGACCAGATCCCCAGCCCCGCGGCGACCGTCATGGTCATCGGGTAAAACAGAAACAGATGCCAGGGCATCCGCGTCTTGAGGGCGACGAGCAGCCAGATCGCCGCCGCCAGGACGATCGTGGCTGCGGCCGACCAGAACTGCGCGGTGAAATCGCGCTGCAGGCCGCGGACAACCACGGACACCAGCGGATGCCAGGTGATGACGAGCATCCAGTACCAGACGAACAGGGCCACCAGCACGCGATAGCCGAAGAGGGCGAAGTAGTTCTTGCTGAAGCCACGCGCGGCCGACCGGAATCCGTCGTACATACGCGCTGAAACGCAGTCGGTCGCGTCGAGCAGTCTCCAGGTCATTCCCGCCGCCTTGACCCAGCGGGCGAGGGCCACATCCTCGGCCGCCTCGGTGCGCACCGCGGCGTGGCCGCCGACCTGCTCGTAGGCCGCGCGCCGAAAGAGCAGGAACTTGCCGCTGGCCGCCGAGAACGCCCGCGATCGGCGCAGCAGATAGGCGACCCCGAGCGGCAGGATCGCCATCAGGGCCCAAATGATGAACGGCACCGTGACCTGTTCGCCGAAGGTCCGGACTTCATTGCGGGTTACGGCGGTGACGAACTGGGCCCGCGACGAGGTGAGCGCGGCCACAGCCCGCCGGAGTGTGTCCGGCGCATGCACGGTGTCGGCATCGGTGAAGAAAAGCAGCTCCCCGGTGGCCGCGGCAGCGAGTTGCGAGCACGCCCAAGTCTTGCCGGTCCAGCCGTCGGGTAGGGCCCGGCCGGTGAGCCCCCGCAGGCGCGCATCGTCGATGCCTGCCAGCACCCGGTCGGTGCCGTCGCACGAGCCATCGTCGAGCACGACCATCTCGAAGTCCGGATACTCCTGAGCGAGCAGCGACCGGACGCACGGCCCGATGGTCTGCACCTCGTCACGGGCCGGCACCAACACCGAGACCCGCGGCTCGTTCCCGGCCGGGCGGAAGCTGCGCAGCCGCCGCATCAGGATGGAATTGGAGACCGCGATGAGTGCCTGCACGCCGACGAAGACGAGCAGCCGGTGCGAGTCGGTCAGGAAGGGGATGATGTTCATCGGCCGGTCAACTCCCGCCGGTGCCGCCAGCTCACCAACGCCGCGCAGAGCAGCGCCGCCACGGACAAGGGCACACTCTGATAGCGCGCGATGACGAAGAGCACGAGCGCGTTCATGCCGATCAGCACGCTGAAGGCGTCGTGCCTGAGTCGGAGCACGAGCTTGCCGAGCATCAGCGCCGCGCCCAGAACGCAGGGCACTTCCCAGAGCGTGATCCCCGACCAGACGCCGAACAAGACGGCCAGCGCCTTGCCGCCCCGGAAGCGCAGGAAGAGTGGCCACACGTGACCGAGCACCGGCGCGACTACGACCGGTGTGAACCACCAGCCGCGCAGCCCGACCCACCCATACGCCGCTGCCACGGGCAAGGCGCCCTTGAGGACGTCGAGCAGGAGCGCGGCGATGCCGATCACCGGTCCCGCCGCCTTGAACGCATTGACGGCGCCCGGATTGCCGTCACCGACCGAGCGCACGTCCCGGCCGCGCATCCGTGGCAACCAGACCGAGAACATGAGGGAACCGGCCAGATAGCCGATCATGCTGAACAGGAGGCTCTTGATCAGCATCTACTCGTCGTCCTCAGACCGTGCGGTTGGATCGCTGTTCAACCGGTAGTCCCAGTAGTCGTCCTCGACCCGGATGTGCCGCCGCATCAACTCGACCACCACCGCCAGTCGTAGATTCATGTCCATCCGCAAGTGCACAGGCAACCAGTGTCCGTGAACCGGGGCATAGTCGAGCGTCATTCTGGACGCAGTCACCACGAACGGGAGCCGACACGGTACGAACTCGAGCGAGACGACGTCGAGGCTGTCGACCAGCACCCGCGCGAAACCGCTGATGTATCGGTCACTGGGGTGGACCGGCGTGAACTCGACGTACCAGATCGGCATGCCCTGCCAGGTATCCGGTCCCGAGACCCGGTAGTCATACTCACGCCGCGTTTCGAGGAAGAATGGCAGCCGCGTGTCGCGCGCCACCAGTCCTCTCGAGCGCAGGCGCTGGATTTCCCGTTCGCGCTCCGCGCCTGCCAGCCGGCGTCCATTGACCCAGACGTCCTCGAACTCGTGGCGCTGCTGAGCGAGGCCGCACATCGTGATCAGTCGCTCGCATTCCACCTGTTTCGCATCGCCCGACCGCAGGTCGGTCTCGGTATAGCGCAACCGGCCACGATACGACACGCAGGCGACCTGCGCATCCCGGGCTGCCTGACGGCGGAAGATGCCGTCGACGACCGTGTTGGCATCGCCGGCCGCGAAGAGGACGAGCAGCATCGACAGCAAGGCGTGCATTGGCCGATGATACCGGCGCACCCGAACCCGCTCAAGCTCGCTGCTCCCTCACCCCTCCGTCACTCCTCGCTCCTCGCTCCTCCCTCCTCCCTCCTCCCTCCTCCCTCGCTCCTCCCTCTGCTTGCTCCTCCTCAAACCCACTGCTGCTCGAGTCTGCCCCGAGGCCTTGCTCCCGCGTCCGACCTTGTGGTACTCAAGACGGTGCCGCCGGACGCGAGAGGGGGAAAGGCGATGGCCGACAGGGTGGGCGAGAAGATCGGTTGGACAGGGGGCTGGCTGGGGGGATTCCTCTGGGTGGCTGTACTGGCGGTGGTGTTTCTGTTTCGCGGCCAGTGGGCGTGGGGCGTGGCGGGCCTTCTGCTGACCGCGGTCGCCGTCGTGGCCATCCTCCTTCTGGCACCGTGGCGTCATCCCGTCACGCGCTACTGGAAGCTCATGGCGCCGCTCTACGCTTTGTTTCTCGCGTCGGCGGCCTGGGCGATCGGCGCCTTTGGCGGCGCCGGCCTGAGATGGTGGGGCCTGTTCTGGATCCTACCCGTCATGATGCCCCTGGGGACCATGAGCCGCAGGACGTGGCGGGACATGGCCGGGCAGCAGACACCTCCACCGGACGGCGGGCCGGCTCAGTGAGTCGCGTTCATCGTTAGCTGCTGGACTGGATGGCCCTGTGACTGCTTGCCGAAGCGGGATGGCCGCACCAGCGTCCCGCCAGTTGCGCCCTGCGGAATCACATTCCCAGCAAGTTCTCAACCGCTTCGGCCAACAGCACGATCAAACCCACCGCTATTCCCACCACCCCCAGCAGCACCATGCCCAGCAGCAGGAAGAACCGCCGGTTCGAGATCTCCTGCCGGTCCCGGCTCACCCCGAGCTCATGATGGACCAGCGCCACATTGCGCGCGTTGGCTTTCCAAGCTACGTCGAATATGTCGCCGAGCAACGGGATCACCCCGACCAGCGCTTCGAGCCCGATGTTGAGCACCATTCGTGCCAGTGTCGCCCGCCGGATGCCCAGGCGCCCCGCCTGAATCAGGATGTAGACGGAGAGCCCCATGCCCGCCAGGTCCCCGATCCCGGGGACGAGCCCGATCAAGGCGTCATAGCCGAAGCGATAGCCGACTCCGGGGATGCGGATCGAGTTGTCCAGGAACCAACTCAGCGCCTCGATGCGACGCAGTCGCGGGTCATGGACCTGCCCTCCGGGGGCACTCGCCAGTCTCCGTCCCGCACCCGAATCCCGCATTGACATGGCCCTGCGCCAGCTACGTCATGCCCATCGCGGCGCAGCTGTTTGCTTGCGCCATGGGTAGGCATAGAGATTCCTGTCGTGGATGCCATCAACGCCAGCATGCCACTCGCCAAGCCGGGGAGGGTATCACACGTGATGCTGATGGGCCACCTGGTCCGATGAGAGCGGCACTCCGTGGGCTGCCCTGTGACACCGGGTCTGTCACGGCTCACGCCTGCCCAGGGCATGATGGCCAAGTACAACTGCTTGAGCCAGCGCCTTGCCGAGAGATCTATATGATGGGACGGTGCGGGACGCTACTTAGGCACCTTCTCGCAGGGGATCTTCACGGGGTCGCCCACGCCGTCGAAGCGCGTCTTCTGGAACGCGCCGCTCACGTAATCCTGTTGGAAGGTCACCAGCTGCCACAAGGTGCACGAGCCATCGCGATCCTTGGTCGCGATGGCGGCCCGGATGTACCGATGCAGGATGGCACCCGTGAGCTCATGTCGCCGGATCATCCAGTCGGGATCGATGATGACGATGCGCAGGACCTCACCGTTGATCCGATCCTTGTAGGTCTGCGAGGCTACGAACGCGGCGACCATCTCGCCTTCCAGCGCCTTGTCGACCATGGCGGCCTTCGGCATGACCGTGTCCCTGGTCTTCAGGCCGGCAGCCGCGGCGTTCAGCTCACCGGCCATCGTGCTGTAGGCCGAGTAGTTGTCTCCCGCCAGCGTGAACCTCCCTGCGGAGACGAACTCGTAATTGCACCGCACCTTGACGATAATCGTGTGCTCGCCGGGCTCGAGCTGTGCGAGTCGTTCCGCGAACTTCACCGGCCCGTCGAACTTGTCGCCAAACTTCTTGTAGGTGAGTTCCGGTGTGCCGTAGGCGGTCATCCGGTCGGCAGCGGGAACGATGTCGATCGGCAGGTAGTTCTTATGCCGAGCGTCGCCGGAAATTGCGAGCGCGCAGGTTTCCAGCTGCACCTCGCTCGGCTGCTGATAGTCGTACAGCGGGGCCTGCAATTCGTACAGAAAGACCTCCACGTCGACCTGCTTGGCTGTCTCCTTGCCGACCAGACCGAGAAGGCTCTTGTCGAAGTAGGCCACTGCATAGATGCGGTCCCCGGCGGCGAAGCGATCCGTCAGGTCGGTAGGGCCGGTCGGATCGATCAAGCTGCGCGCAAAGACGACCCCGCCAGCCTCCTGGGCGACGGCACCTGGAAACGTCAGGCAGACCAGAATCAACGCGATACCGGTGACGACAGCCTTCATGACAGACCTCCTCATCAACGATGTCCACTGGGCAACCATCGCCCATCTATACAGGACCCAGCGACTCCTGACAACGGGTTGCCGGCGGATTGCCGGCACTTCTCGCCCGTAAGCCAGCCAGCAGGCAGGTCCCAAGCCGGTGGTGAGGAACGTGGTATAATGGAAAACAGCTGCCGCGAGCAGGTTAGCGCGCGTGGGAGTGGGCCCGGCCGGTGGATTCGGGGCCACGATGGGCTGTTCGTCGATGGTGACGGAAGGAGAACAGAATGCCCCGTCCCACTTCTCATCAATCCCCTTCTCAACGGAGGTTGGCGGTGCCCACTGCGAAGATCGGATCTGCATTGGCGCGCGTGGCGCCCGTTCTGGCGGCGTTGCTGGTCGGCACTGCAACGGTGCCCGCGCAGCCCCCCGACACGCTGTGGACAAGAACGTTCGGCGGGACCAACATCGATGTGGGCTACGACGTGCGGCCGACTGCCGACGGGGGCTTCATCGTGACCGGCTACACCCGTTCCTACGGCTCCGCGGGCCACAACCTGTGGCTCCTGAAGACCGACCCTGCCGGCACTGCGGAGTGGAACTACGCCTTCGGGGGCAACAGCGACGACGAGGGGCAGTCGGTCTGGCAGACAGCTGACGGCGGGTACGTCGCCGCGGGCTTCACCTTGTCCTCGGGGGCGGGGGGCAAGGACCTGTATCTGGTCAAGACGAATGCCGCCGGCCACGAGGACTGGACACGAACCTACGGAGGCGCCAACGACGACGAGGCCTACGCAGTCCAGGAAACTTCTGACGGCGGGCTGATCATCGCCGGGGCCACATCCTCTTTTGGGGCTGGGAGCAGGGATGTGTTGCTGATCAAGACCGATGCGTCTGGAGCCCCCATCTGGACCCGGACCCACGGCGGATACGGATCAGACGGCGCCTGGTCGGTGTCGCAGACGTCGGACGGAGGGTTCATCCTCTGTGGCTGGACCTTCTCCTACGGTCCCGGCTATGTCGGAAACGCCTGGCTCGTGAAGACCGACTCGCTGGGCTATCTCGATTGGCACCAGGCCTTCGGCGGTTCTGACGCGGACCGGGGCTACTGGGTGCGGCAGACCGCTGACGGCGGCTACATCATGACCGGGTACACCGGGTCCTTCGGGGCCGGTCTCTACGACCTGTATCTCGTGAAGACCGACAGCGAAGGCACGGCGGAGTGGAGCGAGGCTTTCGGTGGGAGCGGAAGGGACTATGGATATTCCGTGGTGCCGACCGCCGATGGCGGGTACCTGGCAGCCGGATACACCCTCTCCTACGGCGCCGGAGGCGACGATGTGTGGCTCGTGAGAACGGATGCGGAAGGCAACCTGCAGTGGCAGACCACCTACGGGGGCTCTTCCTCCGACGTGGCCTACGCCGTGGCGAACACTTCGGACGGCGGCTACGCGGTGGCGGGGCACACGCTCTCCTTCGGGTCGGGCATGCACGACGTGTGGCTGATACGCCTGGCACCGGAAGCGCCCTCGGCGATCGCCGCCCCCAACGTTGCGACCGCCCGCGCAGTGCTTGACGTCTGGCCCAATCCCTCCTGGCGCTCCGCCACCATAGGCTACGCCGTCCCGGGGGCATCGACGGTGAGGCTGTGCATTCACGACCCGGGCGGAAGGTTGGTGCGGATTGTTGAGGAGGGGCCCTCCCAGGCCGGCAGCCGCACCGTCGTCTGGGACGGCCTCGGCCAGGCCGGACGTGCCGTTCCGCCGGGGGTCTACTTCTGCCGCCTCGAAGCGGGCGACCTGCAGACCACCATCAAGATGGTGCGCATGGAGTGACCCGCCTGGGTGGTCCGAGGTCGCTCTGGTGCGAGCAGCGCCAGCTGCGAGCTCCCTGGTTTGGGCAGGGAATCGGCAACTTGGCCGTGGTGCTTACACTGACGATGGGCTCCGGACCTTTCACGACGCGGGCGGGTGCACACTCAATGCGCGGCCGCCGGTCGCCTTTCAGCTTCCAATCGAGGGGTGACCGCGCGTAGGCTGTGCTCGTCATTGTCGATGCCATGGACGCAATCCGCGGAGGGCGTCGGCACGGTGGGGCGGCCGAGGTGGGGACCGCGGCAGCACGCCTCGTGGGAATGGGTTTGAGGAGACTGCAGTGACTCTCACTCTGCAGCAACCTCTGCAGCAAACTCTGCAGCAGCCTCTCCAGCAACACAACCCCTGGGCTTGGCTGGTCCAGCACTTCCGACCTCGGACTGCTGGCCGATCCAACCTTCTTGGGCTGGCGATTGTGGCGAGCCTCGTCACCGCCGTTTTCACGCCGGTCACCGCCCGGGCGGAGGCGCCCTTTCGCGTCGGCGCGCAGATCGAGGACCGCGCCCGGGTACTGGGCGACCGGCGGGCCGAGGTCGCAGCCGCGCTCGAGAAGCTCCAGGACGTCGAGCGGGTGCAGCTGTGGGTAGTGTATGTGAAGACCTTCTCGGGCGTTGAAGCAGAGACGTGGGCGCACGAGACGGCCGTGAAGAGCGACGTCGGGCTGCGCGATGCCCTGCTCGCGGTCGCCGTGGAGGATCGTGCCTATGCCTACTCGGTGGACGAGGACTTTCCCCTAGACCAATCGCGACTCGACGAGATTATGGCGACCGCGGTCGAACCGGCGCTCTCCAAGAACGACTGGGCCGGTGGAGCCATCGGCGCCGCCACCGGTCTGGGTCAGGCACTGCGCGGTAAGGCGATCACCACGCCAGCGATCCGGCCAGGTTCTACAGGCGGTGGGCGACCCCAGAGCAGCGAGGGCGCGCTATCCGTGTTGTTTCTGCTGATTTTCCTGGTCGTCGCCGGGATTGTGATCTGGAGGCTTGCGCGCCGCTCGCAGGCGCGGCGTGGCGCGCAGGGTAAGGGCGCGGGCGCCGGGGTGGAGCAGACGCTGAGCGAGCTGCGCCGCGCAGCCAGCTCGGAGCTCGTGAAGACGGACGACGCCATCAAGACCAGTGCGGAGGAGCTGGGCTTCGCCGTTGCCCAGTTCGGCGAGGAACAGGCGGTGCCCTTCCAGCAGGCGGTGGACGAGGCCAAGCGCGAGCTGGACGAGGCGTTCAAGCTCCACAGACAACTCGACCAGGCTACCGACAAGGCGCGCAGTCGCGAGATCCTCACCGCCATCCTCGCGCACACCGCGGTCGCTAACGAGAAACTTGACGCTCAGGCCGAACGCTTCGACCGGTTGCGCGACCTCGAGCAGCACGTGCTCGAAGTCATCGACGGTCTTGAGAAGCAGTTGACGGTGCTCGAGGCCCGGATGCCGCAAGTCGACCGGGAGCTGGCTGACCTGGCCGCAGTGTACGCACCGGCGGCGCTGAGCGCGGTGGCGAGCTCACCGGCTGAGGCCCGCGCGCGCCTCCAATTCGCCCGCGCGCAAGTGCAGGTCGCCCGCGAGGACGTGGATCAGAACCGGCGCGGTGAGGCGGCGGTCGGGGCGGCCGCCGCGCAGGAAGCTGCCGCCCAGGCCAAGGCTCTCTTTGACGCTGTTGGCCGCCTGGGTAAGGACCTCGCCGAGGCGCGCGACCGCATCGAGGCGGCGATTGCCGAAACCCGCCGAGACCTGGCCGAGGCTCGGGCGGCCGGTGCCCGGGCTGAGCTCTCGCCGCTGATTGCCGCCGCCGAGGCAGCCGTGGCCGCAGCTCTTGACGCGGCGGATCCCAAGGGGGGGCGAGACCCGCTGGCCTCGCTGCGTCTCCTTGAAGAAGCCGACGCGGCGCTTGAGCAGGAGCTCCAGGAGGTCCGCGACGAGCTGGCGCGACGCGCCAAGGCGATCGCGGTGCTCGAGCGGACACTGCCTGCGGCTCGCGCCGAGCTGGCGGCCGCCGGCGACTACGTCATGACGCACCGCGGCGCAATCGGCGCCGGACCCCGGGAGTCGCTCGCCGAGGCCCAGCGCCATCTCGACCGGGCGGTCGCGCTCGGCGCCAACGACCCGTTCACGGCGACGCAGCACGCGGCAAACGCGCACGAGCTGGCCCGCCGCGCGCTGGCTGAAGCGCAATCGCAGATCGCCCGGGCGACGATCGCGATGCGCCAGCCGAACCTTGGCGGCGGCAATCTCGGCGGTGGTCTCGGCGGCGCCATCCTCGGCGGTATCCTCACCGAGATGCTGCGCGGCGGCCGATCATCCGGTGGCAAAGGGGGCTTGGGCCGCTGGCCGTCCGGTGGCGGCGGAAGCTTTGGCCGGCCCTCCTACGGCGGTTCCGGCACCCGCATGCGTCGCGGTCGCGGCGGGCGGTTCTGAACGAGGCATTCCAACCGGCCAGGTCCGGTCCATCCATTGCATGGCAGACATTGCATGGCAGACAAACAGGCTGACGAGGAGGAGAACCAATGGCACAGCAGTCAATCCTGGGACGGATCGCGCAGCTTGCCCGCGCCAACATCAACGCCCTCATCGATGCGGCGGAGGACCCCGAGAAGATGCTGGAGCAGATGATCCGCGACTACACCAACAACATCAACGAGGCCGAGGAAGCCGTGGCGCAGAGCATCGGCAACCTCCGCATGATGGAGGGAGACAAGCGGGAGGCGGACCAGACCGCCGCCGAGTGGGGTGCCAAAGCGGCCGCGGCAGCCGCCAAGGCGCGTGAGCTGCGCCCCGGCAGCCCCGCCGAGGCCGATCGCTTTGAGAACCTCGCCCGACTGGCGCTCAAGCGGCAGATCATGCTCGAGGGACAGGACAATGACCTCGGGCCGATGATCGCCCAGCAGACGGAGGTCGTCGCCAGACTCAAGGCGGGGCTCAGCTCGATGAACGCGAAGCTCGAGGAACTCAAGACGAAACGCGATGAGCTCGTAGCGCGCGCCAAGATGGCGGCGGCCCAGTCCAAGGTGCACGACGCTCTGAAGAGCGTCAACATCACCGATCCAACCAGCGAGCTCAGCCGCTTCGAGGACCGGATCCGTCGCGAGGAGGCCAAGGTGGCGGGCCATGCGGAGCTGGCAGCGTCCTCTCTGGACGCGCAATTCGATAGCCTCGATGACCTGGGGACCGACGCCGAGGTCGAGCAGCGCCTGGCTGAACTCAACAAGCAGGGATGACGGCTGACAATTATGAGTTGATAGATCGGTAGGACTCCGGATCCACACGTTGGTGCGACCGAGGCGTTACCCGCGGGTGTGCGGGTGCGGCCCGCGGCGTCGGTCGTGCGTACGCGTCGGTCGCCCCAGCGCCCGCGGCCGACGCCTCATCGCCAGAGCCGCCCCTTGGATCCGGCCTGCAGCAAGGCGCAGCCGAAAAAAAACGCCGTCTGCGATCCAGAAGTCATCTAGACTCCGGGGGCATGAAACGATTCATCAGCGTTCGCGGGGCGGCCGAACACAACCTCAAGCATGTTGATCTTTCCATTCCCCACCACGCTCTGGTGGTGGTGACGGGGGTATCAGGCTCCGGCAAGTCCTCGCTCGTCTACGACACGCTATTCCGCGAGGGTCAACGTCGCTACCTGGAGTCGTTCTCGTCCTACGCGCGGCAATTCCTGGGCAAGCTGGGACGCCCCATGGTCGAGCACATCAGCGGCCTGGCGCCGGCCCTGGCAGTCGACCAGCGGACCACGGTGCACAATCCGCGCTCCACGGTCGGGACGCTCACCGAGCTCTACGATCACCTGCGCCTGCTCTACTCCAGGATCGGTCGTTGCCATTGCCCGGCCTGCGGTGCGGCATTGGAAAGCCTCACCCCCGAGGGCCTGGCCGCTGTTCTCGCGGGCCGCTTCGGGGGTGAGTCGATCCTTGTGCTTGCGCCGCTGGTGGAGGGACACCGCGGTGCGCAGCGGCAGGCGCTCGAACGCGCTCGGGCGGCGGGGGCGACGACCGTGCGAGTGGATGGGGTACTGCTGCCGAGCGACCCGTTGCCCGAGCTGCCCGCGGAACAAGCGCACGAGATCGCCGCCGTCGTGGCCGAAATCGCGCGGCCCACCGCCACCGACCCGCATCTACGGCGCGCCCTGGCGCAAGCGCTCGCGCTCGGCCGCGGGGTCATCAAGGTGTACCGAGTAGCGCACCAGAGGCCCGACGGCCAGACGGAGCGCTTCAGCATTGACCAGGCGTGCGCGCAGTGCGGCACCGGCATTCCCGAGGTTGGGCCACGGCTCTTTTCGTTCAACTCCCATTACGGAGCGTGCCCAACCTGCAAGGGTCTCGGCGTAACCGATCGCGTCGCCCCCGATCTACTCATCGCTGACCCGGCGCGGACGCTGCGACAGGGTGCGCTCGTGCCCACGACGCCGAGCGGTTACATCGTCTACACTCAGATCACGCTCGATGTGCTGGATCAAGTGTGCCGCGCCCACGGCTTCAACGTGGACATCCCCTGGCGGGAGCTGACGCCTGCGCAGCAAGACGTCGTCCTGCGCGGCTCGGATCGTATCCGCATCCCCTTCGGCAAGCACCCGCTCGAGTCACGGCTGCGCTGGACGGGGATTACCCCGCGTCCCCGCGCGGAGGGTTACTACCGTGGCCTGCTCACGATCATGGAGGAGATTCTCAAGCGCGAGCGCAACAAGAACATCATGCGCTTCGTTCGTTCCCGCCCCTGCGAAATGTGCGCGGGAACGCGTCTACGGCGGGAGGCCCGCATGGTGACCGTCGGTGGCCGGGACATCACGGTGCCCGCCGCGCTTCCGCTGAACGACCTGCGCCGCTTCCTCACAGACAACGCCGCGGGAGATTCGGCCGGACCTATCGTCGCGGCGATGCTCGAGCGGATCGACGTCCTGCAGCAACTCGGCCTAGGCTATCTGCAACTCGATCGAGCTGCGCCCACCCTCTCGGCGGGAGAGGCTCAGCGCATTCGGTTGGCCACCCAGGTTGGCACGCGTCTGCATGGTATCTTGTATGTACTGGATGAGCCCTCGGTCGGACTCCATCCACGCGACAGCGAACGCCTGCTGGCGATGCTGGCGCGGTTGCGAGACCAAGGCAACAGCGTGCTCGTGGTCGAACACGACGAGGCCACCATCCGCCGCGCCGACTGGCTGATCGACATCGGGCCGCTGGCGGGTGAGCACGGGGGCGAGGTGCTCTTTAGTGGGCCCGCCCGCGAATACTTCCGCCCCGGTGGGCACGCTGCCAGCCATGCTGCCAACGATGCTGCCCGCCATGCTGCCAACCATGCTGACGACGAGCACAGATCCGATCGACGCTCCGCGCGGGTGACCTCCAGCCCGACGTTCAACTGCTTGTGCGCCGATGGCCGCCTGTCCGTGCCCGCTGCGCGCCGGATGGGAAGCGGAGAGTTGGGCATCCGCGGGGCACGCGCGAATAACCTGAAGCGCATCGACGTCGACTTCAAGCTGGGCGCCTTCAACGTCGTGACGGGCGTTTCCGGAGCCGGCAAGTCCACCCTGGTGGATGAGATTCTAGGCCGCGCCCTGCGCCGCAAGCTGCACCGCGCCGAACTTGAGCCTGGAGCACATGACGAGATCCGCGGCACCGAGGCGCTCGACAAGGTCATCGAGATCGACCAACACCCAATCGGCCGTACACCGCGCAGCAACCCGGCTACCTACACAAAGGTTTTTGACTTCATCCGCATGCTTTTCGCCGCGCTGCCCGAGGCTCGGGCGGCGGGCTGGAGCAAGGGCGACTTCTCGCTCAACGTCGCGGGGGGGCGCTGTGAGGCGTGTCAGGGGGCCGGCGTGCAGACCGTGGGCATGCGCTTTCTGGGCGATGTGGACGTGCTGTGCGAGGAGTGCGGCGGCCGGCGATTCCACACGGACATCCTCACCGTCACCTATCGTGGGTGCAGCATCCGCGAAGTGCTCGAGATGGCGATTGATGACGCCGCCACGCTCTTTGCTGAGCAGCCGAGGATCCTGCGTGTACTGCGTGCCTTGCAGGAAGTGGGGTTGGGCTACCTGCACCTGGGCCAGCCGGCGACCACGCTGTCGGGTGGGGAGGCGCAGCGCATCAAGTTGGCGGCCGAGCTGGGACGGCCTTCGACTGGACGGACGTTGTACATCCTGGATGAACCCACGACGGGTCTGCACGCCGCGGATGTCAAGGTGCTGCTGGCCGCGCTGGATCGACTGGTCTCGCGCGGCAACACGGTGATTGCCGTTGAGCATGATCCGGAATTCGTCAAGATGGCCGACTGGGTGATCGATCTGGGGCCCGAGGGTGGGGCGCAGGGGGGTCAGCTCGTGGCCAGTGGGTCGCCTGAGGTTGTCGCCCGGGTGGACGGATCTCACACAGGAGCGGCGCTGCAACGTGTCCTGACAGGGACAGGTGCCGCAACTGGGGCAGCGGCGGCTGCCGCCTGCACAGAGCCGCGGGGGGTGCGAACCGAGACGCGCGGGGAGCCCCGCACCATCGAACTGCGCGGCGTTGCCACGCACAACCTCCGCGATATCGACGTCTCGATTCCGGCCGAGCAGATTACCGTGATCACCGGCGTTTCGGGCAGCGGAAAGTCGTCGCTGGCCTTCGACACGCTCTTTGCCGAGGGGCAGCGCCGGTTCCAGGAGAGTCTGACTCCCTACGCGCGGCGCTACCTGGGGCGTCAGGCACGCGCTGAAGTCGCCTCGGCTGAAGGGCTGACCCCTACCGTCGCCCTGCGTCAGGACTCCGGGATCCGCAATCCGCGCTCCACGGTGGGTACGACCAGCGAGATCTATGACTACTACCGCGTGTTGTTCGCGCGGGTAGGCCAAGCCTACTGCCCGAACTGTGATGTCCCGCTGTATCAAGGGCAGTGCCCCGAGTGCGGTTTCGCCGGCACGTATCCGCACACCGCCCGGATGTTCTCATTCAATCACCATCAGGGCGCATGTCCAACATGTCGTGGGCTGGGAACGGTCAGCGTTGCCGATCCGGCAGCGCTCGTCACGGATCCGACGCGATCACTCTGTGACGGGGCGCTGGGCGGCCACCGGACCGGCCGCTTCTATGGCGACCCTCATGGTCAGCACATGGCGATATTGCGCGCGGTGGGTGCGGCCCATGGCATCGATTTCGATAAACCGTGGCAGGCGCTTCCGGCGCATGCGCAAGACATCGCGATGCACGGAACCGGGGACCAGCGCTACCACGTGACGTGGAGGTTCAAGCGCGGCCGGCGCGAAGGGGTGCACTCATGGGAGACGACCTGGGACGGCTTGGCCGGCTATGTGAACCAGGAATATGCCCGCAAACATGCCGATCACCGCGGTGACTCGCTGCGAGATCTGATGCGTGACGATGCGTGCCCTGTGTGTGGCGGCGCGCGCCTCAAACCCGAGGCGCGGGCGGTGCGCTTTGCGGGAATGGACATCGTCTCCCTTGCACGCCAGCCCGTGGCCGCCGCACGGGCATGGTGGCGGAGGTTGGCTGATGACCCCACCAGCCTGGGCGTCAGTGCGCGCCAACGAGAGCTGACTGCGGATCTGGGGCGGGAGGTTGGACGGCGGCTGGATCTGCTGATGGCGGCCGGGTTAGACTACCTGACGCTGGATCGCACCACCGCATCGCTATCGGGCGGAGAAGGCCAGCGGCTGCGACTGGCGTCACAACTCGGGGCCGATCTGTGCGGAATCACTTACGTACTCGACGAACCGACCGTAGGCCTGCACGGCCGCGATACGCGCCGCCTGATTGGGATCTTGCGCGAGCTGTGCCGCGCGGGGAACACGGTCGTCGTGGTCGAGCATGACGCCGACGTGATGCGCGCGGCTGACCATATCATTGACCTCGGACCGGGAGCGGGATCAGCCGGTGGGCGGGTCATGGCCTGCGGATCACCCGCGGCAATATGCGCCGCTTCGGCCTCCCGCACGGGGCACTACCTGCGCCAGGCAGGGCTCGGGGCCGGCTCGCGCGTACGCCGCACCCTCGGACCCGGCTTGGTGATCGAGGGCGCCCATGCCAACAACCTGTGTGACTGCGACCTCGCCATTCCCGCCGGCGGGCTGGTCGTGGTCACGGGGGTCTCGGGCAGCGGCAAATCGACCCTTCTGTTCGACGTCCTGCTGCCCTCCTACCTCGCCGGACAGCCGGTGGGTTGCCGCCGCTTCTACGGGCGCACAGCCTTCACCGAGATGCGAGCGGTGGACCAATCGCCGCTGGTGGTGGGGCCCGCCAGCAACGTCGCCACGCTGACCGGCAGCTTCGAGACCATCCGCAACCTCTACGCAGCCACCGACGCGGCGCAGGCCCGCGGTCTCCGGCCGGCGCATTTCTCCCTGAGCACCAAGGGCGGCCGGTGCGAAGCGTGTCAGGGACGGGGACGCATCAAGGTGAGCATGGATTTCTTGGCCGATGTCTGGGTGACGTGTGACGAGTGCCGCGGGCAGCGCTACACGGCTGAGATCCTGGCCTGCACGTACCGCGGCGCGTCGATCGCCGAGGTGCTCGCCATGACGGCGGCCGATGCCCGGGAACACCTGCGTGGTCATCCGGCCCTGGAGTCCACCTTCGAGTTGCTGGGCAAGATCGGGCTCGACTACCTTCCGTTGGGTCAAGAAGCCTCCACACTCTCGGGTGGGGAGCGGCAGCGCCTGAAGCTCGCCCGTGAATTGCTGGGCGAGAGGACCGGCGGCGAGCGCCAAGGCGGAGTGCTCTACATTTTCGACGAACCGACGACGGGTCTGCATTTCGACGACGTTGAACGGTTGCTGCGACTCTTCGAGGAACTCATCACCGCCGGGCACAGTCTGATCGCCATCGAACACCATCCCGATGTCATCCGCGCGGCCGACTGGGTGATCGATCTTGGACCGGAGGGCGGCGATCGAGGCGGCCAGATCGTGGCGCGTGGGACCCCGGAGGAGATCGCGGGGACGGAGCAATCCCACACGGGGCGGTTGCTGCGTTGAGCTGATCCCTCCCAACACACCGGCGTACAGGCCAAGACACCGTGGCGCTGCGTTGTCGACTTAACGCGGACCAGGTCTGCGCGGGACACCCTCCCTTCGCCCGCACCCACCCGCCCCTATTACAGCTCTTCCGGCACCTCGATCCCCTGTCGCTCGAGCAGGGTGCCTTCGGCGACGTAGAACTCGTCGAGCGCGGTGAGATGGCGCACGACCGCGCGGATCTCCTCCAGGCGGCTGAGGATGAAGTCGCGCTGCACCTGCAGCACGAGCAGATTCGTTGAGCGTCCGACGCGGAACTTCTCCAGCTCGGCATCGAGATTCGCCTGCTCGAGCTCGCGTGTCGCGCGAGTGGCGTCGATCTGCCGTCGCGTGCGCATCACCTCGACGTAGCCGGAACGGATATCTCGGCGAACGAGTCGATTCATGTTCACGAGCGCCTGCTCGAGCTGGTCGCGTGAGACCTTCGCCCGCAGCGCGTCCGCGCGCGCGCCGCGGTTCAAGATCGGGAATTCGAAGCTCACACCGGCATTCACGTTGTAGAAGGGGCTGTCGATGTCCGGGAGGGCCTCGCGGAAAGTGTTGGCGTAGGTCGTGCGCCCAAGCGTGATGAAGAAATCGAGCTGCGGCAGGAGGCCGTTCTTCGTGTGTGCTACCTCGATGCGGCCCTGCTCGTACGCGAGGCGGGCCTGGGCGAGATCGGGACGGTAGCGGACCGCAACCTCTTCGTGAATCGCGACCGCGTTCAGCGTGTCGGCCGCGATGGTGGGGGCATCGACGGGGATGACGAACGTCGACCAGGCGGTCGCCGCAGGGCCGGTGCGCAGAGCAGCGCCTCCTGACTCCTCACCGGCTGCCACCGGTACTCGTCCGGCCGGATCGACCAGATAGAGGAAATCGAGACGCGCCTGCTCGTAGGCGCTTTGCGCGTCGATGAGCGCACTCTCGCGCCGGGCGAGCTCGGCCTGGACCGCGGCCAGTTCGACAGCGGGTAGGCGGCCGACTTCGATGCGGGCCAACGATTCCTCCCGCTGGCGACCGGCGAGGTCGAGCGACTCCTGTTGGATGTCCACCTCCTGGGCGGCGAGGTAGAGGCGCCAGTAGGCCGCGCGGATGGCAGCCACCAGGAGTTCCGCGAACCCACGCAGCTCGGAGCGCGAGATCTCGAGGTCAAGCCGCGCGCGCCGCAGGCTGGCGAGGTTGGCCGCTGTCCCGAAGCCGCGCAGCAGCGATTGCGTCAGGGTGAGCCCGACGTTGCCCGAGTACTGTGAAGTGAAGATGCTCGAAGTCGATTCGTTGATGAAGGCATCCAGCGAGAGGATCGTGCCCGTGGGGAGCCGGATCGCCAAGCCGGCATCATAGCCGGTGAGCTCGGACACAAGCTCGAACGGTTGCGGCTGCGAGCCGAGGAAACGCTGCGTCTTGCTCTTGTCGCGGGTCGCCGCGGCGGTCAAGACTGGGTCGAAGGCCGCGCGCTCCGCGGAGACGGCCGCGCGGGCGCGGGTCGGACTGCGCCGCTGAATGAGCAGGTCGGGATTGCGCTCGAGGGCACTCAGCATCGCTTCGTCGATGGAGATGCGCAGCGTATCGGCGGGCGGCGGAAGAAGGCGCGCCTGCGCCTGGGCCCGTACGAGCGGTGGTTCCTGCCCAGATCCCGGCACGCCCTGCGCGCCAGGAGCAGCCAGGGCGGCACCCAGGAGACAGACCCCGCCCCAGACGACCGTTCCACGCGCCCCGAAGACCTTCCGTACAACCGACCACCCCGCGGCCATCTTCTGCTCGAAGACCGAGTAGACGATGGGGATCAGCACGAGGGTGATCAAGCTCGAGCTGAGCAGCCCGCCGATGACCACCCGCGCTAGCGGGGCCTGGGCTTCGCCGCCTTCACCGAGGCCCAAGGAGAGCGGCATGAGGGCGAGCACCGTCGTGAGGGTGGTCATCAGGATCGGGCGTAGGCGGCGCGCGCCGGACAGGCGGATCGCTTCCATCAGCGGGAGCCCTTCGCGGCGGCGCAGTTGATTGGTGTAGTCGACCAGCAGGATGGCATTGTTGACCACGATGCCGGCCAGCATGATGCAGCCGATGAAGGCCTGCATGCTGAAGATCGTGCCGCTCAGGATCATGGTTAAGGTGACACCGATCAGCGCCATGGGGATCGAGAAGAGGACGACGAACGGGTCACGAAACGACTCGAACTGCCCGGCCATTACCATGTAGATCAGTGCCAGCGCAAGGATCAGACCGAACATCAGCTCGCGAAAAGCCTTCTGCTGCTCTTCGTACTCCTCGCCGAGCTGGATCGAGAAGTCGCGCGGCACTGGGACCGAGCGCAGGCCCGCGCGTATGTCGCGGACAATCGAGCCCAAGTCCCGGCCGGTGAAGTTCGCCGTCACGGTAATGATGCGTTCCTGATCCTTCCGTTCGAGGCTGACCGGGCCCTCCTGCGGAACGGCGGCGACGACGTTGCGCAGCACGACCGACTGGCCGCGGTTGTTGACCACGGTAAGATCGAGCAGCTCCGCCAACTCCTGGCGGTCCTCTTCGCTCAGGCGGACCAGGATGCGGTACTCCTGGCCACCCTCGCGGTAGTACGAGGCGTAGCTCCCGCCGACCGCCGTCTCGAGCACTTCGCCGATCGCCTGGACGCTCAAACCCAGATCGGCCGCCTTGTCGCGATCGATGCGGATCGTCTGCTCGGGACTGCCCTCCTGGCGGCTGATCCGAGTGTCAGTGATTCCCGGCACGGTCTTGACGACCTGCTCGACCAGCCCAGCGAGCTCCTGGGCAGTCGCCAGATCGTAGCCGCGCACCTCGACGCTGATATTGTCTCCGGATCCCGAACCCATCGAGAGCAGAAAGAGGCCCTGACCGGCCCGCGTACGCACGGTCACCCCCGGCAGCCCCACCAGCGAGCGGCGCAGCGCATTGGCTATCTCTTCGCTGCTGCGCTTGCGCTGCGCCTTGGGGACAAGCACCGCGCGCACTTCGGCCGTGTGCCCGCCGGCCGAGCGGAAGCCCCCGCCGCCGGAGTGGGCAAACAGGCGTTCGAGCTCGGGCACCTCGCGCCGGATGGTTTCTTCGACTACCAGCGTCGTGCGGTTGACCACTTCCGGTTGGGTCCCGGCGGCCATTTCGAGATTGACGCGCACCTCGCCCTCGTCGGCCTGCGGCATGAGCTCGACACCAATGAAGCGCACGAGGACGACCGAGAGGACAAACAGCCCGAGGGCGCTCAGCCATACGGAGCGCCTGTGATGCAGCGCCCAGTCGAGCAGGCGGCCATAGTTGGTCTCGATTCGCTGAAAGGCGGCTTCGCTGGCCGCATAGATGCGGTGTAAGCGCGACTCGCCCTGCCGGTGCTCGGGAGGCGTGTAGCGCAAGAAGCGCGAGGTGAGCATGGGCACCAGGGTCAGGGCGACCGCCAGCGAGCAGAAAAGAGCGAAGGAAACCACGTAAGCCATCTGCTTGAACATGATGCCGCTCATGCCGCGAATGAACAGCACGGGGAAGAAGACGACCACAGTCGTCAGCGTGCTGGCGATGATTGCCCCCGAGACCTCGGAGGCGCCGATCAGCGAGCTCTCTTTGGCCCCCAGTCCGGCCTCGCGATGGCGGTAGATATTCTCCAGGACGACGATGGCGCTGTCGACAATCATGCCGATTCCGAGGGCCAGCGCGCCGAAGGTGATGATGTTCAAGGTGAAGCCGCCGAAGTACATCAGGCCGAAGGTGGCGATGACCGAGATCGGGATCGCCGTCCCGATGATCAACGTGCTCGAGACGTTGCGCAGGAAGAGGAAGAGCATGAGAATCGCCAGCAACCCGCCCATGAGCGCCGAGTTGCCCACGCTGTTGATGGAGCGCTTGATGTACTCCGAAGTGTCGATAGCTGGCAGAATCGTGAGCTGCGGGATATCGCGGTTGATGCGCTCGACTTCAGCTCGCACCGCCTCCGCCACCGCGACGGTGTTCGCTCCAGACTGCTTGTTGACAGCCATGCGGATCGCCGCACGGCCGTTGACGCGGATGAACTGGCGTTCCTCCTCCCAGGAGTCTTCCACAGTGGCGATGTCCCCGATGCGGATCTCCGCCCCCTGGCGGGTCGCGACGGGGGTCGCGCGGATTTCTTCGAGCGAACGGAACTCGCCCTGGGTGCGGACAAGGACTTCCAGGTTGCCGCGTTCGTAAAGCCCGGCGGGCATGTTAAGGTTCTCGCGCCGCAGCGCGGCCAGGACTTCGGCCGGCGAGAGCCCGAGGGCTTTCAGCTTGGCCGCCTGCAGATTGATGTGGATCTCGCGATTGAGCCCGCCGCCGATGTCGACGGCGGCGACGCCGGGAGTGCGCTCGAGCCGATACGCCACCTGGTCCTCAACGATCCTGCGCACGTCGACCGGGTTCAAGTCGCTCGCGACCGTGAGCATGAGGATGGGAAAGGCGGAGATGTCGAACTTGCGGATCATGGGCCGCTCAATGTCCTCAGGCAGCGCGCCCAGGACGCGGTCGATGCGATCGCGGACGTCGTTCGAGGCTGCCTCGAGGTCGGTGCCCCAGGTGAAGGCGACGCGCACGCGGCTGCGACCTTCGGACGAGCTCGAAGTGATCTCCTCGACGCCCTGCACCGCAGCAAGCGACTGCTCGATGGGCCGGGTGACGAGTTCCTCCATCTCCTGAGGGCCCACATTGCCGTAGCTGGTGATGACCGAGATCGATGGATACGTGATCTCAGGCATGAGGTCGACCGAGAGCCGCGAGAGGGATATCAGCCCGACGGTGATGATCACGAGGAAGACCATCGTCGTCAGGATCGGGCGTTGAATCGGGCCCTGCGCGAGACTCATGGGCGGGAGCCCCCAGAGCGGTTGGCAGCGGCGGCGCCTGGTAGCATCACCGGACTCCCATCGGCGAGCAGATGCTGACCAAGCGTGACGATGACGCCCGTGATGTCAGGGGAGAGGATTTCGGCCGTTTCGCTGGTCATGATGCCCACCTCGACGGGGACCTGCCGGACCTGCTTGTGCTCCATGTCGACGAGAAAGACCATGGGCTTCCCCGCGCGATCGACAACCGCGCTGCTCGGCACCAACCGGGCGGAGATGCGTTCAGCGAGGACGACGCTCACCCGGGCGAACATGCCCGGCTTCAGATCCAACGCCTCATTGGCCACCTCGACCTCCATCTGCGCCATACGCGAGGTCTCGTCGAGCAGCGGGGCGATGCGCGCCACGTGCCCCAGGAAGGGACGGCCAGGGAACGCGTCGACCTCGACAGCGGCCTGCTGGCCGATGCGCAGGCGGCCATAGTCGCGTTCGACGATGGTCGTTCGCACGAACACCTCGTCGATGCCGACCACGGAAAGGACCGGCGCATTGGGTGCCAGCAGTTCCCCTTCGTCGACGAAACGCTCGCCGACGAAGCCGGGTTCCGGCGCGGTAAGTCGGGTGTAGCTGAGCCGGATGCGGGCTGAGCTCAGGGCGGCCTCGCGCTGGTCGACCTGCGCGTGGGCGAGCTTCAGGCGCGATTCCTGGGCCTCGTGGGTCATGGTCGCGGCATCGTACTCGGACGCGGACGCAAAGCCTCTGTCCTTCAGTTGCTGCACGCGGTCCAGCTCCTGACTCGCGAGCAGACGCTGGCTCTCGGCTTCGGCCAGGGAAGCCTGGGCGATCTTCAGGTTCGCCTCGGCCTCGCGGACTGACTGCTCGTACTCGGCATCGTCGAGCTGGGCGAGCAGCTCGCCGCGCAGGACTTCATCGCCGATGTTCTTGTGGATCATGACCAGGCGGCCGGAGATCTTGGGCGAGACAACGTAACGGTTCCGGGGATGGACCGTACCCGTGAACTGGCGGACCTCCTGGATGGATCCGGTGCGGACCGAATCGATCTCGACCGCCACCGGCGGCCGCCCGCCGCCGGGCGGGCCGCCCGCCGAGCCCCGGGTCACCAGCACCCCCAGGCGGATGGCCAGCGCGGCGACGATAAGGAGAGCGAGGCCGTACAGGATTCGTTTTCTCATCGAATCATCCATCACCAGGCCGCTTCGTAACGGCCGCGTCTTGCTGTCGCGAGACCTTCCCAGCGGCCGTGCCGGCCGCCCGGCAGACCCGCGGACGAGCACGCCCGATCCGTGGACAGCCCAGGTCCCGCTTCCGTCACTCCGGCCCAGGGCCGTAGGTTCCCTAGGCTGGCCGCCGGCCGGAAGGAGCGAAAAGGGAGTATAGCGCGGGCGGGAGCGGAGGCGAAAGGGCCACGTCCGCACGCGGCCCTCATCGCCGGTCAGCTGCTGATCGGCATGGTGATCCGCCCGCGCCAAGCCGTCCCGGTCGGCGCTCTTCAGGGGCGAGAGACAAGCGTGCTACACTAGATGCGGCTGCGAACCTCGCCAGCGACGCAGAAGGCTAGTCCATCCTGAACCAAGGAGGCTGCCATGAACCCCGTTCGGGCGCTAGCTGCCGGCTTGTGCTTCTTCCTTCCGGTCGTGACCCTCTCCTTCGCGATCGCTGCCGCGGGTCCTGCCCTGAATCTGGGCTACCTCGAGGGCGCGGGCGTTGTGCCCCCGGCTCGCGATTGCCCTGGGGAGCTCTACGTGAATCACGATAGCACCTTCGAGAACGGTTACGCCTGGGACTACGGCGTAGCACCTCCCGACTGGGGATCCTTCGCCGAGGGCTATGACCTGGGCGCGGGCATCGTGACTTGCGGTGTCTACTGGGTCACCCAGATAGGCCACTACCACGGTCAGCCGATCGATTGCTACATCTGGGAAGGCGGCGTCAGCCGTCCGCCCGGGACGGTGGTGCTCATGTTGACCGGGGTCGTGCTGGACAACGTGCCTTTTTGGCCGGAGGTTGGGCAGAGCAACGTGGAGATGGATCTGGCCGTAGCCGCGGAGTTCAGCGTGGGCTATTGGCCGGCACACTATCAGGAGATGGCCTTCTTCTACGTCGCCGCCGACGAGAACGGCCCCGGCGGACACCCGTGGGCCAAGTTCATGCCTGGCATGGGCTACCCCTCGGGTTGGCAGCATCCGCGCATGCTCTGGGGCAACACACAGTCGCTGGGACTCGGTGCCTATTTCGTGGAGACTTGTTCGCCGATCGAGGCTTCCACGTGGGGTGCCATCAAGCAGCTCTTCACCCGCTAAGAACTCGCTGGCCAGCTACCCTGGCCGCGTGCCCAGCGCGGATCAAGCTGCCGCTTGACGACCACCGGACGGCCGTGCCATAATTCGAAACATGTCGAACTATCGAACCATCGACATCGCGCGCGTGGCGCTCCTCTGCCGGGCGCTCTCCAGTCCCCAGCGGCTGCGGATCTTCCTGGGGTTGGCCACCTGCGGCGCTTCCTCGTGCCGCTGTCGCGCGACGCCCGCGGGGATCCGCCAATGCGTGGGCGAATTGGGCGCGGACTTGGGGCTGGCCGCCTCGACCGTCTCTCACCATGTCAAGGAGCTGCGGCTGGCGGGGCTCCTAGAGATGGAGCGCCGGGGGCAGCGGATCGAGTGCTGGATTAACAAAGACGCAGTGCGCCTGCTGGCCGAGTTCATGGGGAGTGCCGGCCGCCAGGACCTGCCCGGACCCAAAGGAGCTGACTCGTGGAATCGCCGAAGCAAGAAGCGGAAGTCTCGACCAACTGCTGCGCGGGGAACGCGCGCCAAGGTGGAGCACAGGACCGCGGGTGCTGCTCCAGGAATACGCCCCCGGACGCGGGTCAGGGCTGCGGCTGCGGTTCCCGTCCGGGCCGGCGAGCGTGGGTGAGGACGTTGGTCTTCATCGTCGTCATGCTGGCAGCCGTCGCGGTGGGGGCGTTGGCGCTCAAGTCCGGGTCGGGGCCGGGGTCCACCACAGGGCAGAGCTGCGGCAACACCTGTGGCCAGAACTGCATCGCGGACAGCAGTAGCGCCAGCGGCACGCCGTGCTGCGGGAATTGAGAGAGTCCCGTGCAGGCGTGGATCCAAGAGACCTTGTCCACCGACCAGTTCGGTCTGGCGGCGCTGCCCGCCGTGTTCCTGCTGGGGCTGCTGGGCGCGGTGACATCCTGCTGTGCCCTGCCGATGTTCGGAGCTGTGGCTGGATATGCTGGAACACTGAGTGGGCGCCCGGAACGACGAGACCTAATCGTCGTCGGGCTTGCGTTCATGCTCGGCGCCGTCGCATCTCTCATGGCGCTTGGTGCTCTCTTTGGGTTCGTCGGTCACCTGGCGGGCGTGTCACTCGGGAGGTATTGGCAGTTCGGGGCCGGGTTGCTGATGGTCGTCTTCGGACTGACCGCTGCCGGGCTCCTGCCGTTCAAGCTTCCGCCCGTCCGGCTCGGGGAGCACGCACGCCAGCGTGGTGTCGCGGGTGCGCTTCTCTACGGACTGACAGTGGGCGGTGCTTCGAGCGCTTGCTCTGCATGCTGCAACCCGCTGCTGGCCGTGATCGCGGGGGCCACGATGCTCAAAGGGGCCACCCTTCTGGGCGCGCTCGTGTTCGGCGTGTTCGCGCTCGGCCAAAGCTTGCCGCTGGCCGCGGGGCTCGTCGGGGTGGGTTTCGGCCTGAGTCGGTTGGGAACGATCGGGCTCCGCGGGGCACGTCTCATTCGGGTGGGGGCGGGGGCGCTGCTGGTGGGCGTGGGCTTCTACTTGCTGGCGACGATCCACTGAGGGGCGGGCGATGACCGCGGACAGACACGAGTCGGCGAGCGGCCGCAGATCGGGGCAGGTGTGCGACTGCAAGGGTGCCGTCGCGCCGTGGGTCGAAGGTGTTGTCACGACGGCGACAGGTGCGGTCCCGCGGGCACGGACCATCCTTGCGCTCCGCGATCGTATTGGTGCAATCAGAGCGCGCTGGGGCATCGGCCGCATGCGCTACAGCATTCCGCCGGGCTTGTACGCGGTCGGCACGCCGGATGCGAATGCGCCTGTCATGGTCTCGGCCAACTACAAGCTGAGCTTCGATCACCTACGGAGCGCGCTGGCCGGCCGTGAGGCCTGGATCCTGGTGCTCGACACGCGCGGCATCAACGTCTGGTGCGCAGCCGGCAAGGGCACGTTTGGCACGGACGAGCTCGTGCGCCGAGTCGAGAGCAGCGGGCTGGCTGCGATCGTGTCGCATCGCCGGCTGATCGTGCCGCAGCTCGGCGCGACCGGGGTGAGTGCGCACCTCGTGCGCCAGCGCTGCGGCTTTCGCATCGTCTACGGACCCGTGCGCGCGCGGGACCTACCGGCCTTTCTCGACGCGGGCCTGCGAGCGGCGGACGAGATGCGCCGCGTGCACTTCGGCCTGCGCGACCGGGCGGTGCTCATTCCGGTGGAGCTGGTCGTGGGCGCAAAGTACTTCCTGCTCGCGGCCGCGGCGCTGGTGCTGCTGGGGGGCCTGGGCCGAGAAGGGTATTCCCTGGCCGGGGTGCGTACGGCCGGACTGCCGGGCGCTGCGCTGGTCATCGGCGCGTTCTGCGTGGCCGCGATCCTCGGTCCGACTCTGTTGCCCTGGCTGCCCGGCCGAGCCTTCTCCGTGAAAGGCGCCGCGCTCGGTCTCCTGATGGTTGGGGCGCTGGGCGCCGGCGCCTGCTCGCGCTCGTCCTGGCCCGTGCCGGGGTTACACACGGCGGCCTATGCGCTGCTCCTTCCGGTGATCGCCAGTTTCACGGTGATGAACTTCACGGGTGCGACAACGTTCACCACGTTGAGCGGCGTGCTGCGCGAAATGCGCATCGCCGTCCCAGTCCAGATCGCGGGGGCCGTGCTCGGTTTCGGGCTGTGGGTGGCCGGTCTGTTCGTGGCAGGGGGCAGATAGCATGCTGAGGTATCTCGAAGAGGCTGTGACACTCGAGCTCGATCCGGAGAAGTGCAACGGGTGTGGTTTGTGCGTCACCGTTTGCCCCCACGCGGTCTTCACGCTCGTCGATCGCCGGGCGATCCTGGCCGACCGAGGCGCCTGCATGGAGTGTGGCGCTTGTGCCCGCAACTGCGAACCACAGGCGATCCGCGTGCGCTCCGGCGTCGGGTGCGCTGCTGGCGTGCTGGCCGGTTGGCTGGCGGGCACTGAGCCGACCTGTAACTGTGGTGGGGGGTCCAGCGCCTGCTGCGGCTGATCAGGCGTCCATCAGCTCGCGCAGTCGCGCGTAGCCGCTGCGGCTGATCGGAATCTGCCGCCCGTCGCGCAGCACCGCGACCCGGCTGTCCTTCGAGAAGGGCTCGATGCGCACGATCCGATCCAGCGCGATCAGGTGCGAACGGTGCACGCGCACGAATCGCCGGGGATCGAGCACGCTCTCCAAGTCCGCGAGGGTCTGTTGCTTGAGCCAGGTGCGGCCGTCGGCATTGAGCGAGACGTAGTCATCCTCAGCCTCGGCCGAGTCGAGTCTGTCGACCGGGATGACGTGGACCTTGGGTCCATCGCGCACGACGATCCGCTCGGCCCACCGATCCGGCCCGCGCGCCGTCGCCGCGATGCGGGCCGCGGCCGCCGGGGCCGGTGCTCCTGGCGCCGCGCTCAAGCGTTCCCGGGCGCGCTCGAGGGCAGCCGCCAGGCGCTCGCGGCCGAACGGTTTCAGCAGGTAATCGACGGCGTGGACCTCGAAAGCCCGCAACGCATACTCATCGTAGGCGGTGCAGAAGATCACGGCCGGTGGCGGTGAGACGAGCTCGAGCACCTCGAACCCGTCCAGCTTCGGCATCTGCACATCCAGGAAGACGACATCCGGCGCCAGATCGCCGATCATCTTGACCGCCTCGTAGCCGTTGGTGCACTCGGCTACGATCTCGACCTCCGCGTGCGCGGCCAGGTACTCGCGCAGGATCGCGCGCGCCGGGGCTTCATCGTCCACCAGGATGACGCGGATCTTCGCCTGGGGCGTCTTCATCACTGCGATCCTCGTCTCACGTCTCAGGTCTACCCACCAGAGAAGTCTCGCTCGCCGGTAGCGTCAAGGCCACCCGAAACACATCCGGTCCGGGGGTGATCGCCAAATGGGCGTCATGTCCCCCCAGGGCTGCCAGTCGCCGCCGCACATTGCCGATGCCGGTGCCGGTACCCGGTCGGTGCGGCTCATCCTCATCCGCGGGGTTCTCGAGCGTCACCACCAGTCGGTCATGGTGTCGCGCCGCCTCCAATCGCAACGTGCCCGGTTCGATCCGCCCGGCGATACCGTGCTTGACGGCGTTCTCGACCAGCGGCTGGAGCAGGAGCGGGGGAAGCTGGCAGGAGAGCACGCCCGGATCGATCCGCCGTTCGATTTGCAGGCGCTCGCCGAAGCGCACCCGTTCGATCGCCAGGTAGCGATCCACCAGGGACAGCTCTTCCGCCAACGTGACCGAGTCGCGGCTGCCCAAGCGCAGCGTGAGGCGGAGGAAGTCCCCCAGTCCTTCGCACATGCGGCGGGCCCCCTCGGGATCCGGCCCGATCAACGCGTTGATCGAGTTCAGGCTGTTGAACAAGAAGTGCGGGTTGAGCTGCGCGCGCAGGGCGCGCAACTCGGCCTCGCGCGCGTGGACCTGCGACTCGAGCGCACGGCGTTGCGCGGCGTGCGATTCCCACACCGCCACGAAGAGGTAATGGACGACGGCCGAGAGGAGATAGAGCGGCACACCGGCCGCGAAGAGCACCAGGAGATCACGGGAGAGGGCCTCGTGCGGGAGGGGTGCAACGAAGCGCTTCAGCGCCGCCGCCCAGCCCGCGCCGAGCAGGCTCCAAGCAAGGCTCGCCAGCACCGCCGCGGCGAGCTGGACCAGGCCCACCCTCCAGGGCACAGTGCGCGAGACGGGGTAGGACCGGCACACCCACCACGCCGAAAGGCAGACCAGGCCATAGATAATCGCGAGCGGCGCGATAAAGGTGATCGCCTGGGAGTACGGTCGGGGACCGCTCGCTGCGAAAACGGGCGCGAGCAGAAGCGCGCAAGCGAGGCACCCCAGCAGGTAGAGCAACAGGCGCGCGGGCCTGTAGAAGAGCGGGTGCATGGCTCAGCCTCGCGCGCCGGGATCCGCACCCCGCTCGTGTTCGTCAAGCCGCTCAGCGGTTGCCCGGGGCCCGTGATGGTGCTCCCAGGCCGTGTGCCGACCATGACGCCGGGCTGCGCGCCGACTCGCGGCTCCGTCGGCGTGCTTGACCTCGACGCCGCCCATGATGGCCATGCCGCGCACCTTGAGCGTGGGTGCAGCGGGATCCAGCGGGGGCACGGTGTTGTCCTCGAAGCCTCCCAGAATGGGCGTCACCTGGCCGATCACGCGCCAGCCCTCCGGGACGATCAGATCGACCCCACCGAACATGGCGAAGACATCGACCAGGGCGCCGTTCGGTGCGAGCGTGGCGCTGCATAGATCGATGTCGGCCCCGCCCATGATGGCACTCACCTCACCGCCGCGGAAGGACTCGCTGACCACCTTGCGCTCCGCCCCGCCCATGACGACGAAAGTGTTAAGGACCGGATCGTCGTCCCTCTCCGGTGAACGGAACGATCTTCCGCGCCAGGCGCGGAAGATCAGGATCCCGCCCAGGAAGATGAGAGCGATCGGCCAGAGGTCGAAGATGCTGTACTCGACGAGCTCGAGCTCCCACGCGAGCAGCCAGCCGCCGATGAACGTCCAGATGGAACCGGCCAGCAACCGTCGCCGGCACCCGATCCCGGTCAGGAGGCAAATACCCCAGGCCAAGAGGAGCGCAGGCCAATAGCGCGTGATGCTGCTGCCCTCGAGGATGTCCAGGTTGTCGAGAGTCCAGATGGCGCCGAACCCGAGCAGCAGCAGACCGAAGATCATGCGGCCGGTCAGCCAGTTGCGAGAGCCCCCGCGCGTAGCCCGCGGCTCGGAGGCCTGAGTTGGGTGATAGGTGTTAGACATGGCGCTCCTCCCGCGGCCGGCACTTGGTGTCCGGCAGCCAATGGCCGGCGATGGCGCGCGCCACGATGCCGGCACCGACGGCGAACAGAGCCAACGGCCATGTGCTACCGTAGGTGAATCCCTGCGTGTGGGTGTGAGCCATGTAGAGCCACGCGCCGATCAGCGCCAGCGAGACGCCCTCGCCGACATCGCTGGCCCGCCGGGATCGCACCAGCTTCGCCAGGCCCAGCACGACCACGAGCAGCGCCCACCACCCGGAGACAAAGATGCTGCCTGCCACCACCCCCAGCTCGCGAAGCAGGAAGAAGACTCCCAGAGCGAGCAGGACGATCCCCGTGGTCAGGCTTCCCCAATCACAGTTCCCTTCAGTGTACGTCATCGCCGCTCTCCTTTCATCCGGCCGCGCCTGCGGCCTCTGTCGGCAGAGTACGGCCGGGAGGCGGGTGCGCAGATGCGCAAATCGGCGAATGGCGGTTGAGCGTCGGTGAATGGCGAGCCGCGGGGGGTCGCTGCGCGCCGCCCGCACAGATCCAGCCGGGCCGCGCCCGACGTTTCCCCGGCTAATTCTTCGACCGCAGGGCCCGCGCCTGGGCCTTGGCCGAGCGCAAGTACTGCACGAGCGGGATGTGGCTCGGACAGACGTAGGCGCAGCAGCCGCACTCCACGCAGGCGTTGATGTGGTTCCGAACCGCTTCCTCCGGGCGGCGCCGCTCGCCAAGCCGCGCGAGCAAGGCCGGCGTCAATCCCAACGGGCAGGCATCGACGCAGCGCCCGCAGCGGATGCAGGCGTACTCGCGCCGCGGGCGGACATCGGGTCGGGTGAGCACCGTGACACCGCTCATCCCCTTGAGGACCGGCAGGTTCAGGCTGGCCGCCGTGGGACCCATCATCGGGCCGCCCAGGATGACCAGCGCCGCATCGGTGGTGCAGCCGCCGCGCTGCTCGATGAGGAAGTGCAGCGGGGTTCCGATCTGGACGAGCAGGTTGCCGGGCCTGGCAACGCCGTGACCCGTCAGGGTCATCACGCGCTCGATCAGCGGTTGGTTGTACACGACCGCGTGCGCGATCGAGAGCGCGCTGCCGACATTGAAGATGGCCACGCCGATGTCGGGCGGGAAGCCGCCCACCGGCACCGCCCGACCGGTGAGGACTGGGATCAGCGTGCGCTCGCCACCCTGGGGATACTTTGTCGAGAGCGCGCAGACCTCGATCCGCTCAGGAACCTTGGCCTCCCGAACCGCGCGCCGCAGCGTCTCGATCGCGTCGGGCTTGTTGTCCTCGATTCCGATGACGCCGCGCTGGGCGCCGGTGGCCTTCATCGCCAAGCGCAGACCGGCGATGATCGGGCCCGGCATCTCGAGCATCAGCCGATGGTCGGCCGTGAGAAAGGGCTCGCACTCGGTGCCGTTCAGGATCACGACCTCGGTCGGCTTGTCCTTGGGCGGCACGAGCTTGATGAACGTGGGGAAGGCCGCACCGCCTTGGCCCACCAACCCGCCCGTCTTGACCCGCTCGACAATCTGCGCGGCGCTGAAGGGGGCCAGATCCAGGTCCGCCGGCACCTGGCGCTCCGCCTCGGCGACCAGGACCTCGCCGGTGGCCTCGACATCTGTGGCAATGACGATCGTCGGCACCATGCGCCCGCTCTGGTGGGGCAGGGCGGCGATTTCCTTGACCGTTCCGCAGACAGGGGAGTGAATCGGGGCCGACACGAAGCCGCCCGCTTCGGCGACCAACTGGCCGCGGCGGACCTCGTCCGGCTTGGCCACGACCGGCTTGGCCTGCGCGCCGGCGTGCATCGAGAGCGGCAGCCAGACCTCCGGGGGCAGGGGAGCGCGCTCGAGGGCGAGATGCTCGGCGATGTTCTTGTTCTCGGCGGGGTGCACACCACCCTTGAAGGTGAGGCGACGGCCTTCCAGGACGGTGGGCAGCGGCTTGAGACTGGCCATGGGCGCGAGGCTCCTCCTGCTGGGAGCGACTTCTCCTGCTCACGGCGACGGCGTACCGCCGCACGTCGCCGCGAAACCACATGGGCGGGAGGATCGACCCATTGCCCGGCGTCAGTCAAGAGCCAGAGCGGCCCGCCCCGGCCGGATCCGGCTATTGCCCCGGATCAGGCCTGCGTCCCGGATCCTGCTCTGAAACTGGATCCGGCTCATGTCCCGGATCCTGCTCCACCTCCGGCTCCTGCCCGAGTCCACCGTGCCGCACGATCCAACCCTCGATCATGTAGATGACATCCTCGGCCATGTTGGTGGCATGGTCCGCGATACGTTCCAGATGTCGGCTGGCGGCGCGGTACGTGAAGAGCGGCTCCACCAGATCAGGGCGGGCGCGGATGGCATCCATGACTTGCCGGTGGATCCGGCGGTCCAGAGCGTCGACCCCGGCGTCCATGGTCAGCACTTCCTGGGCGCGCTTGACGTCCATGTTCATCAGCGCATCCAGGCTCATCCGCAGCATGTCGAGCGTGCGCAGGCAGATTTCCTCGAATCTGAGGGTGAAGGGGATCTCGGGAAGCTCGCAGAGCGACTCGGCCCGCTCGGCGATGTTGACCGCCATGTCGCCGATCCGCTCGAGGTCGCTGTTGATCTTCAGGACCGCCACGATGAAGCGCAGGTCACCGGCCACGGGCTGGTGCAGGGCCAGGGTCTTGAGGCATTCCTCCTCGACCTCGACCTCCATGCGGTCGATCTGGTAGTCAGCCTCGATGATTGCCCGGGCCAGCGCCGCGTCGCGGTTCTCGATCGCCGAGACCGCCTTCTGCACGCTCTCTTCGACCACGGCGCTCAAAGTCAAGATCTGGCGCTTGAGCTGTTCAATCTCGCGAATGAGATGCATGGACATGGCCGCGACTCCTCTATGACACCCGGACAAGCAGCGTCCACTCGGGCCGCGCTGTTCCGCTAGCCGAATCTCCCCGTGATGTAGTCTTCCGTCTGCTTCTTGGCCGGCTTGGTGAAGATCTGCTCCGTCAGACCATACTCGATCAACCAGCCCTCATAAAGAAAAGCCGTAAAGTCCGACACCCGCGCGGCCTGCTGCATGTTGTGCGTCACGATGACGATCGTGTACTGCCCGCGCAGCTCGCCGATCAGGTCTTCGATGTGCGCGGTCGACTTGGGGTCGAGCGCCGAGGTGGGCTCGTCCATGAGCAGGACGTCCGGGTCGACCGCGAGCGCGCGGGCGATGCACATGCGCTGCTGTTGGCCGCCGGAGAGCGACAGGGCATTGTCACCTAACCGATCCTTGACCTCGTCCCACAGCGCCGCCCGCCGCAAGCTGCGCTCGATGATCTCCGCCAGGCGCGTGCGGTTGCTGACGCCCAGGATGCGCGGCCCGTAGGCTACGTTGTCGAAGACCGATTTGGGGAATGGATTGGGCTTTTGGAAGACCATGCCGATCCGCTGGCGCAGCGAGGCCACGTCCACCTTGGGCCCGTAGACTTCCTGCCCTTCGAAGACCAACCGGCCCTTGGTATGGCAGCGCGGGATGAGGTCATTCATGCGGTTGATGGCCCGCAAGTAGGTGCTCTTGCCGCAGCCGCTGGGGCCGATCACGGCCGTGACGAGATTACGGGGGATGTTGAAGGAGACCTGGCAGACGGCTTCGTTGGAACCGTAGAAGATCGAGAACTCCTCCGCAATCACTACCGGATCCCTCAGCGGAGCGTCAACGGAGATCTCCGACCGGCGGCCCGGCACCACCATGGCGAGTTTGCCCTCGGTCATGATCAACCCCTAAGCTTTCTCGAAATCCTCGCTCGCAGGATGATGGCGGTAGCGTTGAGCAGCAGCACGAGCAACACCAACGCGAGCACCATCCCGTACTGCACGTGACGGATCTCATCGACCGCCTCGTGCTCCGTGCATAGGTTGTACACGTTCCACGGCAAGGCGGGTGTCGGTTGGGAGAGGATCTCCCAGAACTTGGCGGTGAACAGGTTGAGCGGCCGGCCGACGCTCACCGCGGCCGTGAAGATGATCGGCGCGGTCTCGCCCGCCGCCCGGCCCATGCTGATCACCGTCCCGGTCAGGATGCCGGGCAGCGCGGCGGGCAGGATCACGGTCATGATCGTGTGCCAGCGTCCGGCGCCGAGACTCAGGGCGGCTTCCTTGTAGGTGTGGGGCACCGCGCGGATTGCCTCCTCCGAGGCGCGGATAACGGTGGGCAAGACCAAGCACCCGAGCGTGAGCGAACCGGCCAGCAGGCTCTTGCCCTCGGTCAGTCTCAGGGAGTTGATGAAGAACGCCAGGCCGAAGAGCGCGAAGACGATGCTGGGCACGCCGGCCAACGTGCTGATGCAGGTGCGCAGGAAGTTGATCAAGTGGCTCTCGCGTGCGTACTCGACCAGATACACGGCTGAGATTACGCCCATGGGCAGGGCGAACAGCATGGCGCCGAGCGTCAAGTAGAACGTGCCCAAGACCTCGGGCCAGATGCCGCCGAACATATGCGAATCCAGCGAGGGATCGGTGAGGAAGCGCGGATAGAATGTCCAGCGGGGGCGGAGCATCTCGGCCAGATGCGCCTCGACATAGGTGAAGATCGGCTCAAGCGAGGTTCCGGCGAAATCCTCCACCCGGGGCACCAACACTTGTACGCCCATGCGCGTGGGGTCCGAGTAGTCGTATTCAAGCTTGCTGACCACCTCCTGCTGCTTGACGAGCGCACGCTCCCACCGCGTCTGGCCGTACTGCATCCGCGGCATGACTGGACGCTGTTCCCCGGGGAAGGGTCCCAGGAGTTCGCGCACGGCCTCCTCGACCTGTCTCAGGGGGGCGCGGTACTTCTCCTGATCGGCCACGTCCATGGTGTTCAGTTCCTGCCTGAACCCCGCCAACATGTCGTAAACCGGCTGGCGGGCCTGCCGAGCCAGGGCCTGCTCGGCCTCGACCTTGGCGCGGTCGCCCCGTTCGAACTTCTCGAGCTGCAGCAGCCGGAATTCGGTCGTGCCTTTGAACACCATGGCGCCCAGGCCGCGCCCGAAGATCGGAGTCAGGATGACCAGCAGCGAAACGGCCATGAGCGCGATGGACAGATAGCCCAGTGTGGTGAAGGACCGATCCAGGAGCTTGCGGGTGGCTAGCTGCATGGCTACTTACCCATTTTCTTGCGCTGCCGTTGCACGATCCATTCGCTCGCCAGGTTGCAGGCGAACGAGATGACCAACAGCGCCATGGCCATCGCGAAGAGCACGTGATAGCGCGCCGATCCGGTGACGTGGTCGGCCTCGCCCATGTCACCGGCGATGGTGGCCGTGAGCGTGCGAATCGGCTCGAGCAGGTTGTACCAGGGCGAAGGGATCTGGGCCGCGTTGCCCGAGGCCATCCACACCACCATTGTCTCGCCGATCACGCGCATGATACCCAGGATGACCGCCGCCGCGATGCCGCTGCTGGCGGCTGGGATGATGACGCGCATGATCGTCTCGGCCCGGGTGGCGCCCAGGGCGTAGCTGCCCTCGCGCAGCTCGCGCCCGGCTGCCTGGAGCGCATCTTCGGACACGCTGACAATCGTCGGCAGGGCCATGATGCCCAGGATGATCGAGACGTTGAGGGCATTCGTGCCGCTGCTGATCTCGAGCCCCGCCAACGCCCGACTGGCCGCGGACAAGAGCAGGAGCGCTCCGACACCGAGAACGGCATAGGCGGTCAGTCGGGCCAGGCTGTGCCGCGATCCGGCCCGCCCGACGACGAGGTCGCCGACCAGGGCGACTGCCAGTCCCAATACCGGCACCCCCAGCACCCAGACGGCAACCGACAGGATCCGACCGCCGTTCTCCTGGAGCAGCGGCGCAAGGACCACCAGGGCGAAGAACCCGTAGGCTACGGAGGGTATCGCGGCCAGGATCTCGATCACCGGCTTGACCGCCTGCCGCAGATTGAAGGGTAGGATGTCGCTCAGGCAGACCGCGGCCGAGACGCCCAGGGGCATGGCCACCGTGATGGCGCCCAGCGTCACCAGCAAGCTGCCGAAGAAGATCGCCGCTGCGCCGAACTCCGCCGGCGACGATGAGGGGTACCAGCGGGTGCTGCCCAGGAACTCGGTGATGCCCTCCAGGCGGAAGAACGGCAGGGCGTCGCGGAAGATGAAGTAGAAGATGAACAGGACCACGATTGCCGAGCTGGAGGTTATCGAGAGCAGGAGACTGTGTCCGACAAGGCCCGAGGCTCTCCGGACTCTGCGCTTGCGCTCGCTGACCAGCAAGTCAGCGCGCATGGCCCGCAAGGACCCGGTGGGCGGGGGGGGTGGGGGAGCCGTCATGGATCTGCCGTTCGTCTCCACGCACTCCTCATCCTGCTGGAACGTATGCTGCCCGACCCTGCGAGAAGGGGTCAGGCGCTCTCGCTCGCGGGAGAGTAGACGACCTGCCCCCTTCCTGGCGCAACCATCAACTGTTCCGTTGGCGCCGGCGCGCACAACTCTCGGAACGCGTTTGTGCCGCCGGGTCTTGCGCGACCGACCCGGGCTCCTAGTACGCTGTCACGGGCACAAAGCCAATCGACTCGATCATCTCCTGGCCCTTGCGGGTCAGGTGCATCGTGACGAACTGGTGCAGGTGGCCGCCCAACGTCGGATAACCGTTGGTGAACATGTACAGCGGCCGGGCGATCGCGTACTTGCCGGAGGCCACCGTCTGCCGATCACAGACGACGCCATTGACCACCAGCGCCTTGACCGTGTTGTCCACGAAGCCGAGCCCGACGTAGCCGATGGCCGTCGGCGTGCTTTGTACCTTCTGGCGAATGGCGCCATTGCTACCGAGGTACTCGACCTTCTCGAACATCTTCTCGCCCTTCATGACCAGGCTCTCGAAGGTCTCGTAGGTTCCGCTGTTGGTATCGCGGCTGACCACAACGATTGGCTTGTCGGGTCCGCCAAGCTGGTTCCAATTCGTGATCTTGCCCATGTAGATGTCCGCAGTCTGGGCCGTGCTGATCTCCTTGACCGGATTGCTGGGGTGCACGATCGCGGCAATGCCGTCCATCGCGACCACGTGCGCGACCGGCATGACACCCTTCTGGACGGCCGCGCTGAACTCGGTGTCCTTCATGAAGCGCGACATGTCCGCCACCTGGCAAGTCCCGTTGATCAGGGCCTTGGCGCCGTTGCCGCTGCCCGATTCGCTGACGGTGATGTTCACGCCCGGGTTGGATTGCATGTAGTACTCGGCGAAGGCCTTGGCGATCGGACCGACGGTGGTCGAGCCATCCACGACGATCTGGTTGCTGTCTTGAGCGCCAGCCGCCCCGGCGATCGTCACCGCCGCCGCGATCCCTAGGAGTCTGGAGTGGAACCGCATTGCCTGGTCTCCTTCTGTGAAGGGTCAATTCCGGCCACAGAACCTCGTAGCGTTGCCGGACAATACCCAGGCCGCATGAGGCTTCCGTTAGCTGCTGGCGAGAAGGCGGTGAGCCCGGGTTGTGGATCGAAGGGGTCGTGGATCGAAGGGGTTGTGGATCGAAGAATCGGGGTCGTTGGTTTTATCTTGTTGCCAAACAAATAGTTACGGATCGAATACCCCGTCAACGGGCGACTTGGGGGCATTACTGGCGCAATGGTTTGATGGTCAATGCATTAGCTGCGTGCCACCCCGATTCTTCGATCCACAACCTTCAGACCCCAACCCCGGCGGTGGGCTCGCCCGGGTGCAGGAAGTGGCTGCTCCGTCCGACCGGAAGGGGCAGGGGGGCGGAGCCATGGACCAGGAGCTGGTGCGGCTGCGCGAGGAGATCGCCGGCCTGGACAGGGCTTTCATCGAGGTGCTCGAGCGGCGGCTGCTGCTGGCGGCCGAGGTCGGCCGAATCAAGGCGCGGCGCGGCCAGCCGGTGGCGGTGCGCGAAGTCGAGCGGCGGGTCTTGCAGCGCGCTCACGATGCGGCGGCTCTGTGCGGCACATCCCCGGAGGTGATGGAGGCGATCTTCGCAGCCATCATCCGGGCGTCGGTCGAACGTCAGCACCGCGTGGGGGTCGAGCTCAACAAACGCGGGGGTCAGCGCGTGCTCGTGCTGGGAGCGGCCGGGGGCATGGGAGCGTGGCTGCGGGGTTTCCTCATCAACATCGGCCACGCGGTCGACGGTGTGGATCCGGCCTGGCGGCATCTGCCGCCCCTGCCGGGCCGATTCGGCTCGCTCGCAGAAGCCGGCGATCTCGATGCTCGCGCGGCGCTCGTCGTGTCCGTGCCGCTCGAGACGACCGCGGCGGTACTGGCCGACCTCGCGACCCGCTCGCTCCGGGTGCCCGTCATTGAGATTGCCTCGATCAAGAGCCACCTCGCCCCAATCCTGGCTGATCTGCGGGCGGCCGGCACGCCGGTCGCTTCAATCCACCCCATGTTCGGGCCTGGCAAGAATGTCTACGAGCCGCTCACGATCGTACACGCCGTCATCGCCGACGAGGCGCGCGAACGATCTTTCCTACAGGATCTGCTGGCCCATCCCTATCTCGACCTGGTGAGCGTCCCGCTGGAACGTCACGATCGCCTGATGGGCTGGCTGCTCGGACTGGGCCATCTCACGGGGATGATCTTCGCCGGCGCACTGGCGCGCTCCGGGCACGATCCGGGAGAACTCAGCCGCGTGGCCTCGACGACCTATTCGCGCCAGGTGGCCACCGCCCGCTCCGTGCTCGAGGAGGACCCGGGACTCTACTTCGCCATTCAACGCCTCAATCCCCATCGGGGTGAGGTCTACGCGGCCCTGGCGGCAGCGTTGGACGAGTTGACGAGGGCGGTCGAGCGCGATGATGCCGAGGCCTTCGCGACCCTCATGAACCGGGGCGCCGGTTCGTTGCCCCCGGCCGGCGGATCGCGGGGCTGCTGACGCTGCCCACGTCGCGCGGGAGCGACCTAGTCGAATCGGATTTCTTCGACATCGTTCCACTCAAGATAGGTGGGCTTGCCGGAACCCGCGTAGATCAGGATCCCGTCATTGCTCCCGCTGACATCCTGAGTGTCCTCGAGGCGCAGCTCCTCGCCGTTGCCCAAGACCACCTCGGCGCGGTCGCGCGCGCCCGGTCGGATCGCCGCGACATTGCGCAGCGGGATGTCATATTCGATGCCCCGGTGGGAACCGTTGAGGATCTCCCAGTCCTCCGATTCATCCAGGTCGAACACGATCTCGCCCTGGTGCGCCGCGCCGCGCGTGCTGGCGACGGCGCCGTGCAGCCGGCGCCCCTTGGGGAAGTCATCGTACCCGCGGCCGCTTGGGCCGGGGTCAGCCAGGGTGAGCCGCTCGAACTCACCCCAACCGATCGTCACGCGGCCGTAGCGCGCGTCCTCGACCATGACGCCGCGATTGTCGGCATCGACGTCGTTGGTGTCGCGCAGCCGGAAGCTGCGGCCATCCTTGAGCGCGACGAGGCTGCTGCTGCGCCCACGCCGTTCGATCGAACGGATCTGACCCATGGGGATCGAGACCTTGCCGTCCTCGGAGTGGCCGTCGAGTAGGTCGGTGCTGAGGCACTCCTCCTTGTCCCACTGGATGAAGCCCTCGAAGGTTCCGGCATCCGTCTCGACAACGCCACGCAACCGGAAGGCGCCGGGATCGGCGTCCGGCGGGGCCGACCTGAAAGCGATGGTTTCGATGCGGTCCCAGCGCAGGTCGATCCCGCCCAGGTGGGCGTCGTCGACGTGCACCGTGCCACCGACATCATTGGAGTAGCCGCTGACATCGAAGCGCGAGCCGCTCTTCATGTGGACGGTGGCGTCGCTGCTTCCGGTCACCTCAATGCGCTCGATGTCGCCGAAGCGCGCGATGAAGACCCGCGAAGGAGTGCCGGTGATCGAGGAAACGTCGCCAAGCTTGATGGTCTTATCAAAGATGCGGATGGCCGTTCCCTCGTGAGTTCGGCTCCGCCTGTTGCGCTCTTTACGATCCACCTCGTCCTGGAAGGGGAGATCCACCTTGGAAGAGTGGAACAGGTCGTCCCAGCAGGCTTCCTCGGTGCCCCAGCGCAGGAAGCCGGTATACTCGCGGCCGGAATCGGTCGTGATGTGTCCGTAGATGAAGCCGCGGTTGTCCCCGGCCGCAGCGGGCGCGACGCTCAGGGCCGACAAGGCAACCAGGGCTGCCATCGCCACCATGGCCAGCCGGACCGACGGGGCCGTGCCAGGTGCGGCCATTCGAGATCTGCGCTCATTCGAGTTCATGGCTTGTGCCTCCCAGTTGTCCGGTCGCCCCGACTACAGAGCGCCCTTTGCGTCTTCTGTGTAGATGCGGTCAACCTGCTTGAGGACCGCCGACATCTCCTGTTGATAGCGCCGGTCGGCGCGCAGCAACTCCACGGTCAGCTCGACGAAGCGCTCTTCGTTCATCGAGGTACCGTCGCCCGGGATCTCGATCGCGGCGCGTGTCTCTTCCGCGGCTTCGCTCCATGACTCACCGCCGACCTGTTCGGAGCCTGCGCGCAGCGCCGGCGTCGGTGCCTCGAGCCAGTGACTGCCGCCCCACAGCCCGGCCGCGGCCGCTACCACCACGGCCGCCGCCCAGCCCCAGGCCGGCCTCGGCCGCAGCCAACCGGCTGCGCGCTCGCGCGCGCGGTCGCGCGTCGCTGCGGTGACGCGCGCTGGTGCGCTGGCGGATCTCTCTGCCGCGGCGGGCTCGATCCGCTCGACGATCAACTGCAAGCCGCGGGCCTCGCGATAGAAGCGGGCACAGTCCGGACAGCCAAGAACGTGATCGAGCACCGCCCGCATCTCGTGCGGCTCGATTTCATCGTCGAGCAGGGCCGATAGCTGCACCTGGTATTGCTCGCAGGCCATGTCGGTCCTCATCACTCTACCTCCTGGGTGCCGCGCACACGGGGGGCGCCGGCCGGCCGCCAGTCGCGCAGACCGGCGATCAGCTCCCGCCGCGCCCGATAGACGTCCACCTTGATCTTGGCGATGCTCCAGCCGGTCTCCGCGGCGAGCTCGGCATACGCCCGCCGCTTGAGCACGCCCTCCTGGAACACGCGCCGCTGGTCGGCTGGCAGCCGCGCCAGCAGCTCCTGCAGCCGTCCGATCAGGGCGTTCCAGTGCCGCTGTTCCTCGGGACCGGCGGGGTCGGCTGATTCGGCCAGATGCTCCAGATCGATTCCCTCACCCAGATCGCTCGCGATCCGCACCAGCCCGCGTCGCCGCAGGTGGCTCACCATCAGGTTGTGAGCGATCCGGAAGAGGTAGGCCCGCGCCCGGCTCTCATCCCGCAGCGCATCGCCGGCCGCCACGGCCCGGGCAAAGGTCTCCTGACAGAGATCCTCGGCATCCTCTCGCGGAAGCCTCCGGCGGAGAAATCCCAGGATGGCCGTCTCGTGCTGGGTATAGGCCGACGTCCACATCTTCACAGCGTCCCGCTTCCTTCTGGGCCAACCCTTCAAGAGGGCCTCCGCCGGAAACCCGGTCTCACTTGTGCAGACGTACGGCCAAGCTGCAGGTTACAAGGTGAGGGCGCCGCGGCAAGCACGCTCTGCCGGGATGGGGGGGCTGAAGGTGGAGTCGTGGCCAAAGGTGCCGGCCGGCCGCTAGCCTCGTTCCGGGGTCTGGGGCTGCAAGGGTAAGTGGATGTTGAAGATACTTCCCCGGCCGGGGACGCTCTCGACGCTGACCCGGCCCCCGTGGGCCTGGGCCACGTGCTTGACGATCGCCAGGCCCAGGCCGGTGCCGCCCAGCTTGCTCGAGCGGGCCTTGTCCACCCGGTAGAAGCGTTCGAAGATGCGGTCGAGATGGCGGGCCTCGATGCCCTCGCCTTCGTCACGCACGGTGATCCGGATCTCGTCCCCGCCGACCGCGGCCTCCACGTCCACGCGCGCGCCGCCCTCGCTGTACTTGATCGCGTTGTCGAGCAAATTGACCACCGCCGTTTCGAGGAGCGCCGGATTGACCCGCGCCCGCAGGTCCTCGGCCGCGTGCAGCTCGATGCGCGTGTGCTTCTCGCGCGCCTTGGGTTCGCAAACCTGCACCGCCGCCGCGAGAATCGCCGTCAGGTCGGTCAGGTCGAGCGCGAGCTCGGCCGACTCGGACTGCTGTTCGATGCGTGACAGGTTGAGCAAGTCGTCGATGATTGCGCTCAAGCGGTCGGCGCGGCGGGCGATCATGGCCAGGAAGCGCTCAGCATCTTCGGGATCGGCCAGCGCACCGCCCTGCAGCGTTTCGACCGCAGCCTTGATCGATGTGATGGGGGTCTTCAATTCGTGGGAGACGTTGGCGACGAAGTCGCGGCGCATGCGTTCGAGTCGGCGCAGGGTGGTGATGTCATTGAGCACGAGCACCGCCCCCAGCATCGTTCCGGCGGCGTCGCGGATCGGCGCGCCGTGGGCCTGCAGGTAGCGCTCGCCGCCGTTGCGGACGATGATCTGCGCCTCGAGCCTATGGCCCTCGGTCAGCGCGCCGCTCAGCAGCCGCTGGATGTCGGGGATGCGCAGCGACTCCTCGATGCTCCGGCCCCGCACTTGCTGCGCATCGACCATGAGCATCCGGGCCGCGCCCGCGTTGAGACTGACGATGTGGCCGGCGGTGTCCACCGCCAGCACGCCCTCCGCCATGCTGCGCAGGATGGCTTCCTGCTCGTTGCGCTGCCGGGTGATGTCGCGAATGTGCTCGTCTAGCTCGAGTGCCATGAGGCTCATCGATCCGGCCAGCGCATCGATCTCGGTGATGCCGGCCCTGGGCAGCCGGTGTCCGAGGTCGCCGCGCGCGAAGGCCTCGGCGCCGGCCCGCAGCTCCTCGAGCGGCCGGCTCAGGCGCCGGGCGATCAACAAGCTGGCCACCGCGGACAGCAGCGCCGCCGCGATCGCGGCCAGCACGATGTGGGTGCGGACGCTGTGCATGGCTGCCCGGATCGCGGTCAGGGGCACAGCGAGGCGCACCACGCCCGGCGGCCGCGTTCCGGGCTCGCCCTCGATCGGCAGGGCGACGTAGAGCATCGTACGCTCCAGGGTGTTGCTGTAGCGGATCGCCTGACCCGTCTGGCCCCAAAAGGCCGCCGCGATCTCGGGGCGCACGCGCCCCGTGTGCGGCTCCATCCGCGCGGGCTCCCCATCGGAGTCGCCCACCACGCGGCCGTCGGACAACACGACGGTGATCCGCGTCATGGTCTGGCGGCCCAGCCGCTTGGCGAGCGCATCGAGCGCCGCGAGGTCCTCGAGCGAGATCTGCCGGCCGAGCGGATCGCGCACCAGCAGCGCGCGGGCCTCGAGGTCGTGCCAGGTCTGGTCGATGACGAACCGCTGCACGGCTCGCGAGGCGAACCAGGCCAGGGCGAGCAGGGCCAGGAGGGTGACGACGAGGTACGAAGGGAAGACCTGATAGGCGAGTCGGCGGCGTCTCACTGGACATCCTTGAAGCGGTAGCCCACGCCGCGCACCGTCTCGATGTACGCGCCCGCGGGTCCAAGCTTCTTGCGCAGCCCGACCACCTGCACGTCCACCGAACGATCCGTGACGACGTAGTCCTCACCGCGGATGGCGTTGACGATCTGGTAGCGCGTGAACACCCAGCCCGGGCGAGCGGCCAGGAGCTGCAGCAGGCGGAACTCGGTAAAGGTGAGCTCGACCGGTTCATCACCCACCCGCACCTCGTGCCGCCCGGGGTCGATGGCGATGCCGTGGATGTGGATGACCGCGCTCTTGTCCCGCGCAGGTCGCCCGCGCCGGCGCAACACGGCCCGCACCCGAGCGAGCAGCACCTTGGGACTGAACGGCTTGGTGATGTAGTCGTCGGCGCCCAGCTCGAGGCCGGTCACGATGTCCGTCTCCTCGCCCTTGGCGGTCAGCATGATCACCGCCAGGCCGGTGGTGCTCGGATCGCGCTTGAGGGTCCGGCAGACCTCCAGGCCATCCATGCCCGGGAGCATCAGATCCAGCACCAGCAGGTCGGGATGCTCGGTGCGCGCCAGTCGCAGCCCCTCCTCGCCGCTGTCGGCCACGGAGACCTTGAAGCCTTCCTTGAGCAGGTTGTACTCGACGAGCTGCTGAATGTCCTCGTCATCCTCGACAACCAGGACGTGTGTGGCGGCCATGACACCTCTCCGCTTGCTTCCCCGGCTTACCCTCACGGGCGGCCGCGGCGTTCAGCGCCGCAGCAGGCTTATGATCGTGACGGCGTTGCCGCGCGGGCCGCGAGACCCACGAACTTGGGGAAAGGATCCTGGGTTGCCATTTGGCTTCCATGAGGCGCGTGTGAGGATCCTGCATGGCGCTCATCGCACGGGCTCCAGTTCCGGAAAGTCGGACGTCGCGACCTGCCGCGGGTTCGTGGCGGTGCCGGCAACGATCAAAGCCTCCACGTTCGGGAGGGATTCGGCGAACGACAAGCCCCGTTCGAGGCCCAACACGGCGATGGCCGTTGCCAGGCCATCGGCAAGCAGGGCAGTGCCGGCGACCACGGTGACGCTGGCCGGATCGGTCACGGGCCGGCCGTTGCGCGGATCCAGGATGTGCGAGAAGCGCTGTCCTCCGATGGTCACGAAGCGCCGGTAGTGCCCGGAGGTGGCGACCGCTCCCTCGCCGACCCGGATGCGCCCCATGATCCGCTCGGCGAAGGGGTCCTGGACGCCCAGGGGCCAGGGGCGCGGATCGTCCAGGGGCGCGGCGCCTGAGCGGCGCAGCCCCTGGAAGACGACCGGACGGCCGTCCTGGCGCTCGCCGGCGGGCCGTTCCTTGATCGACCGGTTGCGCATCGTCCGCATCGGCAGCTCGGCGTCGCGACCGATCAGGGCGGCCGGGATCGAACCGATGCATCGCAGATCTCCACCGACCTCGACGATCGCGCTCTCCACCCCCGCGTGGCGAATCGCCTCGATCGCCCGGTCGATCGCATAGCCCTTGGCGATGCCGCCCAAGTCGACGCGCACCCCTGGTGTTCTCAGCGTGGCCGTGCCGGCGGCCGGATCGAGGGCGACCTGATCGGGGCCGACCAGCGCCAGGGCGGCCGCGATTTCCTCGTCGGGGGGCAGGCTTCCCTGGCGGCCGTGCTCCTGCCACAGCGCGATCAGCGGCCCGACCGTCACGTCGAACGCGCCGTCGCTGAGGGCGGCCATCTGCAGCGATTGTGCGAGCACGGTCAAGGTGGGCTGGCTCAGCGGCACGGGTTCCCGGGCGCCGCGCTCGTTCAGGGCGAAGATCTCGCTCGTCTCCCAGCGGGGATTCATGAGCGCACCGACGCTGTCGAGCGCGGCGAAGGCGGCGTCGGAGGCGGCGACCGCACGCTCGCCGCTGCCGGTGATCAGCGTGACGGTGGCCCAGGTGCCCATGACGTCGCGCGTCTCGACGTACTTCTCGGTGGTGGGGCCCTGCTCGGCCGGCTGGCAGCCGGTCAGGATGGCGGCCAGGGCGATGGCCAGGCCAGGGCGTCTCTGGCAGCGCGCCTGGGTTTGAGAGCCGATCGACATGAGTGCTCCGCTGGTGATTCACCGGTGGCCCGACCAGTGCCTCGTTGGTCGCCGGCGAACGGGCGACTGAATTCCAGAACCGTGTTCGATGCCGACATCTAGCCACCCTGGCCGCCCCGGGTCAAGATGCGCTGCGGGGCACCTTGAAGGCACCCCTGGCACCCGGAGACGTGAACTTCGGGCCAAGCGGGGCGCGCTGCCGGGCCGCGCCGCCCGCTCGTTGCGCAGCGGTGCCCGCGTCCTCTATCGTCCTGCGTGACGCCCACTGACCTGGCCCTCCCTCCAGGCGGCGGGGGCTGCCGAGAGATCTGCTCGGCGGTGCGAGGGAAGGAGGCGGTCCGTGTCCCGCGAAGTCCGCGTCGAACGCTCCGTGCTCCGCGGCCGCGAGCTGCTCATCGCGCGCGCCTGTTTCAGGCCGCTGTTCGAGGACTACCACGAGCACTCCCGCCGCTGGGTGGGCGAGCCGACCGGCCTGGTGCTCCATCTGATGCAGCAGGGGCTGGCTGCGGCCGGGTTGTACATCACTTTCCGGGCGCTCGACGAGAACACCGCCTGGACGATCAACTTCGCCGAGCCCCCGCTCAATGCCTTCATCAGCGCTGACGCGCGCACGGGCCGGGTGGTCGGCCGCTACTTCCTCGATCATGTCGCCACGGTGGACCACAACCGCATCTTCGTGCAGAGCGTGCGCAACGTCGGCCAGCCCCAGCTCAGCAGCGTTGCGGTCAAGGGCTTCGACATGCTCTCGATCTTCGAGCAATACTTCGAGCAGTCGGAACAATGGCCGGCGCGGTTCTTCAGCTTCGAGGACGACACCTTCATCATGCTGAGCGCCCTGCCGGACATCGACGTGGACTGGATCAAGAGCGTGACGCCATCCGAGGCCGTCGGCCTCTGTACCGATCCAGCGCTGCTCACGCTCGATGAGCGGGTCGTCACCTTCGGCTGTCAGTGCGACACCGAGCGTGTTCACCGGGTCGTCCGGGGGCTGTTCGCCGGCTGCGAGGAGGAGCTCTTCAAGGGCGAGCCGCGCGTCGAGGTGCAATGCCCGCGCTGCGGCCGCGCCTACTGGATGACGCGCGCGGAGTTCGCCTCCGGGCCTTCGAACTAGACCACCCGCGTGATCGTCCGCTCGATGCTTCCGACGAAGTCGGTGTGCTCGACGTGGTGATCGCCGTGCGACGAGGGCGTTCGGCCCTTGAACTGGTCGTTCGAGCCGAAGGCCTGGTGGTCGCCCAGCTTCTCATCGGTCAGCACCAGCCCGGTCACGGGGCGCAGCCGGCCGTTCTGGATCGCGGGGATCATCGCCGGGTTGAAGCCCGCGATCGCCATCTCGGCGATGACGCGGCGCAGCTCGAACGCCTCGGCCTCCTCGCCCGCGAGCGGCTGTCCGTCGTAGGGCTCCAGGCCCGTGTAGTGGCGCAGGATCTTGCGGCTCTCGGCATCCGGCGCCTCCACGCTCGTGACGCGGCCGGAGCGCACCTCGATGCGGTAGGGTGCGCAGATGACGCCGTGCACCGTGCGCTCAGGGATCGTGTAGACGATCACGCCGTCCAGCGAGTCCTCGAGCGGCGCGACGAAGACCTCGGTCGTGGGCTGATTCGTGATGACGGAGCCGAACGCGGTCGTGCCGCCCAGCGCGTTGTCCCCGACGCGGCCGCAGTCGAGGATGACCGGGCGTCCCGTGACGCCGTAGGTGAAGTCGGTGCCGTCGGCGCGCTGATACCGGAGGCGCCCGCCCTCAAGCGATGCTTGCACAGTCAGACGCACGCCATCGATAGCCAATGCCAGCTTCTGCAGCTCCTCGGCCGGCACCGCCATGGCGCGAAAGATGAGCCGGCGCCATTCGTCCAACGTCCAGTGGCGCTCCCGCGAGAGGTCCTCGTTCAGGCGGTCGACGTCGAGCTGGCTGGGCGTGAGCCAGATGTCGTGCGAGCGGATGCGGCCGTCGTTGCGCAGTGTCCCGAGTGGCGAGAGCGCGCGACCGACCACGCGCGTGAAGAGGTCGAGCGCCGCCACGTCGGCGGGGTCCGGGTCGGGGGCGGTCCCGATCGTGACGACCCAGTGGGCCCGGCCCTCGCGCTCGATCGGCGCCAACAGCTCGCGATAGCCGGCGAAGATGCCGTCCAGCGGTTCGAGCGCGGCCGTGGCGAAGTCGCTTCCCGCGCCGTAGACGATGTCCAGCAGACCGTGCACCTCGCGCGCGAGCGAGCTCAGACCCAGGACCACGCGCGCCTCCATGTCCCGCTCGCGCAGCAGGTGGGCGGTTTCACAGCCCATGGCCAGGCCGGCCGGGCGGGCGTGGACGACCACGCGATCGCCGCGCTGGTAGGAGCCGTTGGAATGGATCATCGTCTCGACCGCGGCGCGCAGCTCGGGGTCGCCGCTCGGCTCAGGCTCGACCTCGAGCAGCCCGATCTCGCCCCGCGACCAGTGGCGGCGCGCCCGATCGAACCAGGATCCGTCAATGATGTCTTGCTGCTTTACGGGGATGAACTGCGGGTTGGCCATGGGCTCGATTCCTCCGGGTTTTGGCCTGTTCCTTCGCCCTGCACATCCTCGTCGGGTCCGAGCTGCAGCCCATCTTCGTCATCCACCTCTGGTGGATCGCGCAGGACGAGTCTCACGACCTCGGGTTCGTCCGGGTCCGGCACGGTGAACACCGTGGCGTGTTGATCCTCTACCTCGAACACGTAGTATCCGGCGGTGACATCGTCGTGCCGCAGCACGCCGTCATCGTCGGTCTCGCCGGTCAGGTTCTGACCATCGACATTACGGATCGTATAGGCGAGGTTGGCGGCGGGTTCCTGCGCCGCCCAGTCCATCAGGCGGATGTAGATCGTCCCCATCGGGACGATCTCGATCCGATGGCCGCGGCCGCTAGCGACCTCGAGCCCTTCGGCGCCGATGCGCCGCGCGCTGACGACGTGGCTGTCCGAACCCCCGCTGGTGCGGGCAGCGCCCGAGGTCTCGCCAAAGTCCCTGGTCATGTCCCTTCCTTGCCGGTGGACCAGCCGCGCCAGCTGGCTGGCCAGCGCCGCGTCAACCCGCGTTGTCCCTCGTGCGCGACACCGCCCGCACCGCCCCCGTGGCATCGGTCTCGACGTCGACAAGGGTCGTGACCCTGCCCGCGGGCGGGGTGAACGCCGCAACGCTCTCGATCCGGAAGCTGGCCTTAATGAGATCCGTGTTCGGCATGCCGCTCAGGGCGCACAGATAGTGCGTCAGCGGCAGGATCGTCTGCGGGCCGCTGCCGCTCGAGCTGCCGTGCAGGTCGCTATGGCTCAAGCGTCGCAGCTCCAAGCCGTCGTCCACCCCGGTCAGCAGCAAGGTGACATTCCCGATGGGGTCCTGGAAGCGCCGCGCGGCGTCCTCGCGATAGGGCCGCCAGCCCACGCCCATGAATCGCTCTTGCCCAAGCAAGCCGATGGCGTTCGCGGGCGCCAGCCAGCCCGACTCCTGCGCGACGGGGGTCAGCGTGCCGGCGTAGCCGCGCGCGGCGCCGAAGCCGGAGAGATTGCCGCCGTAGTCGAAGAGCTGCACCCGCAGGTCGTCGCCCGAGCCCTTGGCACGCAGGATGGTGGTCTCGTGCCGAGGTGAATCCGCACCCGCGGCCCCACCGGGTGGCCGGCTTTCCAGGAAGATGGTGGCGCCGGAGCGCGCCCACTCGCTGACGTTATTCAGCGCCTCTTGGTAATCCTCGTAGAGGACAGCACCCGAGCTGCGGTAGTGCTCCAGGTGCGGAGCGATGCCGAGATCGATGTACCGCTCCTCCACGCCCCTTCGCCACTGGATCACATCGCTGAGCTGGTCGCACACATTGCACACCGGGTAATGGCCCGTCGAACGCAGGTGGTCGCGCCACCCACTGGCGCCGCCGCCGTAGGGAGTCTGCGCGCGCAGGTATGGGGAGCCGGTCAGATGCTCCACCACGTCCCGCACCCACGCCTCCTCCGACGCCCCAGTCGCGGACCGATACAGGTTCTCCTCGACCATACCCTGCACTTGCCAGGTGGCCTGGCCGATGCTGGTGCGAATGTGACTGACGCATTCGTCCACCATCGCCTGGCTGACCGACTCGCTGCGCGGCTCGGGCGGCTGCCATTCGGAGCGAAAGTAGGGCTGCACGATCTGCAGGAAGCGCGGCATCACGATGCCGCGCAGGCCGGCGACCATGGAGGTGTTGCCCGTCGGTGCCAGGACCGTCCCCGTGGCGCGGTCGGCGATCTGCACCAGGATCTCGAAGCGGGCTTCCTCTTCGCCGCGCACGCGAAACAGGAACTCCCGTGTGTCGTCGGCCGCCGAGCCGCTGGGGACCCGCACGCGGAAGGGGATCGGCCGGATGGTGCCGCACCCATCGTCAACCTGCTCCGGCGATTCGCAGTAGAGCCGCGAGCGGGTGCCGGTAATCCGCGCGCAGGCGATCTTGCCCAGGTAAGTCCCCACCGTGCCGGTCGTTCGCTCCCTGACCGAACCCAGGCGGGCGCCGCGCTCGAAGGAACGGATGTCCGTCTCGTAGAAGCAGATATCCACGGGGATATCGAGCGTGCTCCACTGGCTGAAGCGGATCTCGATCACGCCCATCGGTTCGATCGAGGCGCTGGTGCGCGTGAAGGTGAAGATGTTCGGCATGTGGCCCCCGTTCGGCTGCCGGTCAGTATCGGGGGTGGCGGCGGGCGAAGTCAAACGGTGCTCAGCATTCTCCCCGCCACCGGCGCCCGCGATCCTCCCGGCCGCCCGCGACAAGGTGGTATAATCGAACCTGGCGCTGACCGGGCAAATGCTCGCGCGCTGGCGCCGAGGTCACCGGCGCAGTGCCCCGGCCTGGGCTGGGGGTGCCGGATGAGCGGGACCGCCCTCGGGGGGCACCACACAGGGAGAGGGGGCATCAATGGATCCTCAGGTCAGGCTTCATGGACGCGGGCGGCATGGACTTCTGGCAGCGCTGTGCCTGCTGACCACCGCCGTTCTGTTGAGCACCGGTGGGGCATCCGCGGCCGGCGTGTCGCGCACGGAGGCCGTCACCATCGTGACCGAGACGGTACTGCCGGGCAGCACCGACGGCGTGCGGCTCTTCGTCTATCCGACCGCGCTCGAGGCGGGCACGACCGTCGCTTCGTGGAAGCGCGACGTGTTCACCGCCCCCGCCGCGGGCTGGTTCCTGTTCGTCGATCGCATTCCCATGGCGAACTGGGAGCACCCGTGCACCTACGTCTTTGTCGACGGCACGACCGGCGCGGTGGAGCAGCACGACGCGATGGTCCCGCCCCGCTGGCAGGACGAGCTGGAAGAGATCACCGCGGGCCGCGACAACCCGCTGCCGGGCGAATCGGAGAAGGCCCTGGCGGATTTCAAGCAACGCCTGGCCGAACTGCCCCGGCCGGTGCAGCAGCATCGCGGCCGGGCCTTCGCCTTCATCATCAGCGGGGGCGCGAACTCCAGCAACAACCACATCCGCTACTGGAACGACTGCGCCTTCATCTACACGACGCTGGCGAACTACTACGAGTACCCGGACGAGAACATCTACGTCTGCATCTCCGACGGGCTCGACCCGGCGCCCGATCGCTCCAATGGGACCAACTCACCGCCCGACCTCGACGGTGACGGCGACCCGGACATCCAGTACCCAGCCACCCTGCAGTACATCTCGCAAGTCTTCAGCGAATTGAGCACGGTGCTGACCGCCTCGGACCAGCTCTTCATCTTCACCACCGACCACGGCGGTCAGGAGAGCGGCTGGGACTGCTACTTGAATCTGTGGAACTGGGAGGAGATGCGCGACGACCAATTGGCGGCCTTCGTCGATGCGCTGCCCTGCCAGACGGTGCTGTGCTGCTTCGAGCAGTGCTTCAGCGGTGGCATGATCGACGACCTCGAGGGCGAGGGGCGCGTCATTGCCACCGCCTCCCGTTGGGACCAGTCCTCCTATGCCATGTCGGGTCTGGTCTACGACGAGTTCGTCTACGATTGGATCTCGGCCGTCAACTGGGAAGACCCCTACGGCGTTCCGGTCGATGCCGACACCAACGACGACCAGATCGTTTCGATGGAGGAAGCCTTCATCTATGCGCGTGACCACGACGTGCAGCCCGAGGACCCGCAGTATAGCAGCACGCCGCCGGAGTTCGGCGCCATGACCAACCTGTTGGGAAATCTCGAGGGCGTCTACCTGACCCTGGGCGGGATGGTGATCGACGACGACAACGCGGGCGCCTCGCAGGGCAACGGCAACGGCGTGATCGAGTACAACGAGACGATCGAGCTGACCGTGGCGTTGCGCAACATGGGCCAGGAAGACGGGGTCAACGTGGTCGGCACGCTGACGACCGCTTCTCAGTACGTCGGCCTCATGGTCGGGAGCGCGCAGTACGGCCTGATTCCATCGGGTGAGACGGTGAGCAATACGGAGCCCTTCGTCTTCCACGTCACCCACAGCGTGCCCGACCTGGAGAGTCTCGGCTTCTCGCTGGTCGTGAGCGAGGATCCCGGCTCAATCGCGCTGGCGCTGGCCGCGCGGGCGCCCCAGTACTTCGTGAGCATTCTGGCGGTTGATGACGAGCTGGGGGGCAACGGCAACGGCATTCCCGACCCAGGTGAGGACGTCGTGCTCACGCTGGGTATCCAGAACACCGGTGGGGCGCCGACCCCGGACCTCACGGTCGTGCTGGGCACGGGCAGCTCCTACTTCGTTCCCGATCCCGCGCCGTATGCGTTGGGCGTGCTGGGGGCGGGCGAGAGCGTGGTCGCGGACGGGTTCGGGGTTGCGATTTCGCCCACGTGTCCCGAGACCTACACGCACTACCTGCGGCTCGAGCTGGCCGGGAGCGGCTGGTACGCGGGCATGGTGCCGATCGTTTTCTCGGTCGGCCAGATCTTCGCCGACGCGATGGAATCGGGTGGCGCCTCCTGGGACCACTATGCCCCTCCCGGCGGTGCCTGGATCGACGAGTGGCACCTCGAGACCTACCGCAATCACACGGTGGCCGGCACGACGAGCTGGAAGTGCGGCGGCGCCGGAGCGGGCCAGTACGGCAGCCTGCTCTACGCCTGTCTCGAGACGGCCACGTTCGACCTGCCGGCCGGATCGACCTTGAGCTTCTGGCACTGGATGGAGGCCGAGGTCAGCAGTGCCTACCCGGCCTACTGCTACGACGGCGGTCTGCTCGAGATCTCGACCGACGGCGGCGCGAGCTGGCAAGCGCTCACGCCGGCAGGCGGCTACAACTACCTTGTTCGCGCGGGCGGCACGCCCGGGCCGTTCCCGGCCGAGACGCCGGTCTGGTCGGGCGCGCACGATTGGCGTGAGGTCACCGTCGACCTGGCGGGCTTCGCGGGCGCGGTCAAGCTGCGCTGGGCGTTCGGGTCGGATGGCGCGGTCGCGCATGAGGGCTGGTACATCGATGACGTGAAGGTCGCCACGGCCGCGCCGGCATCTGCGGGCAACGGGGTGGTGAGCGTGATCCGGCCGGTGCTCTACGCCGCGCGGCCCAATCCGATCCCGCTGGCCAGCGGTCCGGCCGCGGGAACAGGGGCGACGGTCGTGCGCTTCGCGCTACCGCACGAGACGCAGGTCTCGCTGGCGGTCTACGATGCCGCCGGGCGGCTCGTGCGCGTGCTGGCCGAGGGCTTCCACGCCGCCGGTGAGAACGCGGCGGTTTGGGACGGGCGTGATCAGAGCGGGCTACCCGTTGCGGCCGGGAGCTACTACTGCCGTCTGGCGGCGGGTGACGAGCACGCCTCACAGACCCTGACCGTGGTGCGATAGGAGCGCGGTCAGGTGACCACGCCCGCCCGCGGGGCGAACCGCGAGAGCGAGCCACGCGGGTGGATCCTGCAATCTGGGGCAAAGGGAATGGGGCCGGCGGCGCAACGTCCGCCGGCCCCGCATGCATGAGCTTTCACACCGAGAAGAGGAAGTGGCAGATGTCGCCGTCCTGAAGAATGTAGTCCCGCCCGCGACTGTGGACCTTCCCGTTGGCCTTGGCTTCCTTCTCGCTGCCCGCCGCGATCAGATCGTCGTAGGCGATGACCTCCACGCGGATGAAGCCCCGCTCGATGTCGCTGTGGATCTTGCCGCCGGCGCGGGGGGCCGCGGAGCCGCGGCGGATCGTCCAGGCGCGCACCTCGTCGGGCCCGATCGTGTAGAAGGATATCAGGCCCAAGGCAGCGTAGGCGGCGCGGTTGACACGCTCCAATCCAGCCGACGTGAGCCCGAGGTCGGCCAGGAACTCCTTGCGCTCCTCAGCGCTCTCGATGGCCGCGATCTCCTGCTCGATCCGGCAGGACACGGTGAACACGTCGGGGCCGAACTCGCGGGCGAGGTCGTCCTCGCCCACGTTGTACGTCCACAGCCAAGGCTGCAAGGTGACGAAGCCCAGCCCGCGAATGGCCGCGCGCTCCTCTGTGCTCCACTCCACCGCCGCCAGCGGGCGGCTCACCTCGAGCGCCGCTTCGGCCTTCTTGAGCGCCCGTTCCTCGGCCCCTCCCGCCGGGCGCTGCCCGCCGCGGGTCTCCTTCTGGATGCGCAGCAGGCGGTTCAGGACGAGTTCTAGATCGGCCAGGATCAGCTCGGTTTCGATCTCGGTGCGATCGCGGTGCGCGTCGACCGATCCCTCCGGATGGTAGACCGCCTCCGAAGCGAAAGTGCGGACGACCAGACACAGGAGATCGCACCGCCGCGCCGCATCGAGCCAGACGCGTTGACCGGGGCCGGCGGCTATGTCGGGGCAAAGGACGAAGGCGTTCTCGGCGAAGGTGATCTTGCGGGGCTGGCAGATGCGCGCGAGCTCATCGACACGCGAATCCTGCACCTGGGCGATGCCGCGCACAACCTCACCGGGCTTGCGCGACTCAGGAACGCCCTGCCCGGTGAGCAGCTTGAACAAGGTGCGCTTGCCTGCCTGGGGCAGGCCCACGATGCCGATTTCCATTCTGCGTCTCCGAGAATCGGCGGCCGGTTCTGCGTCACACGGACCCGAGCCGCTCCGCCCTGCCCCGGCGGGCCTGCGGCGCGCCCTCTCGCGCCCCTAGCGGGGCTTGACCGGCGAGCGCTCGTACCCCGAAACCTGCAGGTTGGGGTCGATGTTCGGGTCCCAATCGGCGTTGTCGGTGTAGATGATCTCCCCCGACGCATTCTCCCAGCGGTACCGCCACTCGTTCGAGCCCAGTTCTTCCTGGCCGGTGTGCGGATTGACGTACCGCTCCTGGTTGGTGAGGGTCAGATACTGTTCGGTGTTGATCTGCGCCATCGTCTGCGCACGGTCCTGGGCGATCTCGGCATCGATGCGGGCGATCTCACGCATCGTGTTCTGCACGATCCGGCCGCGCTCGATCTGGCCCTGCAGCTCGGCCTGCAGCCACTGGGGATTGATGGCAAAGGAGTTGATCACGATGCGGGCCACGGGACTGTAGGCCTCGTACTCCGGCTCGGGAGCGCGGGCCGCGATGGTGAAAGGGTTCGCCCACATCGCGAAGCCCATCAGCTCGAAGCCCTCGAGCGCGACGAAGAGGATCTCGCGATAGCGAACGCCGGCCTCCTCGTAGCCGACCGTGACCGTGACCGCCTCGGCCGTGTACTGGCCGCCCTGCTGGCGTGTGTTCTGGGCAACCGGCATCTGCTGGAGCCCGGCCACGACGTCGGGGCGATCCTGCGTCTCGACGACCCGCACGTTGCGCGCGCCGGGTCGCAGCTGCGGGAAGAGCATCTGCGTCAAGTAGTCCGCGGCCCGCGGCATCGCCACGACCGGCATGCCGTTCCAGTTGCCGCCCAGCATGGCGTTGTAGGGCGAGGGCTGGGCGTAGTTGATCTTGGGCAGCCAGCGGATCATGACGCGGCCCTCGGGCTCGCGCATCATCGTGAAGTCGATCTTGGCCTCGGTGGCGTTGCCCACGCCCCCGGGCGCGGTGAGCGGGTTGACCCGCACCATGCCGCCGCGGACCTGCCAGCCTGCGGGGAGGAGCACCAGGAAGGCGCCCTCGGTCTGGTCGACATAGCGCTGAAAGACCGCGTGCTCGAGCTTGGATCCCGCGGGGGCCGCGGCGTCCGAACCGGGCACCTCTCCACGCGTTGCGCTTGCGAAGAGCAGGAATCCCGCGGCTGCCGCCAGCAGTCGGACCCAGGCCTCATCTTGGATTCTCATCACCGTGTCCTCCCCCCTGCCGCACCGAGCGATTCTCGGTGACTCTAGGCGGCCGGGGAGAGGCGATCAAGACTCGGCTGGCAGGTCTGGCCGCGTGGTGCGGCAGTTGCGGGCAGGACCGCGGTCCTGGATTCACGATCGCTGGCCGGCGGGGCGATCTGCAGCGCCGCTTCCGCTCGGCCCACGCGCAAGTCCATCATGCGCTGGCTGAGAATGTAGGCATAGGCGGGCGCGTGGGACAGCGTGTGCATCAGGATGCGGATCGTGCCGCGGAACAACCGTGCGCCCATGAGTCGCCGCGTTCCGATGAGTGCCCGGGCCATCGCCCGTGCCACGGGCGCCTGTTTCAGCAGCGTCCGTTTGAATCCGCTGAACGGGCGATCGGCGAAAACGAGATCGATAAGCTGCATGATCTCCGCCATGAAGCCGCGGAAGACGAGGTGTTTGGGTACCGCCTGCGAATTGCCGCGCAACACGTTCTCCAGGAACTCGGCGGGCGTGTTGCCAGGTGCCATGGTGTAAGCCTTGCCGACCTGTCCGGTGTGGGAGTCGGAGTTGGCGACCAGATGCCGGCCCTGGCGCCGGGCGAGTCGGGCCGTGCGCTGGTTCACCTCGGGAATGCGTCCGGCGTTCAGCTCGACAACCGGAAACTCCCCAATCAGCTCAAGAATCGTCTCGATGCGCGGGCGCTCCCGGCGCTCGAACCAGAACGGATGGTTGTAAGCGTGATAGAGGTGTTGCTCACGGCAGTAGGCTAGAAAAGCGCTCATGTCTCTGCGGCGGCGACCGAGCTCTCGCAGATGGCGCGTGTTCAAGTTGAGCACATTGATGTGCACCGTGTGGCCGATCAAAGGATCGCGAACCTTGAGCTCGACTCCGGGGACCAGCGGGATCGGCGGGCGCTGTCCGAACTCGCGCTCGAGTTCCTGCCCCAGGGAGCGCACGCCTTTCATGGTGTCATGATCCGTCAGGGTGAAGTAGTCCATGCCGATGGCGATGGCCCGGTCATAGAGAGCCCGGGGCGAGAGCTCGGGCAAGTCGGGAACGTCTGCCGAGAAGCTCGAGTGCAGATGGAGGTCCGCCTTCTTGAAAGCGGTGGCGGTGCGCAGGACATCGCTGGGCGGCGGGAGGGCCTGGTCCCCATCGCGAGTGTCTCTGGCCCGTCCCCTGCGTCGCCGGCGAACGATCATCATCGAGCCCCCCCCAGGATTCGATCACACGGTCGCGGTGGCGGCTTCCGCGGGTGAGGTGCGCTGCCCCGACGAAGCCCCAGGCGGTCGTTCGGGATCACCAGATTGCAAGCGCTATGCCCGGGCGCTGGACGGAGCGGCGGGTGCCAAACGGACCGTTCCAGGACTGCAGCGCGCGGGATGGCGGGGGAGCGGAGCCGCGTAGCCGGCGGCGGGGTGTGAGCGTAACCATATGTAATGATAATAGATGCGGGATGGCCGCGCCTGGCCAGGCGCGGGTCAGGTGTAGGGGGGCGGCCAGCCGCCTTGCTATATCTCTTAAGGCCCATGGCGCCCGCAGCCGCCGCCGGGATCCGGCCGGCTAGCTGGGGGGCGTGCGAAGTGCAAGCTTCCGTGCGATTCCCGATGCGAAACGGCGCGGGGGGCGACGGCCAGCCCCAGGAGAAAAGCCGCGTGAGGCCCGCGGGCGGCGCTTCTATAGTAGGGCCCGGTTGCCACACGGCGGCCAGCGGGAAGCGGTGGCGGATGAAGGCCACCGTGCCGCGGCCAGGCTGGGCCCACCCGGGGGAGAGACGTGATTCGACGCCTGCGGATCGCCAGTCAGACGGTCTTCTTGATCGTGTTCCTGTATCTGCTGACCCGCACGCAGTACGCCGGTGTCGATGAAATCCGCCTGCCGGTCAGGATCCTGCTCGAGATCGACCCGCTCGAGTTCTTGAGCACGCTCTTGTCGCGGGGGGCGGTCCCGGGTCTGCTATGGCTCGCGCTCATCACGATCGCGTTGTCTTTCGTTTTCGGGCGGTTCTTCTGCGGATGGGTCTGCCCGATGGGCACGCTCATCCAACTGGCCGAAAAGCTCCCGGTGCGCCGGCGCAGGTCGGTGATCGAGACCAATCGCTGGCACCCTGCCCACACGATCAAATTCTACGTGCTCGGCGCCCTGCTGGTCGCGGCCGCCTTCGGGACGCAATGGACCGGTGTGCTCGACCCGCTCACGATCGCGATCCGTTCGATCGGCCTGGTCGTCTTCCCCGCCCTGGAACTGGGCCTGCGCCCGCTCTTTGAGGCGGCCTACCAGCACAACCCGCTCGGCATCGCGAGGTGGACCGAGCCGCTGTACGAAGCGCTCCAGGGCTCGCTCATGAGCTTCAACCAGCCGCACTTCCTGCAGAGCTTCTTCCTGGGCGCGCTCTTCCTGGGCATTCTCGCGCTGAGCTTCCTGCGCTACAGGTTCTGGTGCCGCATCCTCTGTCCGCTGGGCGCGCTGTTGGGGGTCTTGGCGCGCTTCGGATTCTTCCGCATCCGCCAGGGGGGTGCCTGTAGCCAGTGCCAGCGATGCACCTTCGATTGCCAGGGAGCCGCCGACCCGGCACGCCGGGGCGGCTGGCGGCCATCGGAGTGCGTCGTCTGCGGCAACTGCACGGCGGCTTGCCGGGATGGCGAGCTCACGATGGGATTCGGCTGGCCCCGCTGGCGCACGGGCGGCCCGGCCGAGGCCCAGGAGCAGCCCGAAGGTCTCCCCGCGCTGCTGGCGGGGATTCAGGTCCGGCGGCGGCACGTGCTCCTGGCCGGGTTGGGGGGCGTCGCCGCCGTGCCCTTGATGAAGCTGGGCGAACGCAGTGTCCGACCCAATCCGGCGCTCATCAGACCCCCGGGGGCCGTGGCGGAGGATGAGTTCCTCGATCTATGCATCCGGTGCGGGGAATGCATGAAGGTCTGCCTCACCAATGGGCTTCAGCCCACTTTCCTCGAGGCGGGGCTGGTCGGGCTATGGAGCCCGCGGCTGTATCCGCGGATCGGCTACTGCGAGTACGCTTGCACGCTGTGCGGCCAGGTCTGCCCCACGGGCGCCATCCGGCGTCTGACGCCGGCGGAGAAGAAGAAGGTGCGCATCGGCTTGGCGTTCATCGATCCGAGCCGGTGCCTGCCCTACGCCTTCCAGAAGACCTGCATCGTCTGTGAGGAACACTGCCCCACGTCACCGAAGGCCATCTGGTTCGAGGAAGCCGACGTGGCGGTCCAGGGGGGAGGGAGGAGGAGGGTCAAGCAGCCGCGGGTGTCGATCGATTTGTGCATCGGCTGCGGCATCTGCGAAACCAAGTGCCCGGTCCAGGACTTGCCGGCCATCCGGGTCACGAGCGCGAACGAGGACCGCAATCCCAGCAACCGCGTGCTGTTGGGCGGGGCCGCCGGCCCCTTCGGCCTGGGCTCGGGAGCGGACGGCCCGTAGGGTGCCGCAGGTGGGATGGAATCGCCAGGGGGATACCGTGGATAACATGAACATCTGGTTGATTATGGGGGGATTTTCGTCCGAACGGGAGGTCTCGATGACCTCCGGCCGAGCCGTGGCGCGGGCGCTCGCGGAGCGAGGCCACGGCGTCTGGGCCTACGAGCTGGCCGATGGGGCGTTCATCGCGGAGCAGTCCACCGGACTACCGCCGGATCTGGCCGCGGCCAAGGTCGTGGGCGGCATTCCGCCCGCGGGCAGTCCCGGCTGGGCAGCGCGCCTCCTTCTGACCGCCCAGGCGGTCAGGTCCAGAGCGTCCGTGGCGTTCCTGGCCCTGCACGGCGGCGTCGGGGAGAATGGGATCGTCCAGGCGCTCCTCGCGAGCGCGGGCATGCCCTACACTGGGTCGGGACCGGGGGCGAGCGCGGTGGCGATGGACAAGGCGCTGACCAAGTGGATCATGGAGGCGATTGAGGTCCCCACGCCGCCGTGGCAACTTCTAACACTACAAGGTGATGCCGGTATGCCGGCCGCCGAGAGCCTGCCGCCGGTGCCCGATCTGCCGGTCGTCGTCAAGCCGGCCACGGAGGGAAGCTCCGTGGGCGTGACCATCGTGCGCGAGCCGGACCACTGGGTGCCCGCGATCCACGCGGCCCTACGCGCCGCCCAGGCGGCCGAGGGGGCAACCCGAGGGCCGGTCCGCGTGCTCAGCGAGGAATTCATTCCGGGTAGGGAACTTACGGTATCGGTCCTGGGCGACCGGACGCTGCCGGTCGTCGAGATCGTGCCCAAGGCGGGCTTCTACGACTATCGGAACAAGTACACGAAGGGCTGCACGGAGTACCGGGCGCCCGCCGACCTGGGGAGCGACGAGGCTCGCCGGCTCCAGGAGTACTCGTTGCGCCTTTTCCAGGCCCTGGGTTGCCGCGGCATGGCCCGGGTCGACTTCCGCTTCACCGCTGGAGCCGAGGCCCACTGCCTCGAGCTCAACACCATCCCGGGGCTGACGTCACTGAGCCTGCTGCCCATGGCCGCCGCGGCCGAGGGGATTGGATTCGGCGCCTTGCTCGAGGACATCTGCCGGCGGGCGGGGCTCTAGCGCTGCGCCCCGCCGGGGCGGCTCCCTTGGGGCGCCGGCGCTGGCGGGCAGCGTGCCCCCAGCTAAAGGAACTCCCGGTGCGGCCGAGGATTCCGGGGGGTCGGAGCGTACTTCCTCGAGGCCAAGATCCCCGGGAAAAACCATCTTGACGAAGGCCCGCCCGGTCCTTAGTATCTACGGCTTTGACGCCTGAGCGAGGTACGTCGGCCTTGCTGCGGGTTGCTCCGTGCGGGAGATCTCTGCTGGAAGCCGGGCTTGGCGGCGCGGGGAGCATGGGTGTCGTCGCACGGAAGGCCGCCGCCCGGTGGCTCTTCGTGCTGGCGTAGCTCAGTGGTAGAGCAGCTGATTTGTAATCAGCCGGTCGGGGGTTCGACTCCCTTCGCCAGCTTGCTGGAAGGGATCCGGTCTGGAAAGCATGTGTGGCGGGGTTCCCGAGTGGTCAAAGGGAACAGACTGTAAATCTGTCGCCGAACGGCTTCGAAGGTTCGAATCCTTCCCCCGCCATCGATTTCGCGATTGCGTGCGCGCAGTCGGGCCGGCTTTTCAAGCGGGAGTAGCTCAGTTGGCTAGAGCATCAGCCTTCCAAGCTGAGGGTCGCGGGTTCGAGTCCCGTTTCCCGCTCAGGCAGGTTCGGCGCAGAGCCAGGCCGATAGGTGTGAAGGCAAGCCCGCGTAGCTCAGACGGTAGAGCAATTGCATGGTAAGCAATAGGTCAGCAGTTCAATTCTGCTCGCGGGCTCAGAGGGTATGGACAGCCGCCGGCCGGAGCAGGGCGGACAGGGGGCGGCAGTCGCCCGCCCCACGGCTGGACGGATCGCACGGCGCCCACGCATGGGCGCGCTCGACCTTGAGGAGGAGTGGGTCGCATGGCTAAGGGTAAGTTCGAACGGACGAAGCCCCACGTGAACATCGGGACGATCGGGCACGTGGATCACGGCAAGACCACGCTGACGGCGGCGATCACGATGTATTTGGCGACGAAGGGGTTATCGGAGGTGCGTTCGTTTGATTCGATCGACAATGCTCCGGAGGAGAAGGAGCGTGGGGTAACGATCAACGCGGCGCATGTGGAGTATACGACGGCGCAGCGGCACTACGCGCACGTGGATTGTCCGGGGCACGCGGACTACATCAAGAACATGGTGACGGGTGCGGCGCAGATGGACGGGACGATCTTGGTGGTGGGTGCGGACGATGGTCCGATGCCGCAGACGCGGGAGCACGTGTTGTTGTCGCGGCAGGTGAACGTGCCGTACATCGTGGTGTTCTTGAACAAGTGTGACATGGTGGACGACCCCGAGCTCTTGGACCTGGTGGAGTTGGAGGTTCGGGAGCTTCTGAGCAAGTACGAGTTTCCTGGGGACACGACGCCGGTCATCCGGGGCAGCGCGCTGAAGGCGATGCAGAATCCGAGTGATCCTGAGGCGACGAAGTGCATTCAGGAGTTGATGGATGCGGTGGACTCGTTCATTCCGACGCCGGTGCGCGATCTGGACAAGCCGTTTTTGATGCCGATCGAGGATGTGTTTTCGATCACGGGGCGTGGGACGGTGGGGACGGGTCGTGTGGAGCGTGGGATCGTGAAGGTTGGGGACAAGGTGGACCGGGTAGGGATCCACGAGACGCGCGAGTGCGTGGTGACGGGCGTGGAGATGTTCCGCAAGCTCTTGGACCAGGGTCAGGCGGGGGACAACATTGGGGTGTTGCTGCGCGGGATCGAGAAGGAAGACCTGGAGCGCGGGATGGTGTTGGCGGCGAAGGGCTCGATCACGCCGCACAAGAAGTTCAAGGCTGAGGTGTACGTCTTGAGCAAGGAAGAGGGTGGCCGGCACACGCCGTTCTTCACGGGGTATCGGCCGCAGTTCTATTTTCGGACGACGGACGTGACGGGGGCGGTTCATTTGCCTGAGGGGCGTGAGATGGTGATGCCCGGGGACAATGTGACGGTCACGGGCGAGCTGCACACGCCGGTGGCGATGGAGAAGGAGTTGCGGTTTGCGATCCGGGAGGGTGGCCGCACGGTGGGCGCCGGGGTCGTGACCGAGATCATCGAGTAGCGAACGCTCGGGCGACCCGGGGACGGCGACGGTCGGCACGCGACCAGCCGCGGACTTGGTGGCGCGTGCGCCCGGGATCCTGGAAGGGGCTGAGGCGAGATGGCATCGAAGCGTGATCTGATCATCCTGGCTTGCAGCGAGTGCAAGCGCCGGAATTACACGACTCGCAAGAACAAGCGACTTCATCCCGACCGGGTGGAGTACAAGAAATACTGCCCTTGGGATCGCAAGCACACGATCCACAAGGAAACCCGTTAGGCCGGCCAACCGCGCCAGTCGCCTGGAGTCGCCATGGAAGCAGTCGACAAGATCAGGACCTTCCTCTCGGAGGTCAAGGTAGAGACCAAGAAGATCGCTTGGCCCTCCCTCGAGGAGCTGCGCGGATCGACGTGGGTGGTGATCGTGGCCGTGTTCATCATCACGCTGGTCATCGCGGTCATCGACCTGATCCTGAACAGGGGCCTCCAGTGGCTCATGAACCTCCTTGCCTGAAGCGTCGCCGGCTCCTGGTCCCTGGGCGGGCGTGGGGCGGGACAAGGGAATGGATGGAAGAGGGCTTGGTGACATCGTGACCGAGCAAGAGGAAACGAAGGACACGTTGGCGCGCGAAGAGACCGGATCGCCCGAGCTGGAAGCGGGCGAGGTCCGCGAGTCCCTGGGGCTGGCCGAGCCGGCGGAAGCGGCGGAATCTGTGGAGTCTGCCGAGCCGGGAGAAGTGGCGGCACCCGCGGAGTCTGCTGAGCCGGCGGAAGCGGCGGCAGCGGCGGTGACCGTGCCGGCCGCGGAGCCGGCCGAGCCGGGGGAAGTGGCGGAACCCGCGGAGCCGGCCGAGCCGGCGGAAACAGCGGAACCGGCCGAGCCGGCGGAAGCGATCGAGCCGGCCGGACCCGAGGAGCCGCTCAAGAAGCGCTGGTACGTGATCCACACCTACTCAGGGCATGAGAACAAGGTCAGAGCGAACCTGGAGCGGGCCATCCAGTACGCCCGCCTGCAGGATCGCTTCGGCGAGATCCTCGTGGCCACCGAGGACTACGCGGTGATGAAGGCGGGGAAGAAGCAGATCACTAAGCGCAAGACCTTCCCCAGTTACGTGCTGGTCGAGATGGCCATGGACGACGAGTCCAGAGCGCTCGTCCAGAACATCCCCGGAGTCACCCATTTCGTAGGCGACAAGCGTCCGACAGCGCTCACCGAGGCGGAAGTGCGCCGCATCCGAGGCGAGGAGGTCCGCGAGGTGGGCAAGGTCACCACCGAGGTGCCCTTCAAGGTTGGCGAAAGCGTCAAGGTGACGCAGGGGCCGTTCGCGGACTTCGTCGGCAGCGTCGATGAGATCAACCTCGAGCGCGGCAAGCTGCGAGTGATGGTCTCGATCTTCGGTCGAGCCACCGCGGTAGAGCTCGACTTGACGCATGTGACCAGTATCTAGGACCGGCCGAGCCAGGCGTCCAACGGAGAGAGATTCGATGGCTAAGGAAGTCGTGGCGACGATCAAACTGCAACTGCCGGCCGGCAACGCCAACCCGGCGCCGCCGGTGGGGCCCGCCCTGGGTGCTCACCAGGTCAACATCATGGAGTTCTGCAAGGCGTACAACGCCCGCACGCAGAAGGACGCCGGCCTGATCATTCCGGTGGTGATCACGGTCTACAAGGACCGCAGCTTCAGCTTTGTCACCAAGACGCCGCCGGCCGCCGTGCTGCTCAAGAAGGCGGCCAGTCTGGCCAAGGGTTCCGCTGAGCCCAACCGCAACAAGGTCGGCACCGTGACGCGCAAACAAGTCGAAGAGATCGCCAAGCTCAAGGAGGCTGACCTGAACGCCGCCGACCTGGCTGCGGCCATCCGGATGGTCGAGGGCACGGCGCGCAGCATGGGCATCCTTGTGGAAGGTTAAGGTGCTGTCGTGGGGCGCCCGCCGGGGCACCCCTGGGAGTCAGCCCCGTCTCAGAACCTCGGAACGGGGTGATGGTTACCACAGAGGGAGGCCCTTAGCAGGGGCCGAGGAAAACACATGAAGCACGGGAAGCGCTACACGCAGGCCCTCGAAGGCCGTGCCAAGCTCAGCAACAATCCGTCGCTGCTTGACGCCGTCACCTTCATCAGGGAGCAGGCCAAGGCGAAATTCGACGAGACGGTCGAGGTGGCCGCGCGCCTGGGCGTTGATCCCAAGTACGCCGACCAGATGGTGCGCGGCACGGTTGTACTGCCGCACGGAACCGGCAAATCGATCCGCATCGCCGTGTTCGCCAAGGGCGAGAAGATCAGCGAAGCACTCGAGGCGGGTGCCGAGATTGCTGGTGCCGACGATCTGGTCGAGAAGGTCAAGGGTGGGTTCCTCGACTTCGATCGCGCCATCGCCACCCCGGACATGATGTCGGAGGTGGGCAAGCTGGGACGTGTCCTGGGCCCGCGCGGGTTGATGCCGAATCCGAAGACCGGCACGGTGACGTTCGACATTGCCAAGGCGGTCCAGGAGGCCAAAGGCGGGAAGATCGAGTTCCGGGTCGACAAGGGCGGCAATCTCCAGGTTCCGGTGGGCAAGGCGTCCTTCGCGGCGGACAAGCTGGCCGAGAACATCACCGCTTTCATGCGTGAGGTGATGCGCCTGCGTCCGTCGGCCGCCAAGGGCACTTATGTTCGCAGCGTCACGCTGTCCTCGACGATGGGACCCGGCGTGCGGTTGGACATTGCGGAGGTCGTCCCGAAGGGCTGATCCCTCGGGTGAGCGTCGAGGTTGAGCCGTGCCCGGCCGGCGCCACGGCCGCCCCGGCGGATCCGTCGAATCGGGGGCCAACCGGGCGAGAGCTTCCAGGTCAGCATAGAAAGGCGTACTACCCATGATGCGGACGGAGAAGATCGAGTCGATTGCCAGCCTGGAGAAGGTGCTGCGCGAGGCCAAGAGCGTGTACCTGGCCGATTTCCAGGGCATGACGGTCCAGGTGCTGTCGGAGCTGCGCAAGCGCTGCCGCAAGTCGGATGTGCAGATCGAGGTGGTGAAGAACACCCTGCTGCGCCGGGCTGCCGCGGCGACTGGTTATGAAGAGCTGGCGCCCTTGCTCAAGGGCCCCACGGCGCTGGTCACCAGCCGCGTGGATGAGGTCGTTCCGGCGAAAGTGCTGGTCGATTTCGCCAAGGAATTCAAGGCACCGGCGCTCAAACTGGGCGTCGTCGGCGGCCGGACGCTGAGCGCCGCGGAGGCCAAGGAGATCTCGGCCCTGCCGCCGAAGGACGTCCTCTTGGGCTATCTCATGGGTGTGCTACAGACGCCCCTGCAGAATCTGGCCTCGGCGGTCACGTCGCCGTTGCGGGATCTGGCCGGCGTGCTGAATGCCCTCGCCGAGAAGAAGGGCAGCGCTGCATAAGGGAAGACCTTGTCCAAGATCGGCCTCGGGCGCCCGCCCCGCGTCTTCTCAGCCGGTGGGCCGCCCAGCTTCTGGGGCTTGATCGAGGGAGAGGTGCGATAGATGCCGAGGTTACTCGCAACCAGGTCGTCTGCGACCAGGTTGTCTGAAACCCAAGTGTGGGAAGCCCAAGCAAGCATGCCCGCCGGCCGAGCCGCGCAGGTGGCCGTGAAGGGCTGGCTTCTGCGAAGAGGTAGGGAGGTTCGCTGCAATGGCCCAGATTTCGAAGGATGATGTCCTGTCCTGGCTCGAGACCGCGACGATGCTCGACGTCAAGGCCCTCGTCGACGGGATCGAGGAGAAGTTCGGTGTGACCGCCGCCGCACCCATGATGGCGATGGCCGCTGCGCCGGCCGCAGCCGCCGCCGCAGTCGAAGAGAAGACCGAGTTCGACGTGGTCCTGACGGGCTCTGGTGCTCAGAAGATCCAGGTCATCAAGGTCGTGAGAGAAATCACCAGCCTCGGTCTGAAGGAAGCCAAGGACCTCGTCGACGGCGTTCCCAAGCCGGTCAAGACGGGTGTCTCGCGCGAGGAGGCTGAGGATCTGAAGAAGCGCCTCACCGAGGCGGGAGCGACGGTCGAGATCAAGTAGCGCTGGGGGTGCGTATGGTCTACGTGCCGACCGGCAAAGATGAGGCGGCCAAGGAACCGGCCGCCGGGTGTCCTTGGTCCCCCGCGGACGGGGAGCGTCCCGGCGTCCACCGGGGGTGCGCGGATTGGGGTGCGCTGCGCGACTGGCAGTGCACCACGGACGCGCCCCCTGGGGCGGTTCAGTTTCAGCAACCCGCTCACCCAAGGCCCGAGCTGTACCTTGTCGAAGTTGCATGCCTTCTCGGATGCCTTGGCGGACGCCTGCCAGCGCCGGGACCCGCCGCCCGGCTCTGCGCGTGGGCCGGCGGGGGTGCCTTTCGTCAACCTGATAGCGGCCTGCCCCAGGCCTAGCGAGGTGGAGGAGCCTTGACTCGAACCGCTTCCGTCACTTCCGTTGCCGCCCTTCCCGAGCGCGTCTTCTCGAAGGAGCAGGCTGGTGCCGACATCGAGATTCCCAATCTGCTGGCGATCCAGCTCTCCTCCTACGAGCGCTTCCTCCAGAAGGACGTGCCGCCCGAAGAGCGCGCCAATGCTGGCCTCCAGGAGGTGTTCAACTCGGTCTTCCCGATCGAGGACTCGCGGGGCATGTTCTGCCTCGAGTTCGTGTCCTATTCCGTCGGGGAACCCAAGTACAGCGTCCAGGAGTGCCAGGAACGAGACCTGACCTTCTCGGTTCCCCTCAAGGTCAAGCTGCGCCTGCGCGTCCGTGAGGAAGTGGACGGCAAGAAGCGCGACAAGGAGATCTTGGAGCCCCAGGAGGTCTACCTGGGCGAGATCCCCTTGATCACCGACAAGGGCACCTTTGTGATCAACGGGGCCGAGCGCGTCATTGTCAGTCAGCTCCACCGTTCACCCGGGGTCTTCTTCGAGAGCACGACCCACGCGAACGGCAAGCGTTTGTACAACGCGCGGATCATCCCTTATCGCGGATCGTGGGTCGAGTTCAGCATCGACGTCAAGGACATCATGTATGTCCACATCGACCGCAAGCGCAAGCTGCCGGCCTCGGTGCTGCTCAAGGCTCTGGGCATCGTGACCGAAAAGGAGATCCTCGACCTGTTCTACGATGTCGAGGAGATCGAACTGGGCAGCGCGCGGACCAAGAAGGTTCAGCGCCTCATCCACCGCGTTGCAGCCGAGGACGTGATCGATCCCGAAACCGGCGAGATCCTGCTCGAGTGCAATCAGGAGCTCACCGAGGATGTCCTGAAGCGCTTGACCAAGATCGACGCCAAGAAGATTAAGGTCTACGACATCCCGCTCCAGGACGAGGCGGACATCATCCGCAACACCCTCAAGAAGGACACCTGCACTTCGGAGGAGGAAGCCCTCGCCCGGATCTACGGTTTGATGCGGCCGGGGGAGCCGCCGCGGCTGGACACGGCGCGCGACTATCTCAACCGCTTGTTCTTCAGCCCGAAGCGTTACGACCTGGCGCAGGTCGGCCGTTACAAGGTGAACTCGAAGCTGAAGCACGAGGACCTGTTGGGCGGCAAGCGCAAGAAGCGCGCCTACGGTTTCCAGAACCCGCCCGGGGATCTGACCACGCTGTGCCGCGAGGATTTTGCGGCGATCCTCAAGTACCTGCTGCTGCTGCGCGTCTCGGAATCGGAGGAGGTCAAGGCGGATTTCCCGATCGAGACCGATGACATCGACCACCTTGGCAACCGGCGCGTCCGGTCCGTGGGCGAGCTGCTGGCCAAGGAGTTCAACACGGGCCTGGCCAGGATGGCGCGCATCATTCGGGAACGCATGTCGCTCCAGGAGCCGGAACAGGTCAGCGCCTATGACTTCATCAATGCGCGTACGATCTCGGCGGTCGTGCAGAGCTTCTTCGGCTCCAGCCAGCTCTCGCAGTTCATGGACCAGACCAATCCGCTGGCCGAGCTGACCCACAAGCGGCGCTTGTCGGCCCTCGGGCCCGGTGGCCTGACCCGCGATCGGGCCGGCTTCGAGGTGCGCGACGTGCACTACACGCACTATGGGCGCATGTGCCCGATCGAGACGCCGGAGGGGCCCAACATCGGCCTCATTTCCTCGCTCTCCACCTATGCGCGGGTCAATGATTTGGGCTTCCTGGAGACCCCCTACCGCAAGGTCAAGAACGGCACCGCCTCCACCCAGGTTGAATTCCTGTCGGCCGACCAGGAAGACCGCGTGCGCATCGCCCAGGCCAGCGAGGCGCTCGACGACAAGGGGCGGCTGAAGTCAGCGGCCGTGGCGGCGCGTTACAAGGGCGAGTTCCCGCTGCTCAAACCCGGCGAAATCGAGTTCATGGATGTCTCGCCGATCCAGACCGTCAGCCCGGCGGCGGCGCTCATTCCGTTTCTGGAGCACGACGACGCCAACCGCGCCTTGATGGGCTCGAACATGCAACGCCAGGCCGTCCCGCTGCTCAAGACCCAGGCACCCTTGGTGGGCACGGGGCTCGAGACGCGGGTGGCCCGGGACTCGGGGGCGCTCATCCTGTGCAAGCGCGCGGGGGTGGTCGAGTCGGTGACGGGCGAGGTCATCACCGTCAAGTACGACACGTCAGGCTCTCAGCTGCGCGATTTCGAGACGGACGCCGGACTCGATATCTATCACTTGACGAAGTTCAAGCGTTCCAACCAGGACACCTGCGTCAGCCAGCGCCCGGTCGTCAAGGCCGGCCAGCGGGTGGCGGCGGGTGACGTGCTGGCCGACGGCCCGGGGACCGAGGGTGGCATGCTGGCCCTGGGGTTCAACGTGCTGGTCGCCTTCATGCCGTGGCGCGGCTACAACTTCGAAGACGCCATCGTGGTCAGCGAGAAGCTCATCAAGGAAGACATCTTCACCTCGGTCCACATCGAGGAGTTCGAGCTGCAAGTACGTGACACGAAGCGCGGCGTCGAAGAGATCACCCGCGAGATTCCCAACGTCGGCGATGAGGCGCTCAAGTATCTGGATGAAGACGGCATCATCCAGGTCGGCGCGCCGGTGCGGGCCGGCGACATCCTGGTGGGCAAGGTTACGCCCAAGGGCGAGACCGATCTCACGCCGGAGGAGCGCCTCCTGCGCGCCATCTTCGGCGACAAGGCCGGCGATGTGCGCGACGCCTCGCTCAAGGCGCCTCCGGGGATGGAGGGCGTCGTCATCGACGTCAAGGTCTTCTCGCGCAAGGAGAAGGACGAGAGCACCCAGAAGCGGGAAAAGAAGAAGATCGATCGGATCAAGCGGATGGCACGCAAGGAACTGCAAATCATCCGCGAGAATCGCGACGAAGAGTTGATGCGCATTCTGAAAGGCCGCGTGCTCGAGCGCATCGTCTCCGAGAAAAGCGGCGAGATCTTGGTGCGGGCGGGCACCAAGGGCAGCCCCGAGCGGCTCCGGGAGCGTCTCGACTTCGATACCATCGCCTACCGCACGCCGGTCGTGAAGGACAAGCGCGTCAACGATCGGTTCTGGGCGCAGTTCGATCTGGCTGCCCGGGCGATGGATCGCGCTCGCCGCGAGGAAGAGAAGGCGGTCGAGAAGATCGCCCGCGGGGATGAGCTACCCCCGGGCGTGGTCAAGCTGGTCAAGGTGTTCGTGGCCAAGAAGCGCAAGCTCTCGGTCGGTGACAAGATGGCCGGCCGCCACGGCAACAAGGGCGTGGTCTCCAGGGTTGTGCCGACCGAAGACATGCCCTACCTGCCGGACGGCACGCCGATCGACATCGTTCTCAATCCGCTGGGGGTGCCGTCGCGCATGAACATCGGACAGGTGCTGGAGACGCACCTGGGATGGGCGGCGCACGACTTGGGCTTTCGGGCCATCACGCCGGTCTTCGCCGGCGCCACGGTAGACGAGATCAAGACCTGCCTGCGCGAGGCCAAGCTGCCCGAGAACGGTAAGGTGAACCTCTGCGACGGTCTGACCGGCGAGGAGTTCGATGCCCGTGTCACGGTCGGCTACATCTACATGCTCAAGCTGAGCCACCTGGTCGATGACAAAATCCACGCCCGTTCGATCGGCCCGTACTCGCTGGTGACGCAGCAGCCGCTGGGTGGCAAGGCCCAGTTCGGCGGCCAGCGCTTCGGAGAGATGGAAGTCTGGGCGCTGGAAGCCTACGGAGCGGCCCACACGCTGCAGGAGTTGCTCACGGTCAAGTCGGACGACGTCGAGGGACGGTCCCGGATCTACGAGGCCATCGTCAAGGGTGAGAACCCGCCCGAGCCGGGGGTGCCCGAGTCGTTCAACGTCCTGGTCAAGGAGTTGCGCAGCCTCTGTCTGGACATTCAGTTCGAATAGGGCTGCGTACCCAGGCCCTGCCACTGGCGGGCCATCTAAGGGGGAATCGCCGATGACCGAGTCGACCGAGTTCCGCATTCCCAGTCCGGTAGCTGGTCCGCCCATGCCCGTCATGCGCGAACGGGAGCGGGAAACCCGCCGCAAGTTCGACTTCACCAAGATTCGGATCAAGCTCGCCTCGCCCGAGACGATCCGCGGCTGGAGTCACGGCGAGGTTACCAAGCCCGAGACGATCAACTACCGGACCTTCCGTCCCGAGCGCGACGGTCTCTTCTGCGAGCGCATCTTCGGGCCGGTGAAAGATTGGCAGTGCGGGTGCGGGCGCTACAAGATGATCCGCTATCGCGGCGTAATCTGTGACAAGTGCGGCGTCGAGGTGACTCGTTCCAGCGTCCGGCGCGAGCGCATGGCACACATCGACCTGGCCGTGCCAGTGTCGCACATCTGGTACTTCAAGGGTGTGCCCAGCAAGATCGGGCATCTGCTCGACATGCCGGTCCGCCAGCTCGAGCGGATCCTGTACTACGAATCCTATGTGATGATCGATCCGGGCAACACGCCGTACAAGTTCAAGGACTTGATCACCGAGGAGCAGTACCACGAGCTGGCCGAGGATCCCTCCTACCACTTCACGGCCAAGATGGGCGCCGAGGCGATCCGGGACATGCTCAAGGCGCTCGAGCTGGATGAGTTGTCGGGGGAGCTGCGTGGTAGGGCGCGGGTGGAGTCGTCGATCCAGCGCAAGAAAGACGTCCTGAAGCGGCTGAAGGTGGTCGAGGCCTTCCGCCACAGCGGCAATGAGCCGAGCTGGATGGTCCTCGAGGTCGTTCCTGTCCTGCCGCCCGACCTGCGCCCTTTGGTGCCACTGGAGGGTGGACGCTTCGCGACCTCCGATCTGAATGACCTCTACCGGCGCGTGATCAACCGCAACAACCGCCTGAAGCGCCTGATGGAGATCCGCGCGCCCGAGGTGATCCTGCGCAATGAGAAGCGCATGCTTCAAGAGGCGGTCGACGCGCTCTTCGACAACGGTCGGCGCACCCGCGCGGTGCGTGGCCAGGGCAATCGGCCGCTGAAGTCCCTGAGCGACATGCTCAAGGGCAAGCAGGGTCGCTTCCGCCAGAACCTGCTGGGCAAGCGCGTGGACTACTCCGGCCGCAGCGTGATCGTTGTCGGGCCGGAGCTCAAGCTGCATGAGTGTGGCTTGCCGCAGACCATGGCGCTCGAGCTCTTCAAGCCATTCATCATCCGGCGCCTGGAGGAAGGTCCGCACGCGATGACGGTCAAGAGCGCCAAGCGCTTTGTCGAGCGCGAACACCCCGAGGTGTGGGAGGTGCTGAGCCGCATCATCCGCGACCATCCCGTCCTGCTCAACCGCGCGCCGACCCTGCACCGCCTGGGCATTCAGGCCTTCCAGCCCGTGCTGGTGGAGGGCAAGGCGATCCGCATCCACCCGCTCGTGTGCGGCGCGTTCAACGCCGACTTCGACGGCGACCAGATGGCCGTGCATGTGCCGCTATCATGGGCCGCGCAGATCGAGTCGCGCGAGCTGATGATGTCCACCAACAACATCTTGCTGCCGGCCAACGGCAAGCCGGTGGCGACGCCCAGCCAGGACATCGTCCTGGGCTGCAACTACCTGACGCGCCCCAAGGGCGGCGATCGGGGCGAGAACATGATCTTCTCCTCGCCCGAAGAGGCCTACATCGCTCTGCAGCATGGGAAGGTCGGCTTGCATGCCAAGGTCAAGTGCCGCATTCAGGGCAAGTTGGTCGACACGACCATCGGCCGGCTGGTCTTCAACCGGGTCGTGCCCGAGGAACTGGGGTACTTCAACGATACCCTCGACAAAAAGCGCCTCGCCCGGTTGGTGGGAGGTGCCTACCGGCTCCTGGGCAAGGAGCGCACCGCGGCGTTCCTCGACCAGCTGAAGGATCTTGGGTTCAAGTACGCGACGGTGGCGGGCATCTCTATCGGAATCGACGACATCGTGGTACCGGCCGAAAAGCGCGAGATCATCTCTTCGGCGGAGAAGGAAGTCGACAAGATCAACAAGGCCCACAAGGCGCAGAAGATCTCCGAGCGCGAACGCCAGAACCGTGTGATCGAGACGTGGACACGCGTGCGCAATGATGTCGAAGAGGTAACGATGGAAGGTCTCTCGCGGATCGACCAGGGCTTCAATCCGGTCTGGTTGATGGCCGATTCGGGTGCCCGCGGGAGTCGCGAGCAGATCCGCCAGCTGGCCGGCATGCGCGGGCTGATGGCCAAACCGCAGAAGCGCCTGACCGGCGGCGCCAGCGAGGTCATCGAGCAACCGGTGCTGCGCAACTTCAAGGAGGGCCTCACGGTCCTCGAGTACTTCATCTCGACCCACGGTGCCCGCAAGGGCCTGGCCGACACCGCCCTCAAGACCGCCGACGCCGGCTACCTGACGCGCCGCCTGGTGGACGTGGCGCAGGATGTGATCGTGACCGAGGAAGACTGCGGCACCATCCGCGGCATCGAACGCGGGCCGTTGAAGGACGGTGAGCAGATCGTGGAGCCGCTGCAGGACCGCGTGCTCGGTCGGGTGACGGTCGACGATGTCTTCGACCCGCGCACCGACGAGCTCATCGTCGAGGCCGGTTCGCTCATCGACGAGGAGATTGCCCAGCGAATCGAGGAAGCCGGCACGAACAAGGTGATGATCCGCAGCGTGCTGACCTGCGAGTCCAAGCGGGGCATCTGCGCCAAGTGCTACGGCCGCGATCTGGCCGCCGGCGTGATGGTGACGCACGGCGAGGCGGTGGGCGTGATCGCCGCCCAGAGCATCGGCGAGCCTGGCACGCAGCTCACGCTGCGCACATTCCACATCGGTGGTACCGCCGCGCTGGAGGTCGAGTCGTCGCTGAAGCGCGCGCGCGCTGACGGGACGGTCAAGTACATCGACCTCGACGTCATCAAGCGCGAGGACGGCCTGTTGGTCAACACGGCGCGCCACGGACGCATCGAGCTGCAGGACGAGAACGGCGAGACGATCGACCGTTTCGAGCCGGGCTACGGCACGTTGATCAAGGTGGTGGACGGAGCCAAGGTCCGGCGTGAAGACATCATCTTCGAATGGGATACCTACAATGTGCCCATCGTGTCCACAGCCACCGGTAAGGTCCGCTTCGTGGACATCAAGGAGAAGGTCACGCTGCGCGACCAGGTCGACGAGACGACCAGCAAGCGCGAGCTCGTCATCGTGGAGGATCGTGAGAAGCGGCTGCACCCGCACATCGACGTGATCCCGGTGCGCGGCAAGACCCAACGGTACGCCATCCCGACGGGGGCGCGCCTGGTCGTGCGCGACGGCCAGAAGGTCCACGCCGGCGACATGCTGGCAACCCTGCGCCGCGCCTCGGGCAAGACGCGTGACATCACCGCCGGTCTGCCGCGCGTCTCGGAGCTCTTCGAGGCGCGGCGGCCGAAGGAACAGGCGACGATCAGCGAGATCGACGGCACGATCAGACTCGGCAAGCTGACCCGGGGCATGCGCAAGGTCGAGGTGGTCTCGGACGACGGCGAGGACACGCGCGAGTACCTGATCCCCCACGGCCGCCATCTCCACGTGCAGGATGGAGATTATGTCCATGCAGGAATATCACTTACGGATGGAGCCGTCAATCCGCACGACATCCTGAGGGTCAAGGGGATCAAGGAGGTCCAGGAGTACCTAGTCGACCAGATCCAGGAGGTCTACCGCGCCCAGGGGGTGCCGATCGACGACAAGCACATCGAGATCATCGTGCGCCAGATGCTCCAGAAGGTGCGGATCGAGGACCCGGGCGACACCCGCTTCCTCGAGGGTGAGCTGGTGGACAAGACCATGCTCAAGGAGGAGCAGGAAACGGTGGTGGCCCAGGGCGGTGAGCCCGCGCGTTATTCTCCACTCCTGCTTGGAATTACAAAGGCATCCCTCTCGACCCATAGCTTCGTTTCGGCGGCTTCCTTCCAGGAGACGACCCGCATCCTGACCGATGCCTCAATCCACGGCAGCATCGACCCCCTGCGGGGGCTGAAGGAGAACGTGGCGATCGGCCAGCTGATCCCGGCCGGCACCGGGCTGCCAAGTTTGCGCCGTCTCAAGGCGGTGCCGCTGGATGCCGAGCCAGAGGAAGAGGAAGACGAGCTTCTGCTCGAACTGCCCCCTATCCTGCAGGGACTTACGGTGCCCGAGCCGCCTCGGGCCGAGACCCCGGCGGCCGAGGATTCGGGTAGTTGACATTGGGACGCACGGTGAGTATGATCCTCGCTTCGTGCGCTGATTTGAGCATGGCCGCGGTATCGTCCCGGGATTGAGCTCTGCAGTAGCAATGTGCCTGAGCTCGTAGGGCTGCGGGGCGAAATCCGGCGGCGCAGGCAGAGGTCGTAGGAGACATTGGGGTAGTAGGAGACATTCGCGTGCCAACTCTGAACCAACTGGTCCGTCACGGCCGTCGGCGTATCTTGGCCAAGACCTCGGCGCCGGCGCTCAAGAGCTCTCCGCAAAAGCGCGGTGTGTGCACGCGTGTCTACACGACGACGCCGAAGAAACCGAACTCGGCCATGCGCAAAGTGGCCCGCGTGCGCCTGACCAACGGGATCGAAGTGACGGCCTACATCCCAGGGGAAGGCCACAATCTGCAGGAGCACTCGATCGTGCTCATCCGGGGCGGCCGCGTGAAGGATCTTCCCGGTGTTCGCTACCACATCATCCGCGGCGCTCTCGATGCGGCAGGTGTGGATGCCCGGAGGCAAAGTCGTTCGAAGTACGGCGCCAAGCGGCCCAAGCAGAGTGCCGCATCGTAGGCAGTTGGCGGGTTGGTTGGACGCATGCATAGCCTGACCGACCGGGTAGGAGGATAGAGATGCCAAGGCGTGCCAAGGTCAGCCGGCGCGAGGTTCTGCCCGATCCCAAGCACGACAGCGTGCTGGTGACCAAATTCATCAATTACATTCTGCGCCGGGGCAAGCGCAGCACGGCCGAACGCATCATTTACAACGCCATCGACATCATGTCGGAGAAGACGGGTCAGGATGGGATCGGTATCCTGACCAAGGGCATCAACAACGTGAAGCCCAACATCGAGGTGAAGTCGCGGCGTGTGGGCGGCGCGAACTACCAGGTGCCGATCGAGGTCAAGCCCGAGCGGCGCACGGCGCTCGCGTTGCGGTGGGTCATCGGCTACGCCAAGGCGCGCTCCGAGCAGACGATGGAAGAGAAGATCGCTGCCGAATTGATGGCGGCGGCTCGTGGTGAAGGGGCCTCCATGAAGAAGCGTGATGACACGCATCGCATGGCGGAGGCCAACCGCGCATTTTCGCACTACCGCTTCTAGCGCGCCCGGCGCTGGCGCAGCCAGCGCTCTGGGTCGCGACGTCAGCAGCGGTGGCGCGGCGCACCTGAGGGGGTGAGGGTTTTCAAAGCCTGATCCGCTCCGTTGGGGCGGGCGGCGACAACCTGCGGAGTCTCCCGGCGATACCTCGCGGTGTTCCGGAGGGATACCCAATCATAGGCACGTATCGGACCTGAGTCTCTCGCCCATGCCTATCGACTCCGCAGCCAGGGCCGTGTCGGGCGGCGATCGCTGCTGACACGCTGAAGGTCCGGCAAAGCCTGGAGGCCGCCAGCGGCCGCACCGGCAAGACCAGTGAGAACCCCCGAGACCGGATGGGCTGTCCGGTGAGGGGAAGAACGGGCCGAATCCGGAGCCCGGCTCGTGCCCATGGGGCCGGCCGAGTCCGGCCGGTAGCGTTTCGCGATGAAGGGCGCGCGCCCTACGGAAAGCGTGGATCGACGGCCGGCAGTCCGCGAGGGTCGTCAAGGAGGTAGTCGGAATGGCCAAGGGTAAGTTCGAACGGACGAAGCCCCACGTGAACATCGGGACGATCGGGCACGTGGATCACGGCAAGACCACGCTGACGGCGGCGATCACGATGTATTTGGCGACGAAGGGGTTATCGGAGGTGC
>Ga0209164_1000564_pt1 | contig 80595 bp, 73 predicted proteins | sample MTBNYHSulfiMetaG_FD_187458 | JGI IMG/M metagenome (GOLD analysis project Ga0209164, IMG submission 187458) | Enrichment culture microbial communities from rom New York Harbor, USA that are MTBE-degrading - MTBE-NYH (New York Harbor Sulfidogenic)... | ecosystem: Environmental > Aquatic > Marine >... | reverse complement strand
CAGGAGAATCTGATGCCTCTTTTTATCGATGCGGTGAAAGCCTACGGGACCCTTGGGGAGATCTGCGGGGTTTTGAGGGAGGTGTTCGGAGAGTATCAACCTGTACAAACGGTGAGTCCCCGGTGAGAGCGAAAAGCCGAAAGGGGGCCCTTCGTTGATTGAAGCGTGTCCGGGGGTGGCCGGCGCACCGAGCGCGACTTAGGAAGTCTACTAGCAGCTTCAGGGAAAGACGCGCCTTCCTGAAAGCCGGGTGAAAGACGCCGGGCTGGGCCTCGCCCACGCCTTCGGCGGGCCACCCCGGATCAGCGCCGTGGCCATTTCCGGCAACGAATGGGGGGTAAATGCCCGGGCACCGGATCTTCTCGGCCGGGCGTCGAAGGAAAAACATTGAAAAGACAAGAAGGCTACATATGTCCACGAAAGAAAAGCTCATGTCCATGTCCGAGGCCGTCAGTCATCACGTGCATGACGGAGATACGGTCTTTTTCGGAGGCTTCATTCAGCAGAACCCTTGTGCTGCAGCCCATGAAATCATCCGGCAAGGCAAAAAAAATCTGACCCTTTCTTCGGCCGCGAGCCTCACCATCGTGGACCAAATGATCGGGGCGGGTATTGTAAAGCGCTTGATCACCACTTTCACCTGGAATGTTTTGCCTGGTCCGGCCCACTGCTTCATCCGCTCCTTAACCCGGGGTGTCCCGCACAAGATCGAACTGGAGGAATATTCGCTCCTGGCGCTGAATCTGGCCTATTTCGCCGGATCTCTTGATTTGCCCTACGTGGCCGCAAAGACGTCGCTGGGATCGGGATTCGATTGGGAACAAAGCCGCTCAGGCGTCACCAACAGGTTGAAGTTCGAAAAGTCCCCTTTCACCGGTGAACGGGTCTGCCTGGTGCCGCCGGTCAAGCATGATGTGGGGATTATGCAGGTCCAGAGATCCGACCCCTATGGGAATGCTCAGGCCTGGGGCATGCTCGGCGAGAGCCGGTTCGGGTTGCAAAGCTGTGAGAGGATCATCGTCTGTGCGGAAGAGATTGTAAGCGCGGATACGATCTTGCGGGATCCCAATCGAACCATTGTCCCTGCCTTCCGGGTAAGTGCCGTGGTGGAAGAACCATGGGGAAGCCACCCTTCCCCCCTGACCGGATATTACGACATGGACTGGCTGTTTTTTGGCTACTACGAGAGAGAATCGCGCACGCAGGAATCCTTTGAGGAATTCATGAAAAAATGGGTCTATGGCGTGAAAGGGCGAAAGGAGTACCTGCAATTGCTGGACGCCAAGCGCCTTGAGGGACTTCGTCCCGAAAAATTTATGTCCGAACCCATCTCTTACGGGAAATTTACCCGCCATTTCGAGGTGTGATATGAGTGAGAAACCGCAACGGAGCTCACCCCTTGAACAGATGATCGTCTCAGCGTCCAGGTTGATCGAGGACGGAACCGTTCTCCTGGTAGGGACCCAGTGGCCTGTCCTCGTCACCTTGCTGGCCAAGCGGCTACATGCCCCGAACGCCACGCTCTGCTACGAAGGAGGAATCGTCCTTGGCAGAATTCCCGACCGCGTTCCGCTCTTTTCCGCGGATCCGGTGATGAACGCCAGTTCCGCTCTCATGGGAGATTCCCTGGATACCCTTGGCATGATTCTGCACGCTGGAAGAGCCCATATGGGATTGATATCGGCTGCCATGGTGGATCGCTACGGCAACATTAACACCACCTGTGTGGGTGATTACGCCTCCCCCAGGATACGATTCGGTGGAAGCGGCGGTGCGTGCGATTTCGCAAGCCTGGCCTCGCGGCTGGTGGTGATTCTGGAGCATGACAAGAGAAGATTCCCGGAAAAAGTGGATTTCATCACCACGCCCGGTTACTTGCAGGGGAAGGACAGCCGCGCCCGAGTGGGACTGAGATCCAACACGGGTCCATACGCGGTTGTGACCACCCTTGCTCTCTTTCAATTCGATGACGAGGGGGAGATGATTCTTCGTGCCTATCATCCCGCAGCCTCTATTGAGGATGTGAAAAAGAGCGTGCAGTGGGATTTGAAGGTTGACGAAGAAGCTCAACCCCTTCAGCCTCCCTCGGAAGAAGAGCTGAAGGCCTTGAGGGAACTGGACCCTCACGGCATGTATCTGAAGAATGCGCGAACCCTTGAAGGGATTGAGATATCGGTTTAAACTGCGTATTTTTCATCGCCCCGCCCTCCGTGTGTTGAACCGGCAGGGCTGCCTGCTGTTGATCCGGGCAGGCGAAAGGGGTGCTTTCTATTGCGTTGCACATCTGACGGCGAAGACGTCGACGCTCATACCTAAAGATCAAGAAGGAGGAAACTCACTATGGATTTTGAACTATCAGAGGAAAACCGAATTTTCAGAGAAGCGATAAGAGACTTTGCCCAGAAGGAAATCGCTCCCTTGGTGGACGAGGCAGAGGAGAAGAACGAATTTCCCAGGCAGCTTTTTCCGATGATGGGGGCCCAGGGATTCCTTTGCCCCAGATACCCCGTGGAGTTGGGAGGCGGTGGAGGAGACAAGATCACGGAATGCATCATGGTGGAAGAGCTGAATTACGTGAATGCGGGAATCGCCGGCTCGCTCATGGCTCAGAGCGGTCTTGCCACCCAGCCAATTTACAATTACGGCTCCGACGAACAGAAGGAAAAATTCCTCATCCCGGCCATCCAGGGAAAGAAGATCGGCGCCTTCGGCCTCACGGAGCCCAACGCCGGCTCCGATGCGGCATCCATTAAGACAAGGGCGGTCCGCGATGGAGACAGTTATGTCATCAACGGCACGAAAATATTCATCACCAACGGACCCATTTGCGACTATGTGGTTGTGGCGGCATACACCGATCCTACTAAACGGGGAGAAGGGATTAACCTTTTCATCGTGGAAAAGGGGACTCCCGGGTTCACCGTGCCCAGGAAACTGGACAAGGTGGGGAATCGATCCATAGAGACGGGAGAATTGGTCTTCGAAGATTGCCGGGTTCCCGCCAAGAACATGATCGGGGATAAAGAAGGGGGCGGATTTGCTCAGATCGCGAGCACCCTGCTCTCCGGCCGGATCACTTACGGTTCGCGATGTGTGGGAAACGCCCAGGCCGCCTATGACATGACCGTAAAGTACGCTAAGGAGAGAGTCCAGTTCGGAAAACCCATCATCCAGTTTCAGGCCACCAGGTTCAAACTGGCCGAGATCGCCACCCTGATTGACGTCATGCGTACCTATACCTATCGGGTGGCCTGGATGCACGACGCCGGCAAGAACGTGAAGAGAGAGGGGCCCATGGTGAAGCTTTTCTGTGCCGAGAATTTACAGAAAATCCTCTCTGATTGTATGCAAATACACGGCGGCTACGGGTATATGATGGAATATCCCATCCAGCGGTTCTGGCGGGACGGCCGGCTCTTCACCATCACCGAGGGCACCTCGGAAATTCAACGATTGGTCATAGCGAGGGAATCGGGGTACTAAGATGAAGATGCTAAAATTACTCGACGATCTGAAGAAAAGGCAGTCCATGGCCGTACTCGGCGGAGGACAGGACCGCATTGACAAGCAACACGCCAAGGGCAAGCTCACAGCCCGGGAGCGTCTTGATCTCCTCTTCGATCCCGGCACCTTTTTCGAGGTAGGGCTCTTTGCCGCACACCGATGCCACGATTTCGGGCTTCAAGGGAAGGATCTCCCGGGGGACGCCGTGGTCACGGGATACGGGCTTGTGGATGGGCGGCAGGTTTTCGCCTTCGCCCAGGATCCCACCGTGATGGGAGGAGCCCTGGGATCTGCACACGGAGAAAAGATTTGCACCGTCATGGATCTGGCCATGCGCGCCCGGGGCCCCATTGTGGGCATCAACGATTCGGCCGGCGCACGCGTTCAGGAAGGGGCCGAGTCCCTGGCCGCCTACGGCAGAATCTTCAAGAAAAATGTGATCGTCAGCGGCGTGGTCCCTCAGATTTCCGTCATCATGGGAAACTGCGCCGGTGGTGCCGTTTACTCGCCGGCGATTACCGATTTTACCTTCATGGTGGATCAAACTTCCTATATGTTTATCACCGGACCCAAGGTCATCAAGGCGGTGACCAAGGAGGAGATCGACATGGAAAATCTCGGCGGGGCCCGAGTCCATTCCGAGATCTCCGGCGTGTGTGACCTTGCCCCGCCCGATGACGTCGCATGTATCAAGGAGGTCAGGCGTCTTCTCTCCTTCCTCCCGAGTCATCCTGACTCCCCCGCACCCCGAGTTCCTTGTCCTGAAGGAGACGAACCGGACATGGAGATACTCCATATTCTCCCTGAAAACAGGAGAAGATACTTCGATATGCATCGGGTTGTGGAAAGGCTGGTCGACCGGGGAGATTTCCTGGAGATCAAACCCAACTACGCGAGAAACATCATCGTCGGGTTCGGAAGAGTGGACGGCCAGGCCATCGGAATCATCGCCAACCAGTCCTATTTTCTGGCGGGAACCCTGGAGAGCAATTCCTCCGATAAGGCCGCACGGTTCATTCGGTTCTGCGACGCGTTCAACATCCCTCTGGTGAGCCTGGTGGATGTTCCAGGGTACTTGCCGGGGGTCAAGCACGAATACTCGGGGATCATCCGCCATGGAGCAAAGATGATTTACGCTTACTCCGAAGCGACGGTTCCCAAGATCACCATTATTATCCGCAAGGCTTACGGAGGAGCATTTCAGGCCATGTGCAGCAAAGAGATGGGAGCCGACCAGGTGTGGGCTTGGCCCACGGCGGAGGTTGCCGTCATGGGGGCGGAAGGGGCTGCTGAGATCGTCTACGCAAGAGAGATCGGGCAATCCCCTGATCCTGAAACCACCAAGCGGTTGAAGATCGAAGAGTATCGGGAAAAATTTTCCAATCCCTACGATGCGTCCAAACGGCTCACAGTGGATGCCGTCATCGATCCAAGCTTAACGCGGATTCATCTCAAAAAAGCGCTCAGGATTCTGGCGGACAAGAAGGAACACGTGATCTCCAAGAAACATGGAAACATTCCGCTTTAGGGAAGGACAAAAATTCCCCTCCGGCCGGCCTTCGAGGACGACCGGAGGGTGAGCGCTATCTTTTCTCCGTCTTGTACTCCTGCATCTTGGCAACGGACCTGGAACCGGGGCGTTCCGCGGTCCCTAAAACCAGGCTCCAGAGCTGGCGACCCACGATTCTCTCCAGCATGCTCCCCAGGTCAAACACCTTATTGAGGTCGATTCCCGTCTCAATGCCCATGCCGTCCAACATGACAAGAAAGTCTTCCGTGGAAACCAGGCCGGGCCGCCTCGAGACCTCGGTCAGACCGATAAGCCCGGGCACCGGAACACCGTCCACAAAATTGGCGGGCCACCCACCCAGCCCTCCCATGGTGGTCTCAAAACGCCTCACTCCCTGCTGCATCGCCGCAAAATAACAGGCAAGCCCCATTCCCCGCGAGTCATGGATATGGAAAACATGAAGGTTCGGATCGGGAAACTTTTCGAACACCCGGCCGAAGTACTGGTAAACCTTATCCGGAGTGGCTTCTCCCAGGTGATCGGGGTGTTCCAGGTCGTCCACGCCCATGTTGAGGAGTCGATCGATAAATTCCAGGGTGCGACCCACGAGATCCAGTTCCTTTTCCTCGGGATCAGGAGGGCTGAAAATTCCCGTCAGAAACACATTCACCTTCATGTCCAGTTCATGGGCCTTCTTTACGGTATCTTCGATCCATTTGAAGGTTTCCGGGTAGTTCATTCCAAGAACAATCTTATTGAGTTTTTCACTGGCCGGAAGGGCCCCCAGCAGAATTCGATCCACCCGATATCCTTTTTGGCGGGCCTCAATGGCCCTCTCCGTCGCCTTCTTTCCCGTGGTAACGCAGGAATAAACCACATTTTTTTCATCCGGCAATCCCTTGAGGACATCCTCCCAGTCCCTGAACTGAGGCTGATAGCGTGGGGGTGCAAAAGCGGTCACCTCCATTTCGTGGAACCCTGCCTCCACGAGTTTTCGTATGATATAGAGTTTGGCCTCCGCCGGAATCACGTGGTCCTCCGATTGAAAACCGTCACGCACCGTGAGATCCGACAGGCTCACCTTGTCCGGCAAACGTAGGTCCGTTCCCATTTCACCTTCACCTCCCGGGGAAAAATTTTGCTTATTTCTTGTCCCTTGCACCCGTGTTCCCGGCCCAATAGAGACCAGCAGCGGCCCCGCTGAGGGGAATCTACGTGTCGCTTCGTGTCATCGGCCGAAACCGAGCGCAGCCAGGACCTTGATCCAAAGCGTTGTTTACATTTTTTTTCATCATATTGTCAACCTCTTTGCTCCACATCTTCCGGCTTTCCATTCCTTCCCAAGCGACAAAATCTTTCTGAGAATGGATTTTGGTGTTGACAATTTTGTTCACCTTGAGCTAGATCAAATGAATTTCGGGCCGAGAAACTTAAGCACCCGGCTTATTCACCGGGGACAACCGCTCCCCGCAACCATAGCCCGGGGGAAACAGGGTTAGGCCGGTATGCCAGTGCGCCTCAGAACCAAGTTATGCGACATTTTTGAAATAGAATATCCGATCTGCCTTGCAGGAATGGGGATGGCCATGTCCGGGTCGGAGCTTGCCGCTGCGGTTTCCAATGCGGGTGGGTTGGGCATGCTGGGATGCAGCAGGCTCACTCCCGAGCAGATCCGGGAAATGATCCGGAGAACCAGGTCTCTCACTTCAAGGCCCTTCGGCGCAGATATTCTTGCGCCGATTCTCAGCGCGCCGGGCCATGGTCTCGAGGACCTGAAAAATCAAATCCCGCAGGAGTACTGGGACTTTATCGAGGAGGTCAAGAAGGAGCTGGATCTTCCCGATGTGAAACCTCCGGATTACGCTCTCACCGAGGATTTTCTCCGCCAGCAAGTGGAAGTGATCATCGCCGAGAAAGTCCCCATATTTGCCACGGGTCTGGGGACTCCTTCCTGGATCATCGAGGAGATACGCTCCCATAACATAAAATATATCTCCATGGTGGGCAGGGTGAAACACGCCCTGTGGCTCAAAGAAAAGAAGCCGGACGTGATCATCGCGAGCGGAACGGAGGCAGGAGGGCACACGGGCAAAATCGGTACGTGCGCTCTAATCCCCCTTGTGGTGGACGCGGTCTCCCCCATTCCTGTGGCGGCTGCCGGCGGAATCAGCGATGGCCGTGGACTTGCCGCCGCCCTTGCCCTCGGCGCTGTCGGCGTATGGATGGGGACTGCCTTCTTGGCCACGAACGAAGCCCTCCGCGATACGGTCCGGTACGGATGGATGACCCGTGGAAATGTGGATGCCTATAAAAAGACCATCCTGCGCGCCTCTGAAGACGACGCCGTGGTAACCCGCGTGAAGACGGGCAAGACCTGCCGAATGTACAGAAACAAGATGCTGGATCTCTGGGAAAAATCCGGTCTCAGACCTCTCGATTATCAGTTGCAAACCATTATTATGGGCGAATTGGACGCTGCTTTCATGGAGGCGGAGAAATATGAATACGTTCTCCAAATCGGAGGGCAGGCTGCCGGGAACATCAAGGAACTGAAAAACGCCGGCGATTTGGTCAGAGAAATGGCGGAGCATGCGGCATCAATTATCGGCTCGAAACTGCCCCCGTACATTTCGTAAACTCTCCTTCCAGAACCCGTTGGTGCCCCTTTGCCTCCTCTTGGGAAGCCGGAGGATGTCGTACCCTCGGCCGATCTCCTTCTAAGGCCGGCCGGGATCATCCTGACTCTCGAGGAAGGGGGCGGTTTCCGCCGCGGATCTGTTTCCCTTTGCCCCCTTGCTTTGGACCAACCGTTCAGAAAAGGAAGAACTTTCATGAAAGAAAAGCCGGCTTTGGGACATGCCCCCAAGCATTCACCCTGAGGTGAACAGGTGAAGTGCTCGAAACCATGGCGGAAGCTGGGATTCGCCCACCAGGGAGCGTCCATCCGTGAATTTCCCTCCCCGGGTGGGAGGGGTAAGGCTTGCCCCTCGACGCGCAGCGCAGGGGCTCAAACGTAATGGTGTCCATGCATGGAAACCAGGCAGAAAGGAGGGAAACCCCATGAAAAGGAAAATAACCCTTTCACTGACTTTGGCTGTGGCTTTTTTTCTTGGTTTCAGTCTTTCCCCCTCCCTCGCGGTTGAACCCGTGAAGATCGCATGTCAGGGGGAGTTCACCGGCAAGTATTCCGCATACGGCATGAGCACCTTGAACGCGGTCCGGTACGAGGTGGCGAGGAAAAACGCGGAAGGTGGCGTCAAGAGCCTGGGTGGAGCGAAGATCGAACTGATCGAAATGGATAACGCAACGGATGCCAAGAACTCCGTGACCAACCATGAACGGTTGGGAGAAAACAAAGAAATCCTGGCCGTGATTGGACCCGCCACAACCCCCATGTCCCAGCCGGTGGAGCCGATTGCCCAAAGATACAAGCTCCCCACCGTCTATTCCGTTACGACCCTCGATAAAATCTTCGAACATGGCAACAACTATGTGTTTACGGTGAGCGTTCTTGCCAGCCGGTTCGGTACCACTTACGCACGCTTCATGACGGAGATGGGAAAGAAGTACGCTCTGCCCCTCAACCGCATCACCCTCGCATACCCGGATAACGATTACGGAATCACGGTGGCCGAAGGGTTCAAGGAGGAGATGAAAACCGCAGGATTGGCCAAAAATATCGTCCTGGACGAACCATTCAACTGGAAAGCCAAGGATCTGAATCCGGTGGTCCTGAAGATCAAGGCGGCCACCCCCGACTTCCATCTTCAGGTCGCCTATTTTGCGGACGGCAAGCTGTATCACGATGCCTGTTACAACCTTGATTTCCATCCCTGGCAGGTGGGAGGGGCAAGCGGCTTCAACCACCCGAAGCTGTGGGAAGTCCTTGGGGATAAGATTTCAGAGGCAACCCTGGGAAACAAGAAGACCTTTGCATACGACATCGCGGCCATGGATCTGCCCAATCAAAGCCGGGATGCGTGGTCAAAAGGTTTCAGCGACATGTTCCCGGATACTCCCGTGGAGATGAACCTGTTGATGGGCGCCATGGCGGGGCGATTCGTGATCGAGGCCCTTGAAGCCGCCGGAAAGAGAGACCGCGAAGCCCTCACCCACGCGCTCCATAGTCTTCAGCTCAGAAGGGACGACCCGGGAGACCTCATGAACTGCTATGAGAAGCCCGGGCCGGTGTGGATGCCCAACGGCAAGCCGAACAGCTACGGGTTTGTCGTACAGTGGGAGAAAAAGGATGAAAAGTGGGACAAGAGAACCCTTTTTCATCCTCAGATGGGCTTGATCGTGCCCCCAAGAGCATTCAGATGATTCAAGGGCCGCGGTTGTGACGGGGGGAGACGGGACGTGACGCTTTTGAAGGTAGACCGTGTCAGCAAGCATTTCGGGGGGCTGGTGGCTCTTAACGAGGTTTCTCTCGAAGTGGAAAAAGGGAGCATCGTAGGAGTGATTGGGCCGAACGGTGCGGGCAAAACCACCCTTTTCGCAATGATCTCCGGCTTCCATAAGCCTGATGGAGGAGAGATCTATTTCAAGGACAAACGCATCGACGGGCTCAAACCCCATCGAATATCCAAAATGGGCCTGGTCCGCACCTTCCAGATCGCCCAGCCCTTTGTGGGGTTCACGCCCCATGAGACATTGACCACGGCGGCCTTGAGTCACCTCTCCCTGACGAAGGCCAGGAAAAAAGCGAGCGAGGTCCTGGAGATGGTAGGGCTTTCCGCAAAGGCCCACGAGGACGGAACCAGTCTTACCAGCGCGGACCAGAAGGCGCTTGAAATGGGAAAAGCGATCGCCACCCGCGGCGAACTCGTTCTCCTGGACGAGGTGATGGCCGGACTCACGTTACCCGAAGCCGAGAATATGATGGCCCTCGTCCGAAGACTCTGCGACCAGGGATTTACTTTTTTGATGGTGGAGCACGTCATGTCCATCGTCATGAAGCTCTGTCTGAAAATCATCGTGCTCAATTTCGGGCAAAAAATTGCGGAAGGAAGCGCTGAAGAAATTGCCCGGAACAAAATGGTCATCGATTCCTATTTCGGGGAGGATGCGCAGGTTGTTACTTAGCGTGAACAACGTGACAGCGGGATACGGCGGAGTGCCGATCCTGAAAAAGGTTTCCCTGGAGGTGGATGAGGGGGAATGGGTCGCCGTCATCGGGGGCAATGGCGCGGGCAAGAGCACGCTTTTCAAGGTCGTTTCCGGCCTCATAAAACCCAAATCAGGCGCCGTTTTTCTGGAAGAGACGGAGCTCACGGCGATCTCCTCCCATGAAATCGTCAATCTGGGCGTGATTCAGGTTCCCGAGGGCAGGATGCTTTTCCCCCGCATGAACGTGAAAGAAAACCTCCTGCTCGGCGGCCGGAACCAACGAGCCAGGGAACATGTATCTACGAACCTGGAGAGGGTTTACCACCTTTTTCCCATTCTCGAGAAAAGGGAGACCCAGGAAGCGGGAACCCTCTCCGGTGGAGAACAGCAGATGCTGGCAACGGCGAGGGGGCTCATGGCCATGCCTCGAATCCTGCTTCTGGATGAGCCCTCCCTGGGACTGAGCCCCATCCTGGTCACCGAAATATTCAGGAGCCTCACGGAACTGAACCGCAAAGGGATGACCATTCTGCTGGTGGAGCAAAACGTGGTGGTCTCTCTTAGGAGTTCCCACAGGGCCTATGTGCTGGAGAACGGTGCAATCGTCATGAATGGGACGAGCCGGGATCTCATGAAAGACGAGCGGACCAAGCGCGCCTACCTGGGGGTGTGAGAAATGGTAGATACCGTCATTGTGTTGCAGGCCGTCATGCAGGGTCTCATGCTGGGAGCCATATACGGGTTGATCGGGCTGGGAATTACCATGGTCTACGCCATTACAGGGCTGCTGAACTTTGCCCACGGGGACTTCATGGCCATGGCCATGTATCTATGTCTTGCCCTGTACCGCCACTTCCGGATCGACCCCTATCTGTCCATGCTGCTCGCCATTCCCCTTCTTTTCGTCATGGGGATCCTCGTGTACCATTTCCTCTTCCGCCGTGTGCTCAAGGCGGAGTTGCTCATGGTGGTCCAGCTCACCCTCGGAATGGTGTTCATTATAGAGAGCACCCTCCTTCTGAGCTTTACAGCGGATTACGAGTCTGTGCCGAATTTCCTCCACGCCATGAAGTTTACCTTAGGGCCTCTCAGTACAACCGGAAGCTATCTTGCCACCTTTTTCGTCGGAGGCGGCGTCGGCGGGGCCCTTTACTGGATCCTTCAAAAAACGGATTTGGGAAGACAGATTCGGGCCATCGCTCAAAACAAGGAGGCTGCTGCGTTGATGGGGATTCATACGGGCCGAATCCAGATGATCGTTTTCGCAATGGGTATCGCGCTCCTGGGACTTTCCGGCTCCCTGACAACGTCCATTCTCACCATGGAACCCTACATGGGACTGGAACTCACCCTTTTCGCCTTCATCGTTTTTGTGATGGGAGGGGTCGGGAACTTCCTCGGCACTTTGCTGGCCGGTTATTTGCTGGGGGTGGCCGATGCGATGGGGTCTCTTTTCGTCGGCGGTCACCTGGGTGCCATGGTCCCTTACGGACTGTTCGTTCTCATGTTACTGCTCAGACCACAAGGGATTCTGGGGGCAAGATGAACGGGAGAGACTTGAGGAAGAATACGGGACTGCTTCTTTTTTGGCTGGGAATTTCCCTGTTGGCCCTGGGACTGCCCTGGAAGCTGTCCATTAGCTGGATTCGTATCTTCGCCATGATCTACCTTTTCATATACTGGGCCTCTGCCTGGAATCTCATCGGAGGCATGGCCGGGGAAATCAATTTCCTCCACCCCCTGTTCATCGGTGCAGGCGCTTACACCTCGACCCTTCTCTATCTCCAGGCCGGAATCAGCCCCTGGTTGGGGATGCTTTTGGGGGGTGTCATCGCCGTCGCCCTCGGGCTCGCCATCGGGTGGATCTGCTATCGCAGCGGACTCCCCCATCTCTCTTTTGCCCTGATCTGCCTCGGCTTCGCACACATCGGAGAAATCATCGCTCTTGAATGGGATCTTCTCGGCGGCTCCCGGGGTCTGGTCATCAGACCTGCTCCCGGTTTCGTCCATATGCAGTTCCAATCGGTGACCGGGTACTATTACATGGGATTGATCATGGCTGCCTTCATGGTAGGCCTGTGCTGGTACATCGGACGTTCCAAACTCGGCTACTATCTCAAGGCCATCAAGCACAACGAAACGGCCGCATCCGCCATTGGAATCGACACCGTGCGCTTTCGATTGCTGGCGCTTTCCATCAGCGCATTTTTCTGTGCCATGGGGGGAACATTTTACGCGCAGCTCGTGCTCTATATCGATCCCCACTCTGCGGTCTCCATTGTGGCCGTCATCAGCATGATTCTTTTTTGCGCCATAGGGGGATTCGGGACCGTTTGGGGGCCCGTGGTAGGCACGCTATTGCTTATGCCCGTGGGCGAGATTCTGAGACTCTATTTCATGACCGGCATTCATCTCATCGTTTACGGTGTGGTGGTGATTTTGGTCATCCTTCTCACACCCCATGGGCTTGTGCCATGGTTCAAGAACGCCTTCAGGAAAAAGGCCAAGGATTCCTCTTATTCCCCGGGTTGAGGATGTCCCCTATCTCTTGCCGGACACATGGGGTCAAATCCCATGCCCAAGTGAAAGAAACGCTTCCCAAAGGGGGGGAAAATGGATGAGAAAACGAAAAGCACCGTGGAGAAAAGACCATGAATCTGGGCGAGTCCCTCTTGATGAATGCCGAAAAATTTCCCCGAAAACCGGCCATCATCGTGGACCAGGAGGTCAGGACCTATGGGCAACTGAACCTCAGGGCAAATCAATTGACAGGTCGCTTACTGGAGATGGGCGTAAGAAAGGGTGACCTGGTGGGCATTCTTTCCCCCAACTCGGTAACGTGGGTGGAAGCCCTCTTTGCAATCCTGAAAATGGGAGCGGTCGTTGTCCCGGTGAACTACCGGCTGCTTCACGACGAGATTCTTCGGGAACTGAACCGGACCCCTCTCGCCGCGCTTTTCTTCACAGAGGAATACGGGCCGGTGGCCGCGTCCTGTCTTCGAACAGAGAGAGGCATCCTCATGGAGGGCGAGGCGCGAAACGGGATCTCCTCTCTTGACTCGGTTCTCCATGATACCACCGGCCGGGAACCTGTCGTGGACGTCCGGGGAGACGATCTTGCCCTCATCCTTTTTACCGGTGGAACCACGGGACTTCCCAAGGGAGCCATGCATACCCATGAAACCACCATCTGGATGACCATCAATTACATGATCGAATACGAAACCCCCAGGACCGACCACGTGATGCTTCACCCCTACCCTCTCTTCCATATGTCCGGCCTGGTGAGACTTATCTCCTATATCCGTGCCGGAGCAACGTATGTGACGATGAAAAGCTTCGATGCCGACGGATGCCTTCGATTGATCGAACAGCATGGCGTGACCTCTTTCATTGGAAGTTCCGCAGTGTTCGTGCCCATGCACAAGCTGAAGCGCGAGAAGTCTGTGGACACCTCCTCTGTGACCAACTGCTGCGCCACCTTTGCATTCATGGATAACAAGGGCCGGGAACGACTCCGAGAGCTTTTCCCCAACGCCCGGGTCTACGAATCTTACGGCTCAACGGAGGGTGGCCCGGTCTCCTCCCTCAGGCCCGGTCAGAGGCCGAGAGAGGCAGGAAGCGTTGGGCGCCCCTCCATTCACACAAGGATGAAAATCGTCGATGAGCATGGGGAAGCCCTTCCACCTGGCGAAGTGGGGGAAATCGTCGTGAAAGGTCCTCACGTTGCGATCGGTTACTATAACGACCCTGAGGAGACGAAGGCCGCCCTGAAAAACGGATGGTTCCACACGGGAGACATGGGAAAACTGGATCAAGAGGGATTTCTCTACATGGTGGATCGAAAGAAAGACATGATCAAGACGGGGGGGGAGAACGTCTATTCGAGGGAGGTGGAGGAAATCCTGCTCCGCCATCCGGACATCGAAGAAGCGGCTGTGATCGGGGTGCCCCATGAAAGATGGGGAGAAGCCATCAAAGCGATCGTGGTTCGAAGGAAAGGCACGGAACTGAGCGAACAGGAAGTGATCGACTTCTGCAGGCAACACATGGCCGGTTACAAGAAACCCGCCTTCGTGGAGTTCTCCGAATCCATTCCCAAGACCCCGACCGGTGGGAAAATTTCCAAGTGGAAACTGAGAGAAAAACATGGCAAAACCGCTTGAAACGAGGTCCGGGGCTTTCTTTCCGTTTTACCCGGCCACGGCTTCTGCCGGGGGCGGGTCATCCCTGCGGCCTGTTGCAGGGGATGATGGCGAAGGCCAATAAAAAGGCTTGACAGGAGAGGCCGCGAGGTATAATAAACAAAATTGTTAACAATAGTTCAAAAATCCCCTGAAAGAGAAACGCTGAGGAGGTGGTAGCGTTGAACAGCGACAAATTGAATGCACAAGAAAAACCGGACCTCCTTTTTTCCGAGCTCAAAACCGGGCGCACCTTTCGGGTGTTGGAATACCCCATTACGGAGGAACTGGTCAAGGATTACATGTCCACCGTGGGGGATCGCCATCCCTATTACTGGGATTCATCCCGGGTGCAAGGCACCTCCCTCCAAAGCCCCATCGCTCCTCCGGGCCTTGCCGCCATTTACGCGCGCCTCTCCTATTTGCAGGACCACAGCATGCCTTCGGGCGGCATCCTGGCCAAACAGGAATTCGAGTTCAAGGGACCGATGCGCATCGGGGACACCGTGCGGGTAAAGGCGCAGGTGGTGGAAAGTTTCGTGGACGAGAAAAACAGGAAGAGGGTGAATTTCCTGATCCAGGCGGAAAATCAGAGGGGCGAAACGGTGAGCGTTACCAGGCTTCAGGCCATCTGGCCGAAGTGACCTCGCGAAGGAGAAGAGGCGATGTTGAACAATTTCAAGGCGGGAGAGGCTCTCCCGAGCATCGAGAAAAGCATCGATCAGGAAAGGATCATGGTCTGGGCCAGGATCTCCGGGGATTTCAATCGGCTTCATGTGGACCCCGAGTTTGCCGGCAATACCCCCTTTAAGGGGACCATCGCCCACGGTCCCATGTCCCTGGCTTTCTTGAACCAACTGATGATGGCGTGCTTTGGTGAGGGTTGGGTTCTGGGGGGAAAGCTGCTGGATGTGCGGTTTGTGGCCCCAATTCGACCCGGGGATCGAATCAAGATCGGCGGAACGATCACAAGGGTCTTTGAAGATCAAGGCATGAAGCAGGCGGAGTGCGATCTCTACATTGAAAAGGGAGACGGGCAGAAAGCCGTGTTGGGCCGAGGCATCGGGATCGTCGTGGGGAGGAGCACATGATGGCACGTGGAAAAGCGAAAAAGGTCACGGCCGAAGAGGCCATCAGAAATATCCAGTCAGGCCAGCGTCTTGTGCTTCCTTTGTGTTGCGCGCTGCCCCAGACCCTGATGGAAGCCCTTGTGGCCGATCACGGGCGACTGAGAGACGTGGAAATCGTGAGCGGGCTTCAGATTGTTTACCCCTTTCTGGACGAAGGCCTGGCAGACGCTTTCACGTTCAGAACGTGGCAATGTGCGCCCCCGATCCGTCACCATCTGAAGAAAGGCACCGTCAAATATATTCCCATGCGCCAGGGCGATGCGGTGAGGGTGTTCTCCAAAAAGGGGCCCTGGCCCGTCCATGCGGCATTGATCCAGGTTTGTCCTCCGGATGAACACGGCTATTGCAGCCTGGGAGTTTCCATCGGGCACACCCTTCCCCTTGCTTTGGAAGCGGATCTGGTGATCGCGGAGGTCAATTCCCAAATGCCTCGCGTGCTCGGCAATTCATTCCTGCATCTCTCCCAGATCGATTTCCTGGTGGAGTCGGACAGGGCCCTCCTGGAGTATCCATCAGGCGGAAAACCCGGAGAAAAGGAATTGGCCATCGGCGCCCATGCCGCTCAACTCATACCCGATGGGGCCACTCTCCAGATCGGCATCGGGGCCATTCCGGAGGCGATCCTGGATGGTCTTAAGGACAAGAAAGACCTCCGGTTCTTTGCCATGGGGGTGGATAAAATCGTGGACATGGTGGAAGCGGGTGCAGTCAGCCCGGGAAACGAACCAAGGATCAGAGCGACGGAAATTCTTGGAAGCAAGAGGCTCTTCGATTTTGTGCATAACAATCCCATGGTGGAAGGAAGGCCGCTGCCCCATACGATCAATTCCAGGGTCACAGGGGAGATCCCCAGGTTCTGTTCCGTGATTTCGGCCATTGAAGTGGATCTCACCGGCCAGGTGAACGCCGAAACCGTCAACGGGAAGCAGGTGAGCGCCATCGGGGGAAGTTTCGACTTCGTCCAGGGGGCCCTATTTTCGGAGGAGGGCAAGTCCATCATCGCCATGATCTCCACCACACCGGACGAGAAAATCTCGCGCATCGTAGGCCAGCTTCCTCCCGGCTCCGCGATCACCACCCCCAGACACTGTGCGCAGTATGTGGTCACGGAGTACGGTGTTGCGGATCTCTGGGGAAAATCCCTCAGGGAAAGAGCCGAGGCATTGATTCAAGTGGCCCATCCCAAGTTCAGGGAGGAGCTGAAGAATCAGGCCGGCATGCTATGTTAGCGTTCTATCAGGAGGACGGGGAAAGATCATGACCATGAACGATCACGAAAGAATCGAAAAAGAGATGGAAAGATGGGAGGCCGAGCATCGGGTGAAAGATCTGCCTCCGGCGGAAAGTGATCTCGGCCAACCCCTCAAAGTCCTCTATACCCCGCTGGACGTGATCCATACGGACTATTTGGAAAAAATCGGTTTTGCCGGAGAGTATCCTTTCACGCGAGGGGTCTATCCGGGCATGTACCGGATTCGTCCATGGGCCATGAGGCTCTATTCGGGTTTTGGAACGGCTGAAGACACCAACAAGCGATGGAAGTTTCTCCTCAAAAGCGGAAACCATGGGGTGGCCTGTGCCTTCGACCTGGCGACCCAGCTCGGGCTGGACTCCGATGATCCCCTTGCGGAAGATGAGGTGGGCCGTGTGGGTGTCGCCATTGACACGCTTCGGGACATGGAGATTCTCTACGATGGACTGCCCCTGGACAAAATGATCTCCTCTTTCAATATCAATGCCCCCTGCGCGATCATCCTGGCCATGTACGTGGCCCTTGGGGAGAAGCAGGGGGTGGCTCCCGAAAAACTGAACGGCACCCTGTCAAACGACATCCTCTGTGAGTATGTTTCCCGCGGCATGTGGGTGTTTCCGGCCAAGCCCGCTCTGCGACTCACCACCGACGCGGTGGAATTCTGCACGCGCCATGTACCGAAGTTCTATCCGTTCAACATCAGGGGCATCATCATGAGAGAGGCGGGCGCTTCCATGGTGCAGGAAGCAGGCTTTGCCTTTTCAAACGCCGTCGCCTACATCCAGGACGCCGTGAAACGAGGACTGGATGTGGACGACTTCGCGAGGCGCATCAGTTTCTTCTTCGCCACCGGTACCCAGATTTTCGAAGAGGCTGCCAGGTACAGGGCCGCCAGGAGGCTATGGGCCAGAATCATGAAGGACCGATTCGGGGCGAAGAAGCCTGATTCCATGCTCTTCCGCTTCACCGGCACGGTAGGAGGAAGTTCCTACCGGGCCCAGGAGCCTGAGAACAACCTCGTGAGGGGAGCCTATGGACTTCTGGCCAACGTCCTGGGAGGCACCCAGGGCATGCTCCATCCCGCCCTGGACGAACCCTTTGCCATTCCCACGGAGGAAACCGCCAGATTGGCCCTCAGGACCCAGCAAATTTGTGCTTACGAGACAGGAGTGACAAAAGTGGTTGACCCCCTGGGCGGTTCTTACTACGTGGAGGCACTCACGGACGCCCTGGAAAAGGAAATCGAGAGGGTCATAGAAACCATCGACAGGCTGGGAGGTGCCGTGAGGGCCATCGAGACTGGATACATGCAACAGTGCATTGCCGACGAGGCTTACAAGGTGGCCATGGAGGAGAAGAGCGGGAAAAGGGTGGTGGTGGGGGTAAACCGTTTTCAGGTTGAACCTTCCGATCGCAAGATGAGGTTCCATCAATTCGATCCGGCCATGTTCACGAGACAGGTGGAACGACTGAGAGAGGTGAAAAAGGAGCGGAGCAACGACAGCGTGAGCAAGGCCCTTACAAGGCTGAAGCGCGAAGCCGGGGGCAAGGAGAATCTTCTGCCCTGTCTTGTGGACACCGTGAAAACTTACGCCTCCATCGGAGAAATCACTGACGCGCTCAAGGAAGTCTTCGGCAGCTTTAAGGAACCCATTCTGGTATAAAAAGGCAGGGCATACCGACGATACCGCCCTTACGGTTCTTCGCCCTTAGAAAAGCCCGGGTCCGATGTCCAGACCCCAATGGGAAAGACGCGGCCAAGAGGTTGGAACCAGTAAAGGAAGCGGGCAGATCAACCCCTGAAAATACGAGCGGAGGCGATGGATCATGGCTCGAAAACCCCGAATCCTCGTGGCCAAACCCGGCCTGGACGGACACGACAGAGGCGCAAAGGTGATCGCCAGGACTTTCCTGGATGCCGGCATGGAGGTGATCTATACAGGCCTCCATCAAAACCCGAAACAAATCGTCAACGCGGCCATCCAGGAAGACGTGGACGTGGTCGCCCTGAGCGTGCTCTCAGGAGCCCATCTGAGCATCTCTAGAAAGGTGCTTCAGGGGCTCAAGGAGGCGGGCGCCGGCGACAAAATGGTGATTCTTGGAGGAACCGTAGTGGAGGAGGATATCTCGAAACTAAAGGAAATGGGCATTGCAGAGGTGTTCCCTCCCGGATCTCCTGTGGATGCGGGTGTGGAATTCGTGAAAAGACGGTTTGGAGACACACCGACAACGTAATGGCGTCGAACAATTTCAAAGGGACAGTGATTGAATGGGAACGCCCTAGCTAGCGCGAGGGCAGAGAGAAAATACAATTTATCCTCATGCCGGCCAAGAGCACAAAAAAGACAGTGTTTCAGGAAGAGGCGGAAAAGGTATTGCGCGCCCTTCGCCATGAGATTTACTCCGGTCTGAGGCTTCCCCGTGAGCGGCTTGTGGAAAATAGCCTCGCGGAGACTTTCCGGGTGAGTCGAATGGTCATTCGGCACGCCCTGAGTCAGTTAGCCTCCCACGGCCTGGTAGAAATTGAGCCGTACAAGGGCGCAACCGTAGCAGCCATTTCCAGTGATCGCATCCATGAATGCTATCAGGTGCTGTCCATGCTTGAAGGCTTTGCCGCAATGCTCGCCGTGGAACGTTTTACCCAGAAGGACCTCCAGCAACTGCGAAAGCTGCTGGAAAAACACCGAAACATCGATGTGGGAAACGTGAAGGAATGGCAAGTGCAGAATCATAGCTTCCACAGGACGATCAATCTCAGGTGCGGAAACCAGAAATTGATCGACATGATTCACCAGAATGCCCAGTTTACCACCTATTGGTTTTTGCTCTTATCCGTTCCCGGGCGCATTCCCAAAAATACCGAGGAGCACGCGGCCATTATCGATGCCATCACACAGGGCGATGGACAGAAAGCCCGCCAACTGATGGAGCGTCACATCATGGGGGCGGGAGAAGACCTCATGGAACACCTCAAGAAAAACATGCCCATTGGCTTCTTGCTTTAGGAACCAAACCGATCCTGCCCCCTGTTTTTCACCTTCCTTTCTCAGGTCGTATTGAACCGGCGCATTGGGGGGCGTGCTTTGGTGAAGTAAAATGAGATCCTTAGGAGGATAACCGTGGAACCTTACTTCAAAGAAGAACATTACATATTCAGAGATCAAATCCGACGATTCTGCGAAATGGAGATCGCTCCCCTTGTAGAGGAGGCGGAGCGCACCCAGACTTTCCCGAAGCAGCTTTTCAGGCGCATGGGCGAATTGGGCTACCTTTGCATCCGGTACCCCGAGAAATACGGTGGCGCCGGTGCGGATAAGATCACGGACGTCATCATGAGAGAGGAAATGTCCAGAGTCTGCCAGGGTATTTCCAGTTCCTGGTCGGCCCATAGCCACCTGTCCACCTATCCCATCTTTCGCATGGGAACCGAGACGCAAAAGCAGGAGTACCTGATCCCTGCCATAAAGGGGGAAAAGATCGGCGCCTTCGGGCTCAGCGAACCCGATGCAGGTTCGGATACCAAAGCCATCTCCACGGTCGCAACCCTCAACGGGGACCATTATCTTCTTAGGGGCTCCAAGACCTTCATCACCAATTCCCCCATCGCGGACTTCATCATGGTGGCTGCATATACGGATCGCTCAAAAGGCTATCACGGCATCAGCCTTTTCATCGTGGACAAGGGGACGCAGGGGATGACGATCAGGAAGCTCGACAAGGAAGGTATCCGGTCTTCGGATACGGGAGAGATCTCCTTTGATGATTCCCCTATCCCGAAAACCCATCTCCTCGGCGAAAAGGAAGGCACGTTTACTTTGATCATGGAAACGCTCAGCGAAGGGCGCATCAGCGTTGCGGCCAACACGGTGGGAGTGGCCCAGGCCGCCTATGAGGCTTCGCTGCGCTATGCAAAGGAAAGGCTCCAGTTTGGCAAACCCATAGGGAAGTTTCAAGCCATCTCCCATAAGATTGCAGATATGGCCACGGAAATCAGGGCGGCGCGATTGATGGTACTGTCCGCGGCCTACTTGATGGATCAGGGCCAGCCATGTGTTTTCGAGGCTTCCGCATGTAAGCTTTTTGCATCGGAAACCGCGGTGAAGGTCGCCAGGGACGCCATTCAAATCCACGGTGGTTACGGGATGATGACCGAGTACCCCCTGTTCCGATATCTCAGAGACGCCCTGGTCTATACCATCGGTGAAGGGACCTCGGAAATCCAGCGAAACATCATCGCCAAGCGGATCGGACTTTAGCAGTCTCGGAAGGCGGGCCTGCACCTGTCTTGATTTAGAACTTTAAATCTGATATCTTTCCCAGTATGCTCCTGATTCGGTTCAATCTCCTTGAACCCTCGGGACTTTGTGCAGGCGATAACCATCTTATGCGATCATGGAGAGGGAGGAAAATGACGGGGAAACAACTTTTGGACGGGAAAAAGATTCTTATCGTGGATGACGAGCCTGATGTCCTGGACACCCTGGCGGAGTTGCTGCCCATGTGTGAGACGCAAAAAGCGGTCACTTTCGAAAAAGCAAAGGAACTGCTGGAAACCCGGTACTTCGACATGGCCATTCTCGACATCATGGGCGTGGACGGCTACAAACTGCTCGAACTGGCGAACAAGAAAAATGTCATAGCCGTCATGTTGACCGCCCATGCGCTGAGCCCTGAAGATACCGTGAAGTCTTACAAGGAAGGGGCGGCCTCCTATGTGCCGAAAGAGGAGATTTCCAACATCGCCACTTTCTTGAATGACATTTTGGAGGCAAAGGAGAGAGGGAAAGGCTTCTGGTGGCGATGGTTGGATCGACTGGGCGATTACTACGCGAGAAAATTTGGCCCCGATTGGCAGGACAAGGACAAGGACTTCTGGGAGAGATTCAAAAACTACCCTCAAATCTGAACCCGTTTCGGGTTGTCAACCGACGAAGATGCCTGCCGGATCGGGACCCGGCCACAGAGATCCTCGCATTTTTTCTTTCCCCTGAACCACGGTGTTCGGCTCGCTTGCCGGGAAAATCGGAACTCTCGGCGCATCCATGGGGAGACGAGATGGTTCCTCCTCCAAGACCTGTTTCCTTTAAAAGTCTCATGAAAAAAACATTCGCCGGTCTAATGGTGCTGCTTGTGGCCCTGCCTTGCGTCATTCAAGCAGGTGCTCTCAGGGTCCGATTGACAGGGGACAAGCTCTCTGTTCATGCCGATCAGGTCCCCTTGCAGACGATCCTGGTGCGGCTCACCGATCAGGGCGTTAGGGTGCGCATTGATCCACATCTAAACCCCACTGTTTCAGCCTCCTTCGAGGATCGAGACATCCAAAAAGGCCTGGAAACGATCCTCAAGCCGCTGAGCCATGTCCTGATCTGGGAATCCATCGTCGGTCCTTCGGGCCCCATTCCCAAGCTCGCCGAAATCCAGGTTTTTAAGCCCGGCGAGAGAGACCTCATGAAACGGCTGGCCAAAACCAACCACCTCCCTGTCGTCAGAAATCCCAGGGACGGTTCCTGGTTTGTCACGGATGAAATCCTTCTAAAACTGAAACCTGAAACGGGTATCCAGGAGTCCATGGGCATCTTGAGGCGGATCGGCGGCACTATACTAGAGAGCAATGCCGCGCTCGGGATTTACAGAATCCGACTCCCCGAGGGCTCCGACGTCCCTTCCATCGTGGAAAAGCTCACGGACCCGGGCATCAAACGAGCCGAACCCAACTATGCCTATCCCATCTCGGTTCCTTACAGGGGCGATCTCGCATCCGAACCCGTGGATGCCTCTCCCAGGCCCGTCGGAACCGGGGTCTCCGCCCCTGTGGCTGTTTTGGACACAGGCCTGCGGTCGGATTCCGGCCTGGATGCTCTCGTCCTCGCTTCCCTTGACAGCCTGAATCCGGATGAACCCATCTCCGACTCACAGGGCCATGGGACACAAATGGCGCTCATTGCCGCGGGTGTCGTGAAGCCCTATGGAACAGAGGAAAGTCCAGGGGCTTACACCCCCATCATCGCTGTCCGGTCCGTGGATGACAACGGATTCACTTCAAGCTACGAGATGATCCGGAGCATCGACTTTGCCTTAGAGCATGGCGCTCGTGTGATGAGTTTGAGCTGGGGATCGGAGACGAGGAGCGAGTTTCTGGAAAACGCCCTCGACTATGCAAACTCCAAGAATCTCGTCGTCGTCGCTTCCGCTGGAAACGAACCCACGGGAAAACCCGTTTATCCGGCAGCCTATTCATCTGTCGTGGCGGTGGGGGCGCTCAGGCCCGACGGCAAGCCCTGGGAAAAATCAAACTACGGTGATTTTGTGACGGTAAACGCGCCGGGCTTTGCGGCCCTCCCCGTCGGGTTCCATGCAGACCCCGGCATTTACGCAGGAACATCCATTGCCACAGCCTTTGTGGCAAACTGGATTTCCAACTACCTCTCCCAAAATCCCAAGGCCACCCGGCAGGAGCTCATGAATGCCCTGGGAGATCGTTTCCGCTGAGCCTGTTCTCTCCTTCTTTTCGGCACCGGAGGAAATCTTTTTTATGGAAATGCGCTCTTGTCAGAAGGCCCTGCCCGTTTTGTAAACCATTTGACCACTAAAAAAAGGCATGGCGAATTCGCCATGCCTTTTTAAAGCGTGTTTTGATCAACCCCGGGTCATTGAATAAAATTCGACACCGTGTGATCCTCCATTGGATGATGTGAACTCTTCCAACTAAAATTCCCCTTAGGGATTGCAGTCAAAGGACCCTCCCAAGTCAACCATTCCCTCAAGCAGCCAGTCGTTCATCAAGCCGCTTTCATTGGCCTTCCCGTCGCCCTGCGCCGTTCCACAGTCTTCGGGACCGTTCATCTCCTGATCCGAACAGGACAGATGAAACTTCGACTCGCCGATCTTGGTGTCGGTTCCAGCTTCGAAAATCTCCCAGATCACATCATTGGGAGATCCCGCATACCCGCTGACGGTCACCTCCTCACCGACGGCAATATTGTCGATGTCGGCAAGCAGGGTGCTCCCCACGTTTCCCTTCCAGGCCTTGACGCGAACGATCTGGGAACCGTTCCAGATCATGGTCAGGGCATCGATGGGCTTTTCGCAGGCAAACGGCACGGCCGCGGGAACATACTCCACCGAGCATCCCTCGATAAAATTGACCAAAATCGTGTACTGGTTCTGACTGGTCTTTGCCTTTTTCTCGAACTCGAGTATCAGCTTATCTTTGTCATTTGCTTTGATCTGCCGTTTGCCGATGTCCCCCTTCCAGGTGTCGATCACCGCGAAGGGCGGCTCGGGTCTGTTGCCGGCATCCGGTTCATAGATGGTATCACGATCCAGCTTGATCTTCCTGAGCTTGCCGAGTGCCGCCGGCCAACTCAAGGTTATTTTATCGATGGTAATGACGTTTGAACCATTGTTGAAGAGTTCCCACTCAACCTTGTCCTCCTCCCTTCCACCGACTTTTCCAAGCTTGGAAGCACCGCTGGCGATACATTCCGGCTGCGGCACCACCACGGTCACGGTGGAGGAGGCTGTGGCGCTGCAAAAGCCCCCAAGGCCCGTTTCGCCTTCGACCTTGACAAAATTCGTGGTGGTCTCCTCTACAAAGGCGGTGACGCCCAGGGTCACCCGCTCCCCCGGCAGCAGGGAAACAATGGGGCTGCCCGGAACAACTCCGAAAATGCTGTCGACCACGGTGATGTTTTTGACTTCGACAGGCCCTGTGTTTTCGATCACATAATCATACTCAACGTGGGCCCCGGAGGAAAGATAGTCGCCGTCCTTCAGATCCATGGCGACAACTTGAACGCTGCCGAACCGGTCACCCAGGCTCAGCGGTTGGGAACAGGACGTGTGGATCTTGAGGGACTGCAGCAAGGCGCCGCCCTGGACGATGTCAAACTGCGTATCCGCTCTGAGCTCGGTATTGGCAACGATGGTGAATTCATCACCGATCATGATCGATTCATCAGCCGGGACAACCGTCAACTCAGCGACGTCCTTGGTGATCACGATCCGGACAGGTTCGTTCAAGCCCGCGTCGCCGGCGCACGTGAACTTGCCGTCCTGCCAGTTGGTGGTGTTGCTGCAGTCGCCGCCCATGTATTTCAAGACCAGCGCCTTCAGCTTGCCGTCACATGCGACCTGGGAGGGCAGGGTGACCTCACACTCTGAAACCGGATCGCCGGAAGGGTCCGTGCCAAAGCAGTTGAAACTGGACTGGCTGTCCACCATGCCCGCCAGGATCCACTCATTGATATACCCCGGTTTTGCCTTGCCGTCGCCCTGGTATTTACCGCAGTCTTCCGGACCGTTCATATCCTCGTCGGAGCAGGACAGGTGGAACGTTGATTCCCCGATCTTGTTGTCGGTTCCGGTGTCAAAGATCTCCCAAATAACGTCATTGGGAGCGCCCGCATAGCCGCTGACCGTCACTTCCTGCCCGTTGGTAATACCGTCGATATCTGCCAGCAGGGTGCTTCCCACTGTGCCTTTCCACGCCTTGATCCGGATGCTTTGAGTGCCGCCCCAGATCATGGTCAGGGAGTCGATCGGCTTTGTGCACACAAAGTCATCCGAAGGGGGCTCAGGCACGTAGCAGTACTTGTAAACAGCCAGGGAACATGAGGGCCCGGGAATAAGCCCCGCGTCCCACGTGAGATCGTTTTCACCGGAAACGAGTGTGGTGCATACGGTCCTGCCCGTGGCCTGATCGGCATCGCTGTCCAGGGCGTCGTCGGACCCCTGGTCCTGGGGGCTGAACTCGAAGCCGGCAGGTTTTACGAATTCAACGTAGTAGTCGCCGGGGGTCAGGTTGTCGAAGAGATAAAACCCGTTTACGTCCGTCGTCGTGGTGGCAATCATCGAATTGTCATCGCAGTCGTAGAGGTTCACGGTGAGGCCCGCAATCCCCGGTTCGCCGGCATCCTGGATGCCGTCCGAATCGGTATCCTGCCACACGAAGTCACCAAGGGAAGCCGGTCTATAAAAACCTGCGTCCCAGGTCCGGTCGCTCTCGTTACTGTCAAGGGTCGTACACACCGTCTCACCGGTGAACGGGTCTGCGTCGCTGTCGCCATCATCCGTGCCTATGTTCCGGGGGCTAGGGAGATAGCCTTGCGGCGCTTCAAAAACCAGGAAGTAATCACCGGCAGCCAGGTCTTCAAAGAGATAAAACCCGCCGGCATCCGTCACAGTGGTCGCAATGAAATTACCACTACAGTCGTAGAGGTTCACGGTGACACCTGCGATGCCCGGTTCGCCCGCATCCTGGATGCCGTCCGCGTCAAGGTCCTCCCAGACAAAGTCGCCGATCTCGGCGGTTGTGACGATGACAAGCCCCGCATCCCAACTCAGGTCGTTCTCACCGGATTCGAGCGTTATCGGATCTGTCGCCCCTGAAGGATATGCGTCGCTGTCGAGGGCATCGTCGGTCCCCTGGTTCTGGGGGCTGAACTCCAAGCCCTCAGGTTTTACGAACTGAACCACGTAGCAACCCGGAACAAGGTGATCGAACAGGTAATATCCATCTACGTCCGTCGTTGTGGTTCCAAGGAGGTTGTTGGTACAGTCAAAGAGGTTTACGATGACGCCTTCGACACCGGTATCCCCATCGTTCTGGATGCCGTCCCGGTTCTCATCGTACCAAACGTAGTCACCCAGCGATGCAGGCTGATAGAGCCCGGCGTCCCAGGTCAGGTCATTCTCGCCGGGGACAAGGGTGGTGCACGCGGTCTTGCCGGTCCCCGGGTCTGCATCGCTGTCGAGTCCGGTGTCGCCGCCCTGACCCTGCGGGCTGAACAGGAAGCCGTCGGGTTTTACGAATTGAACATAGTATTGGCCCGGGATCAGGTCATCGAAGAGATAAAACCCGCTTGCATCCGTCACAGTCGTCGCAATGAAATTACCACTGCAGTCGTAGAGGTTCACGGATACGCTCTCGATGCCCGGTTCGCCCGCATCCTGGATGCCGTCCGCGTCAAGGTCTTTCCAGATATAATCGCCCAGCGACGCGGGCTCATAAATTCCGGCATCCCAGGTCAAATCCGTTTCACCCGAATCGAGGGTGGTGCAGATCGTTTCACCGGTACTTGGATCCGCGTCACTGTCGAGGCCGTCGTCAGCACCCTGGTCCGGGGCGCTGAATTTATAGCCGTCCGGCAGGACGAACCGAACGTTGTAATCGCCGGGTGTCAGATTCTCGAAAAGGTACTTGCCGCTTGCGTCCGTCGTTGTGGTTGCGATAATAGTACCGGCGCAATCCAAGAGCTGAACGGTCACACCGACAACACCGGATTCACCGGGATCCTGGATACCGTCCCGGTTTTCATCGTACCAAACGTAGTCACCCAGCGATGCTACCACGACGATACCGAATCCCGATGAGCTGAACAAAAAAACACTAGCTGCCAGGATAACCGAAATATAGAGCCCGTTAAACCACCATAATGGACCTTTATTTAACTTGCTTCTCATAACTCCTCCCTCCCTTCCTTCAATAATTGATTGTCATGACGGTTTCCCTTGAAATCGCTCTTTGGCCGACTGAATTCTTCCAAGACTTGATTCAGAATATGCTTAAGACTAGCTGGCATGGGCAACCGAGAGCGAAGCCTCTTTCGAGGGTGGCACAAGCCTTAAGGTGCAAGGCAAGAAATCCAAGCCCCTTTGGCGCAAAACTGATACCGAAAATCTAAGGCAAGAAGAGCAAAGTAACTTTGTACGAACGACGAAGGGGCAAGGATTCTCTAACTCATCCCTACCCCTTACCAAGTATAGTCGCTAATCCCGTAATCCTGATCAGCTCTTCTTCAAGAACTTCTTCCTTCCAAGGCCGGCAAGCCCTATCAGGCCGGAGCCTAAGAGCAGCATGGTGGCCGGTTCGGGAACGGGAGCACCCCCAGGAATGACGTAGTCCTGAGCGTTAGTTCCCGGAGTCGTTTGATTCGAAGGATTTAGTGCTATACTATACAGCAAATCCGCGTCAAAATCGCCCAAACCATTAGCAAGAAGACCAGCTAGCAACGTGTTCGCCTCACTTACATACGAGCCGGTAAACGTTGCATACAATGAACCGCTATTGGGACTGACATCAAAATCATTACCATCCATGGCAACCTCCCAGGCGGCAAGCTGTCCAGCTTGAGCAGAGACGTTACCCTGGAGATATTGATCGAGAACCCAGGCTGCTCTCACATAGTTTGTTCCAAGGTCACTAGGTTTGTAGAGTCCATAAACTAGCCCTGGAGAAGACGATGAATACGCATTTTCAACGCAAAATCCCGATATTGGAAGATAGGTTCCATCCATCTCCCGATCGATCATCAAGTCGTATTCACCATAAAGGACGTTCACGTTTCCAAGAGTCGGAAAGTGAACCACTCCCGAGCTAGAAGGATTGACGGCCGTCTCATACAAATATACCTCGGTCCAAGGAGTAGCGAACACGTTGGCACCCATGCCGAAGAACAATAAACACACTGCGATAACAAATAGCTTTTTCATTTTTTTTAATGAACTCTCCTTTTTTATGAATTCTCTCTTGATTGTTTTGCCGGGCGACCATTGGCCTCTCACTTTATTTTCTCAGCCCTCACCTCCCTTTATCTTTTTTAAAGTGTTAGATTCTTTAAAATCCTTTACGCGTTCAAGTCCAAAGAACAGAAAAAAACAGTCCCCGGCACCCCCACGCTTGTCCACGATGGATACATTGGCTAAAGCGTTAATTCGCCCGGCGAGGTCCTCGGCAGTGAACCAGGCCCGCCGACTCCGTCACAGACTTCTACTTCTTTGGTTTAAGGTTTCTCTCTCAACACCCGATCTGACCAGGCAGGAGCCGACCGGCATCAAACCGGCCGACTGAAAAAAGGTCAGAAAATTCGGCACCCCTGAACGCGCGCCCTCTCCTTGGGGGGTCACGGCGCTGTTTCTAGCTCTTACAACAATCATGCCGCCCTGAAAAACCCGGCGCAAAAAAACACAAAAAAATTTTCACTATAGATATCAGCTGCTTATGCAAAGCGTTCGTTCCTTTCTTTCCATCCGACAAGCTCGAAACGGCGATCTGCTGAAAAATGTGTAACTAATTGCCAAAGATCCTGGGTAATGCTTTAATGATTTGTGGGAGTGAATTACACACTTTTTTCGAGCCGCAAAGGAGTAAACAATGCGAAGTAAAATAGTCCAATAGTGAGAACTCGAATACTGTTCGTACATCACGTACCTCACGATCTGCCGCGAGTCTGCCTCTTGGCGAACGCAAGGTGGACCGATCAAACCAGTCCCCGTGAAGAGAATGTTAGCGGGTTATAACGCGGCGGCATCGCTAACGGACTTCGCGCGACAAGCAATAACTGACAAATGCCGCGCACCACCGGCCAGGTTCTTCTGCAACATGGAGATCTATTCATTGTCGGCTATCGCGACTTCCATAGAGTGCCGAATCCGGTAAAGGAAAAATCTTTGAGAAACGTCACAATTATGTATACCCTCAACTGAGAGACCATCCTCATTTCGGACCGAATATTAAAAAGCTCAGGGAGTTTGAGCCGGAGACGTGGAGGTATCGAATTGGAGCCTGGCGTTTTTTCTATGAGATCCATGAAGACGAACGAATCGTCTTCATGGTTGCGGCTAGTCATCGTAACTCGGCGTGCTAAGAGTTCGTTTCACAAATTCGGTGACCTATCTTCCATTAAACGGGGTTCGGATGCGATTATCTTGGGATTCTGGCTTTCGCCGGAATGACAAAAAGACTCAGGCCTCCGTCATTCCGGCGAAAGCCGGAATCCAGTTTGTTTGAATATGTCAATGTATCTATGAAACAAGGTACTAGGAGAGCAAACGCATGTGATCCCAAGATTCAAATGGGCATAAAAGGGAGCTCTGCGGGGGAGGATCAGCGGGGGTCACAACACGGACGGCATCTTGGACCGAGAAGCGGGCTTGAAGAAGGAACATCCGCAGGCGGGGAAAAAGGAGGGAATCCCATGGATGAAACACAGTACGTGGAAGACCGTCTGGAGGACCAGATCAGATGGTACAGCCGGAAAAGCCGGTCCAACAAAACTGGTACCAGAGCCTACGAGCCGCGGAGATTGTCGCGGCCGCGTCCATACCCTTCCTTGCGGGCGATTTAATGGTTTTTCCCCGGCGCTTTCCGGACGACCCCACCCTTCGCTTTGCGAATTTTCTCATATTGGTCGGCCGGGCGGCAACCCCCTTGTCTGTCATAGACGCAGAATGGTTCGCGACGCCGAATTCGCTGCTTAAATATCCCTCCCAACCCCTCCCAATGGCAATCAGGGTACGGGCCCAGGAGTGGTTTTCGGTGCTCACTTTTTCAAACTTGACATTTTGCTTGTGTCATTTATGACACGCCATGTGATGTGCTATACGATATAGTATGAGGGAGAAATAGAAATGTCTCGTTACCCACTTAATTTGCCTACCCAACTGAAACAGGAAGCAGAGCATTGGGCCTCAAAACAAGGAATCTCACTGAATCAGTTTATCTTGTGGGCGGTCGCTGAAAAGGTTGGTGCACTCAAACAACAGCTCGATGACCCGGATTTTCCTGAAATTACCTATCGGCGCGGGGCGAGTGGACGGCCGGTACCCGTCTTACGTACGACAGGTATTCGGGTGCAAAGCCTTGCGGTGGCTATTCAGGATTGGGGCCTATCGGTTGAGCAAGTTGCTGCCGAATATGGTATTGGCCAGGCGCAAGTAAAGGAGGCATTGGCTTTTTACGAGTCTCACAACGACGAGATTGACATGGAATTAGCGGCTGAGACGACACTTGAGGCAGGGCATGGCTAAGCCGAAGCTTCATTTGGATGCGGATGCCTCGATCAGGATACTTTATAAGGCATTGCGCGATCGGGGTTTTCAGGTCACGCGAACCCCGACAGACTGGATGCCGTCGGATGCCGGCGACGAGACTCAACTGTTTGGTGCCACAGCCCATGACCGTTGTATCTTCACGTTTAATATTCGGGATTTTATTGCCTTATCTCGACAACATTCCCATCACAGTGGGATCATTTTGGCTGCACAAAAAAGCTGGAGGCTGTCTGAGTTAATTGAAGCCTTGGCGCGCTTGCTGTCTGAAACGCAAGCGACCGATTGGCGAGGTCAAGTGCGTTGGTTAAATCATTGGCGTAAACCCTCGCCACATGGGTGAGCAACGGACTTCAGCGGCAGGGAATCAGCGTGTTCCGCGACAAAGAGGCTCTTCGAAGGGGCCAGAAATGGTGGCCTGTCCTGAAACGGGCAATCGGGAGGGTCAGGCATTTCGTCGTTCTGATTGGCCGGGCGACCCAGAATTCACCCTGGGTTCCTCAAACGCCCCGCAACACGGGGGAGGTTCTTGGATAGTAGGAGATCCATCCACTGGAAGCTATCGCGACTTCCATAGAGTGCCGAAATATGCCTTCTGGACCGTGGGGTCCGCCTTGACCGCTTGCTTGTCCCCGTCGGCGATCACCCTGCCATGATGAAGCACGGTGATTTTGTCGGCCACTTCGAAGACCACGTCCATATCATGTTCGATCAGAATGATGGTGATTTCTCCTTTGATCGTTTCGATGATGCGGATCATCTCGGTCGTCTCTACAGTGGAGAGTCCGGCAGACGGCTCGTCGAGAAGCAGGACTTTCGAATTGAGCGCCAGACCCAAAAGAATTTCCAGCTTTCGCTGATCACCATAGGAGAGTTCCTTGACCTGGGCCCGGATGTGATCTTCAAGGCCGAACTTTTCAAGCAGAACTTCGGTCTCAGGGCTCACGCCGCGAGATCCAAAGGTGTCCTTACCGATATTTTTGGACATGGTGGCCAACAGCAGGTTCTCGCCCACGGTAAGCTCTGAAAAGACGCTCGTTTGCTGGAAGGTCCGGCCAATGCCCAAACGAACCCGCTTGTATAAAGGCATATCGGTGATGTTCCTGCCAAAGAAATAAACCTGACCTGAGCTACACCTGAGCTGGCCGCAAATCAGATTAAACAACGTGGTTTTTCCAGCTCCGTTGGGACCTATGACGGCTCTTAGCTGTCCTGCTTCCACCTCCAGGGAGACCTCGTCCACCGCCACCATGGCCCCGAAACTCTTCCTTACCTTCCGGGTGGAGATGGCGATTTTTTGATCTGTCTTATCCTTTTCCTTCATTTTAAAAAATACCCTGCGATGCCTTTGGGCACGACCATCACGGACAGGATGAACAATGCCCCCAGAATGAACATCCAGTGACCGGTATAGGCACTCAAGATATTGCTGAGCAGGACCAATACAACAGCGCCAACAAAGGGGCCGACCAGAGTTCCCATTCCACCCACAAGGACCATGAGGAGTGCTTGCCCTGACAGTCCAAATCCGAGGTCTCCAGGGCCCACGTACCCATTGAAAAAGCAAAACAGGGTCCCCGCAACGGCGGCCATCACCCCCGTGAAAAGGATGGCGATATACTTGCAGGCCCACGTGTTGTAGCCCAGCGCCTGCATTCGGGCTTCGTTTTCGCGTATCCCCACGAGAAGCATTCCAAATTTCGAATGCACAAACCAACGCATCAGAAAAAAGCAAACCACAAAAGCCGCCATAACGAAGTAGTAAAAGGAAGTTTCCCCCATGGCCCAGGGACGAGGGACCCCTGAGATTCCGTCCACCCCTCCTGTGACCTTTCTCCATTTGACGGCCACACTGACCAGGATTTCCGCAAAAGCCAGGGTAACAAAAGCGAAATAGAGGCCGGTGGTTCGCAAAGCCAGAAAACCCAATATGGCGTTTACGCAGACGACCGACAACACGACCAAGATCATGAGGATCCAGAAGTTCTGGAGCACACCGTCTGTGCTTAGAATCCCCACCAGGTAGGCGCCCACTCCCCATCCCACCACATGACCAAAGGATAAGAGTCCTGTGTAGCCCATGAGGATATCGAGGGACATGGCGAATATGGCAAAAAGAAGGATCTTGGTCACAAGGCTTGCATAGAACGGAGGAACAGCCAGAGGGGCGACCAGGAGGGCGGCAAGCAGGAACAGGTAGGGTTTCGTTCCCTGAACGAGAAAGGCGGCGCGGGAGCCTTTTGCTTGGATTGGAAATAGGTCGCTCATCTCTAGGCCCTCCTGAACAATCCGCTCGGCCTCGTGATGAGGACCAGGGCCATGACCACAAATATGGTGAAGGAGGCCAGGTCCGGCACATAGGCTTTACCAAAGGTATCGGCCAGACCGATCAACAAACTTCCCAACATGGCGCCCTGCAAACTCCCGAGTCCCCCTATCACCACCACCACCAGGGCAAGAATCAAGGTCTCTATATCAATTCCCAGATAGGACCCGGTGAAAACCGCTCCCATGGCTCCCCCAAAACCCGCCAGGGCCGCTCCCAGGGTAAAGACCGTAATGAAGATAGGCTGAAGATTGATTCCCAAACCCCTCACCATTTCCTCATCGTCCACACCCGCTCGGATGATGGCCCCCAATCTTGTCTTGTCCTGCATGATCCAGAGGGCAACGCCGATCATGACTCCCAGTACAATCAGCGCGAGCTGGTAGCTGGGGTAGGTAATTCCAAAGAAATGCACACTTCTTGCGAGAAGCCTGGGCTTAGGTGCGAAGGCCAGCTGTCCCTCCCATATCCACTGGGACAAATCGGAGAAAATATAGATGAGTCCGAAAGTAATCAGAAGCTGCTTCAACTCCTGTTTATAATAGGCACGAATGAGTCCCAGATAGATCAGTAAACCGATGACCGACACGGAAACAACCGCTGCAAGCAATCCGACGGAGAAGCCTTTCTGAGCCGCCACCGACCACAGAATATACCCGGCAACCATATAAAGGGATCCATGGGCCATGTTCACGACCCGCATCAACCCGAACATCAGACAAAGCCCAGACGACAAGAGAAACAGGATGGCCGCCCAGGACAGGCCGTTCAAGATCTGCACCAGAATCATGACCCAAGCCTTTGTTTGGTACCAAGCCGAGTCAGACAATTCATAAAAATCCTCCCGGCAGCAAAGCGGCGAGCCCCTCTCTCCCCTGTAGAAAGGAAGGGATTTGTCCTCCTCCATGAGGACTTGACCCTTCCCCCTGCCTCTCGATGCGCGCAGGGGGGGCTTTGAGTCTTCATCAGCGAGGGGGAGAGGGAGGCCTGCCTCGATGATTTACGTGTGGGCTATGGCTCTACGGCTATTTTCCCAGCTTTTTCAGCACATCCCCCACCCGCGCTTCCTTCTCATGGTAAACGATCACATTCCTTGTTTTGTTGTCCACCTTCTCTACGCGGAAAACGTAATTGTGCAAGACCGCCGCATGGGTCTCCTTCTCGAAAAACCAACGCCCCCAGATCGATTCAAAATCCACATCTGATAACGCCTTGAGAAAGGCCTGCGTATTCTCAACATTCCCATCCACGGCTTTCAGCGCATGAATCAGCGCCCAGGCGGATGCATAACCGAAGGCTGCATTAATGCCCGGTTCGTCTTTATACTTGGCTCGATACGCCTTCAAGAACGCCTGGTTCTTGGGATTCGGAATCTCCGGTACCCAGGGATTGGAGCCCCAGCCGCCATCGGCATCATTCGGGTCCATCATCTCGACGGTTCCCGGCATGAAAGTGCCGCAACCTCCGACCGGCAGCGTAATCCCGGCTTCCTTGATTTGGCGCACAACCCGGACGGCATCGGCCCCCGAGTAGTCCGGGTAGATCACATCCGCCTCCTTGGTTTTGAACGAGGCGATATAAGGACTAAAATTCATGGTGGGAAAAGGGGTATGGATCTCCTGGATTACTTGGCCCCCGCCTCTCTCCACTTCCTCCTTGTACCATGCCGCACAATCCAAACCATACGAATATTCCGGCACCACAACGATCGCCTTCTTCAAACCCCTGTTTGTGGCCAGGTAGTAGGGCAGGGCATACATGTTTTGCCCTGCGGACATTCCTCCCAGCCAGACGTAAGGACTCTTTTTTGTGGTCCGCAGCAAGAAAGTGGATGCACCGCTGAGGGACATGTACGGGACTTCTCTCGAATGGGCATAATCCCTCACGGCAAGCGCACACGAACTTGCATAATTGCCCGCAAGGATCTGGCAGCCATCCCGCTCCACCAGCTTCCTCGCTTTTGTCACGGCCACATCCGGTTTCATCTCCTGGTCTTCCGAGATAATCACCACCTCTCTCCCGGCGATCTTATTGCCCACTTCGTCAAAAGCCAGCCTCAGGGCCCTATCCATGAAATGTCCTTCCCTCGCGTATACGCCGCTCAGCTCTCCCATGAAACCAATCTTGATGGGGCCCTCGGCAGCGACGGTCACGCTCCATGCGGATCCTGTCAGAATCAGGCCTGAAATGACCAACACACACACAAGCATCCCTCTTTTATGTTTCTTTCCCATTCTCTTTCTCCTTTGGCTGCGATTAAGAGAGCGTTCTAAAAACCCGGTCCTTTCCGTTTTCGATCTTCCCCCCCTTCACTTGTTTCAGCTCATGGTGGAGTTGATCAAAAAAGTAATCACATTCTTCATTGAGCAAGTAATCAAAGCTCAGAAATCTTGTCAACAACAATTTCTGCACTCTTCTCAGCGGATTGTCAAAATCGCATGGATGCCTTCCATAGCCTCCTGCTTTGATCATCCCCCCTCCCCTATCCGGAGACGCCCGCCACCGCCATGGGAGCCCGAATCGCATGTGGATCCACATGGTGGACTGCCCTCGAGAGGCCCGCAGGAGCATTTCCTCAGACGGTACGCATGGAGCCGGCGTAAGCTGGAAGGAGGACGACCGGTGGAAGCTCCAAATAAGCTTCAAGCAAGAACACCCGTCTTCACCTTGACTATCTCGATGATCCTGGGCATGATCTCCCCCGTTTTCCCATCGATGCGAACATGGGCCAGACTATCCATTTCCGTCGGCCCCATGTTGATGATCACCAGCTTGGCCCCCCCATGGACCGCATACATGGGCATGAGGGCCGCAGGATAGACCACCAGGGAGGAGCCCAAAACGAGGCACAGGTCGCAGCTCCGCGAGCGACGCTCCGATTCCGTAAGCACATCGAAGGGCAGTTGTTCCCCGAAGAAGACAGCATCCGGTTTCAGGATACCCTTGCAGGTTCGGCATTCCGGCTCATCCATGCCTTCCCTCCTTACCCACTCCACGATCTCCTCCATGGGGTAGCGTCTCCCGCAACCCAGACATTTCGCGTGGGTCAGGTCTCCGTGAAGCTGAAAGACCATGGTCTCGGAAACGCCGGCTTTCTGATGAAGTCCGTCCACGTTCTGGGTGATCACCCCGTAAAGCTTACCCATTTTTTCCAGCTCATAGATGGCGTGATGTGCAGGATTGGGCTTTGCCTGCGACATCATCAGCCCGCTCCCGGTGAGGAGCTCCCAGTGCATTTTTCTTGCCTTCTTTTCCGAGAGAAATCTCTGAATGGTGAAGTCTTCAGGGTCATATTTGGTCCATATGCCGTCGGGGCCCCTGAAATCCGGGATCCCCGATTCGGTACTGACCCCGGCACCGGTGAAAACGATAATCCTTTGTGACTTGGCGATAAACTCCGCCACCTGTTCCATCTGCCGATGTAGATCCTGCATGGCCATTCACCCCTCCTGTCGAGCAGTTCCAGTTGCTGATGTTTCTGGCCCGGCAAGCTGAAGCTTCCTCAAACGAGTTCGAAGGGAGAGCTCATCGCTCATTTCCCAGGCGGCTCATGGCCTTCCCCATCCTCCGAAGGGCCTCAGCCAGCGTGAGACGCGGGCAGCCAAAATTGAGTCGCACAAAACCCGGGCCACCAAAAGCCGCTCCGTCAAAAAGGCCCACACCTGCATCCTCAAAAAAAGTCACCGGATCTTCAAGCGCGGCGGCGCGCGTATCGATCCAGGCAAGATAGGTGCCTTCAACGTGAGACATGGAAAGCCCGGGAACCTCTCCGATAAAACGCTCCACGGTGTCCCGGTTCTCGGAGAGATAGCTGAGAAGGGCCATATGCCATTCATAGCCATCTCGGTATGCGGACAGTGCGGCAGTGTAGGCCAGCGGGCTCACATGGGGAACGATTCCGGCCATGGCGTCCTGGAATTTTCTCCGAAGCTCTTTATTCTGGATAAGAGCGAAAGAACAACCCAGACCGGGCAGGTTGAAGGTCTTGGTCGGCGCAAGGAGCGTGATGGTGCGCTTCAAGATCTCCGGCCCCAGCGTGGCAAAGGGGATGTGTTTCTTGTCCTGATCCAATACCAGCCCGCAGTGGATTTCGTCCGAGCAGACGACCATATCACGTTTTTCGCAGATAGCGGCCAGGGTTTCAAGTTCATCCCGGTGAAAAACCCGTCCTACGGGATTGTGGGGGTTACAGAGGATAAAGAGCCGCGTTCTTCCCGTGATGCTCTTCTCCAGTCGATCAAAATCAAAGCTCCAACGTCCCCCCTCCTTTACAAGATCAACCGTGACAAGGCTTCGGCGAGAGAACCGGGGCGCTGTCAGAAAAGGCGGATACACGGGCACCGCAGTGATCACGCCGTCCCCATCCTCGCCTACCGCCCTGCAGGTGACGTTGAGTCCCGTAACCAGTCCGGGGAGCCACACAATCCAGTCCGGCTCCGCCTCCAATCCATAATCGCGCTGCAACATGGAGAGAATCACATCCACCAGTTCTCCGGGCGGGACGCTGTAACCGAAGATACCGTGCTTCACGCGCTTCTCAAGCTCTTCGAGCACTCCCGGAGGCGAACGAAAGTCCATGTCCGCAACCCACAGGGGAATCACGTCCCTGCCCCTGCCCTTGTACTTGTCCCACTTCAAGCTGCATGTGCCCCGCCGGTCCACGGGGGTGTCGAAATCAAAAGAAATGGCGCGCCTCCTGTTCATTTGAAAAATCTCTTGTGCTTATGGGATCGATTCCCCCACCCCGCCCTTCCCTTGAGGGGGTGGAGGGAAAGGTCTCCGCTTTGATGATCTCCACCTGGAGCCCTTTGATCAGGTCCCGCAGCGGGAGCCACTCACGGAATGATTCGCGTCCGTTCAGCTCCAAACGGGGGGCATCCACAGGCGTCTTTCCCAAAGTCGATCCCACCTTCATGAATTTGCTCTCGATCTTCCCTAAAATCCTCTCTCCTCCATATCGATCACGCTCCTGTCCCATTCAAATATGGTTGTGGCGAGGGCGTCGGCCTGCGGAAGAAGATTTGCCACAGCGAACTTCGCCGTGGAGATTTTCCCCTGATAGAAGACGCGGTCTTCTTCCGAGGGTTGCGCGGCCTTCAGGAGCGAGGCCGCGGTGACGGCCGATTCCAGGAGCATCCAGGTGCAGATCAGATGCCCGTTCAGATCCAGAAAAGGCTTGGCCACGGAAAGGGGAATTCCGGGATCTTCCTTACCCTTGTCGGGAAATGACCCGGCCGCCCGAACCATGGCTTCCTTTGACCTTTCCAGCTTTTTCACCGAGTCACCTAGCAGGGGGTGATCCGCGTTCTTTCGAGTAAACGCCTCTATCTCTTGAATGAAGTTTCGAAAGAGCCGCCCTTCTTTGATTGTGAGCTTCCTTTTTTGGAGATCAATGGCATGAATCCCGCTGGTCCCCTCAAAGATGCAGGCCACTTTGAGATCTCTCAGGTATTGCTCTACGCCGAAGTCTTTTACATACCCGTACCCTCCCATGCTCTGGACGGCTGTTTCAGCCACCCGGAAGGCCATATCCGTGCAATAGGCTTTGCAGATGGGGATGAGGATTTCCACCAGGTCCAGGTAATATTCCTTCTCATCGGAAACAGCCCTGGAAAGATCGATATACAGGCCGGTCCGAATGGCGAGCCTCCGGCAACCTTCCACAACTGCCTTCATGAAGAGGAGATTCCTGCGGATATCCGGATGTTCGATGATCGGGACCTGGATGAGGGGATCCCCTTTTTTTCTCTTGTGGGAGAGGCCTTGAACTCGACCTCTTGCAAAGGCGAGGGCCATGCGATAAGCCGCCGAGGCCTGCCCCACCCCTTGAGCCGCCGTATTCAACCTCATTTCGTTCATCATCTGGAACATCTGGGCCAGGCCCTTTCCCTCCTCCCCCAGAAGCCAACCGCGGCAGGCATCATTGTCCCCGAAATGGAGGGTCGCCGTGGGGGCCCCGTCCCATCCCATCTTGCTTTCTATGCCGCTGCAGAAGACATCATTGGAAGGACCGGCGGTTCCATCGTCGTTGAGCCGGTACTTTGGCACGGCAAAGAGGCTGATTCCCGGATATCCGCTTGGCGCTCCTTCAATCCGGGCAAGAACGCAGTAGACGATATTTTCGGAGATATCGTGCTCCCCCGTGCCGATGAAGATCTTGGTCCCCTTGATCGAAAAGGCCTCGCCCTGTCTTGAGGCTCTTGTCGTGATATCGGCCAGATAGGATCCCGCATGGGGCTCGGTGATACACATGCCCCCCGTGAAGAGGCCGTTTTTCAGTTTCTCCGCGTAACCCGCCTTCAACTCCTCGGTGCCGAAACTCAAAATCAGATTGAGCACGCTGGATGTGAGGAAAGGAAATACGTAGAATCCACCGCAGGCCCCATTGTAAATCTCCTTGACGGCAAACCCCACACTCTCGGGGAGGCCCCATCCCCCGTCCTCCTTTGCGAGCGTCATGGGCATCCACCCCCCATCGCAATATTTTCGAAAGGCCCCGTGAAAGGAAGCCGGCATCAGGACCCTTCCATCCCGGTACCGGGGAGGATTCATGTCCACCTCCCGGTTCAGGGGCGAGATGACCTCTACGGCCATTCGCTCCGCCTCGACCAGTATTTTCTCCAGGTGGTCCCGGTCCAGATGACGGAATCTGTCCAGAGCGAGAAGCTCCTGGATCCGAAATTGATCAAAGAGGGTGAAAAAGATATCTTTCAAATCAACGGAAAAAGAGACCGGGGTTCGTTTCATAAAATGCCTCCTGCTCTCAAAACCGAGAGGTCGCAGATCGGTAGATCACAGATTTCTTCCATGGCAGCCGCACATGCGGGCATCTTCTTTCACAGCCGCAATGGTTTTTCCTTCATTGAATCTGTCATGCCCCTCCGCGCAGTTTCTTCTTTTCCACCTTACCGCTGGGATTTCTCGGCAACTCTCCAACAAATTCTATGAATTCAGGGATCTTGTAATCGGCAAGGTGGCTCGAACAGAAATCTTGAATCTCTTCAGCCGTGGCCTCTTCCCCTTCGCGAAGGACCAGAAAGGCTTTGACCTTCTCCCCGAATATCCTGTCCGGAACGCCCACCACGGCGGCTTCCGAAATCTTGGGATTCCGGTAGAGGGCGTTTTCCACCTCGATACAGTAGATGTTCTCACCCCCCCGAATGATCATGTCCTTGGCCCGGTCGAGCAACCACAGAAAACCGTCCTCATCCACCTTCCCGATATCCCCGGAATGAAGCCACCCGTCGGTAAAGGTCTCCGACCAGGCCTTCTCGTTGTTCCAATACCCCATGCAAACCGCGGGGCCCTTGTACCAGAGTTCGCCGGCTTCATTGACCCCCACGTCTCTCCCCTTTTCATCCACCGTCCTGATATCCATGGTGGGAACTGCAAGGCCGACAGAGCCGAGCTTGGTCAAGGCCAGCTCCGGGGGAAGGGCAAAGGTGGTGGAGGTGGATTCTGTCATCCCTCCCGCGTTCGAAAATTTTGCGTTCGGGAATTTATTGAAAAGCTCGATGATTAATTCGGGCGGAGAAGGGGCGCCCCCCGTGCTGAGGCTTTCTATCCCGGAAAGGTCGTATTGATCCAGTTCCGGATAGGTCACCCAGAACCAAAATACCGTGGGGACTCCCATAACGAAGTTGATCTTCTCCCTGACCATGATTTCCAGGGATGCTTTTGTTCCGTATTTTTTGAGGATGACCGCGGTGGATCCCAGCAAAAAGGTGGGAATCAATTGACAATGTAAGGCCGCCGCGTGAAAGAGAGGCATAATGATCAACCGCTTGGTATCATGGCTCATGGGAATGGTCTGCGCGGAGTTTATGGCATTGGTGATCAGATTCCGATGACTCAACATGACCCCCTTGGGCCTTCCTGTGGTCCCCGATGTAAACATGATGCTGGCGATGTCTTCTTCATCAAGATGCGGCTCGGGGAACTTGTCGCCTTCGTGGTCCAGCAGATCGAAGAAAGGGGAAACCTCTTTTCCTTCCACATCGCCCACCAGGAATACGCTCTTCAATTCGTTCAATCGATCCCTCACGGGATGAAACGCCGGCCAGTATTCCTCCTCCAGGATCAACCCTTTCGCTCCTGTGTTGCCGAGCTGATAAGCCAGCTCTTCCGGGCTTAAACGATAATTGAGAGGAACCGCGATGGCCCCCATCTGGCAGATGGCGAAATAGCTGTACACAAACTCTATGGTGTTTGAAAACAAGAGCCCGATGCGGTCTTTCTTTTTGAATCCTCTGCTGAGCAGACCCGCCGAGACCCGGTCGATCCGGCTGCATATCTCTTTGTATGTAAGCCGCAGTTCTTCAAATATGACGGCTTCCTTTTCCGGATAGCGTGTGGCGGTTCTCCTCAAAATTTCCCGAAGGCTCCGCGGCCTATGCCTGTTGATTCGCATCTTGATGCCGCCCACAATAGCCTCTTCCATCTCCATTTCATCCGTCGGCCAGTTCTTGACCCGCATAGACCTTCCTTTCTTTTCTCGAAGGTTTCCTTGGCCTCTAGAGACCTTCACCTTTTGAAACTCAACCCATACTAAGCGCATCCCTTACGTCCGGCAAACAGTGAGACACCCACGCTCCTCGATGACCTCAAGCGGGAAGGGTTCCCTCTTTTCGGGCGGATTCCTTCCCACTGGGAATCATCGTTCGTGAGGCCACCGTTTGCAGCCATGATGTCATTGGTTATATCCAACCCAAGGGATTGCGTCAAACGGATCTTTGACAGTTGTGAAAAAGAATTCTTGTGATGTCGGCCGCTTATCTCCCCTAAAAAAGTTCCTGGCACTACCCATTGCTCTCTGACAAATCAACAAAGCTCCCGGATGGTAGGAGGTTTTAGAGATACCCATCCAGGAATAATGAGGCTTTTAGCCCCTGAGGCCTCCTCAACCGTCAAAGAAAAATTTGAGCTTCCATAACCAATCCGGTCAATCCCTGGCCCAGACCTTATTACCGCAGCCGGATTTCTCATGCTTTCCTTTGTCTTGCAAATTCCGTCAAGTTATCCAAACGGCGAGTCGCGCCAGGGCGGGCCTGTTATCCTATCTAAGAAATGTCGGTACCCAGGATTCAAACAAGTCAGCCGGTCGCGATAATCTCTCCATCCCACAGCCGTTTCAGGAACTCCTCCCAGTGGATCGCCTGAATGTTCGCGTGCCGGCTTGCGACCGTATCCTGGCTTACAAGGAAAAAATTCGTGAATACCTTTTCCTCGGCAAGCGCTTTGAGCCCTTTAAAATCTCCCGGTACCACTTGCGAAGTCGCCTTGACCTCCACAGCGGTCCTCTCTCCAATGAGAAAATCCACCTCATGGCCATGGGTCGATCGCCAGTATGTAAAAGGAAGCTTTATCCTGCCGTAGCTCAGATATGCCCGGAGCTCCATGCCGATAAACTGCTCAAAGCTTTTGCCGTATAAGTCCGAGTTGCGGTCAAGGACCCGGGTGCCTGCAAGCGTATGAGTGACCCCCGGGTCAAAAAAATAAAACTTGCCCGACTTGATCGCCTTCCTTTTTCTGGACTCGGCCCAGGCGGGCAGGGAAAATCCAACCAGCGTGTCTTCGAGAAGACCCACATGCTCCCTGACCGTGGACGCAGACACTTGACAGTCATTGGCCAGCTTGGTGAAATTGATCACTTCCCCGTTTGCCAGGGCCATTGACCGGAGAAAACGGGCAAAGGGCGGCAGGTTCCGGACCAGACCTTCGGCCATGATCTCTTCTTTCAGGTAGGTATTGACGTATGCATCGAGCTCTTCTTCCGGCAATTCGCTGAGATAGACAGCCGGCAAGCCACCATAACGAAGGTATTTTTCGAGATTGAAACCCGGCGCTTCCTTCCATGTCAGCGGGAACAGCCTTGCCTCCCAGACACGGCCGGCAAGAAGATTTGCCTGCCCTCTCCGCAGCTTCCTGGTGCTGCTGCCCGTTAACAGGAACCTGATTTTCCTGTTTTCAATGAGCCGGTGGACCTCATTGAGTAATTCCGGGATCCGCTGAATTTCGTCGATAACAATCAGCCGGGCATCGCCGGCATCGATGATCGCTTCCAAATCATGGGGCGCTGCAGATAACCTTAAAAACAAGCGGGAGTTCAGAAGATCGATGATGTTCGCAGAGTCGGATAACTGCCGGCTGACCAGGGTTGACTTCCCGGTCGCCCTGGGACCGAACAGGAAGAAGGACTTTTTCTCCAATAATTTTCTTAGATCGACAATGCGGTCTACTTCCATATCACAACCCTATCGCTGATTGTCCGGATATCCAGCAATATAGCGGTGTATTTTCCGGCAGTCAATCCCGAAAAACGGCATGTGATTTTCTCTTCTGCCACATGTAAGGATACCAAGAATAAACGGCTCCCCCCCCTCTCTGATCCTCGCAGGATGAAGAGCTACGGATTCCCTCTTCTCCGCTAAGACCTATGGGACATGCTCAGCGCGTGGACGGCGTAGGGGACGAAAAGGCTCGGAAAAGCTCACCCCTCTCCGGGGATCTTTGCGGCAAGGAAGTCACTCCGAGGCATGGATGCATAAGACTAAACGAACGCCCACCCAAGATTCCATTCCCACATCCGGGAGCGCCGGCGTTTCCTCTCACACCGGAATTCCGGGCCAACCGTCAATAGGATCCGTTGACTTCACCACGTGCATCCCTGCAGCGGAAAACCTCCGGAAAGCCCCATCGGCCGCATCCGTGTAGTCGATCACCCCGGGAATAACCACCGGGGACGTACAATCCTCCAAGAGATACACTTTTTCGACGAGCTTTCGATCGGTGGTAAGAATCTCACGGAGAAGGTCATCAATGGTCCAGGCCACGCAATGACTCTTGGCCTGTCCCGCAATAATCACCGCGTCGAAGTTCAGGAGCTTCCGGATGAACCCGGTATTCTTCTCTGCAATCCGCTCACCCTCCGGATCCTCCAACACTTCCGGACTGAGAACCGAGTAATTCTCGGTGAAAGGATTTTTCCCTTTCACCTGAAAGTCCGGCTGACTGTAACGGGCAATGCCGTGAAAGAAAGCAGCCTCTTCCACGGCCGACACCAGGGCGTGGCCGATGCCCCCAAGCATGGCGTGATAGGGCCAGACGGTCAGATCATACTTTCCCCCTTGCCTCAATTTTCGAGTATAGTGGAGCAGGTACCTTTGACCATACTCATCACTGATGTTGAGGCTTGCGGACAGCTCACGGTTGAATTTCCAGATTCCCCGCTCAATATCCTCGGCTGAGATGAGCGTAAACGCGGCTGGATGCTCCCCCCGCTCATTGACGAGGAAGATGCTGTGGAAAATTTGCATGGCCTGGTGGGTGTCCATGGTGGGACAGATCTCGGTAATCCGGTGGAGATTGCGATAGATGAACGCACATAACCGTCGATTATCATCGATCGCCCCTGTGCCGGAACGTCCACCCACATAAAGCTCAAAGCCCGGAATACAGAAGCTGTTCTGCACGTCAACAAGCATGAGGGAAATCCGGACTCCGTCACGGCTCGCAGGCCCGATCCCATGCTTTTTTGCCCACTGTTCGGCTTCCCCGGCCCGCTCCTCATACGGGACTCTCCACACTTCACCCACTCTTTTTGGATCAAAGTGGGTAGGGAGAGGAAGCTGATCGCGCACCATCATGCACTCCTTTACTTCGCCGAGTGTTGCCGGAAAACGCTCCGCCTCGGCTGAAATGGGGACACACTCACAGAACCGGAGGTCGGGGAGAGGAGCAAAACGTTGGATCTTTTTTCCCTCTCACTGGTTGTTCAGGCGCTTTTCTCTCCCCCGACCCGAAACTTCCAGTTCGTCAGGGGTGTCGTCCCCTGGGTTACTCCGTAGCCCGAGCGTCATCGCATGGTTCGTCCTCGTTCAATGCACGGGCGTGCTCGGCACTCGCTGCCGTGGTGCAAAAGGGAAGTTTCTCTTCCCCTCTCTTTTCCACCGATTCCTTCTCTTCCTTTGCGTTCTGTTTTTCCTCTACCATGACCTTCACCTCCCATTCAAGTCTTTCCGGTCATTGCCCCGAGACCCGGGAAAAACCAACTCTTCCGGCAGACGACCTTTCACCGGACTCCATTTGGCTCTCCAAAAAACATTTCCAGGAAACCCGAGAAGGAATGACTCGATTTTACCATTCCTTTAAAAACAATATAGGATTGAAAGAGGACCGTTCAAGGAAACCCAAAGAGAACCGGTTCTTCGGGAGAACGAAACTAAACCCTTGAGAAGGGACGGGGATCGTGTTAAACAGAAATGACCACAGCGGAACTTTTCCACCCGCAGGGTTCCTTTCTCTGCCAAGGGCCGAGCAGGCAGGGCGATTCCACGAAATTTTTTGTGCGGGAATAGGGTCCATGGTCATCGATGAAGCCAAAGAGGTTCTAAAAATTGAGGCTCAGAGTATCCTGGGCCTGGTGGACAGGATAGGGGCTGAATTTGAAAAGGCCATCGAAATCATCCTGAAGAACAAAGGGAGGCTGATCCTTACCGGAATGGGGAAGTCCGGATTGATCGGCAGGAAAATCGCAGCCACCCTCAACAGCACGGGGACGCCTTCCTTGTTTTTGCACCCGGCGGAAGCCATCCATGGCGATCTTGGCATGGTCACCCCGAATGATATTGTTCTGGCCATTTCCAACAGTGGGAACACCGGTGAAATCAACACGCTGCTCCCCCTTCTCAAAAAAATGGGTGTCAAGATTATTGCTCTCACGGGAAATCCGGACTCGCCCATGACGAAAATGTGCGACTTGGTCATCGATGTGGCCGTGGAGAGGGAAGCTTGTCCCATGGGCATGGCACCCACAGCGAGCACCACGGCCGCCCTGGCCATGGGTGATGCCCTGGCGGTGGTGCTTTTGAAACGCCGGCGATTCAACCCGGACGACTTTCGCAGGTTTCATCCCGGAGGAAGTCTCGGTGACCGGCTCGCCGTTAAGGTAAGAGAAATCATGCTCACGGGGAAGCGAATTCCTACGGTACCCATGGGATCTAAAGTTCAACGAGCGATCGAGGAAATCGAGGCAAAGGGAATCGGCGCAACCCTTGTCTCCAATAAGGTGGGGAAACTGGCCGGAATCATTACAGACGGAGATTTGAGAAGATTGCTTCTCAAGCAAAAGAACATCGGGGAACTGAGGGTCGAAGACGTTATGTCCCCGTCTCCATGGACCATCGATCAAAACAGGACCACCGCAGAGGCCCTGGCCTCTATGGAAATGCACTCAATCATGCACCTCGTGATTGTGGACGGCGAAGATCGAATCATGGGGATCGTCCATCTTCACGACCTTCTCGGGAGGGAGGAGTTCAGAGTCAATGGGGCCTTTCATCGCACCCCGGGGACTCATCGTTGAGCCGATCACGCCACTGACAAATGACGGCTCTATCGATGGTCAGGGATTGAAAAAATTGCTGGCTCGTCTAATCCCATTCTCTCAGGGGCTTTTTCTTTCCAGCCCCTGCATGGGTGAAGGGAAAACCTTGTCCGCCGAGCAGCGTGTGGAGCTATTCGAAGAGGCCCTGGTCACAATCCGCGGCCGGGTTCCGCTGCTCTTCTGGATCACCCGGGATACAGAAAAAGACACAAGGGAAACGCTTCTCGCCCTCCGTGAAATCCTCCGAAAAAGCTCCTACCCGGGAGAGGTCCTCTGGGTGGACAGCCCCCTTTTCTACCACAGCAACCGTGGGTTGCCGGCCTATTACCAAAACCTCTGCTCCCTGGTTTCCGAACCCCTGGTCCTCCATAACGACCCTGAATTGATACGGGGGCTAACGAAGCCTTTCAAGAGGCAAAACATTCGGACCGCGATTTTGAAAGAATTGGCTTCGCTTCCCAGCATGGTGGGTCTGATTTTTCTGGGCTCCCTGGACAGGGCTTACAATTATCAAAGGGCCTGTCGTACAAGCGCTCATTTCAGGATCTACGACGGTGACGAACTCCAGTTTTTGGACCATCCCAGCATGGGCGGGGTCGTTTCCCGGGGCGCGAATCTGGCGCCAAAAACCTGGCAGGAGATCACGGAAGCATCGCTCCAGCTAAGGGGCGATCAAAAATACGACCCTGAATATCTGTCCACGACCTGGCAAAGGGGCCAGTATCTGCGAGACCTTGTGGACCTGTATGGGCAAACACCGGTTGCTCTGATCAAACAGGTCCTGTGGGATCTGGGAATCATCCAGACCTGCTTTTGCACCCGGCCTGCGGACCACATGGAAGAAGCAAAAGAACGAATCAAGGAGATGCTCGATCGATACGGGGACCTCTGAAAAGGGTGCGATCGGGATTCCAAGGACCTTCAGTGGGGGCTGCAGGATTCTTCACTCAGGTCTCTATCGCCGTCCGGAATTGGAAGTCCAGCATTCTTCCTACCGCCGCGCATTCAAGACCAAAAGGAAGGTAGCCGGCGTAGCCCAAAATGGGCATCTCGAAGACCTGGCAGCAGTGAACGAACGGAATGCTGTATTCCCATTTGGCCAGGCTGTAGTAGTTCCACATCTCCCACAACCCCCCGCACAGGAGTGCCGCCAGAGCGGATGAAATCACCAAACGCCAATCCCCGTTGGCGATTTCCCAAAAAATATGCTTTTTCCCCCGAAGCGCCTGCAGGCAGACAAGGATGAGCAATGGAGCGATCCACAAAAGGGGGAAGAGGTAATTTGGCAGAACGCCGATGGCGGCCAATCCTGCACCTGCCGCTGCCAGCACCGCCCAGGATGCAGTCCGTCCATGGCGAACTCTGATGGGTAGAAAATTCTTGAAGGCCTCTTGAACCCGCTGAGAACCCTGGATCCACTGGCTCGTCCCCAATACGGCGGGAAGAACCGTGGAAAAAGAGAGGGTGGCATGAAGGAAATACGACCAGGGACCGAATTGCACCCCCAAGTAGTACCAGTTCTGCACAAAACGGTTCAGGTATTCGAAGAACCACCAAAACGTCGCGCTTGAAGGAAAAAGTACGAGGAAAAACAGCGGCCGATCCGTCATCATGCAGGAGCACTGGCGCCGGTACGTCACGGCGTTGATGAAAACAATGTAGGAAAGCCAAAGTGGGATAAACGTGTAGGACTGAAACGCCGCAAACCACGAGAAACGGATCCAGGCAAGGATCCAACTCATCAGGCCGGTTCCTGAGGCAAGCCACCCCCACCAGGGAAACGGGCATCGGATGGACCCGTCGGCCCTTGACCGACCAGGAACACGCAAAATCATCACCACCATGGGCGCAACCGCCACAAGGATAAGCACGGCACACGTCGCAAAGGCGATCCAGGAAAATGGAGCGTGGTGAACGAAACGGGTCCTGGGTGGAAATTCCAGATAAAGGTTTACCGGCAGACCGGCCAGCAGCGTGCCGATTAAAGGCAGCCCAAGGAGCATCGCGCTGAGGGCTATCAATTGGAAAAGGAACCCTCTCATCCTACCCTGTCTCACCTGTCTCGTCCTTCCTTGTCAATCATCCCTTGTGCTTCCCTCGTTTTTCTCACAACCCTATTTTGTCCTGAAGCTCGAGGGCTCCGCACGATGGAAGCTGCCCGCGATCGAGCCCAATAAACCGGGGAGGAGACTCTTTGCGGAGGGGAGGATAAAATTCGGTTTTTACTGGCGGCAATGCACACTCTTATGCTATCTTCTCCCCAGGAAAGAATTCTAAAAGGAGCTCCGTTGAAGGATTCCCTCGCCTGGATTGATCTGGAGATGACCGGCCTTGATCCGGAAAGACACGTGATCATAGAAATCGGCACCGCCGTTACAGATGACCACCTGAACCTTATCGCCGAGGGGGTCCCCATCCCGATCCACTATCCCGAAAATGCCCTTGCCTTGATGGATGAGTGGAGCCGGAAGCAACACCAATCCTCCGGACTTCTGGACCGGGTCAAGGTCTCTCCATATGACTGTGGGCGCGCGGAAAGAGAAACCATCGAATTTCTTGCCCGGCACTGCGAGAAAGGGCGGTCGCCCCTTTGCGGCAATTCCGTGTGGCAGGACCGCCGCTTCCTGACAAAATACATGCCGTCCCTGGAAGCGTTTTTCCATTATCGCAATATCGACGTCAGCACCCTTAAAGAGTTGGTCCGAAGATGGTATCCTGCGCTGCCTCCTTTTAGAAAACAAAGGGCTCACAAGTGCATCATCGACATCCGGGAATCCATCAACGAGCTCAAGTATTACCGCGACAAAATCTTCGTCCCTACGCCTGAGTCTTGATTTCCCCATTGATCCCGCGGCCTGCGGGTTTGTGGCGCAAGGGCCGGAAAGATCTCCATCTCCCTGAAAGGGGCAGTGCTTTTCTGATGAGATGGACCTTTTCCGTGGTGGCTTTCTCCCCCTCCGATGCCAAATGCTTTGCTGCGGTGAAATCCGTCCAATGCAGATTTCCCACATCGGGACGAATGACCACATCCGCTTCCTCCAGGAGACACTTCTCAAGATGGAAGCTCGTGATATTGGTCGCACGCACATAGATATCCATGGCGGAAGAAATCTCCTCTTTAGAGTAAAGATCCCCAATCACACTCACAGCCACAACGAATTCCGCTCCCTCCTGCCTGGCTTCCACGGTGGGGACCAGGTGGGTCACGCCTCCATCGGTCAAAAGCATACCGCCGTCCGCCATGGGTGGTACCGCTCCCGGAACCGCGCAGCTTGCCATGACCGCTCTGCGCAAAGAGCCCCCGGAAATCACCACCGCTTCACCGGTGACCAGGTCACTGGCCACGGCCCTGAATGGAAGGCGGGTTTCTTCAATGTTGATGTCCGGGAGAAAGAACTCGATCATGGCCTCAAAATCCTCCCCCTGGAGGATTCCAGCCTTGAACATGGCCTGTGCGAGGAAAAGCCGGTTCTTGAAAAAGGCCTGAATTTTCTGCGCCAGCCCCAGTTTCCTGCTGGCCTGAATTTCTCTGATGGCCCTGAGCGCCGATTCCTGAAAGGTAGAGCTTTTCAGAAATTCCTCCGTCTTTTTTTCAAGCTGATAGGGGCCCAAACCGCTGGCATAAGCACCTCCCACGAGGGCACCGATACTGGTACCGACGATGAGATCAATGGGAATAGATTCTGATTCCAATACCTTAAGCACCCCGATGTGCGCCATCCCCCGGGCGCCCCCACCCCCTAACGCAAGACCGATCCGTTTTCGCCGCCATATTCTCACTGCAACTTTCCTCACACTAACCTGCAGTATTTTCCGCGCTGAATGCCGCTCCCTTCGGGTTTCAGGGCCTGCCTGGAAAGCATTCCGTGTTTTTCCCCGGAAGCGCTTCTCGAACTGCCGTGCAGGAATCCCCGACCAGAGGACACGATGGACGGAACAGGGAACATATATCAGCCGGGGAAACACAAGACAAGGTGAATTGGACTTCACTCCAAAGAGGGTTGGCAAGGACTGCCCCTCAAACAACGACCCCACAGCCTCCGTCACCTTTTTCTTGAATCATGCCAGGGAATTCGCTACCCTGGAGAAAATTCTTAACCCGAGGCCTTTTTTTGGTGCAAAACACATGTTGGTCCAGATGAACGAAGGAAAGAAAAAAACCCTGATCGCTTTTCTATGCGGCCTCGGGATAGGCGGTGTAGCTTACGGGATGGCGACAAAGAATCATCCGGTTTTCATCACCGGCTTGGTTTTTGCCGTGGCCGGATACCTGCTGATTAGAAGGAGGCTGAAAGCTTCGATTCAGAAACAGAGGCGGAATCATCATCCACCTTGACAAACCTTGTCAATGGGATTAAGAAAGCCATGGGTTCCGTTGGCTGGCTTGTTTCCGACCGGAAATGGTTCACCTCCCAATTGGAGACTGACGGCGGTGCAATCCTTCCGAATCGTCGTTTCCGGAGGGACTCCGGCTTCTCAAAGAAGCTACACAATGCTTGGAAGCTCAATCTGATGGTGCAAAAACAGTTCATGGACACGGAGAAGGCTGGGAAATGAAATTACACGAATATCAAGCGAAGGAGATCTTCAGGAAGTCAGGAATTCCGACTCCCAACGGCGAGCTGGTCACGGAGGTCGACCAGACCACAAAGGCGATACAGAATGTAAAAGGACCACCCTGGGTGGTCAAGGCCCAGGTTCACGCCGGTGGACGAGGAAAGGGAGGCGGGGTTCAGTTGGCCCACAGCCCTGACCAGGTGGTCTCTTCGGTGCAGTCCATGCTCGGGAAACCCCTTGTAACCAAACAGACCGGACCCGGCGGTGTGATCATGCACCAGGTGCTGATCGAAGAGGGCATCGACATCGACAGGGAGTTCTATTTAAGTATGATCATCGACAGGGCTGTGGCCATGCCTGCAATGATCTTCAGCCAAGCCGGGGGCATGGAAATCGAAGAGGTGGCCTCCCGCTCCCCTGAGCTCATTTTGAAGGAGCACGCGGATCCTGCTACGGGATGGATGCCGTATCAGGGAAGGAAGCTAGTGTATAAATTGGATTCTCCCCTATCCCCGGAGGCTTCAAGAGCACTCATGGCGATCATGGCGAATGTGGTGAAATTGTTCATGAGCCACGACTGCTCTCTGCTTGAAATCAATCCCCTTGTGACGACGATGGACGGGAAGGTTGTCGCGCTGGACGCCAAGTTGAACATCGACGATAATTCCCTTTACAGGCACAAGGAGCTGCACGCCCTGGACGATCCCAGGGAGAAGGAGCCCCTGGAGGTGGAAGCCGAAAAATACGACATCAACTACATCCGGCTTGACGGAAATATTGGCGCCATGGTGAACGGTGCAGGTCTCGCGATGGCTACCATGGATGTGATCAAACTGGCCGGGGCGGAACCTGCCAATTTTTTGGATGTGGGCGGAGGAGCCAGCCAGGAGATGGTGACCAAAGGGATTGAGATCATTCTCAAGGATCCGCGCGTCAAGGCCATCCTCATCAACATCTTCGGGGGCATTTTGCGATGTGACGTCCTGGCCAGAGGTCTCCTGGAGGCTGCCAAGCACACGGAGATCCGTGCTCCCTTGATCGTCAGACTTGAGGGGACCAACGTGGAGGAAGGAAGAGAAATTCTCAGAAATTCGGGACTGAAATTCTTAGTGGCGAAGGATCTTGCGGAGGCCGCGGAACTGGTCGCAAAACAGGTTTCTTGAATGGGTTGATCATGAGCATACTCGTAGATGAAAAGAGCAGAGTGGTTGTGCAGGGGATTACGGGCCGCGAAGGGGCCTTTCATACCAGGCAGATGATTGATTATGGGACCGCCGTGGCCGCCGGCGTTACGCCGGGAAAAGGCGGACAAACGGCCGAAGGCGTGCCGGTTTTTAACACGGTTCAGGAGGCCGTAGACAAGGAAGGAGTCAACGTCTCATGCATCTTTGTGCCGCCTCCGTTTGCATCTGATGCCATCATGGAAGCCGCGGACGCCGGCCTCGGGGTGATCGTTTGTATCACAGAAGGCATTCCCGTGCTCGATTCGGTGAAAGTGGCCGCCTTTTTGAGAAGGAGGAATTCGGTTTTGATCGGCCCCAATTGCCCGGGCATTATTTCTCCCGGAAAAACCAAGGTGGGAATCATGCCCGGTCCAATCCACAGGCGTGGTGGGATCGGCGTAATTTCCAGAAGCGGCACCTTAACTTACGAAGTGGTGGAACAGTTGAGCAAGGTGGGGCTGGGTCAATCCACCTGCATCGGCATCGGCGGGGATCCTATCATCGGAACCACCTTCATTGATCATCTCCAAAGATTCAAGGAAGACCCGGAAACCGAAGGAGTGGTCCTTATCGGCGAAATCGGAGGCACCGCGGAGGAAGAAGCCGCCAAGTACATAGAGAAAGAGTTCCCTAAACCTGTGATTGCTTTTATCGCCGGTCAGACTGCTCCACCGGGAAGAAGAATGGGCCATGCAGGTGCGATCATTTCGGGAGGCGAGGGGAAGGCGGAAGACAAGATCAAGGCGCTTCAGGCAGCGGAAATCGCCGTCGTCCTCTATCTACCCAATTTGGGGAAGACCGCTCTTGATGTGATGAAAAGAACCTAAAACCGCCCTTTGGCTTCTTGACCGAGGTCCATGCCGGTGATAGGATTTCATTGTGGGAACGCGTCCACGTTTCGGGGGGCCTCCACATGAAAAGCAGAGGACGTCTGTGCCTCAGAAAATGAACCCGGCAGGAAACCCATGGAAAAGATCTCCAGTATCACGGAGCGACTGCAGGTCAAGAAAAAGAAAACACAGGCAGAAGTTCATCGTCAGAAGGCAGGAACCGTGCGGAGAACCGTCCAGTGCGCCTCCTGCCCCAACAGATGCGCCATGTGCGGGTACCATTTTGGTGGGGAAGAAGCGGCCTGTCCGCCAGGAACCGACACATCCGATTTTCGCCTGTGTAGAAACTGCCTCGATGAATACGAAGATTACCTGAAAGTCACCACAGGCAGAGAAGCCACGGATATCTTCTGGCACAACATGGAGTGGGTAAAGCTTTGGTCCGCTTGGCTTCACCTGCATAAGGCCATGAAAGACTTCAGGAGCTCGAAGGAGTATAAAGAGCTTTTGGAATTCCGAGACTACTGAGCCCGTGAGGGCGGAGCTGAAGAAATGTTCGGTATCGGCGTGCCGGAATTAATCATTATATTGATCATCATCCTGATCATCTTTGGTGCGGGAAAGCTCCCCGAGATAGGCAGCGGCATTGGTAAGGGGATAAAGAACTTCAAGAAGGCCGCACAAGAACCGCCAGAGGAAATACCGTCCCCGGAAAAGAAAAGCGAAGATTCCTCCGAGAAGAAGGACTGAGCGTTTACAGGCCCTGCTTTCCGCCCCTCCGTGGATGCCATGCTTTCAGAATGGAATATCATCCTCCGGGATGGAGGTCGGCTCTTCGCCTCCGAATTGATCCTCGGTGGAGGAAACCTGTGGTTCTCTGCCTGAAGGACCAAGCAACTGGACGGTCTGAGCGACGACTTCCGTCGTATAGCGCTTCACGCCCTCTTTATCTTCCCACGATCTCGTTTGCAGCCTTCCCTCCACGTAAACCTGCTTTCCCTTGTGCAGGTATTCACCGCAGATTTCTCCGGTCCGACCCCATGCCACAACCCGATGCCATTCCGTCCGCTTTTCCCCGGACTTGTCCGACCACGAAGTCGCGACTGGGAAATTCGCGACCGCACTGCCGCTCGGCGTATATCGCACATCCGGATCCGCACCCAGGTTTCCAATGAGGATCACCTTGTTTACGCTGGCCATATTTTCCTCTCCTCCCCTTTGCTCAGGGCTTACGCTGCTTTCGATCCCTTTGCAGGAAGAAATAGCACAGAAACAAACATGAAATCAAGATCGTTCCTTCAAAGCCTCGAGCAATCTCACGGAGCGGATTCTTTATTGACTCTCCTTGATTAAAAATTTAAGCTGTTGTTTATTCAAGAAAAAGATGTTGCTCGATTAGATCGCGATAGAAAGAGGCTTGAAATGGTCAAGGTGATACCGCTCGGGGGCCTGGGAGAAATCGGACTTAACATGATGGTTATAGAGCACGCGGACTACTTGCTGGTGGTGGATGCCGGGCTCATGTTCCCCGATGACTACATGCCGGGAGTCGATCTCGTCATCCCCGATTTTCAGTACTTGAAGGAGAACAAGGATAGGGTCAAAGCAATCATTTTGACCCATGGCCACGAGGATCACATCGGGGCCATGCCCTTTTTGCTGAGAGAATTCTCCGTCCCTGTTTTCGGCACCAATTTCACCCTGGAGCTGCTCAAAGAGAAGCTCAAAGAGCATCGGCTGCCCTGCGAACCGGATCTCCATAAAATCAGGGCGGGAGATGTGACTTCTTTTGGCCCTTTCAAGGTGGAATACATCAGTGTAAATCACAGCATCGTGGACGGCGTGGGCTTGGCCATCGAAACCCCGGAGGGAATACTGGTTCATTCCGGGGACTTCAAGATCGATCCGACCCCTGTGGACGGACAGTATACGGACCTCATTCGTTTTGCACATTACGGCAGCAAGGGGGTTCTCGCCTTCTTTTCGGACTCCACCAATGCAGAAAAGGAAGGATTCACCCTTAGCGAGAGGGAGGTGAAAAAAACCCTGGAAGAGCTTTTTCGAACGAGTCAGGGCAGGGTGATTGTTGCAGTTTTCGCGTCCAACATCACCCGGATCCAGCAGGTGATCGATCTGGCTTTCAAGTACGATCGAAAGGTGGTGTTTAACGGAAAGAGCATGGTCACCAACGTGGGGATTGCCAAGCAACATGGCTTTATAACCATATCAGAGGAGACAGAGATCACGGATCGCCAGATCGCTCAATTTCCCGATTCCAGGATCGCAGTGATCACCACCGGGAGTCAGGGAGAACCCATGTCCGCCCTTTCCAGGATGGCCCAGGGCACCCACAAGAATATAAGGATCAAACCCGGCGATACCATCATTCTCTCCTCGCGGTTCATTCCCGGAAACGAAAGGGCCATCACTTCCATTATAAACAGCCTTTATCGCATGGGAGCAGAGGTGGCCTATGAGAAAGTCTCCGAGATTCACACCTCCGGCCATCCCAAGAGAGAAGAACTCAAGATCATGCTAAGTCTGTTAAAACCTCGCTACCTGGTGCCCGTTCATGGTGAGTACAGGCATCTTGTCAAACATGCCCAGCTGGCCATGGAGACGGGCATGCCCGCAGACCGTATTTTGATCGCCGAAGACGGAGCGCTCCTCTGCTTCGAGAACCAACAAGGCTGGATGGGCGGATCTGTTGCTGCGGGGCGAATTCTCGTTGACGGCAAGGGCATCGGGGACGTGGGGGATTTGGTTCTGCGGGATCGCAGGCGACTAAGCGGGCACGGCATGGTGATCGTTCTCGTGGCGGTAGACGAAAAGAGCGGTGAAACCGTTTACGGTCCGGACATCATCTCACGAGGCTTTGTAGTTGAAGATCAAGGTGGGTCTCCAATTCTGGAAGGGGCCAAATCCATCGTTATGGAGGTACTTCAAGAGCTTGAGCGATCATCCGCCCTGGAATGGAGCGAAGTGAAATCCGATATTCAAAGGCGGCTGAAACGCTTTTTTTACAGCGTCATCGACAAAGGCCCCCTGATTCTGCCCATTATTATTCCTGTCTGACGCGAATCCGGCTTCCCGAAAGGTGCCCAATCCGCAATGGAAATGGAGACGCGGGGAGGATCTCTCGCTGTTTTCCGGGTGGCAAGAGGGCGGGTGTGTGGTATATTTCGGAGGCAAAAAGTCCAACCCGGGAGGAAGTGACACGTTGCGTCAAAAAGCAAACGGCAAGGAGCAACCGGACAGGCCTTCGCCCCCCATCGGGAGGGAGATCCGCGGGATTCTTTTTCTTCTGGCGGCCGTCGTTCTCGGTGGAAGTCTTTTCTCTTATAGTCCCTCGGATCAGCTTCTCTGGACCATAACGGGCCCTCTAGGCAAAAGCCACAACCTTTTCGGCACCGCAGGCGCCCACATCGCCGGAGGGATATTTCTCGTTTTAGGCCTCTCGGGATTTTGGCTTCTGGTCGTCCTGCTCGCCCTTTCCCTGATGTCTTTTCGCGGAGTTCCTCTTTCCTCCCCTTTGACGAGCATCATCGCCACAGTGGCACTGCTCGTCTCTTTCGCCGCCATGTTGGATCTGCAGTTTTCCGATGGGGTTCGTTTCAAGAACCAGGAAATGCTTGCAGGGGCAGGGGGACTCGCAGGACATTACGTGGCCCACTGGACAAAAAACTTTCTGAACCACTTCGGGGCTTACGTCTTCCTTGCCGCCATTTTTCTGATCTCCCTCATGGTGCTCACCCGCCTGTCATTGGGCTGGCTGTTTTCCATGGTAGGATACCGGATTCTGGGTTTTTTCAGGCGCGCAGGGGAAGGGATGCAAAAGAGGAAGGAACGGAAGCAGAGGGCGCAGAAGACGAAGCTGGCCAGGGAAAAAATGAAAGTCAAGCCAAAGGTTACAATCATTAGTGAGGTGGAGGAAACGGTCAGGGTGCCCGAGCAGGAAACCTTTCCCTTCATGAGCGCGGTGGGAGAATTCAATTTACCAACCCTGGACCTGCTCGGGGACCCTCCCGATACGAAAGACGTCCAGGTCCATCGTGAAAGCCTGGAGATGAACGCCCGCCGCCTTGAAAGAAAACTGGCCGACTTCGGTGTTGAAGGAGAAGTCATAGAAATTTTGCCGGGTCCTGTCATCACCATGTATGAGTTCCGTCCGGCGCCCGGGGTTAAGATCAGCAAAGTGGCCGGACTTGCGGACGATCTTGCTCTAGCCCTAAGGGCACCCAGCATCCGGATTGTCACACCCCTCCCGGGAAAGGCGGCCATCGGCATCGAGATTCCCAACAATCAGAGAAGAGTGGTGTACCTCAAGGAGGTTCTTTCAACCCCTGTCTATCGCGATGCCAAGTATGAATTGCCCATCGCACTCGGTAAGGATATCACCGGGGGGCCGATCGTCACGGATCTGACAAAGATGCCTCATCTCCTCGTGGCAGGGGCCACAGGGACCGGAAAAAGCGTCTCCATCAACACGATGATCAACAGCTTGCTGTTCAAGGTTTCCCCGGACATCACCCGTTTCTTGCTTGTGGACCCGAAAAGAATCGAGCTGTCTATCTACCACGACATCCCCCATTTGCTCCATCCTGTGGTCACCGAACCCAAGGATGCCACCAGGGTGCTCGCGTGGGCAGTGAACGAGATGGAGAGGCGCTATAGGCTGCTTTCCGATCTGGGCGTCAGGAATATAAGCGCTTTTAACCGAAAAGTCCTCAAGGAGCGGAAAGTCGAACCCCCTTCGGATCAAACACAGGGAACTCCCAAGGCCTTGCCCTATATCGTCATTATCATCGACGAACTGGCGGACCTCATGATGGCCTCAAGCCGGGAAGTTGAGGAGTCCATCACGCGATTGGCCCAGATGGCTCGTGCAGCAGGGATTCACCTCGTCATAGCCACCCAGAGGCCCTCGGTGGATGTGCTCACAGGCATCATCAAAGCCAATTTTCCTGCTCGAATCTCCTTTCAGGTATCCTCCAGGGTGGATTCCAGAACCATCTTGGACACCATCGGTGCGGAGACTCTCTTGGGCGAGGGAGACATGCTCTTCATGCCTCCGGGGGTAGGCCGAATCATGAGAATTCATGGGGCCTATGTTTCCGAAGAAGACGTGAAAGCGGTGAGTGACTTTCTTAGAACCCAGAAAAAACCGGATTATGATCAGACCATCTTATCCGAGGTCTCTAAGGAAGATTCCATGGACGATTGGGAACTGGACCTGGACGAAAAATACGAGCAGGCCGTGGAACTGGTGCTCCAAACAGGCCAAGCCTCCATTTCCATGTTACAGCGAAGGCTGAGGGTCGGATACAATCGAGCTGCCCGCATGATCGAACACATGGAAAAAGAGGGGATTGTCGGTTCTTCAGATGGAGTGAGGCCCCGCGAGGTTTACGGGAGAAAGGAGTCATGAGGTGATCAGGTTTACGCTTGCTTTCCTGCTGCTGGTTTTGCCTTTTAGGCCCATCGCCCTGGCAGGGGATCCTCTGGCGGACCTTCTCGAGGGCATTCAGAAAAAATATGGACAACTCCCAGGTCTGACGATCACCTATACCCGTGAAGTCATCACCCGTTCCATGTCCATGCTGGGCAGTCAGGTGAGAGGAGATCTGGCCACCGGTCGAATCTACTTCGCCCCGCCCCACTTTCTGAGGCTTGAACAGGAAGCACCGAATGCCGAAACCATTGTCAGCAACGGAAAAACCCTCTGGTGGTATATTCCAGCCAAAAAGGAGGTTCATCAATTCGCCTCCAGAGAATTCGGAAAGGAACTCACCCTGCTCGGCGATATTTTCCGGGGCCTGTCCAAGGTGGAAGAACGTTTTCAAGTGGCCCTGGTTGGACGCAACCAGCAGGGAGAATTTCAAATGGAGCTCAGACCGAATCCGCCCTGGCAAGACATTGAGCGCATCGTCCTCACTGTGACCCCCGAACATGATATTCGCGTCGTGGACATTCACAATGTCCTGGGCAGCATCACCCGCTTCGGCCTCGAAGACCAGAAGAAAACGAAAAATTTCAAAAAAAATTTCTTCGAATTTGTGGTTCCCCAGGGAGTCCATCTGATCGAGGAAGGAGGCTGACAATATCGAATTCAAAATCCAAATGCGAGAACGAGATGAGTCGATCTCGGCTGCCTCAGGATACCTTTACCCGGTTTGGGCTCCGGACTTCCATACCCCTCCGGCATTCGTGCGGCAGTGGACACCATTTTCCCTGCTGCCCCCGGGATCTCCCAGGAGAATCGAGCTTTGTTGCGAGGAACCTACCGGACCATGACTCTCGACAGGAGGCGGCCCGCCCGTCTGAGGCTTTCCATGCTGCTCGCAGGCAACAGATGATCCACATAGGGCAGAGCGACCCGCATCCCGTGGCATAGCGGTTGATCGGGGAGATCCCCAATCAGGGGGTTCAGCCAGACGACGCAATGTACGCTCCGGCTGAGCGCTGCCATTTCGCGCTTCAACAGTGCCTTGTTTCCCAGGTCCCAACCGTCGCTCAGGATCACCACCACGCTCCTTTTTGTAAGAAGCCTCCGCCCGTAGATCTGGTTAAACTGGCCAAGCGAATAACCGATTCTTGTTCCCCCCGACCAATCGGAGACTTCCAAGGAGATGCGCCCCATTGCCTTGTCCAGCCCCACATGTCGAACGATGAAGGTGATCGATGTAAGAGAGGTGGAAAAAACAAAGACTTCCGCCCTCGATCCCGCAGCTCTCAATCCAAGTAGAAATGGCATGACAAATCGGGCGTACCGGTCCATGGAACCGCTCACATCGGCCAGGACAACAAGCCTTTTGAGTCTCTTTTTCTTCTTCTTGTAAAAGAACACCAAGGGAAGCCCGTCGGCCCTCAAGCTTTTCCTCATGATACGCGGAAAGTCCAGGAGCCCTGTTTTTCTGGACTTTTTCAGACGGCGAGAAGAATCGATTCTGAAGGGTTCCATCATTCGCCCGAGCAAAAGCTGTGCTAGCCGGACATCGTTCTGATCAAAACGTGCGAAGTCTTTCTTCTCAAGCCGGGCGACAGGGCTGTAAGCTACCCCGTCAAGCCACCGCTCATTTTTCCTTTCCTCCATTTCGACCGATACGGAAAAATCCACATCCTTCTGATAAAGCCGTTCCCCATCCGCGCCATGACTCTCCGGAGCGCGTTTATGACCATGACCCTTCCCTGAATCTTCTCCCGTTCCCCTTTCAACCCAAAAGATTTCAAAGAGCCGGGGAAACTGCTCCCATTCCAGATCACGTTTGGCCAAAGTCGTGCGAAGGACCGAAAAAAAATCCTCTCGTAAAAGAAAATCGATTTCTTGCAGGCCGCACAGGGCATCCTGCACGCTGCTTTGAAATACACTGAAACCACGATTTTTCAGGAACTGCGCAAACTCAACCACTTTTCCTGCCAGACCGGGTTCTCGCCCTTCCAACTTCTCAGAGATATGCAGCCCGGTTTTCATGGTCGGTCCAAATCTCCTCCCTGAATTTCTTGATATCCTCCTGATATTTCAAGATGCAACCCAGGGTCTCTGAAACCACCTCTGAATCCAGGTATTCCTTGTGCATGGCCATGATCGCCCTGGCCCAGTCGAGGGTTTCGGAGATGCCCGGTTTTTTCAAGAAATCAACGGTCCTGATTCGCTGCATAAACCGGATCACCTGTTCTGCGAAACGGGCCTCGATCCCGGGGATCCGCGTCCTGATGATTTGGTACTCTTTTTCGAAGGTGGGGTAATCGATCCAGTGGTAAAGGCATCGCCTCTTGAGAGCATCATGGACGTCCCGCGTCCGGTTGGATGTCACGACTACCAGGGGCTTGTTCTTCGCCTGAATCGTTCCGATCTCCGGTATGGTGATCTGGAAATCGGAGAGCACCTCCAGCAAGAACGCTTCAAACTCCTCATCGGAGCGGTCGATCTCATCGATGAGCAGCACCGGTGCTTTTTCGTCCGACTTCAAGATGGCATCGAGCAATGGGCGCTTGATCAGGAACCTTGGGCTATAAATGGCGTGTTCGACTTGATCCTTGTCCACGCCTCTCTGTTCCTCCAGTCGCATGTGCAATAGCTGCTTGGGATAGTTCCACTCGTACAAGGACGTGGACGCATCGAGCCCCTCATAACACTGGAGTCGAATGAGGTCCGTTTGAAACAAGCGGGACATGACAATGGCCACTTCCGTCTTGCCCACCCCCGGCTCCCCCTCCAGGAAGATGGGTTTATCCAGGCGTTGCGCCAAGAAGATGATCGTGGCCAACGCACGCTCGGCGATATACTGCGCATCTGCAAGTTCCCTGACAACCTGATCGATGGATTCAAAATGAGTCACCACGTTCATCTCCTGTCAAAATTCTTACACAGCCGCCCCTGCATGGTCTCTTGTTGCACTGGCGCTCCGGAACCACTGACCAGCGCAGGGGCTCGAATCTCGGGGCAAGGTGAATTGTAAAGCCGTCCAATCGGAAAGTGAAGCTCCGCGCAACCCCACAAGAGCGGGATTTCCGCTTCGCTAAACCAGGCTCTGGAGGTTCCTGGCGAAGGCGAATGAACAAACCCTGTCGAGACGGCACGGGATTTGAAATCCTCTATGGTTTATGGTATACGGATCACATCAATTTGCAAGCCGTAGGGAATCACGAGAATGACCAAAGCAAAAAGGGGCTGGTCTCCTGTGCTCCAAGATCGATTGTCGGAACTTGAAGAAAAAGCCGCTCGGAAAGGCTATCAAATTCACTACGACCTGCTGGAGGCAGCGGGACTGAAGCTGAAGGGTGGCTTCTGCAAAATCAAGGGAGAATTTCACCTCTTCGTCGACCGGCGAGCCCCCATCGCCGAACGAATAGAAATTCTGGAAGATTGCTTGAACCACCCCCCCGCTGACGGACTGCCTGAAGGCGAAGGTTTCGTCCCGGGAGGAACCCGGAGATAGGGCCGTTCGCTCATGGTTCCCATACCGCTGACCCCCACCTTACTATCACCAAGACCCGGTCTCTTTCAAGACGCCGTGAATCGAGGTGGAACCGAGGATGGTGAGAAGCCTCCGAACGAGGGGAGATAGCAAATGAGAGGCCAGCCCCTGGCGATCCTGATGCTTCTGTTCAACGTCTTGTTCCTGTGGGGACCGCAGGCAACAAGGCCGGAAGAGTATCGTTCCTGTTTAAGCGCGATCGCCTCCAAAGACGCGCTCCTTGTCGCCTCCCCTCGAGGCGAAATCCTCTGTGCTAAGAACGAAGGAACGATGTATACCCCCGCCTCCACGCTCAAAATTCTCACTGCCCTCAAGGCAATTCGGCACCTGGGAAGCGACTACAGGTTCTCCACCGAATTTTACCTGGACGAGGAGAAAAACCTAAAAATCAAAGGCTATGGAGACCCCCTTCTGATCTCCGAGGTTTGGAACAACATTGCCCATGCTCTCGCAGTGAAAATCGACACTTTCAACCATCTCATTCTGGACGACGCCTATTTCTCCGAAAATATTCATATACCGGGATGCGGGCAGTCCACGAACCCTTTTGACGCTCCCCCGGGAGCTCTCTGCGCCAATTTTAACACCGTCTTCTTTGACTCTGATGGAAAGGGGCGAATCATTTCCGCGGAGCCTCAAACTCCTATGATTCCCTATGCAGATGAAAAGGTACGGTCCCTTGGAAAAAAGCGAGGCCGCTACACTTTCAGTCAAGACCATAGGGAGACGGCACGGTACGCCGGTGAACTGTTTCTGCACTTTCTAAGAGAAGAGGGCGTGCGAAGCGCCGGAGAGATTCGCCTGGGCACTGTGGACCCCAAAGACCAATTGATTTACACCTATCGCTCGAAATTTACACTCGAAGCCGTAATCCGAAAAATGATGGAGTTTTCCAACAATTTCGTGGCCAATCAGCTCTTTGTGGTTCTTGGCGCAAAGGCTTACGGCCCGCCAGGCACGCTTGCGAAGTCCGTTCGTCTCTTTTCCGAGTTTGCAAAAAGCGAACTCGGCCTCCAGGAGGTTCAGATGGTGGAAGGGTCCGGCATTTCTAGAGAAAATCGCTTTTCTGCTCTCCATATGCTGGCGATTTTAAAGCATTTCAAACCCTATCGGCATCTTTTGGGTAACGAGGGCAGACTCTTTTATAAAACCGGGACGCTCAAAGGAGTGAGGACAAGAGCCGGATATATTGAAAAGGACTCCCACGAGCCTCACTATTTTGTCATTTTCCTGAATAGAGAGGGGAATGGAATCGACCTTTTGTTGGAGTGCGTCAGGAGGATAGTGATCGAGAACGGCAGGTGACGTTGAGCCAAGCCTCGAATTCTCAGGTCCCTGTTGCTTTCCGGTTCCCTGCCCCCCTGAAAGACTCACCCGGGCCTTCAAAGAAGGTCGTACCAATAGCAGACCTCGATTAGTCCCCCCCCATGCGACCCTTCCGTATCATCCGCAGAAGGCCTGACTAACGGTTGCGATACCGAAGCGACGAGTGAAGCGGAGGCATTCTACCTCTTGAAGAGGGCCTCAAGGGCTTTTCTTGCCTGTTGAGCCCTGTTCACCGGTCCTAGAGACGATCCTATGGGAACAAAATACTCGCAGAAATTCGCCCTTACCTTGTCAAAAACGCGTTCCGCCCGAACTTCTCTGCACTCGTTATACGCGTGTGGATCATAATATCTGCACTGCTTGCAGCAGTGAAGTTCCCCTTTACAATGAGGACAGGTATCATTTCTCGTGACCGTGTCACCAACCTGAACCTCTTCTCCACAAAATACACATTTCATGGCCTTCTCCTGCATCGACTGTGAAGAAACGCCCACGGATCAGAAAGTAAGGTGTCAGATGTCCCTGTCCATCGGGGGGCCAAACCAATCACCCGTGAGGTAGGCGCGGACCTTTCCGGCCCGATTATTCATGAACAATAAGGGAGTGGGAGTATATCCTTATGATCTCCAAAGAAAAATCGCCAAAACACTGCTGTGAGTCGGGAAGACGCTGTGTATATGGGCAATCAAGGCATTAAGGAAAAAGACAGAAGCGCGGTTGGAACTCCTTCTCTGGGATACCCGATGAAGGTTACCGAGTCACAAAAAGCCCCTGGTTACGTCATATCCTCTTTGGGACCGGTTCCCTGTAAGCGGGCAATCACACATCCATTATTCGCTCCCCCGGTTTGCCTCTTTCAGTAATTTCTTGGCCACTCTACCGGCTTGATCATATCGAATCAGACCCTGGTCTAGGAAATGGTCCGCTTCGTGCCGGTTCACCTCAACGAAAACCGCCTTCAGAATGGCTACCCTCTGATCAATGGCTTCGAGTGAGGCGTCTTCGGAAGAATCCTCATCCGCCGGCACGCAGGGAACCCCAATAATCATGCACCAGGCGACATTATCCAATTCGGGCCAAATTCCCCCCTTTGCGAAGTCCACCGATCTTCTGAATTCATGGTAGGCCTTTATAAATCCATCCTGATCCTTCATACATATTCTCGTTGCCTATATATCGCATCCTGTCGGCGATCTGTTGACTACTATATCCAATGTGCGAAGGAGATGCAACCATGTAGAGATTGATCCGCTTTTTTTTTACTTGCGCTCTAAAAGTGGTTCTTGTTAAACAAGTGAGACTCACGTTTTGTCCGTCTAGCCCGCGTCAGTACCGGAGACGAGTGCAGAGGAAAAGATATGGAAATTGCCACGGTGATCCTGGCAGCTGGAAGGGGAAGCCGGTTGAAGGACTTCCAAGGGAACAAGACGCTTCTGCCCCTGGTTCCGGGAAAGTCTCTGTTTGAGGGGTCACATCCCATCCTTTTGGAGATTCTGACTCACTTGCCTCAGGGGCCGAAAACCCTGGTTGTTCATTACAGGAAAGAGGATGTGTTTGAAGCGACCCGGGATCTCGGCCTGACTTACTGTGAACAGCCAACGCTCAACGGCACCGGCGGAGCTTTGCTGGCAGCGCGGCCATTTCTGAAGAACCAGAGCTGCGGTAAGGTCATTGTTACCATGGGTGACGTCCCGCTTGTCAGGAATTCCACGTATCAAACCTTGCTCCAAAGCCTGGAAGATGCAAATTTCGTTGTGTTGGGGTTCCGACCGGAAACAAAGAGACAATATGGGATTTTGGAGATCGATGGGGATCTGGTACGAAGAATCGTTGAATGGAAGTACTGGAAGAATTTCTCGAAACAAAGGCAGGAAAAGCTTCGGATCTGCAATTCAGGGATTTATGCTGCACGAAGGGACGATCTGCTGACTCATCTCTCCACCCTCTGCACTAGACCCCATAAAGTGCAAAAAGAGGTGGACGGAAAGGCGTTGGAGATTGAGGAGTACTTTCTGACCGACCTTGTGGAAATTATGAACGAAAATGGTTTACGGGTGCGATACGTTACGGCGGAAAGTGAAAATGAAGTCATGGGAGTCGACGATGTGACAGCCCTCATGAAAGCGCAGCAAGTCTTCCGGGAGAGAAAACTTCTCCCCTCCCCCTAGATCTCCCTGCGGCATACCTGCGTCGTAAATAATCGGACCATATGGCTGCAACCGCGCAGTCACGCGTGCATCACCGGGAGGGGTGATCAGTTGTGGCCAGAGAGCATGGCAGCAAGACGGTCAAGTTCATGACCATGCCCGAGCGCGATCAGGGTATCCCCCGTTTCGATGCGGGCCTGAGAAGAGGGATTGAAAGTCATCTGTCCGCCTTTTTTTCTGATGGCCACAATGATGACGTTCATATCTCGCCTGATCCCGGAATCCACAAGGCTGACACCGTTAAGCTTCGAGCCTTCACCCACGATCAACTCCTCCATCTTGAGTTCGATGTCCTTGTCGTGCACGGTGAGTTCGAGAAAATCCGTCACGGCGGGCTTGATGATGGTGTGCGCCATCTTCTGACCTCCGATCAGGTACGGGAGCACCACGCGATTGGCCCCGGCTCGCAGAAGCTTTTTCTGAGTCGTTTCCGAGTCGGCCCGGGAGACGATGAACAGATCGGGGTTTAAAGTTCTAGCCGTCATGGTGATGAACAGATTATCCGCATCTGACAGAACCACCGTCACCAGTCCCTTGGCCCTCTCAATGCCGGCCTCCAAAAGGACGTCCTCGCTGGTGGCGTCGTCTACGACATAAGGAATATCCTGGTGTTCCAGGATCTGCTTCGACTCCGGGTTGCTGTCGATAACCAGCAGGGGGATCCCCTTGGCTTTGAGCTCCTGGGCAATGACCTTGCCAATGCGGCCGTAACCGCAAATGATGTAATGGTTTTTCAGTGCCTTTATTTTCAATCCCAATTTTCTCCTTCCCGCAATGGATCGGATCTGAAATTCCACCATGACCTGAGCCAACATGCCAAGAGTATAACCGATAATCCCCATGCCCAGAAAGATGAGGGCAATTGTGAAGACTCTCCCGGCCTCCGAAATCGATCTGATTTCTCCGTACCCCACAGTGGTGATGGTGATAACGGTCATGTACAAGGCTTCCAAAAAACTCCATCTTTCGATGACCATGTATCCGATGCTTCCGAAGCACAGGACCAACAGCAGCGTGAAAAATCCTCGCAGGATGATCTTATAACGATAGGAAGTGACTATACCGTCCATACCTGTGGAAAGCGCGACCTCAAAGAAACAGAAAGGGGCTTTCCGCCCCCTTTTTCCACTTCAGTTCCCGAGAGAATGAGGCTCTCATCAGGCGCCCGGAGAGGAGCTGACCCCTTGCACTTCAAATTCATAAAGGTTTTCCGGCAGATTGTCCATCACAATCATGAAAGGAATCGATGCTCCCGGCGCCACATTGGTGTTGCTGTTGTTCTTGCCCGAACGGTTCTTCATGGCGTTGTGAATTTCCGCCAACGGGACCACCCTGAGTTCCTCATCTTTCAGGGTATTTCCTGCATACGCCACCGTCGCCTTGACCGTCTTGCCCTTATCATCCAAAATGCTTCCCCTGATAAGAATAAACCGCCGGCTCTTCGGGTAGTTGTTTTGGACGGAACCGCGTATGACAAACAGCCTTCCAGCCTCTTGGGAATCTACGAAAGTACCGCTGACGTTTGCCAGAGAAAGGCGACTCACCCCCATATCCGTGATTTCCTTCTTATCCGCCGGCTTTAGAAAAGTCAGGGAATCAGGAATCAAATCCGGAAGCCAGAAAAAAATGGCGGCCCCGGCCAGGATCACAACCAGAAAAATCACCAAGAGAATCGTCAGTAGATTTGATTTCGCCGGGCGTCTGCCCGGAAAGGTCGAAAAAATTTCTTCGCTCTTTGGCTGTCCTTCTTCTGTTTTCTTCTCAGGGAGGGGACGAGCGGGTTCCTGCTCCGTGAGGATTTCCTCCAGAGGCTCTTTCTGTTCCGTCACCTCCTCCGCATCCAAGGAGTCATCCTCACCAAATATATCATCAATCTTGTCAAGATCCGCCAGGGATTCATCAAACAGGCTGTCAAAATCGATCTCCTGATCCTTCCTAGGCTTTACAGGCGGGGGGACATCTGCAACTCCGGCTGCTTTTTTTTCAAGATCCGTTCTGCTGACAGCCACTGTTTCCACTTCATCATCGGAGACCTGCTTTGGAGGATAGGCCACAAAAATATGCTTGCAGTTTGAGCACCTGACCTTGGAACCTTCTTTCTTTAATAGGGATTCCTTCAAATTGAATTTTGTCTGACACTTCTCACACTGGATAATCATCGGTGAACTCCTATCCAAGAGACTCGTCTGTCATCTTCAACACATAAATGTCAGGCAAATGCCTATACTTTTCATCGTAGTCCAGTCCATAACCCACCACAAAACCCTCCTTGATCGGGAAACCGCAATAATCAATGGGCACACTCACCTCGCGCCGCTCCAGTTTGTCGATGAGGACGCATATCCTGAGGGATTCGGGTCCTTTTCGTTCGAGGTTTTCCTTCACACGGGCCAAGGTCAAGCCGGTATCCACGATATCCTCGACAAGAATGACCGGCTTTCCCCGGATGTCTATTTCCACCTTCTTAGTGAACTGGATTTTTCCACTGGAAGTCATCCCGGAGCCATAACTGGCTGCTCTTACAAAGTCCATCCTTGAGGGAATGGGGATTGCCCTCAAAAGGTCAGCGAAGAAAAAGATCACGCCATTCAAAACCCCAATGAATACGGGCTCTTTTCCTTGATAATCTGATGCAATTTGATCGGCCAGTTCATTGACCCGTCTTTGAATATCTGCCCTGGAAATCAGCAGCTGTTTTTCCAAGTTTTCCCCCACGCCAGGTTTTCTCCGGATTAGGACATCCATCGAGAGGAACAGGTTGTCGGTTAGGCCCCGGTTCTTATCGGAACGAAGCGGACATCTCGCCTGGAGGCAGCGGAGCCTCAGCGGGAAAACCAAGCGGAACCGGAGCTTCCTCAAACGAAACGAATATTGAATTTTCTGTTCTTTGTCAACTGGTTGCCCGCCTTCAGAGCGAATGGGTCAACCGTCCAGATTCCAAGTGAATTCCTACCTTCAACCTTGGCCCCTGGACCCCTGAAACGATGAACGATTAAGAATTCTTATCCAAAAAAGGGAGCTTTTCCTTTTTCCTGTAGGCCAGCGCTTGACAGGAGGCAATCAGAACACCCGCATCGTTTGTCACCTTGATTTCATATGTTCCCGTTTTCTTTGAGCGGTGGATTTCCTTGGACTCCGCTCTGAGTTTGGAGCCTTCTTCCGCAGGATTATGATAGACGACATTCACTGACAGAGCTACCGCAACCGTCCCATAGGAATTGCAGGAGATTTGAAAAGCTTCGTCCATCAGGGAAAAGATGGCACCGCCGTGAACCGTCCCGAAAATATTTCGGTCGGCGTTTCGGGGAACCATCTCAACAATCGCATGCCCGGGGTTCACCTCAATGAGGCTCATCCCCAGTTTTGTGGCATAGCCCTCATTTGCCACCTGCTCTAAAATAGAGGATCGAATTGCATCATCCACGCTGGACCTTTTTTGCATACGCTCCTTTGATGCGGATCTCTCACCTGCGGATTTTATGCCAGAGCATTTCAGCCGGTTACAACCCCCACTCAGACATCGATGCTCTCCGAGGCTGCCGGGAAAAAAACCGTAAAGGTCGTGCCGCCGGATTTCCTGCAATCCTCCTGATCGTTGCAAAACCCGCACCGGCTGATTCTCCCCGGACACTTGTCCTTGTCACTTGGAATGTACCGACATCTTGACGAGGTCATCTGGATTCGGAAGTTGTACCGCTCCGAGAAAATCTTCATCCTCAAGAGATCGGCACCCTTGCCGCCCGCGTCGAAATCATAGGGCCGTTTGGAGGAATAATCCATCGTTTCCTGTGTTACAAAAAAGCCTTCAAATATCCGCTTTTGGTTCTCTTCTGTGATACCGACACCGTAATCACGCACCACCAACTCGGCTCCTTTGCCCTTTTTCGTGACATAGACCTCAATATGTCCTTCGTCCGGTGTGTTTTCCACTGCATTTCTGATCAGTCCCACGACGACTTTTCGAAGTGCCTCCACCGGTATCCTTATGATCGGGGTCGGTTCAAAGCGTGAAGTGACCTCCACTTTGCGGTGGGCGAAATGAGGCGTGATCTCCGCGAGTGTCTTGGGAAGGAATTGGTCCAGGGCAATGTCCTCCGGCTCGGTCAGTTTCAGCCCGAATATTTCGTCGATGCGCCGTCTCACCCTCTCTACCACGCCGCCTTCACCCACCTCTTCCGCAACAAGCGAGGTCAATTCGTCTCCACACTCATTCAACAGGCGAGATAGGATGTAGTGTGCCTCATGACTCCTGTCCCGCATAATATCTTCCGCTTCGTACTGTATCTCCAGCAAACGCTCCAGGTTTCTTTTGGCTCGCTGAAAGGTAGGATGCCAGGTGCTCTCCGGCAGGGACGAGAGTCTTTTCTCAAGAATGTTCAACGAAGCACTCAGCACGGACAGGGGCGTCTTCAGTTCATGGGAGAGGTGGTTGATGACCTTGTCCTTCGCACGGTTGAGGCTGGCAACTTCCTTGTAGGCCGCTTTTCGCTCCTCAGAAATCCTTGCATTCTCGATGGAAAGAGCCACGGTGCCGGCGATCATATTCAAAAGTTCGACGTCTGTCTCATCAAAAGTTCCTGTCTTCTTGTTCGTAGCGAATAGGACCCCGATGATCTTTTCTCTGCTTCTCAGAGGGACGTCCAGGAGAGAGCGGGTCCTGAAGCCAGCCTCCATGTCCACCACCGCATTGAAGTCCTGATCCTTGGATGTGTCAGGGACGATGATGGATTTTCCAGTTCGAATCACTTTTCCCGCGATGCCGCTTACAGGCCAGCGGATCTCTTTCGCCCTCTTCTCGGTATATGAATCGTCATGAACTCCGGACTTGAAAAAGAGCTCATTTTTTTCTTCATCCAGGAGAATGACAAGAGCCCCCTCCACATCCAGAAGCGTTTTGATTTCGCTGCTGATATAATCCAGAAGTTCATCCAGATCAGGATATTCGGGCAGCGCCATACCAATTCTGAGAATTGCTTCGTTGTTCCTCGCGATCCTCTTTTCCATCGTGATATCGCGGAGAATGACCAGTTCTCCTGAAGGGCTATCCCAGGTTTCAAAAAAAAGCGCAGCTCCCATGACCACGTCGAGGATTCTCCCGTCCTTGGTCAACCTCTGCGTCTCATGACGCAGAACAGCCCTTTCCTTGAAAAGCCTTTCGATGCCCTCACTGGTCTCTTGCTCGAGGCCCGCCGGGACATAGGGAATGGTTTTGCCCTCCAACTCCTGAAGTGTCCAACCGAATTTTTCGGTAAAAGACGGGTTCAGGTAGCTCACTTTTCCATCCAAGGTAAACACCACAATGGGGTATGGAACGAAATCGAGAAGGGTTCTGTAACGTTGTTCCGACTTGCGGAGGGCTTCTTGGGTCTTGAACCTGTCCGTGATATCACGGGCTATCCCGCGAAATCCAATCTTTTTCCCCTGCTGATCCGTGATCAGATTCGCAGACAGCTCAATGATTCTCTCCTCGCCATGGCGGTCAATGATTTTCCAAACGAGATCGGATACTCCTTGTTCCGTCCGATAGATCGTATTGAAGGTTTCATAAGCAACCTTGGCCTGCTCCTTGTCCATGAATTTAGCATAATTCTGGAATTGTATCTCCTCCCTCGGATACCCGAAAATTACGCACAAGGCGTTGTTGAAGTAAATATAGTTCCCATGGATATCAACCTCATAGACGCCTTCTTCGATGTTTTCGATAAATGCTTGGTAGCGTTCGTTGGATAGCCTGGCACAAGCGGCCGACATGCTTTCTAAAAGGGAAACGTCGCCTCTTCCAGAGCCAGATGGAGATCTTTGTAAAATTGATTTTGTGGTTCCTGTTGCCATCTCTTTTTAAAACAAACCTGTTTTGCCCGTCGATATTTTCATCAGTTTAGTATATTATTGTATATCGCATCTTAGAAAGATTGTCATTATAATTTTTAGGAGCACTTTATCTCTTTGAAAAGAACTGCATATCGGGTGAGTAGAGATGCTCATCAGGAATTGGCGGGAAAGGATCATCCAGTCCACCCATGAAATATTATCAAGTAACTGAAATTTAAAGGTTTTTGCGATTTATCAATAAGAATACCGCCAACGTTCTTGTCGAGTTCCATTGCCTCCACTATAATGGAGCCGGCTTCATGGAAAAGTGAGTCTCGAATTTCCGCTTGACAGGGGGGCCGCTAAGCGAACAGGCCGTATCGCCCCAAGGGCAAGCGAGATCTAAGCGTTTTAAACATTGAGGACGCCACGAATGGCGAAAGCAGTGAAAATTCCCAAGGCCACAATCACCCGCCTTTCCTTCTATTGCAGGCAGTTGGAGCTTTTGGAATTTGATGGCTACCGGACGGTTTCATCAGAAAAGCTGGCCTGGTTGTGCCAAGTGACTCCTGCCCAGGTGCGAAAGGATCTTGGCTACTTCGGAGAGTTTGGTGTCCGCGGCGTAGGATATGATGTCATAGCGCTGCAAAGCCAAGTCAAAAAAATACTGGCTCTGAATCGAGATTGGAATCTGGCAATTGCGGGAATCGGAAACCAAGGATCCGCGCTCCTCCAGCATCAAAATCTTCTTGCACGAGGGTTCAAATGCGTGGCTGCTCTTGACAATGACTCCGGGAAAATCGGAAAAACGACGCCTTCGGGTCTCGTCATCCGGGACATTAGAGAACTCGCCCAAGTTGTCGAGGAACTCAACGTGGAAATTGGGGTCATCACCACGCCCGCTTACGCTGCGCAGAATGTGGCCGATCTCTTTGTAAAATCTCAGGTGAACGCCATCCTCAATTTCGCTCCCACCCGAATTCGGGTTCCAGCGTGCTGTCTGGTTGAGCATATGGATTTCACCGTGAGGGTAGATATTCTCACGTACAAGCTGCAACATGAACTGGGACTTTGATAGGGAGAGTGTGGAGATCCCCAAGGAGGTGGACACACATGAGAAAACCCTGGCAGATCAAATATCTTCTGATTTTGCTCATCCCAATTTGTGTTAGCGGACTCTCGCCTCAGCTACGTACTCCACGGCCCGTGATGGTGATCGAAGAGAGGTCATTTGATTTCAAGGAGGTGATGGAGGGACAAGTCATCGAGCACGCATTTAAGGTGCCAAACGAAGGCGGACCGGAACCTCTGACAACCGTCTCCGCCCCATTTGAGCCCTTTTACGGATTGCTGAGGCTCCAGACAAGTTACCCCGAACAACCCCAAATCACCATCATGATCGAGGGAAGAACTCCTGCGGCACATTGAAACCCTTCAGGTTCAATCTTATCGCCACTTACATGGGGGCAGAGGAACGTTCGGTCGTCTCTAGAGCTAGAAATCGGACACATGCGGAGTTTCCAGGGCAGAAATGAGGAATTTTTCACAAAATCAAATTGAAGGCCCCGCTCTCTGAGCCTGGAAAATCAAGGAGTTGCACCGACACGCACGTATGGTGCCCCATCCCGCCGAAGAGCGGACGGAAAAGGGCCGGTTCCGGATGGAATCGGAAAAAGGAAGGTCCGAACTGAGGTTTCCGCGAAAGTCATGGATAGAACCGAACCTGACCACAGCCACACAGAGAGAAAGAAACTCCCGGCTTCCCGAGTAAGGCAGGTCGTGGAGGTTTACACCGATGGTGCTTGCAGAGGCAATCCCGGTCCAGGTGGCTATGCCGCCATTTTGAAATACGGCCCGGTGAGGAAGGAAATATCCGGGTGCGAGCCCCAAACCACCAACAATCGAATGGAGCTGTTGGCCGTGATCACGGCCCTGCAAAAACTCAAAAGACCTTGCTCAGTGACGGTTTACACGGATTCCAACTACGTGGTTAAGGGAATGACGGAATGGATCCACCGATGGAAAAAGCGAAATTGGATGAATGCGCAAAAGGCACCTGTCTTGAACAAAGACCTGTGGGAACAGCTCCTGGCTTTGAGTCGACAGCATCAGATCCAATGGAAATGGGTCAGGGGCCATCACGGACATCCGGAAAATGAACGCTGCGATGAATTGGCCAGAGCTGCTATCGACGACTGCCGGTAGGCGTGTTGTGTCCCTCGGCATGCGCAGGATTCCTGACCCGCAGGCAGAGCGATCCTTGACGCTTCATAGAAATGATGAGACAGTGTCCGTCCATAAAATAGAAATTGGACACTCGCCCGGTTTCCAGATCAGTCCCGCCTCGGGGAGGGATTCGCAACATCGAGTCGAAGATCCCCCACTCTGAGCGGGGGAAGTCAAGGGGTTGCGCGGAGACGTATTCCGCCATCGGCGGGATACAGACGACCCCGCGGACTGACGCCGCTTGTCTCGGCGCAGCCCTGAGCTTGTCGAGGGGGCGAAGGCCCAAGATCGGGGAAAAGGTCCATTTCTGGATGGAAACGAGGTAATCGTTTAATTGTGAATCGTGCAAGAATCCATAGAAGGATGAACAGAAAATTCCGTCAGGCCAATCAGTGGCACCAAATTTGCGTAGGATGACTTGTCAAAGCGCTGTAAAGAGAACGTTGGAACGGAACTTTGCAGACCGCACAGACCCGCAGCCTGGATTTAACAATGCAGGTTCTCCGCCTGCCCGTTTCTGGAGCAAAACATGAAGTGTCCAAAATGCGGCTACATAAGTTTTGATTATAACGAGGTCTGCCCCAAGTGCAATAAGGACATTGTCGATGAAAGGGAGAAGCTGCGCCTGCCCACCTTCAAACCCAATCCCCCTTCCCTGCTCGGAGCCTTGACCGGAGAAGCCAACGAATCCCATGTGGGCCTGCGAATTCAAAGGGAGACAGGTCCGGTCCAAGAAAACGAAATCAGCCTCAGTGCCGAGGACTCTGAAGCCATCGAGGCAATGGAAGCACAACTGAAGGCGACCGAAGATCTTGACATAGAGCTTGACACAGCCTCACCTGATGATTTTGGTGAGTCATCGGCATTTGATTTGTCTTCTCTGGCCTCACAGGCTTCCGAAGAGGCAGAGCCGGCCGCGGGAAAAGACGCCGTTGATTTTGATATGAACGATGAGGCGGAAGAGCTTTCGCTGGATCTTGAGGAGGAACTCCCCGTGGAGGCTTCTGAGAGCGTCTCTGAGAAGGAAAGTGAGGCCCTGGATCAAATATCCCTTGAACCGAATTTCTCTGATTCGGACGAGATAGACCTTGACAAGACCGCTATCTTTCAGAGCTCTTCCCTTGCCGAAGATGTGGACCCCTTGAATCTCGACGACCTCTCCTTTGACGATTCCGAGATCGCTTTTGAATCGGCAGGGAGTTCGGCGCAGGTCTCTGACGATGGCGCTGTGGATCTCGATGACGTGGAGCTGATCCCTGAAGAACCTGGAGATACGGTTACGGATAAAACGAGGAAAGGCAAGAGGCAGGGAAGTGCCTCCGCCCAAGAGACGGTTCGGGTGGACGATCTGGCCTTGGACTTGGATTCCCTTGACCTTGAGTTGGAGGCTGAGGAATCCGACGGCGGCGACAAATCTGCTTGACATTGATTTTCCACTCAATTAGTCTTGACCTGGAATTTTTTCTGAAATATACTCGTTTTCAATGCCGAGATAGCTCAGTCGGTAGAGCAGGGGACTGAAAATCCCCGTGTCCACAGTTCGATTCTGTGTCTCGGCATCTTGAAAGTTCAAGAGGGCCGAACAGGCCCTTATTTTTTGATCCTACCTTCCTTGCTCCCATCATCGCTGTACCTTCGTCAACGTGGGGTTCAAATCCAGCCCAGGTCTCATTGGTCCACCGATGTCAGATCCTTGACGCTGGGGGAGGGAACCAAACGACGGTCAGTCCCTCGGGAGCAAAACCCTGACAGGTTTCATGCAACAGGACCCGGGGAGAAATCGTTGCGGATTCCATGGAGATCCGCGGCGCTTCGACCCCTTGACGAACTGGCGGACAAGGATTCTTTGAACAAGAGGCCTCCAGATATTGACTTTAACTTTCAAATCGAGTAATAATAAGAATTTAAAGCATCCCTCACTCCTAAAGATTTCACCCGTTCGGAGGGGGAAGGAAATTCCTGCACAACGCCGAGTAGATCTGAGTCCATATCGCAGGGAGGCTAGCTGAATCCTTTGGAAATTGGAAGAAGACAACCGATCATTATCGTTGCTCTTTTGAGCCTCCTTTTAATCGGCTTCTTTCTTAGCATTTACATCACAGTTGAAGAGGAAATGCCGGATAACGCTGTCGTTGTCATCACGTTGGAAGATAGGCTTTATCACTCCATCCACTTTGATTTTGTGTGCGTTGAAAACAAGACGGCCCAAACCACGACTCTCCGAGAGGCTCGGGAACAGGGATACCATCCAGACCCTCATTGCCAGGCTCTGGGTTACTTCAACGGAAACAGGCGTTTCCTTTTCCACCATCTTCTCTCCAATATTGGACTGGAGGTGAACAGTCGGTGGGATAAGTTCGGAAACTGGTTATGGTAGGGAGCGTCTGGGCTTGCTTTCTTCCCCCCTCCCCGCATGCTTTTCGAAACGCACGGAGCTTAAGGGAAATTCCTGATGCCTAGTTTGCGTCTTGTGACTAGTGATGGCCTAATTTCTGATTTCTTCATCTCCAGAGACAGAATAACCATTGGGAGAGGCAAGGATAACGACTTGATCCTGACCGACAGCACCGTATCCCGCCGCCACGCTGAAATCGAGAGGCGTCAGGGCGGTTATTTCATTACCGACCTGGGTAGTTACAACCAAACAAAACTTAACGGAGAATTCATCGAAAAAGCTCCTCTCAAACACGGCGACGAGATAGAGGTGGGTATGACCAGATTGACTTATCTGTCCGACCCAGCCGCAGAAGAACCTCGCAAAAATTCTCTCCTCTTGACCACTGAAGCCGATGACGGCAGTGAAGTTCAGCAAATCGTCAAGACCAGCCCTTTCGAAGCTTCCGTAGATTCCAGAGAACTTCTTTTCGCCATCGAGGTTAAGGAGGAAAGCGGAGGGCAAGGTCGAGTCCATCCTTTTGGAAGACCCGGTACAGAGGCGGATGTAAATCTCTCCTCCCTCGCCAGAGCAAACAAAGTACTCTTCGTTCTTTACGAGATCAGCCGAAATCTCAATCAGATTCATGACTTTGATGCGCTGCTCAGGAAGATCATGGATCTGATCTTTATGGTTGTCAACGCGGACTGCGGTTTTCTCGTTTTGGCCGGCGGAATCGGCGAAGACAAGCTCATTCCCGTAGTCGTGAAGCACAGAGAGGGTCAGGACAGAGCGATTAGTGACATGAAGGCTAGTCGGACACTGATTCACCGGGTCATCCATGATCAGGTGGCCTTGCTCACGTCCAACGCGATGACCGATAGCCGGCTGGAAGGGGCACAGAGCGTTATGCTGCAAAAAATCAGATCCGCCATCTGCGTCCCCCTGTGGAAAAAGGACAAGATTATCGGTGTCATTCAGCTTGACAGCGTGAGAATGGACAATCAGTTCACCCAAGAGGACCTGGAGCTTCTTAAAGCCATTGCAAGTCAGGTTGCGATGGTGATCGAGCAGGCTGACTTGAACCAGCAAATCCGTGAAGAGGAAACCATGCGAAGCCGGCTCGAACGTTTCCATTCACCCCAGGTGGTTGAAATGATCCTGAAAGGTGGACAGGAAAGAAAAGACGGCATTATGGAGCCCAGGGAGGTGACGGCGACGATCCTTTTCACCGATATCATCGGGTTCACACGCCTCTCTGAAAGAATGCCGCCCGCTGAAATCAGTATCATCCTCAACCGTTACTTCTCTCGAATGACCGATATTGTTTTCAGCCACGAAGGGACTCTGGACAAATATATCGGCGATGGTCTCATGGCCGTTTTCGGCGCACCCGTGGAAAAAGACAATCACCCGGAAAAGGCCATACGAGCAGCCCTGGAAATGCGAAGCCAGCTATCAAACTTCATGAAAGAGATGAGTCCGGAGATGCAATTCGATATCCGCACCGGCATCAACACAGGACGTGTCATGGCAGGCAATATCGGTTCCCCGAGAAGGATGGAATACACGGTCATCGGATCGCCGGTGAACATCGCGGCCGGCCTTGAATCCATCGCCTCACCCAACCAAATTCTGATCGGGGAAGAGACCTACAAGCGGGTCAAGGATAAATTCAGAATAAGGAAAGTCGGACATAGAGTGGTCAAAGGAAAAAGCACCGAGATCATGGTCTACGAAGTGATCCAATGATGCTCTACCGCCGGCTCTTACCACCTACGGCGCGCCAAGCCATGGGGAGGACGGCAAGGTTCCCTGGCGCCCATCCATGAAACCATTATCAAATCGACGGGGCAAGGGGGGGGCCAGCCTCTGATTCGGAAACTAGGTATTTTTCCTGCGAATAAAGGTGGCGATGTTCTTTTTCAGCAGTTTGTATTCATCCGAAAGGCTTCTCAGTTCTTCTCTGCTTTCCGTCGCGATTTCCAGCAGCCTTTTCATCTTCAACCTCAGGTCGGTGATATCCGTATTGATCACAAGGCACTCCTGCACTTTCCCGGAAAGGGCTCGCAAGGGGACCATCTTCGCAAGGACATACATGGGTTGACCTTCGCTGGTATAACACTTCCATTCCTTCCCATCGAATGACTCCCCCTTGAACACCCGAACGATCGAATCCTTGAAATCACGGCGATAGGGCTTCGAAACCAAAATCAACGGGCTGTTTCCGATCATCTGGGATAGGGGATATCCGAATCCTTGCTCGCAGGCCTTGTTCCAGGATGAAATCTTGCCCTTGGCATCAACCCTGTATATTGGAAAATCCTTCATCCCGTCTTCTGCCATCGCTGCCGGATTTACAAAGCCTTCGCTGCCTCTGCTTACTTCCTGGATGGATTGTATGGCGCCTCTCAATTTCCCATCGTGATCCAGAATGGGGGCTGTATGAATGATCGCCTTGAGTCCCCCCTTCACATTGGGGAGCGTTGTCTCGACGGCAAGGCTTCCGCTGTCCGTCATGGACACGATGGAATCTCGATACGTCTCGGAGAGTTCCTGCGGGTTTTCCAACAGGCTGTCCGCCAGACTCCCATGTTCGCTCACGGAAAAACCCTCCCAGACCCTCTTGCCAATGGTCTCCTGAGCCGGAATGCCCGTCATTTCCTGGCATGCACGGTTCCACTGAACGACACGGTGATCTCGATCCACTACAAAAGTGGGCAAGGGTAATCTTTCTACGATATTCTCCACATACCGTCCGGCATCCCCGAGCATCCGGGATTTTTCTTCATTGTCAAGACGTGCGTCCTCTTTCTCCTTTTCAAACAAAAAGGCAATCAGAAGCATCACGAGCATTCCTACCAGGTATGAACCCAAGGAGTAGATGGGCATGATTTCGGGCGGAAGCAGGTTGGTAAACACGTGACCGGTCCTGTAAAGAAGGATGGCCAGACCGCTTTCAACAAAAACCAGACACGTCCATAGGGTCCCCCATAGGTAGCCGGTCATGAAAATGGCCAGCAGGATCACAAACGGGTTCCATACCCAGGAGAGCAGGCTGAGTCCACCGGCCGACACCCCTCCTGTATTCCATCTTAAAAGGACCAGCAAACCCCAAAGGATGAACAGGGCGATGTTTCCCATCAACTGGGGATTTTTCGTCATTCTCAAAAGCAGGATCACTGCAATGCCCAGGAGGCCGGCGATAATCGTCACATAGGTAAGCGGGGTGGCGCCCACATAAAAATAGAACAAGCCCAAGAAGGGGGCCACGATCACAAAGATCAGCTGAAACTGGTTGAGAAATACAATCCGTCTGAGCAGTTCAGGCTGTGCCAGTTTTACGCCAGACGTGAGGAGGTTATGGAGGGGCGATTGCGGAGTCAACTTCATGGGATCAATCCGATGCACTCGAATTTAGCTCTCACGCATAAGGACGACTGGGCACCGGTTCTTCGAAGGGAGCGAAAAGCGGCGTTTAGTACATTACAGGTACTCCACTTTTCCACTCTTATCCATGACCGCGCGAATGCCGGTACTACCGTCAGTGAAGATAGGAAAATCAGCATCGATCTGAATCAAAACCCTTCCCAAGGGATCATGTGTGATCACAAAATCAAGATGATGTTTCACCGGGACATAAACCTTGAGTGCATCTTTGATTTGCCTAATCTCCGGTTTGCTGGAAGGGTCATCCTTGAAAACGGCGATCACTTCCCCTGGCTCCGGGAAATATTTTTCATTTTCCAGGTAATACATGACCTCCCCATCCAGTAGCTGCTTCATGATCACCAAAGCTTCCGAGCCAACCGCACGGCCTCGCAGTTTGTCAAATGCATGCAAACCTGTGACTGAAAGTGCCCCCAAAATAGCCAAGACCACCATAAGCTCCACGAGCGTGAAGCCCTTCTCGCTAGGCACCTTCATCCTTGGACGCCACATATTGAATCCCCTTAGGCAACAAGATGATATTCATGTCGCCCTTTTCCGGGCGGCTCAGAGACAACCGGTAACCATCCTCGGGACTCCGGGTATAGGAAAGCCTGTTCAAATCGGAAAGTTCCGATTCCCTCAGAGACAGATAACGGGGCACAAGTTCCGACAGGCGCTCGGGATACTTGTTGCCCTCGTAATGGGCATAACGCTTCAGAGCCCCGTGCACCATAAAGAGAAGGACCCGGCTATTCTTGGAAAAAGTGGAAGTCCGCTGGGGAGCGGACCGACCCCCAAAAATAACCACACCCCACATCACCACGATCAGTATGGAAGAAACCACCAAAAAATACTGAAAGGGGCCCCACCTTATTTTCTTTTTCGATCTATCCCTGGTCGTCCTTTCACGCTTGTCCGCCAGGGTGGATTCTCCCTTCGACACGGACAAAAGCATCGCGCATTGAAAGCAGGCGTAAACTCCGGGTCTCACCTCTTCAACGCATTGGTTACAAAGTGGAGCATGACAACTGGTGCAGAAATATTCTGCCACCTCATCTGGATGATTCTTACACTGCATCGAGCCTCAGCAACCTCACGGGCACCACTGTTCCTGGTTTTTAAACGGGAAAAATGAATGCCACTCTCGGAAAAACGCGCGAACTAAGTACAAGATTTCTACTGGTTCAAGGTCCCCGATGATCTCAAATCACTGCTGTCCAATTAACTTTCAAATAATTTCAACTGGTTATCCAATGCCTGGTTGATGTTTGTGTATCTTGGAGCGGTAAGGATTTGAAATAACGTGTTTTTTTCAAAAAGGGTGACGCTCAAAATTTGTAGAATTGTGTAAAGGCTGATGTCCAACCTGAGCTGCTTTTTTACTATCGCAACAAGTACGTAA
>Ga0209164_1000563_pt1 | contig 80702 bp, 75 predicted proteins | sample MTBNYHSulfiMetaG_FD_187458 | JGI IMG/M metagenome (GOLD analysis project Ga0209164, IMG submission 187458) | Enrichment culture microbial communities from rom New York Harbor, USA that are MTBE-degrading - MTBE-NYH (New York Harbor Sulfidogenic)... | ecosystem: Environmental > Aquatic > Marine >... | reverse complement strand
GTCGTAACTACAAGGGTAGGTAATTCCGGGGGAAGTTGCAATGGCTATTGCATTAACAGGGAATTTTCCCTGCAATTGCAGGGAATCTCTCACTGCAATTACCAGTACTTATATTCTGCAGCAAACACTGTTCCCGAATAACCAAAGGAGAAGACTATTTTCGCATTGAACTAATGCTCAAGTTTCACTCTATTTGTCTTCAACTTGATTTGTTTAGGTAGACCTTGAAGCATAATCGTTCTGAAGGAAGAGAATAGTACTGCAAAGACCTGCTGATATGGGATAACATTCATTAACACCCTTGCAGTTCTGAAGGGCTCTTTGATAAGTGTTGTATCGATTGTGATAGAATAATTCGGATCAGGAGCCGTGATACAAACTGAGGTCCCCGGTCGGTGTCTTCTATGCGTGAAGTTCGCAAAAGTATCTCACTGCCTCCCTGCACATCGAAGTAGACTTCAAAAGGGAGGAATAATAATGATGAAGAAACTGGAAAAAAGTGAATATTCGAAGATCGAACCGCTTGTCAGAGGTCTTGACAGGTATCTTTCGATCAGAGCAGTTATGAAAGGGGATGTCGAAGGACTCATCTATGCAAGCGACAAGCAGAGACCAGACACATACTTTGTTTGGGAGATCTCCGGCGACTCCGGTTTCTATCTCGAAGGAGAGCCCTCGGAAAACAGGGCACTGGAGATTAACAGAATTATCCGGCAGGAGTTGTACACTATCGGGACGGCATCGAACAAGTGCGTCGATTTCACTCTCTACACTTATCCGAAGGACTGGAAAGATTACATGGCTATCATACTGAAAGACACCTTTCCCAGAAAGTATTTCCGCAGGAACTTCCTTCTCGAAAATCCAAACCGAAGAGAAGTCAAATTACCCGAAGGCTTTACTCTGACGAGAGTGGGCAAATCTTTCCTTGATGGGAAGCTCTACGGTGACGAACACATACGCAAATGGGTGGAAGATCCGTGGAAGTCGAGAGCGAGTTTTTTCGAAAAAGGTTTTGGCTACTGTATCCATACCGAAACTGAGGCCGTAAGCTGGTCGCTCACAGATTATGTATCTGATAATCGAATTGAAATAGGGATTCATACAAATGAGAATTACAGGCGCAGAGGCTTCGCGTCAATCGTAATAAATGCTGTTGTGAATGAAGCCATTGAACGTGGCTTCGATACAGTAGGCTGGCATTGCTGGGGCGATAACGATGCCTCTGCCGCGACCGCCTTAAGAGCAGGCTTCATAGAGATGGAAAGCGATGAAGTATACAATGCGTGGTTCGACGAGATGGATAATTTGCTTCTAAACGGATACGTAGATCTCTTTGATCAAAGAGAGTATCTAAGGGCAGTGGAGAATTTCAAAAGCGCAATCGAAAAGAGAGAAGAACAGGGTCCAGGAGCCGGGACCAAGCTGCTAAAAAATGAAAGCGGTCTTGCCGACGCATACTGGTTCATGGGATGCGCATTGTCTATGATCGGCGAGAGAGACAGAGCCTTTGGTAGTCTCTTCAAAGCGATCGAATTGCGTCTTGAGAGAGCAAAGCAGAGAATCGAACTGGAGCAACTCAAGGGTCTGCGGGAAGACCCTCGCTGGAGGGAGTTATTCGCTCTTGTCAATCACTGAGATGAGACATACAAGGATTGACTAATGATCAGCTAAAGCCTTCTGCGGAGCTCTTTCCTCTCACTAATTAAGAAAAGCGAATAGAGATACTCTGTCGAATCGGAAGAAACAGGAATTGGTCTAGCTATTGGCCTCTTAAGAACTGCTGTACGCTGTGAAAAACCGTCCTAGGTCCTTCGTCCTGTATCATGAACCCGTCCTTGGAAAGAGCGTCGGGAGTCGTCTGTGCCAAGCTGCAAGAACCGAGGTCAGTGGTCAGAGGTTGGAAGAGCAAAGGATCAGTTCCAATAATAGCAACTGAAGCAACAATGCATGACCTTGATAGCGAAACAAGTTCGTGACGGATCATGACGTTTTCTACAACGACCCCGGGCGACGTGGACCGTCGACGGTCAATGATTATCAATTCTCGTCTTCTCGCGAGCGGACAGAGAGTCTCGGCATGCTCCTTCTCGATACATTCTCTCTTCTGCCCGAGGCAGCCGGAACTGGCCTCACGGAAGGCGAGACTGGCCAGGCGGAGCCTGAATGGCCTGTGTTGATATACTGACTCCCGAAGAACCGCTGTACGCTTAAGAACGAAGACCGGCTGAAAGCTGTGAAGAGCCGTCCTTTGTTCCAATCATGAGCACTGAAGGAATCAGCTATCTGGAGGCTAAAGCTTTTTCAAGAACTCCGATGCACATTCTTTGATCAAGGCTGCTCCCGTGCTGTTTTGATGAACATGATCAACCGTCAACAGAAATCCGTTTTCCTGCGATAGTGCGTCCCAGCTCTTTCTCAATAGGATGTGTTTGAAGATCATCCTGAATGTGAATTCCCAGGAGACTTCCCGCCCCGAAAAAGGATTTTTCTTATTCTTTGTCAGATAGTCACGTTGACGTTCATTGAGATCTATATAGCACAAGTCCATCTGTGAGGTTATCTTCTTAATCAGTTCAGAATACTCCACGCTTCTTCTGAAGAGAACATGTTCGGGATCTTCTGTGATCAAAGGAAGCGACATCACTCCTATATGAGCAATGGAAGCGGTCTTGAGCCTTTGCAGAATTTCAGCGAGGTTTCTGGCATAGCTCTCTTTTGAAGGTCTCTCGGGTAGTCTATTCTTTCTGATATATGCTTTCATGGTCTTTTCTGAGTAGGTCGCCCACACGTCGTTTGTTCCTACCAGGAGAATAGCAATATCTGGCTTCATGTTGGTCACTTTCTCGATTCTCTTGAGAACGTCGTAAGAAAGATTTCCGTTTATTCCACTATTTATAAACTTGAACTTTACCCCGAATTCGCTTTTCAGCATCTCGAAGTAACTTGCACCCACGCGGCCATAGGTGATACTATCTCCAATACAGACAACAGTATTCATGCATATTCTCCTCATTTTCGCCTAATATTATTATAGCCTTTCATACGTTGTATCCACTTTAATAATCCAACGGCTTGAAGGTTTATCACAGCTTCTAGGATAGTGCGAAGTGAAAGACATGCAAGATAGGAAGCAAGGAGAACACACTTCTCACCCCGTTTTCCCGTGACTGATCTGAATAGGGTAAGCGTTTCATTGGAACGAGAATCTCCCTGATTAGCATCGTTGAAAGAGGAGTCTTCCAGGACAAAAACGGCGTCCATCATGATGACAGACGCCCATTTATAGAACCTCTTAAAAGCACTCAAGAAAATGTCTCGCAATCCACTCGAAAATCTCTGTGGTGGTACGTCTCTTTTTCTTTTCGCTTTTCCCCTTGTTTAGCTGTTTTCAGATTCTTTGCTGTCAAACTTCAGTTAGAGTATTTACTTTCGGTCGAAAATCAGTCCCTACCAATCGCTGAAGAGTTCATGAGTTATCGAAGTCAACAGCAACTATTCGCTTATCTCTCCGGCTTTTTGAACTGGCGGCGGACAGTATAAAGGATCCAGCCCTTCGGGCAGTGGTATGTAGATCCTCATGGTGAGCTTGAACTCCCCGTCAGGTGTCGGAAGCCAGTTCGACTCCTTCGACGCTCCCGGCGATTCATGTTGCAGATATAGAATGAGAGAGCCGTCCTCGCCATATTTCAAATTAGATCGATCACCGATAGAGTATCTATTTAGGGGATTCTCGACAAATTGCTGGCCTTCGTTGTACATCGTGAGCGACCAGAATCCTCTTGGATCAACCGGAGGCAGCTGATCCTTACTGAAGCTAATCACGTAATTGTATTTTGAAGCATCAAGCGTTTCGCCATCACCATCGAACAGGCAGTTGGGATAGAAGGTCTCTTCGAGGTCGTTTCCATACAGTCCCAAATGGGCTGCTGCCGCCCTCATCAGATATAGTCCCTGCATCCTTTCTCTATTCCCGAATATTCGTTCTGGCAGAGACCAGCCGTCCTGGATGGTTCCTATCTTTGTCTCCATTGCATAGATTTCATCCCGAGCTTCAACAATTGTCGCCTCTATAGCTTCTCTGACCGTTTCTGAAAGGCTGTTGGGGTCGAATGGATAGTCCGGGCCGATTCCGATCTTCGAAAAACCCTGAATGAGATCTTTCTCCGAAGGGTGGATCTCAAGCTGCCCGAGAAGAAAGTTGAAGTATCCGATGAACCCAATCGAGTCTGCAACGGCTTGATCGAAAGGAGGAAGGTCCACGGTGTGACTCTCTTCCATAACGGGATTTCCGCAGTAATCGCTGAGAGTTTGCGATTTGTACTGCTGCTGTATCTTGAGAACCTTCTGAAGGTCTCCTTCCAGCTCACTGTTTACGCCCGTTCTCACTACACAGTAGACGAAATTGCCTTCACTGTGAACCACCTTATCTATACCTGAGGGAACTTCTCCTTCCCAATTTGGGCCTGCAACCATGAATGTCGTCGGGCCAGGGCCGGTAGTTCTCGCTCCAATATAATCCAAATTGTGAGTGTACATGTCGATAAGCTGGAATGCGAAGTATCGATCTGGAATAGCCGGGATGAATATCACAATTGGTTCGACCGTAATATCTATCCATATCATTGAGTAAACGGTGTCGTTGTTAGGACGGACAATCATCGTGTTCTTCGGTCCGTACAGCTGTTTGTAATGTGTGAATTCATTCAGCTCTCCCCAGCTCAATAATTGCAGGAACATTGTTCTGTAGTGCTCAAGCATAGGGTAGGCGAAAATATAGGCCTCTTTCGCTATGGACTTTGCCTCAGCCGGATCAAGAGTGAGTTCCGGCTGAACGGAGAATAAGCTCGAGATTAACACAAGCAGTAGGAAACATATAATTACCAGTCTCTTTGAAACCACGGATTCTCCTCCTCTTTCATGGGAACTAAGACCAATGTTCAGTGTGGTTTGACAATCATGAAAACTCCAATCGCGTTTCTAGTCAAAATCAATGGGCCTCGTGTGACTCTTAGCGGAAGCTGCGATGATCAAATTGGAGACAAGAATTGCTTTTCTAATCGGAACTACACCCAATTCACTGATTTCAAGATCGGCTTCAAGACGCGAGACACGGCTAGTCAAAGGGTATTAAGCGAGTGCAAGTTTTGAGCTAATTATACAGGGAGACACTCCAAATCAGCATTGGCGGAAACTCATGCAGCAAAAAAACAAGGATTTCGAACCTGCGGATCTTCGTCGAAGATGATAAGCGAAATGTATACCTTGGCCGAAAGACCGGGTTCAGTTTATTCTGGTGCCGATCGACCCATCTAGCTTTACGCGATACCTGGGGCCGGCATAGTCAGTAATGTACATCCAGTTTCCGGCGACGCCATCGAATTGCCAGATGTTTATGTTATTGAGTTTCTCTCTTTCCGATCCGTCGGGTTTCATCCGGTATAAGCCCTTCTCTGAGTGGAGAACGTAATAAAACCAGCCGTTGTCGAAACAGAAGTTGCTAACTCTGTCCACAGAGGACAGAAACGTCTTTTCAGATCCGTCTTTCTTCATTCGGAAGATTTCAAGATCGTTGTAAGCTCTAGTTTCAGGATTGCGAACCGATATGAAGTAGAACCATTCATCTTCAACGAAACCCAACCTTCCACTTTCAGAGATCACTGTGTAGTCTGATCCATCGCTCCTTACTTTGCAAAGCTTCTGATAGTCTTCGAAGTATATCCATTCTTCGGATACCATTATCCTGACCGGCTCGAGGGAGACTTTGCAGAGCTCAGTCTTTTCAGTGCCGTCCATTTTCATTCTGTATAGTGTTCCTACTTCGCTTTCCAGTGCTGCGTTGTCTGTATTCAACGCTTCCTTCTTTATCTCGTTGAACTCGACCAGAGTCTTTTTCGTGGTGTATACAACGTGATCACCCAGAACGTAGAAATGGGAAACGTTGTCCTCACTCAATTTCGTTCGCTCAGTTCCGTCTTTTCTCATTTTACATAGCTCGCTCACATTGCGATCGTTAGTGAAGTAAATCCAGTCGCCGGAAAGAAAGATAGAACTGACCGGAAAATCCGTCACTTCTTTGCGATTTGTCCAGTCGATGTTTATGGTGTACAGCCTGTCCTTTTCTACGAGAAAGATCTGCTCTCCTGACTGTGAAATATCTCCGAGATTCATTCCGTCTCCGGACAAATCCTCTCCTTCCGCCTTCTGCAGGTAGTCTCTTGCGACGGGAAAGCCTTTGAAGAGGTCGGTAGACATGACCAAGATCGATCCAAACACGAAGATAATAACGGCTCCAATGATTATTGAAATCAGCGTTCCCACTGCTCTATCTCTCTTGACGAAGGCGATGATAGATAAGACAAAGCCCGCCAATCCCAGAGCAAGAAAAGAGAAGACCGGCAGAGGAATCAATGAGAACTGTATCTGGGCAAAGAGCAAAAAATCGAAGGCCAGACTCAGAAAGAAACCCCACTTGCCTAATCGTGAGTGGGGAAGGAAATTAATCTTCATGCCAACATCTCCTTTAGTTCATTCAGGCGGGATTGGCACCTGTTATCTGAAGCCTGAATGAATCCTGCCAAGAGAATGGATGCGATAACAAAAGAATGAACGATAGAAAAAACCTCTCCTATGTATCTTCCTCAAGATTATATATCTGTGAACTAGAATCCAGTGGCATAAGTGACCTCAATACTTGGCGTTTGAAGTAGACTATTGTGCGGAGAGAAGGCTGTTCCAGGCCTTTTGTTTGTTTCCAGTGGATAGACTATGATAGTATTGTTTTCTTATCTTAGATGGGAGGGGTATGATTTGAGCGACAGATATCTCACGATTGAAGAGCAGCTTTCGCTTCCGATCGTAAACAATCCGGTCATTTCGCCCGATGGAAAGAAACTTGCCTATATACTGAAGCGCGCCGACTGGGACCCGAACAAATACCTGCAGACGGTTGTGGTTTATGATGCTGAAAGCGGAACTGCCTTGCATGTCTCGAACGATGAGTTCGACTGCTCTCTTCCCGACTGGTCTCCCGATTCGAGGAAACTTGCATTTCTCCAGAAGACCGGCGGCGAAAACAAGAACGATGTAATGATCTTCGATTTCGAAGAGAAGCGAGCTTTCAAGCTGCTTACTTTCGAAAACGACATAAGTCAGATAAAGTGGAGCAGAAAGAACGACGGGCTTTACCTGGTTGCCGCCTCTCCTGAAAGCGATGAACTGAAAAAGAGGAAGGAGAACTACGGCGAATTCGAATACATAGACGAGGAACCGAAAAACAGCTCTCTTTTCTTCATTCATCTCTCACGCGCGACGAAGAAGTACTTTTCAAGGTTCGAACTGCCCAAGGATATGAGATCTGAAGAGACTCTCTTCGATAAACTGACAAATGAGAAGGAATTCCATGTTTCTTCGATCTCTCTTTCTCCGGACGGCAATTACGTGGCACTCATGGCTCCGCCAACAAGCGACGTCAACGATTTCGATGAAGCCAAGGTCATGCTCATGGACAGCGAAAGAAAACTGAAAGAACTACCCTTCAAATATCCGAGAGGCTTCGCCTTCTCTCCTGATTCGAAGAGACTTGCCGTCGTCGTTCCCGATGGAGAAGATCCGTGGATGGATAACGGAGCTATCGAGATTGTAGATCTCTCCAATCTCTCAAAAGAGCGGGTCAACGTCGAAGATGATCTGAACGTTGAACTGGTCTCCTGGACAGAGAGGGGCTTTTTCGTGAGCTGGATCGAGAACAGCACAATGAGCCTTGGCCTTCTGGATATGAATGGCCATCTCGAGCGCCTGAAAGATCAGGACGAGTTGGTTCTGGCCTCCAGCGTTACCCTTGATGGCAAACACCGTGCAATTGCCATGGCAACCATGGAGGAGCCTATTGAAATCTATCTAGACGGAAAGAGGATAACGAAGACAGCCGTTTCTTGCCCGGAGAGGAAGAGGGTGAAGAAGGAACGGATCTCATGGAAAAGCCATGACGGTACGGAGATCCACGGTGTTCTCAATCTTCCAGAAGATTTCGACGGCTCCGAGAGATACCCGCTCATCGTACTTGTACACGGCGGTCCGACATGGACGGCCCTTGCGGCGATGGTCACGAGCAGCTATTATCCTGTGGAGCAGCTTGTGTCCAAAGGGGTTCTTGTATTGGAGCCGAATTACCGGGGGAGCGAAGGCCACGGGAGAGATTTCAAGAAACTGAATTACAGAAACCTGGGAATTGGAGATTACGAAGATGTCGTTAGCGGCGTCGATCATCTTATTGAAAAGGGTCTCGTGGACGAAGAGCGCATCGGAGTCATGGGCTGGAGCCAGGGCGGTTATATCTCGGCCTTCTGCGCGACTTACGGCAACAGATTCAAAGCCGCTTCAGTGGGAGCCGGTATATCCAACTGGATGACCTATCACGTGAATACCGACATCCATGAATTCTGTCACCGTTACCTCGGCAACAACCCCTGGGAGGATCCGAAAATATACGAGCAGACGTCACCTATCTCTTACATAAAGAATGCTTCGACACCTACCCTAATACAACATGGCGGCTCGGACACGAGGGTTCCCCCAGCGAATGCCTTCGAGCTTTATCAGGGGCTGAGAGAGATGAACGTTCCCGTAAGGCTGGTGATCTACAAGGGCATGGGGCACGCCGCAGACAAGCCCGGTCTCCACAGGGCGATAATGAGACAGAATCTCGCCTGGTTCAGCCACTATCTTCTCGGCGAACCGCTTGAGGAGGCGCTGAGGCTGAAACAGGAAGAAATCGAGAAGATCGAAGAGAAGTAACCAGTAGAAATACTTATCATAGTTGCTTCATTTGATTTCGAATCGAGAATACGCTGCCTGGTCGAAATTATTGAAAGCAAAATCCTGAAAGCAACCAATTTTGATGCAAAACAAGATTTCGGAATCTATCAGATAGATCGGCAAGAGGGGTGAAACCATGAAGATCTTCAAGAACGGGAATCTCATGTCGGTTACTGATGAAAGAGGGATTATCGACTGCGAGATCGAAAAGGCAGCCGGGATTTACCTGGAAGATACCCGCTTCATATCCAGGATGATTCTGAAAGCCTCGATTCAGCTAAGGAGACTCCATGTAGATTTCTCATGGGACGGGATAGAAGCCCGCTATCTGGGGAGATCAAGACCCGACGTTTCTAACTTCGACATCTTCCTGTCTGAAACCCTCAGGGTAGAAGCCAATACCCTGTATGCCGAACTGACGGTGAGAAACTATTCGCTTGAAGAGGTTCAGCTGGCTTTCAATTACGAAATCAGCTGCGCCTTTGAAGATATCTTCACGGTAAGGGGAGAGAACGATGCGTATGCTGGGTTGGACATATCCAGAACGTCATGGTCATCTTCACCCAACAGCCTTCAGTATGAAAGCGACTTCGAAAAGGATACCATAGAAGACTCACTCCCTTCGCTCTCCGTAAAGATCGGGCCGGGGGAACGCGCAAGCGCCTCGGGCAAACTGAGACTGAACAAAGCCGTGAAGAAGGAAGCGATCTTCAAGAATATGCTTTCCGAGAGACCAGTGGGGGATCTCCATTTGGCCAGGAACGTCAATCAGATAGGTGAAAAAGAACTGGGAGATCTGAAGATGTTGATGATTCCGACTGTCTACGGCGATTTTCCGGGGGCGGGACTTCCATGGTATGCGACCGTCTTCGGAAGGGACAGCCTTGTCTTCGGGTTACAGACGGTCGATCTTCTTCCGGAGATTACGAAAAACATACTCAAGATTCATTCTCTTCTCCAGAGTTGTGAAATGGAGCCTCTATCGGAAGCTCAGCCGGGAAAAATCGTCCACGAGACTCGCCTGAACGAGCTTTCTCTGTCAGGAAGGTTGCCTTTCGAAAGATACTATGGAACGATCGATGCGACCCTTCTCTTCATAATGCTATCTCACAGGTATTACCGGCAGACAGGAGATCTTGACTTCATGAAATCCATCGAGAAGAACATCATGGCAGCTGCAAGTTGGATCGATGATTATGCCGACCCCGATAAAGACGGATATGTCGAATTTGCTCCTTCTGGCGGCGGACTCGTGAATCAGGGCTGGAAGGATTCTGCCGATTCGGTGAGCTTTGCAGATGGCAGGCTTGCCGAACCTCCCCTTGCCCTCGTAGAGGTTCAGGGCTATCTGTACGAGGCTTTCAAATGCCTCGAGAAGCTCATGGTTCTCTTTGATAAACGCGAGTTGGCCTCTCTTTATGCCTCTAGAGCGGCCGCTCTCAAGATCAATTTCAACCGTGATTTCTGGCTCGAGAGCGAGAACTACTTCGCTACTGCTCTAGACAAAAATAAGACTCCGGTCGATTCGATAACCTCTAACCCCGGCCACTGTCTGATGACTGGAATAGTGGACGAAGACAAAGCAGTGGTGCTGGCTGACAGGCTATTTTCCGAGCAGATGTACACAGGTTGGGGAATAAGAACTCTCTCGAGCAAGATGAAGCGCTACAATCCCTTCTCCTACCACAACGGAAGCGTCTGGCCTCACGACAACTCGCTGATTCTACTTGGGCTTATCAACTATGGCTTTTCCGAAAAGGCAGAGAGGCTCGCCTCAGATCTCTTGAAAGCGAAGGAAAAGTATCACGACAATCGCCTCCCAGAACTCTTCAGCGGTCTCTCCTCATCTGAAACAGCCGGAAGGCTCGTGGAATATCCCGCAAGTTGCTCCCCTCAGCTCTGGTCAATAGGAACGCTCTTTGTTATCTCAAGCGTGCTGGCTCCCGATTCGGCCTGACACAATTTCCTGGACATTCTGGGGCTGAAAAGCTATTCCGACTATCGAATTCACTCCAGAGAGCTATGAGAGTCTTCGTTAGTCGTATAGGTTTTCATTTGGAAGATGTTTCATTGGGAGCCATAGAAAGTTACGTTATTCCATCTATGCTTCCTGTTCCTCGTTTCCTAGACACAAAAATAACCAATCGAGATCTGTGCTCTTTGACTGCCATTAGGCTGTGTATCTCTATAATGACGACCCTTAGTCTTGCTTGTCTGATTTATCGCTGTAATCCAATCGAGACGAACTGTCGGCCAACTTCTCACTTTCTTTCCGCAATCGCTTTGCCTTAGCTTTTGCTTTCTTTGCGCTCTTTTCTTTTATCTTATCGTACATTTCTCTTATCCAGACATCGACGGGCGCCTTCCACTTCTCGGCCTTGCTCGGTATGTTCTTTATCATAGTCCTTGGATTTATACCCAGTTCCTTCGCCATTCGTATCGTTTCGTCACCGACCTTGCATTTCTTCTTGACTTCTTTCCATTCTTCTTCTCTTTTCTTGTTGGCCATAATTGCCTCCCGGGGCTGTTTTTAATTCACGAATCGGTCAGGAGCATATCCCGGCGATTTATCCTTTGCATCTGCTGTTTAATGCAACATTAATAATCTCGACTCTTCAGGAAATCATCCCCTATTTCCGGTGTTTAAGAGCAATTCTTTGACCGACAAGGGAAGTCTAGCACACGAAGCTTTCGACAAGTAAAACCACCTGAAAAAGAAACTCTTATAGAACCGTCTTCGCACCCAATGTGAATCCGGACCAACAACGAATTCTCTTGTGAAGAAGCCACAGACTCGAAGTGATCTGAGAAAACGTATTCTAAATCTCTGAAAACAGAATTAGAAGGATCTATTGAAGATCCATCTCTCTGATTGAATCAGTATCTTTGAAGGGATCCTTTGCTCTTGGGGGCACGGTTTGTGAAGCTGGATTTTTTGATGATCTCAGTGAAGATTGCGGTAGATGCTGCAACTGTGCGGGTGATTTTCGACCAAGGGGTACAAACCCTCAGCTCGTTCAGAAAGCCGCGAAGTTTCTTAGGAATAGATTCGTGAGAATTGAGCCAAGGAAAAGGTTCCCTTATCGATTTGAAGACATGATACAAATACCGGAACCCTTCAGATATGAAGCTGGTTATTCGTTGAGCATTTATGGTGATGCCGGTTGGGGTAGAATGGTTAAGGAGGATAAATACGAAAGGGGACATTTCAGAAGTGAATTGGTGGCCGCTTCTAAGAGCTTGATTATTGATTACTGGTCGCCTGAACCGTTTCCAGAAATTGTTTTGTCCGTTCCGTCTCTCAGGCGTCCCTATCTGGTCTCTAGATTTGCGGAAGCTTTGGCTAAAGAGATTGGTCTGAGTTACATACCGGATTGTGTCGTGAAGAAAAAGGAAACACATGAACAGAAGGCCATGAAAAACTCATCTATGCAGTTTGAAAATGTACTCTCCGCTTTTGATGTTTCTCTTGACCTTGGGGGTAAAAGAGTCCTCCTTGTCGACGACCTTGTCGATTCGAGATGGACATTTACAGTAATAGCTTATCTGCTGAAGAAGAAAAACGCCGGTGCGGTTTATCCCTTTGCTTTATCGGCTTCGTGGGAAGGTGGTTATGATGACGACGAGTCATGATTACATATCCGACAGGCATTCGATAATGCTCCTTACAATCAGATTTGATGCAGAGCAGAACAACGATCTCAAACCTCTCAACTTGAAGAACTTTTACAACCTTGCCAGGCGCATTGCCTCTTCTCCGCTTTCGAGGCCTTCCAAGCTCCTGGAGCTTAGTGAAGCGGAAATTGGCGAGCAGCTTGAGATAGACGAAAAATCTGCGAAGCTTATAGCTGGCCTTTTGAGTAGGAAGCACTCTCTCGCGATTGAGCTTTCAAATCTCGAAGAAAAAGGCATTCGTGCGATATCGCGTGCAGAACCGGAGTACCCTAGCAAACTGCTGGATAAGCTCAAGCATCTTGCACCGCCATTGATTTTTTATGCGGGAGACCTTTCAATACTAAACAATAAGGCGGTTTCAATCGTAGGTTCCAGAAAAACCTCTCAATCTTTGCTTGATCAAGCTCATCTCTTGGGAGAAAAATGTGCCCAGTCAGGTGTAACAGTAGTTTCCGGTGCTGCAAAAGGTGTTGATATGCACGCTATGATGGGATCGCTTCAGAACGGAGGTCTTGCTGCCGGTATTGTAGCTGATTCTCTCAAGAGTTTCATAAGAAAGGATGAGATCTCCAGATTTGTTAGGGATGGTCGCCTCGTATTGCTGTCAGCGTTCCCTCCTTGGGAAAAATTCACTGTTTGGAGGGCAATGGATAGAAACAAATATATCTATTCGCTTTCCGACTTTGGCATAGTTGTACGAAGTGATCTGGAAAAGGGTGGGACTTGGTCAGGGGCTACAGAATGCATTGAAAAGAACTACTGCGCACTGTTTGTGCTTAACCTCGGTAAGGAAGAAAGAGGAAACGCAAAGCTAATAGATATGAGAGGGATACCGCTTGACATTGATATGATCTCCCGGGAGCCCGACATATACCGACTGTTATCCGGCATGATCGAAAGAGACAGTGAAGAGGAGCCGTTCATTGGTCAAAATGTGAAACAGCTTCCGCTTTGGTTCTGAGAGCTTCCTATCCTTGGTCTGATAATTAATGGAACTCCTTTCTGTGACCTCAACCTCATACTCTGGACTCTTTTAGCAGGCTATTTCCAAGAGTTCGACATCATATAGATAAACAAGACGCATGAGTTAGTTTCCCAGAAAGGGCTATGGAGTTTGTGAAGATTGTAAGCGTGTTACTAGGTGTTAAGCCAGGTTTCGAAGTAGGTTGGACACTCTTTTGCTTCAAGCTTGGAAACGATTTCACGCTGTTTGCCTGTCAGTTTTTAGACTTCAGCGAATGAAAAGAAAGAGCGATGGAACTGGTATGAAATAACAGGTTGAGATCTAAGTGAGATTTTTTTCGGGGCAAGGATAGGAGTCTCATCCTATCTGCTGATATAGCGTAGTAAGCAGTGAATCATATTGATAATGCCCTAGGGCAAAGAGATTGATAATCATCTCTTTCTTTCAATTATCTAGCTAGTTTGGCTATCTTCAGATTTCCTGGTGTCAAGCTTGGATGTAGTGAAGGGTATTAGAATAATCTGTCCGGAATTCTCTTGGCGTTGATATAGCTAAGAGAATGCCAGTATCATGGATAAGGAGGAGTAGAATACAGCAGTGAAAGAGAAGTAACTGCAAAGCGCAGAGAAGAACACTCCAAACTGGAGGCGAAAAAAATGAATAATCTCAGAATGTACGGTGATCCTCCATTCAAAGTTATAGTTGCCCACGGAGGGCCGGGAGCGGCCGGAGGAGTCGCGCCTCTTGCTAGAGAGCTTGGAAAGAAGCGGGGAGTTCTAGAGCCCTATCAGACAAAGAAAACAGTATCAGGACAAATAGAGGAATTGAGGGAGACTATAGAGAAGCATTGCTCTCCTCCGGTCATTCTTCTGGGACATTCTTGGGGTGCATGGCTCGTTTACTTGTTTGCGGCAAAGTATAGCGATCTTGTGAATAGGATAATACTCATAAGCAGCGGTCCTTTCGAACAGCACTACGCTTCTGGTATTATGAATACTCGATTGAACCGTCTTGGCGCAAAAGAAAAGGCTAGAGTCGAAGAGCTCATGGGTCTATTGAGCAATGCAGAACTCAAAGACAGAGAAATGCTATCTGAATTCAGAAAACTCATGGCAATGACAGACCACTTTGATCTTCTCGAAGATGCAGAAAGAGTAGAAGTCAATATCAATGCAGAAACATACAAGAGTGTATGGACTGAGGCCTCAGATATGAGAAGCAGCGGAGAGCTTCTCGAGAGTGGCAAGAAAATTCGCTGTCCCGTCCTTGCAGTCCATGGCGATTTCGACCCCCATCCTGCAGAGGGTGTTGAGATACCGCTTTCAAGGATACTCAAGGATTTCAAGTTCAGGCTTCTGGAAAGATGCGGCCACATGCCCTGGATGGAAAGACATGCAAGAGAAGAGTTCTACAGGATAGTGGAAGCCGAGCTTGAAGAAGGATAGTCTCTCAAGAATACTCTTCTAATTGATCTAAGACTCGCTGAGAAAATGGCCATGATAATATCTACAGACATTGGATTCAGAGAATGGGAAAGCGTATTCTACTGCGACAAACTGAAAAGCGCAATAATTGAAAGACTAGTTTATAACATGATTTGATAGTTTTCATAGAAAGAAGCTGCAGATTGAAGTATTCTAATATTAGAGGCTAAACAGTTAATCCCGGGTTCTGGATTTTTATTTGGCCAAGTACTGTATTTCCTAGTGCCAAAAACATCTGGACCAACAATGAATCCTCGTGTTAAGAGGCCACAAACTCGAAGTGATCCAAAGAAACGGCTTTTAAATGGACATAAACAACACTAGTTGACGAAATTCGACATCACAAAGGTAAGCAAAATGCATGAGTTTATTACTCAGAAAGGGTTATATAGCTTGCGAAGAGTGTGAAGTGAGGGTGTAACCTAATGTCTAGCTGGATTTCGAACTGGGTTGGAGGCGCTCTAACCTTAAGCTTGGAAAGGGATTAACGCTGTTTGCCTTTCAGTTATGTTGCCTTCTAGACTTCATTCTTGTTTCGGAATAATGGATGAAATGTATTCTATCCAGTTAATTCTCATCTTGCCCTAGGTAATCCATGTTCTCTTCTCTGCGTCCTAACAACAAGAAGAGCAAGCCATCATAGGAAGAAGTCCGGTCTTAACACCAATTTTTGTCGTTGAGGGTCCCTTTCAACTTGTGGATCGTCTTCTAGGTTCTTGAGGTTCCGTAAGAGTAAGTAGTTTACCAATGTTCTTTCGCCAGGCAACATTTGACCCAGAGGAAACTCTCATTCAAGGTTTCTGTGTTTCTAATTCTTTGTGATAACATTTCTTTGAACTCATATTTCTGTTTTGGTAAATTCAGCTATTTCACTATCTAGTCCTATAGAAGTCTTTTTTCAAGACGTCCTTCACCTAAAAAAGAGGAGGTGTGGCGATGTTTTCTGACCCGGTATTTGCCTTCAGCTCAAGACCTGTATCGATAAGGTTTTCGGATGATGAGAAGACTCTAGTGTCTCTTGATCACTTCGGTACTATAGCGAAGTATGATTTGACTTCCAGGAAACTACTAAGAATCTCAAAACCCTTCGGCCATCTTGATATCTGTCCCGGTGTTCTCTTTTTACGTAATGAAAGGCTGTTTGCTGCCATACCAAATATCGAATACATTCTTATTGTCGATACTGAGGAATTTGGAATAGTTGATAGAATCCCTTATGGGAAAGACATCCTCTCTCTGTCGATTGATGAAACCGGGAATTACCTTGCCTTTGTCAGCCGCGGAAATTTTCTCACTGTAATTTCGATTCAGGATCACACAGGAATACTTTCTGACGTTTCGTGCAATGAAGTAGTATCGGCTTTTGCATTCGACTCATTTAGAATGAGTCTGTTCGCTGCAACGGAAGAAGGTAGTATCTTCAAGTTCGAAGCGGGAGAAAAGAAATGCTCACTGCTATTTCAGGCAGATTTGGGATGCGACCTATATGAACTGGAAATTAGTAGAAGCTCAGAAACTCTGATCGCAGCAGGGATCGGAGGATGCCTGTTTGCAATTGATCCCGCAACTGGAGAGGAAAAATGGAGTATCGAGGAACACATATGCGACAGGTTGCTGGGAGTGAGCAATCTAGGTAGATCAGTTCTCGTTGTCAATGAGGCGAGGGAAGAGCTTATCTCACTTGATTTGATTGACGGAAGAGTTCTTTGGAGAAACAAGATCGACTTTCGAGAAATCGGAGCTATCGCGTATGAATTCTCATCGGACGGTGAGCGAGTTTTGATCGTCTCAGATGGAAAATTCGAATTACGTGATCTTTCGAATGGGGAGATACTATCACGCTTTCCCGTTATTGGAGCTTCAACCTTAATAGCCATAAGCGACTCCGAAAGATATGTGGCTTCACGCCATCTCGATAACAGAATAATGGTTTTTGACACCGAAAATGGTGATGTTTTCAATATAGAGAACTCAGTGGAAGAACCGGTAGAAGCGATGATCTTCGAAAAAGGGACTTCGTCCCTGATATTTAGCATCAAGAATCTTATCTACAAAGTGAGGATCCCAACACTGACAATTGAGAATCAGCTAGACGTAGGTTGCCAAGTAAGCTGCATGACTTTTCAGGGAGATCATAGGCTCTTTATTGGAACTCATGATGGCAAGCTGTTAGAAGTCAATTCAAGGTCTTTCAAACTGCAAGATGAAGTGCAATCCTTTGAGAGATGTGTAACATATCTTACCTGCGGTAATGGCAGGTTGTTTGCGTCTTCAATAGACGGTCAGATAGCGATCTTTGATATATTTGATTTCAAGGAGATGAAAAGAATCAGCGGAAGAATGGGGCCCATAGCTTCAGTGTCGGTGGACAGCAACGCAAGTTTCATAATTGCAGTAGGCTGGAACGGCAGGATTGCCCTTTTTGAATGTGAAAGCGGAAACCGTCTGGGAATCTCGGAGTCAATTTTGGGAGTTAGTGGTGAGTGCACAACTGTCCTAAGAAGGAATTTGAGATATCTCTTTGTTGAAACCTGTGAAGGCGCAGGCATATTCAAAATTCTATCGCAATCAATGCTAAACAGGAGAGTGATAGACGAACCGAAATCCCCGTTGGTCTGCGTTCTGGAAGACAGTCACCGCGTTCACGGTGTTTTCTTGGGAAAGCTCACTGTAGCTCAGGTGGGTCTTGTTGCACCGGATGTGCCAGGCACATTGTCCCGAGAGGACTACATAAGCCCTTCTTTTGCACTTTCAGACAATGCTATTGCCGTTGGTGTTTTGGGTGGGGGTTTGCTGATTCAGAAGGTTGGACAGGAGCTAAGAAGTGAAGTGGAGTACCGGCCGACGAGACTGGCTATTGAAGAGATGACAGAAGCGTTCAACAGAAGATTGAAAATCTTCGCAAAAGTGAGGTTATTCATAGTTGAAGGAGAATTCTTCATCATGACCAGGCCTGGATCAGACATAAATGAGAGCAACTATTCTCTTGTAGCCGTAGAGCTCGACTACAGTTTCCTAATATCTGCCGAGCCAATCACCTTTGAACAGTATTTCTTTCTGAGTGATGAAGGAGATGATAAGACCAATTCTCAAGATCACACTTCTTCTGCGAAAAGACTTTCGCGTCCGAAAAACGCTAACTGGGAGGATGCAATTGCTTATTGCAACTATCTTAGTGAGCTGAAAGGGTTGCCCTTAGCCTACAGCAGAAATGGAGAGCTGTTGGACGGTAACGGCAATATTACAACTCACATAGAGAGAGTAGAAGGTTACAGACTTCCGACTGATGCCGAGTGGGAACTTGCCTCCGGCTATTTCATGGCAGGAAGAAATCCATCTACCGAAAACCTCTGGAACTGGTGTACAGATGCTTATTCTCCTTCGTCAGCAGTAATGTTCCATAACCCGTGCTTTCAACGGGGTTATCCTCAGAGAATCGCGAGAAGAATATCTCCGCCGGACATGAATGATTATTCTATAAGGAGTGCACTAAGTCCTTTCTATCAGGACAAGGACATCTGCTTCAGAGTTGTATTGACGATTACCGGACCGGAAAAATAAGAAAAGAGAAGGGGAGTTGTAAAGTACTACGGCTAACTTCGTTCGACAAGGTGATTGTGGAATGTTGATGCAAAACAGCGTTTGGTAAGATCAAAATCTTGCGGCATGCAAGCTTTTATGAAAAAAGACTGGAGCTGCTTAAGTATAGATCTTAGTTGTGGAATGTTAAGCAGAGTAGCAGAACAATGGAAGCTATTTCGAGGTGATTCATGAAAGATCTGAACTGGCCTTATAAAGGTCTATCTGATAACCTCCAATCAATAGCAAGTGGGCATCTAATAGTGGTTGGAGGACTGTATATGAGCGGAAAAACAACGCTTCTGCTAAATCTGGCATATAAATTTGCTCTTGAAGGTGGACGGGTTGCCTTTTTCTCAGGTAGAGAGCCTTCCAAAAACCTTCAGACAAGACTTTTGCGAAGAGTTTTCGAATCACAGCTAAAGCTGGAAGATACGAAAGATCTGCCCACAGATGAATTGAATCGCAGTTTGTGTGAACTGAAGCAGCTCACATTAGATATTGTAGATTTGAAGGAACGTAGCGTAGAAAGAGCGATAGATGTTGCAACCGAACTTTATCACTCTAGAGGGATCGAAATCTTCATCATCGACGACCTTTACCTCTTGTCAGGAAAGAGGAAAGCTTGTGGTCTTTTAAAGCAAGTCGGAATGACCCTGGGCATTGCATTCATCGTTGCGACCAAGCTGAAACACTCAGCGTACAGAAATGCTGGAAGGATACCAAGAATAAAGGATTTTGAAGGAAACGGCTCACACTTCGCAGAAGCCGATACCATCATGATACTTCATTGCCCATCTGATGATTGGTCAGGTTCATATGGAATAGACAAGGTTGAAATCACCTTATCCAGAGCCGGTGGCGTCGACGTAGATTTCACGGAAGTTCTTCAATTCGACTGGAGCAAGGCTGTCGTAAACGACTAGACCTGAGAGTCAAGAAGCCGTGTGCCTTGGGCAAACAGTGGGCTGGAGTTGCGAGCATCAAGTTTTGCCTCTTTTGAACGAGAATGGTTTCTGTTTGCACATATGATTTGTGGCGCTTAGAAACACTCTTGAAGCAATAATTACAGCCGAGAGTACACTAGGTTCTATAGAAGAAAGAGAAGCGAGAATGTCTGAAATGAAGGACAGACAGACAGCTGTCAAAAGCAAAAGAAGCCTTGAAAATAGAGTCTTACTCAATTTATGCGAGCAGGGAATAAGACTAGACAGAAAGCCTTGGTTAATCAGGGGAGAGTAGATGATCTGCAAAACAGCGGTCAGATAGACAGGCTGATTGAAAATCCTGCAAAACATTCCACAAAGAAGCGGATAACTGTCCAGGACCGGTACTGATATCCCCCTTAGGATTTTTCCATATTTTGTGCAGAAAATCGTATTTTCGCTTCCTTCTTTTGTGTGCGAACCCCCTCAAGAAGCGACTCCACATGATCTTACGATTCGTAGACAATGCCATCCCCTGGTGCTGCTATTTGCACTCCTGCATAGTGCACTCTAGCTTTGTTAATGGCATGTAAAAAAGTGAGTCAGTCATCAAAGAAGCAAAAGAGAAATCGTCTTCTGTTCCGCCGAATTCTTGTTCAGGAAGCGCGCTTCTTCTTTATTGAGACACAGGTTTTTCTTCTGTTTTCAAGGAACTCGGAGATTTAGACTGTTAATCGGCTATTATTATAGATGGTCGTTGCGCATTGAGGATAGTGGTATTTTGAAATCAAAACAAATATCTGAGACAATAGGACCGGTCAACCTGTCGACCGGATATCAGGAGGACTAGTATGAAGAACGAAGTTCCGATGTACAGAGTTCTATTTAAACGGATTACTCAGATGATAAAAGAGCAGGAACTGTCTCCTGGAGACAGGCTACCAACTGAACGCGAGCTTATGGATGAGTTTGGGGTAAGCAGGGCAACTGTCGTTAGGGCGATGACCGAGCTCGAAAATTCCAGTGTTGTCAAACGAATACAAGGGAAAGGCACTTTTGTATCTGGAGAAAAGCTAAATCTTCATTTGCCAGGATTAACGGGATTCAGCGAAGATCTCATTATGTCATCTGGGCAACCAAGAACGAAAGTTGTCAGTTATGAAATTGGATCGGAAATGAGAGAGTCAAAGTACTTCTCAGAAGAAGATAGAGAACTCATATACATTGTTAGATTAAGGCTCTCAGGGGAAGATCCCATCGGAATCAACTACAACTATGTCCCATACATCATTGCTAAGACAATCGGATTTCTCCCGGAGAACATCGATGCGAATCCCAGCACCTCCCTTTATAGGCTTCTCGACGAATACGGTTATCAACTTGATTATGCCGATCAGTTTTTGGAGGCCAAGGCGGCTACAAGAACCGAAGCAAAACTTCTCAATATTCCTCCTGGAGCACCGGTAATGAGTTATGAGCGAGTGACACATACTACAACAGGAAGAGTTGTTGAATTCGTAAGGGCTACAATCGCTGGAAATGCATATCGTTATAGTATTAGGCTTTACAGAAATGGCTCTGGAAATCAAATTGGGGGAAAGTTTCCTAATCTCAGGAAAAAGGAGTGATGTAGATGTTGAGAAAGGCGTTAGTGTTAATGGTTGTTCTAGGATTGCTCGTCAGTTTCGGTTTTGCTTTGAAGATAGGAGTCACCACAATCACACTTAGACATGAATTCTTTCAAGCAATTGAAGCGGGAATAAGAGATGCTGCCGCTCTAGCAGGAGTTGAAGTTGAAACGTTCGATCCAGATCTGAGCATGGAAAAGCAGGTAGCTGCGATGGAAGATTTCATTCAGAAGAAGGTAGATGCCATTATTCTTATTCCGATCGATGTAAAAGGACTCATTCCAGTTACTACAGAAGCGATTGCAGCTGGAATACCGGTAGTCACTGTAGACATGCCTGTTGAGGTCCCGGGAGTTATTACGTTTGTCGGTACTCCCAATAAGCAAGTTGGCTATGAGCTTGGCTTGGTTGCGAAGGAATACATAGAAAACGAACTTGGTGGCAAAGCGAAGATAGCGATAGTAAGGTGGCTAGAATCTCAGATTCAGATCGAAAGAACGGAGGGTTTCTTGGAAGCACTTGCAGATATGGACGGTGTAACTTTCGTTGGTGAGTATCAGGGGTATGATCGCGATCAATCATTCAACGCAGTCAGTGATTTGTCTATGGCGCATCCTGATCTAGATTTGATTTACGCTCCGGCAGAGAACTCTGTTGTTGGGGCGCACGCGGCCTTGGAAACCTTTGACCTTCTCGAAAAAATCAAGATAGTTGGTTTCGACATGACAGATGAAGCTCTTAGAGGGCTTAATGATGGATCGATACTGGCTATGGCACAGCAGCAGCCTTACCTTGAAGGAAGAATTGCAGTTCAGGCTCTACTAACCTACATCAAGGGTATGGAAGTTCTAGGAAACGACTGGGTTCCTGAAAACAGTTTGGTTCCGGCGAAGATCTTTACTCCGGATAATGTAGATACGTTTGAGCGCGATCCAACTGAACCAACAGTAAAATAGAGTTGATTATCGACGGCTGGAGGAGTAATGGCTCCTCCATGCCGTTATGCTTTGGGGGCAATGGAAGATGCGGCGAGATTCGAATTCTGGTTCGACTTTAGTTTCGGATAGTAGTGCTTTCACCAAAGAGTGGTTGCTTACCAAAGGAACAACTGTTCTTGGTTTTGTAGCTGTTTTCCTCTTTTTCACGTTCTCGACCGACACATTTTTTTCGGTATCAAATTTCCTGAATATTGGCAGGCAGATCGCCTACATTGGGGTACTGTCCGTCGGAATGTCCTTCATTATAATCACCGGAAATATTGATCTTTCAGCCGGTTCAGGAGTCGCTCTCTTCGGAGTGCTTCTAGCTGGCTTCATGGAGCTTAATGGAATCCCTCTATGGATGGCCCTTCCGCTCGTTGCAATGATTGCCGCCGCAGTCTACATCGGCCTAGGTTTCATGGTTGCTTATCAGAGGATTCCGGCTTTTATCGTAACGCTGGCAATGTTCACAGCTTTCAGGGGACTGGCCTTCATCTACTCAAACAAACCGATCTACGTCTCTGATCAGTCTTTGAGGATCATGGGACGAGACTCAGTACTCGGAATTCCAATAGCAATATTCATAATGGCTGCCTACTTTCTTATTGCATGGGTTCTTCTTCATAAGTCCCAATTTGGAGCTCACGTATATGCAGTCGGAGATAACGCTGAAGCTGCTCGCCGATTTGACATAAAAACAAAGAAGGTCATTCTTTCGGCTTTCGCAATCCAGGGAGTCTCCGTCGCTCTATGTGCAGCTCTCATTAGTGGCAGACTCTCCAGTGGCAGTCCAAATGCAGGTACTAGCCTTGAAATGGACGCAATAGCTTCTGTAGTTCTAGGTGGAGCAAGTCTTTCAGGTGGTAGGGGATCTATTCTAGGTACGCTTGTGGGAGTGCTTCTTCTAGGTTCTCTGAATAACGGACTGAACTTGTTAGGAGTTTCTTCTTATAATCAGATGGTTGTAAAAGGAATGATAATTCTATTTGCAGTCTGGTTGAACTATATTAGAGAAAGAAGCAGGAATAAATGACATAGATTGGATGTGATTGATGTGTTTAAGGATGTCTTTCCGGATCGTCCTAATGCACTCAAAGAGATATTTGGAAAAGAGAAGATTGTGATTGGCATGATTCACTGCAAACCACTACCGGGGTCACCCTTCTATGAAGGAAATTTTCGAAAAACTCTTTGTGCTGCTTTAGAGGATGCAAGAACGTATGTTGAAAATGGAATTGACGGATTGCAGATTGAGAATGCTTGGGATCTTCCCTTTCCTAATCCCAGGGATATTTCCTTTGAAACGGTCGCCGGGCTGACTGCGGTCGCAATGGAAATACGTTCGAAATTCAATATTCCTATTGGAGTCAACATGCTGGCCAATGGAGTAGTCCCTGCCATGGCAGTGGCATCTGTTTCGGGGCTGTTGTGGGTAAGATGCAACCAGTGGGCTAACGCTTACGTAGCAAACGAGGGATTTGTCGAGGGTCCGTCGGCCAAAGCACTCAGGTACAGATCCTTCTTGAAATCCGATCACATAAGAGTCTTCGCTGATGTACATGTGAAACATGGAAGTCACGCAATCACAGCAGACAGATCAGTTGAGGAGCAAGCATTAGACAATGTTTTCTTTGCTGCCGATGTCTTGATTGCCACGGGCGAAAGAACAGGTGATGAAACCAGCTCGGGTGAGATTAGAACGATAAAGAAAGTTTCAAAACTACCAGTTATTGTGGGAAGCGGAACTTCTGAGAACAATATAGCCCGTATACTCAGTGAATGTGAAGGAGCAATTGCAGGAACACATCTGAAAGTCGATGACAAATGGTGGAATCCAGTTGACGCAAGCAAAGTGAGAAGCCTTATGAAAACTGTAGAACAAATCAGAGGCGAATGACCGTGGGAAGATTCGTGAGGACGGTTCTCGGTGATATTCCTTCTGAGGATGTAAAGGGCAGACTACTGGCACACGAGCATGTTAACTTCGATACGTCGAAGATAAAGCACGATTCTGATGCCTGTTTGATTGAACCCGAGACGATCGCGCAAGAACTCAAGTACTTTTCCGAAGCTGGCGGAGAGGTAGTGGTTGACCTTTCTACCATTAACACGGGACGCAACCCGAAGACTCTGGAAGATATCGCTTTGAAATCCGGTGTTCGAATCGTTTGTCCCACAGGATTCTATTTTGGTCTGTATCTTCCTCTCAGAGCGATTAGTGAAAGTGTAATTTCTATGGCCGAGGAATTCGTCAGGGACATAACTGAGGGAATCGACGGAACTGATATCAAAGCTGGAGTAATAGGTGAAATTGGTTGGGGGCAGCAGACACTCCCCGCGGAAAGAAGAGTGTTCGAATCAGCTGTTATAGCGCAGGAAACGACTGGGGCGGCAATAATTACACACACATACTTCGGCTTTAATGCTATTGAAGAGCTCGATTTTCTGGAGAAGACGGGTGCGAATATTGAAAAGGTAGGGATAGGTCACATGGATCTATATCCTGATCCAGAAATCCATATCGAAGTTGCGAAAAGAGGAGCATATGTCTGTATTGACAATATCGGAAGAATTGATTACCGCCCTGATTCTGAAAGAGTAAAGATGATACGGCTTTTGTTTGAGAACGGATTAGGAGATAGGGTAATCATATCTTCGGATGTATCCAGGAAGAGTCACCTTCACAAGTATGGTGGTCACGGATACGATCATGTCTTGAAAACATTTGTATCAATGCTTAATGAAGAAGGCTTTTCTAAGTACGAGGTCGAATTGCTTCTTCATGAAAACCCTTTAAGGCTTATCTCGATTTCAGGTGAATGATATGGTCGGCGTTTTCGGTAACATCATTGTTGATCTGGCTGCGGAAGTAGACTCATATCCCGCCGCGGACGATGAGGTTGAAGTCCATTCCCTAAAGGAAATCTCGGGGGGGACTGGTGCAAATACTGCCGTGGCAGCGGCTAGACTTGGTGCCGAAACTGTCTTCTTTGGGACAGTTGGCAGTGACTATTATGGTCAGTTTCTTGTTGACAGCCTAATAGCCGACAATGTCAAACCCATAGTGAGAAAATCAGACAAGTTTCACACTGCCATATGCATTGCAGTGTATGATTCGTCTGGCGATAGGAGGCTGATGACATATCTCGGTCCTAATCTCGATTTCGAAATGACTGAAGAGACAAGAAGTTCGCTGAAAGACAGCAGTATTATCCACATAAGTGGTGGAAATCCGTATCATTGGAGTCTCGTAAGGGAAGAATTATCTGAGGGAGCAAAACTATCTTTTGATCCAGGCAGCATGGTCTGCAGGACCTGGCCGGATGAAACTTTGGCATTCTCTCTAGCTGCAGATTATGTTTTTCTGAACAAGAATGAATGGAGTTTGCTTGGGAAAGAGTCACTACTTGAAACCGACGGAACAGTATTCTTGAAGTTAGGTAAGGAAGGTGGAAGAGTATACGAAGAAAGAAAAATTAGGATTGAATGGGAGGCAGTACCAGTTAAGCAGATAGATTCAACTGCTGCTGGAGATGTTTTCGATGGGGCGATTCTTTACGGAGTCGATAAGGGTCTGACTCTTGAAGAATCGATCCAGATCGGAAGGTATGCTTCTTCCATTACAGTATCAAGAATTGGAGCTCAATCATCGATGCCAACGATGATGGAAGTAAGAAGATTCATTCATGATCGGGGGGAGACATGAGGGAAGAAAAAACTGTTCTCGAAGTCCGAAACATAAAGAAACACTTTGGAGGCGTTCAGGCGCTTAGAGGAGTTGACTTTAAGCTTTTTGAGAAGGAAACAGTCGCACTGATGGGTGACAACGGGGCTGGGAAGTCCACGCTAATCAAATGCATTTCAGGGGTCTACCTTCCAGATGAAGGTGACATATTCATCCATGGAGAAAAGGCAAGCATCAAGACCCCGTCTGATGCAAGGAAAGAGGGGATAGAGACTGTCTATCAGGATCTCTCTCTTGCTGGACAAATGGACCTGATTTCCAATATGTTCCTAGGAAGAGAACTGATCAAGCTGAATCTTGGAATTATGAAAATTCTCGACAGAAAAGCCATGGAAGCCAGAACCAGAAAGGCTTTAGAATCTATAGGAGTATCTACGGTTCAAACTCTGAAAACCGAGACGAGAAATCTTTCAGGAGGCCAACGTCAGGCCCTCGCATTAAGCAGGGCCGTGTCCTTTGGAGTGAAGATTCTGATCCTTGATGAACCTACAGCTGCAATGGGTATCAAAGAGTCCAGGAAGATTATCGATCTAATTCTGAGGCTTAAGGAACAGGAGATTCCAATGATTCTGATATCGCATTCAGTTCCCATTGTTTTTGAGGTTTCAGATAGAATTGTTATCATGAGACAAGGACAGATTGCTGGAGAGCTGAGAACGGCTCATGCGAAACATGAGGATATCGTCTCTCTTATGGTTGGCGTAGGAGAAGGCTTCGGAAAAGAAGCAGAGAAATGAAAAAACTCATTGGAATGATTCACCTTGGAGCTCTGCCCGGTTCACCTGGAAACGAACTTGAGGTGGAATTTCTTGAGGCAAACGCGCTTGAGGATCTTGCTGTCCTGGAAAAGGCAGGTTTTGATGCTGCGATAGTAGAGAATATCTCTGACGAGCCTTTTAGAGTAAATTCTATTGAACTGGAGACGTATTCAACCTATGTAGCGATACTCAGGACCATTATCAAGAAGGCAAGAATAAAGATTGGGGTTAGTATTCAGATGAATCTCTGGAAAGAGATGATCGCGGCTTCAAAAGCAACTGGAGCATCCTTTGTCAGAATTGCTGCCTTTACGGAAGAGAGAATATGTGCCGAGGGAAAAATAGGGCCAGTGGCTGCCGGTGCCCTAAGATATAGAAGAGCAATCAATTCGAAGGTGCTGATTGCCGCTGATGTTCAGGTGAAGCACTCTTTTTCTGTCATACCTGAGGATCATTCAGATTACTTCGCACAAATGGCGGACAGATTCGCCGATTATGTGGTTATAACAAGTTCGTCCACAGGAAAAGCAGTTGATATTGAGTATCTTTCAAGGATGAGAAAGATCTTGAAGAAGCCAATTTGGGTAGGGAGCGGTGTTTCCGAAGAGAACATCATAGATATCCTAAGAATTGCTGATGGCGTCATAGTAGGTACTTCGATAAAAAAAGATGGGCAAACGACAAACCCCGTAGACATAGATCGGGCTTCGAGAATTATCGAAGCAGCTAGAGGTGTTGGGATTCACGACAGCTGAAATCGCATCTAACAAATGGCATTGCTACAGTTCCTCTATCTACTTAGCAGATAGAGTTTGGGAACTCTCTGAAACAGTAGTCGCCAATTCCGAAAAGAGCGCAAGAAAAGACAGAGAGGGCTGAAACAGACTACTCGAGAGATGACAGTAATACTACTGAGTGAACGTTTGCTAATGGCAAAGCCGAATCGCAAGGGCGAGCAACAAGAGACTTTCCTCAATCGGTATGGCTTCATCTAAGAACGTCTATAAATCTCATTAATTGGGCTTCTTAAAACATCGGAGAGGCAGCATTCTAACTTTCATTTCCGTTTCTTGCTATATTGGCTTTTCTCAGGACTTTATCTGACATACCAATCTCCAATCGCAGAGAAAATGCGAGCTGACTTGATCCAGAAAATCGAGTATGCTTCTTTCCATGGAAAAAACCAAGTGATGCTTCATTATGGTCGTGCAACATGCATCTTCTCTTATTGTCGGTTACTTTCTCCAAAGGATGGCAAAGTGCTATAATTTCATTGCATGGGGGTTTCCCCGTGGGCGGAGCAGGCAAAGGGCTCCGCTTAACCTTTCTTTTCTGTCCTTAGGAATATCCTCACAGACTTCTATCTTCGATTTCTCGTTTAGTGTGAAAAATGGAGTCTGAGTCTATTAAGCTCTGACCTCTTTAGTGATATTGATCATGTCATTGAACGGATACTTGTTTTAGCCGGCTGGAGGACGTTCCTTGAAAGCACTTGGTGACTCTTATTCTTGCAACTTACAACATGGAACTTGGAACTGATTCTTTTCGGAGAACGGCTAACTTGGTTTTCTGCAACTTGCAACTGTAATACACACACACCCTAACGGCAGGAAGGCCGCAAAAGCCTTCCTGCCACTATAATCACGTATTTTTCGTTCTTACTCGACTACTATGTTTATCGCAAAGGTCTGTATTGGATGGACGCTCTCCCAAGGGCGCCTGAGGGAGAATATGACAACTGTCTCTCCTGGCTGAATGGCTTCGAATACCCACTGGACATTATAAGGCGCTCCCACGAGTTCGGAATCGTCAAGGAACTTCCTTTCGAATATCGAGCCCTCGTAGATCAGCGAAACGACGTTTGGATTGGTTATCTTTACGTCCCAGATATAGCCTGTGGATCCGTTTTCCTGGAGTTCCATGGTCGCTATCTCTCCTACAGAGAGGGTGTTCATGGAGGTTCGAAGACCCTTGACATCCAGCTGGGAGGAATTCCAGAGCAGCGATGTCACGAGCATGTTTGGCACGAATTCTCTGATTGTTTCTTCGAAGCTTCCGTCGCGCTTCATTTCGTCGAGAGTCTTCTGGAAGCTCAGAATCATACCGAAGTTCGTTCCCTTCGAAGCTGCGATGTAGAAGTAGTTTGTTTGAAGCTCAATAAGGGCTTCCAGGTCGTCCATGGAGTAGCCTGCGTTCTTGACCAGCTCGCCGACAGTGAGGTCGGTAAAGACTGCCAAATCTGTCTCGCCTTCGAAAAGCTGTACGACGGTGTCGAGAGGATCGAGAGAGCTAACGAGGTTCTCGAAGCCCATCTCCTTCAGGAGCTGCTCCGTCCACCAGTTCGTCGTCGTGCCTATGGCCGCGACTGTCTTTGCGGACTCGAGGTCTGTAGCCGGGGAGAAGGTAGCTTTTCGGCCGTAGAGGTAGGCGGTGTTCTTTCCTACCGGCCCGATCCACTCGAAGTTTTCCTTTCTCTGCTCGGTCTGGTCCATGCTGAAGAGGAAGACGTTCGGCAGATTCGAGGCCAGTTCATAGCCGATAGACCATGGGACGATCAGGATCTCGCCAGACATATCGTTTCTGCGTAGGATCTCCTTTACCATTTCGGTTACGAAGCCAGTCGGTTCTCCGTCTTCGCCCCTGAAGGTTACCGGCGGGTACTCTTCGGTCAGGAAGGTGTAGATGCCGGGAACGGGCTGACCGGGGAACCACTCGGCATATAACTCGGAGAAGGAGCCGGAGCTCTTGAGACCGTCGAGAGCCTTCTGGAACGCGCTGACGATTTCTGAGGGCACGTCCTTAGAGAAACCGAGGTATGTCATGTCCAGGTCGATCGCGACTGTCGACACGGGACCATAAGAGGCTTGTTCCCTTTTGAGAAGCTCCTGGAGGACCGCCGAGTTGAAGGGCGCGAGGTCGATCTCTCCGTCAAGAAGGGCTTCGAGCAACGACTCTTCGTCTTCAAAAATGATAAGGTTGTCAAATCCCTGCTCCTCTAAAAGTTTGTGGGAATAGTATTCGCTTACCACACCTACGGAATTTGCGTTTCTGGCGTCCTCTAGTGATTTGAATTCGCCTGAGAGCTCCTCCCTCGTGTAGAGGTAAGTATTCGTTATGGCAACGGGGCCTGCCCACTGATAAAGAGCTTTCCTCTGTGTCGTGAAGACAAGAGATGGAAGACAGTATCTTCCCTCGCCCCGGAGCATCTCGAGGGCTTCGTCGAATTTGACGGGCCTCATCTCGATATCGATACCGGTTTCGCTTTCCAGCGATCCGACCAGATCGACGAGGAACCCTTTCAGATGGCCTTCCTCAAGGTAACTGAAGGGATCGTAGTCGGGATTTACAAGGAAGGTAATGGGTTGGGCCAGGGTGACAGACGCGAGAAAAAGAACAAGAACAATGGAAAAGACGGCTTTCTTGGAAATAGTAGATTTCATTTTTACACCTCCAATTGAGTGTGTGATGATTCCTATTCTAGACGATATATCCTGTTTCACAAGTAACAATCAATACTGGCAAAGCCGAATGGCAAGTGATCGTCTCATTTGGAAAGTCTATGGAAGAAGCTTCTGTTCGGGATGTTTGTCGGAGTCTTCCGGAGATTAGTGAAAGGGGATTTCGTGGTGATATAATATATATGCAATAAACATATAATGAAGAAGGAGGTGAGTATATTGCCTTGGATTAGAGAAGACGTATGCACCGGATGTGGACTGTGTATCAAAGCATGTCCGGTGGAAGGAGCTATCGTAATGAAGGCGGGCAAGGCATATATCAACAACGCGCTTTGCACAAAATGTGGCAAGTGTTTCAGTGCTTGCCCCATAAATGCCATAAGGCCGAACTCCGAGAGTCCCTCTCTTAGATCGGGTAGAGGTGGAGGAATGGGTCTCAGACGCGGAGGCGGACAGGGAAAGGGAATGGGAAAACAAGGAGGAAGATAGCCAAACTATACAGTTGGGGAAGTGATTCGTTTGAGCCATGTATACGGAGTGGTGCCTTCAAGAAGACTTGGCAGATCTCTAGGGGTCTGTACGATACCGTTCAAGACATGCAATTACTCGTGCATTTATTGCCAGCTTGGCAGAACGACTAACATGACCAATACCAGGCAGACCTTCTATCCTCCGGAGGAAATCTTAAGTGAGGCTAGAAGCTTCATAGAGAAATACGGCAAGGATTCTTTCGATGTGGTGACAGTTGTTGGAGAAGGCGAACCGACTCTATACAAGCCCTTGGATTCCATAGTTAATGGACTGAGGGAACTGACAGATAAGCCGCTTGTGCTAATCACAAATGGCTCTCTTTTATTTGAGAGATCATTGAGAGAAGAGATAATGAATTTCGATATTGTGATGCCAACCCTCGATGCCATCGATAAGGAAAGCTTTCGGAAAATAAACAGACCCTATGGAAAGCTCAGATATGAGAGGGTCTACAATGGTTTGCTAGAGTTTTCGAAGGAATTCAAAGGGGAGATCTGGCTGGAAGTAATGCTCGTAAAGGATTACAACGACAGCGACAGATTTCTTGGAGAACTGAAGAATAGAATCGAACGGCTTGCCCCGGCAAGAGTGTATATAAATGTTCCTGCCAGGCCACCGGCAGAAGAGAATGTAGAAATACCTGAAGAAGAGACTCTCAGATATGCCCGCGCCCTTCTGAAGGCTGAGAGTATCGAGAATCTCCCTGTCAGCAGCTTCACCACCTCTGAGAAAAGAGCGCTGGATGCAGTGATCGAGATCATCAAGCGGCATCCAATGTCGGAGAAAGACATAAGGAGCTTCATTGAATCGCAGTTTAGTGAGGAATCGATCGGAGATCTTCTTGGGAGACTCAACAGGAATCCGAACGTCGAGAAGAACTCCTATCGAGGGAAGGATTTTTACAGATACATCCTTGCAGGAAGACGATCGGGAGAATGAGAGATGGGGAAGTTGATAGCAATCGGGACCAATGACGGCTTCAAATTGAACGATGACCACTTCGGACAGTCAAGATACTATGACATTCATGAGCTCGACGAGAGCGATTTCGTTGTAAAAGTTGAAGCAAGGCAAAACCCGTATTTCGGGAACCACAAGCACGCAGAACTGAACGAGATCATGCAGGTTATAGGTGATTGCGCGGTTTGGATAGGAACGTCGATGGGAGAGCGGTCTCTGAAAAGACTCGCCGAGATGGATTACGAGCCGGTGATTCTAAAGCCGATGACAATTGACGAGGCATTGAAGACGTATCTCAAAAAATAATGTTGGTGGCTTCGTCACAGCCGGTCGCGCTTTTTGAGGTCGGTTCCGCTGTGCGCTGTGAAGAGCCGTCCTTGGTCCTTCGTCCAGGATCAATAACCCGTCCTTCGAAGATCAGTTAGGAGTTGTCTGTTCCAAGTTGCAAGCATAAGAACCGCTGCGCGTTTAAGAGCAAAAACCCGCTGAGCGCTGCGAAGAACCGTCCTTCGTTGCCCGTCCCAGATCATGAACCCGTCCTTTGAAAAGAGCAGTCCCAAGTTGCTGACTTAGAAGAAGCCTGGGTCAGCAGACTGGCTTCGCAAGATCCGCTCTGCTCTCGATCCTAAATCCCCGCTTGAGCGGGGGGGACCGCTTGCGGTGGGGTGTGTGCTCTTTGAACAACGTCTAGAATAGGTTGGCCTGTTCGAAATTGAAGGATATATTCACTACTTCGCGTTATTTGGTCTGTGATCCATATGTATGCTCCTACCAGCAACCAAGAACGAACATCGAACAACTGTTCTTATAGGATTATTTCAGGGCAGCGGCCTTTCCAGTCCTCAAAGACCAACACCCTCCGCCACTTCGTGGCCCTCCTCCCTCAAGGGAGGACTTAAGATCAAGATCATAAGGAGCCAAATACAGCATATACTACCAATGGAGAAGAAGTATAATATGATTTCTATTTGCTCCCTAACTTATGGGTAATGAAGAGCGCTCAAGAGGGGTGTCGACGGCTCCATCGTCGACGGGGTGTATGCACATCAAGAACGGACCTCATTTTCAGCATGACAGAATTTGAGTTTTTTGCTCTACCGCTGCTTTTTGGCACACGGCAACTTGCAACTGCTTTTTCAAAGGACGGGTCCATGAACCGAAGGACCAAGGACATCTCCTCAAAGCCTATAGGGTCACTTAACAAGCGACCAGCGATTCTTATGGAGCCGGTCAGTCACTGTCTTCGTGCTGCCTGCAGATACGCTTTCAAGACCAGATCCCGTGCAGAGCCATCACGGAATGACCCTGAACAGGTGCATTTCAGGGCAGGCTCAACATGATGATGACAGTTTTTTCTTGCTTTCCGTCATTCTGACATGCTTTTGGTCAGAATCTCGATCTTTGAAACAGTTGCGTGTGACAAGTTGCAAGTTGTAAGAAAAAACAAAAGGCCGGCGTTGGGGGTTGCGGGCGGGTCGGAAAGAGCGGAATAAGACGCAAGCCTGCCGCCGGCAGGAAGTGAGGCTCGCTGGCGCGAGGAAGTGATGCCACCTTCGGTGGGACGCATTGCACTGAAAAGCATCAGTGGACGCAAGGCCCGCTTCGCGGGGATGAAAACTCTTGGAGAGCAAAAGAGACTACTCGCCGTTGAACGGCTCTCCGTTCTCCGCCGAGAAAAACCTGTTCTTCGTTCCAAAGCGAGGATCTGTTCTTTGTTCTTGGAATTCGCTGATCGCTTGTAAAAGCTCAGCTGCAAGTGACAAGTTGCGATTTGTATGTTGTTAGAGCATAAGCTAGGAAGGCGGTTCTCGAGTTTGATTCCAACGAAGGACGCCTCTTTAAAGCGAAAGTGGTTCTTCACAGCGCTCAGCATGTTTTCGGAACCGTTTTTCAAAGAACTAGATCCCGATCAGTTTCATATCGGGATGACAGTCTTTTCTTGATTCGTGTCATCTGGCGTGCTTCTGGCCAGAGTAGCTTTCATATCCTATCAGTGAACGGGGCTCTGTCCGAGAACGGTGGACCGTTGACGGTCAACGTTCTACTCAGCAGCGTTCAGAGATTAGTGGCTCTTAGCCCGCGAAGCGGAACTGGTCTCGCCGGAGGCGAGACTGGCCAGGCGAAGCCTGACTGGCCTGCGCCAGCAGACTGGCTTTTCTTCTCCTATTCTCGCAGCGAAACTCTCGACAACGCTCTTTCTCGATTGATTTTATCGATGAAGGAGTCGGCAGTGTTCTTCCCGAAGGACGGTGGACCGTTGACGGTCAACGTTCTACTCAGCAGCGTTCAGAGATTAGTGGCTCTTAGCCCGGCACAGCCGGAACTGGCCACGCGTAGCGTGACTGGCCGCACGAAGTGCGACTGGCCTGCGCCAGCAGACTGGCTTTTCTTCTCCTATTCTCGCAGCGAAGCTCTCGACAATGCTCTTTCTCCGTTTTCTCAATTGCGTACAACGTCAGACTTCCAGTTGCACAGCGGATCTTCTGCCATGCATCTCGAATACTTCTAGCTCAGTCAAGATTGAAGTCGTGTCCACAGTTCTTGCAGAAGCGATTCTCCTTCTTATTCAGCATGTAGCAGAGGCTGCACTTCTTGTAACCGACAAGAGAAGAGCCGCAATTTGAACACTTGCTTGCTTTGTCCTCATTCTCCGCGCCGCATTCCGGGCACCTGGAATAACTTTTACTTCTTGTCTTCTGTATTCTTGCCTCTTTATCGGAAACAAAAGTGTAGTCATAGGTCATGTCTTCCTGCACTTCACGCGTGCTAACAGGCTCCTGCTCACTTACGGGACCGGAGAAACTCTTCGTTTTTGCCACATTGATTAGCATTCTACCCAGTGTTGTAGCGATGAAACCCAGCACTACGAATACAAAGACACTTCCGAATACTATGCTTAAATACGGTGCCAGAAAGATTCCCGCAAAGCTAAATATGATCAAACCTATACCAACCGCGTAGACTATTACACCTACTAACTTGATTATTGTCTTAACTGAATCATTAGAGCGGCTGTACATTTTATCACCGTCCTTTCAATTCTATTGTACAATGCAATTCTATTCGTTCAACTCATATCTAGCACAATCCCTTTTGCGAGTCGAACGGGAAATTGTAGAATTGATTGACAGAAATTCAGAAGGGAGCGAAAATTATGGAGATTTCCACCGTGCTATTGCTCTTGGCTCTTTTTTTTGGAGTAATTACGGTTCTCGTGATTTTTCTGAGGAGTTGAAAGAGCTTTCCTGAAAAGTGTATGAGTTTCCTAGCGCTTCTCTTTTGAAAAGGAGGCCACCTCACCTTCAGTTGCGGAAACAAGTTCCGACGGTCTTAACCATAATTGAAGACCTCGCTTACCGGCACTCATAGAAACACTGTCTTCATTCACTACATCGCTGTCGATAAGTATTCTCAAGTTCTTCTTCATTCCGAGAGGAGAGACTCCGCCTCTCACATAACCCGTAAGTGACAGGAGTCGTTCCGCAGGAACAGTCTCGATATTTCTGTCTCCGGTAACTTCAGGGAGTTTTTTCATATCTATCTCTCTGTGTCCCCTCAAGCAACAGACAAAAACACCACTTCTGTCACCCTTCAAGACGATAGTTTTCACCGTTTGCGTCACAGATAATCCCAGTTTCAACGCGACATTCTCTGCACCGAGATCGTTCTCATCGACTTCGTATTCCAGAACTTCGTATTTGATTCCAAGGCCGTCCAAAATTCTTGTCGCGTTCGTTCTGCGAGTTTTTTTGCCTTTCATGTATATCTCCGATCCGAGGGTCGCATTTTCTAACCGATAAGCTTTTTATGTAGTAGTTCCAAGCGCTTGTTGATATCTGCTGCAGAAAGCTCAGTAACAAGTTCGTCGAGATCTCCGTCCATTATGTACAGGAGTCTGTAGCTCGTGAAATTTATCCTGTGATCAGTTACTCTGTTCTGAGGATAGTTGTAGGTTCTTATCTTCTCACTCCTTTCCCCTGTGCCGATCTGTGTCCTTCTGGTCTCAGTTATCTCATTTTCGGCCTTCGAACTATACATTTCGTAGAGCCTGGCACGCAAAATCTCAAGAGCTCTTGCCTTATTCTGGTGCTGAGATCTCTCCTTCTGGACAGCGACAACAATTCCCGTCGGTTCATGGACTATCCTGACCGCTGAATCAGTCTTGTTAACGTGTTGGCCACCAGCACCAGAAGCTCTGTATGTGTCTATCCTGAGATCGGTCGGATCTATCTTCACTTCGGTTTCGCTTGCTTCAGGAAGTACAGCTACTGTTGCCGTAGAAGTGTGGATCCTTCCGCCTGATTCGGTTGAGGGCACTCTCTGAACTCTGTGGACCCCGCTTTCGTATTTCAGCTTGCTGAAAACACTCCTCCCCCTTATCTGGAAGATCATTTCCTTTAGTCCTCCGATATCCGTCTCATTCGAATCGATAATCTCTGATTTCCAGTTGTTTCGCTCGGCATATCTGTTGTACATACGAAATAGATCCGCGGCGAACAACGCAGCCTCCTCACCGCCGGTACCTGCCCTTATTTCGATTATTATGTTTCTTTCATCGGAAAGATCGGGAACTAAAAGTCCCTTAAGATTGAGCTCCTGCCTGGAAATGTTGCTTTCAAGATCGGAAACTGCTTTATCAATTTCCTCAAGCTCGCTTTCATCTGAAGAAGCCTTCATTTCGTGCCACTCCTCAAGCTCACTTTTCATTAAACTGATCTCACCGTAGAGATTAATGATCTCGGAGAGTTCCGAATGCTTCTTGCCATATTCCATGAGCTTTTCCGGGTCTGATGCAACTTCGGGCTTGGAAAGCTCCTTCTCGACTTCTTTGAAGCGTTCCTTGAAGACTTCCATTATCTTACCTAGATCCATCAAAAGGCCCTCCTGACCATTGCGTTCGCATCTCTTGCATAGTCCTGCAGCTGATCCTTATCAATGATTCCCTTCTTGAATGCATCCATTAGCGCATCATCAAAGGTGACCATCCCGAATTTTATTCCGGCTTGCATCATAGACTCTATCTGGTGGAATTTCTGCTCCCTGATAAGGTTCCTGATCGCCTGATTAACAACTAGAATCTCGAGAACCGCAATTCTTCCTTTGCCGTCTCTTCTTCTCAAGAGCCTCTGATAGACTACTGCCAGAAGGGTATTTGCAAGCTGCATGGCTATCTGATTCTGCTGATGAGGCGGGAAGACACCGACTATCCTTTCAGGAGTCGTTGCGGCCGAATTCGTATGAATAGTTGAAAAGACAAGATGACCAGTCTCGGCAGCTGTCATAGCCAGTTCCATAGTTTCACTGTCTCTCATTTCGCCGACAAGTATTACATCCGGGTCCTGTCTGAGAGCATATTTCAATCCATTGTAAAAGGATTTTGTGTCTGATCCAAGCTCTCTCTGGTGTATCAAGGCATTCTTCGGCTCAAAAACATACTCTACCGGATCCTCTATTGTGATCAGGTGAACATGCCTTGTACGATTTATGTTCTCAAGCATTGCAGCGAGAGTAGTCGATTTGCCGCTTCCTGTAGGACCTGCTACTAACACCAACCCCTTATCTGGCTTACAGAAATCTTTGAACAGTGCTGGATAACCGAGATCATCAAGCGTCTTGATTGTCTTTGGAATCAATCTCAAAGCTATAACCGGGAGCTTGTTGGAATAGAAGTAATTCCCTCTTACTCTTGAAGAACTAAATCCGAAAGAGAAGTCTATTTCCTTGCTATCTGAGTCCTGAAGCTTCACCTCAGATATCTCTTGAAGCTCCGTAGTAATCTTCTTCATCATTATTGCATCGGTCAACAACTTGTCCTGAATCAACTCTCCGTCAACCCTATACATAACATTCCTTCCGGATGTCAAGTGTAAATCGCTCGCATTCATCTGTTCACCCTTGCTCAGGATTTCCATAATTAACATATGATCGCACCTCCCAGAACAGACAAGATTTTAACACACTGCGTCATTCGATAACTATGATAAGATGTAAGATTCTAGAGATAGTGATTATTCTCGTAGATCAGTCTGATTATTTTGCTGATCAATTCGGGAGGGATTTGAATGTTTTACGAACTTTATCTAAGATCATTCTTCGACGGCAATGGAGATGGGATAGGGGATCTTATCGGAGCCGAAAGAAAACTGGATTATCTTGCAAACCTCGGCATCGACGGAATATGGCTGCTGCCCATTCTTCAGTCACCATCTTATCACGGCTATAGCGTTACCGACTTCTTCAATGTGAATCCCATCTATGGAAATCTGAAGGAACTAAGGAGTTTTCTGTCTTCTGCGCATAAACTAGGCCTGAAGGTGATACTCGATCTTCCAATAAACCATACTTCTCCAAACCACGAATGGTTTCTGAAAGCGCTCGACGGTGATAAACCTTACAGAGATTGGTATCTCTTTCTCAAAAACGAAGAATGGTTAAAGGCAAGAAGACACTGGGACGGAGAAAAGGTATGGACTGACTACTCAGGCCAGTTGGCTTACACATTGTTTGGACCGGGAAGCCCCGATCTCAACTATGAATCCCCTTCTCTTTGGCAACAGATGAAGGAGGTCCTCACATTCTGGCTTTCAGTTGGATTCGATGGATTTAGATTCGATGCGGCAAAACACATCTTTGACTTCTCACTCGAGAAGGGAATATGCGAGTACCAACACAGCCGCAATCTTGCTTTCTGGAAAGAGATGACTTCTCATTGCAGATCCATTTCTCCTAATTCGATCTTCGTTAGTGAAGTTTGGGATGATGCCAGAATCGTTGATCTCTACTCTGCGATATTCGGAATAGGCTTCAACTTTCCGCTTGCCGAGGACTTGAAGGCCTCTATATCGACAAGGAATCCCGAACTGCTTGTGAAATCTCTGAAGACTGATCTCAATAGATGTTTCAGGTCGAAACGAAGCTACGAATCTGGACTATTTCTCACAAATCACGACATGAGTCGTCTTGTCTCAGCAATGAATGGCGACAAGGAGCTCTCACTATTGGCAATGTCGATCTTGCTATCATTGCCGGGCGTACCCTTCCTATACTATGGAGAGGAGCTTGGAATGGAGGGGGTCTATGACATGTATTTCAACGAAGAGCAACTTGAACCATTTCTCTGGTTTGAAAATGGCTATGGACCTGGTCAGACGGAGTGGAAAGCTCTGGGAAAGAATCACCCTCACAGCGGCAGATCTTTTGAAGCACAGAAAATGATCAAGGACAGCTACTTCACTAGATTCAAGGCTATAATGGAATTTAGAAAGCTTAATTCCTGGTTGAGGCTTGCAACCATAAGAAGCGTAAAAAGGAAGGAAAACCTGGTAATGATAAAGGTGGTCGGAGAGAGCAAGACCGCAAATGTATTCCATAATCTTGGGACAGAGCGAGTTCCTCTCGAAACCGATGCGGGTATCAAAGTTATAAACGGCTCCATAACCAGATATCGCAACAGAAGATACATCGGAGCGCTCTCCAGTGCAATTGAGGTGGTTTCGTGACAGGAGATAGGGCAATTCTCTCGAGAAGGGGTTCGATAATCGGCGTAGCTGGAAATGCAATACTTGCACTAATGAAGGTTTTTACAGGCTTCTTTACAGGTAGTATGGCAATTCTTGCCGATGGAGTAGATTCTACTACGGATATCTTGACTTCGGCAATAACATGGATTTCCACGTCTGTCTCAAACAAACCTCCTGATGCCCAACATCCCTATGGCCACGAGAGAGCAGATGCCGTAGCCTCAAAGATAGTGTCAATGGTTATTTTCTTCGCCGGGGCACAACTTGCAATGAGTTCTGTTCAGAAGCTTTTTACCGGGGCTTCTTCAGTCAGGAACCTTGCTTTGGTGATCACGATTGCCTCGATCTCTGCTGTTGCGAAGTATCTTCTGTATCGTTACAAGCTTGGGATAGGAAAGAAGATTGACTCCTCAGTCTTCATTGCAGATGCGATGAATATGAAACTGGACATTCTGATTTCATTGTCTGTTCTTGGAGGTTCAATCTTTGTAGGAATTACCGGTCTTCAGATAGTCGACTCAATTGTCGGGCTAATCGTATCCGCTCTGGTAATCAAGACATCGATAGAGATTTTCTGGGAGACAAACTACGAGCTGATGGACGGACTGAAACCGGACGACGATGTTTACAAGAAAATCTTCGATGCGCTGAAAAGGGTCCCGGATGTTTATAACCCTCACAAGGTAAGGGTAAGAAAGATGGGCTACAAGTACCTCGTGGATCTGGATATAGAAGTAAATCCCAGGCTATCCGTAAGAAAGGCTCACTCCCTTGCTAAGCAAGTTGAAGCCGCTATAAAGAAGGATAAAGAGAACGTGTACGATGTCCACGTTCACGTAGAGCCTTCCGGCAATGTTGAAGATGAGAACTTTGGAATCGATTCATCGAACGAGTTTAGTCAAAACGACGATCAGGGACAGGAGATCGATCGCTACTCTTCATAGCGAACTCCTTTGCGAAGTGTATCTGTGCTGTCGATATTTCCGGTTTGGAGGAGTGACAGAGGTTTCTTTAGAGAGATTCGCGATTGTAATCAAAACTGTACTATAATTGTACTAATACATGTTCTTACCTATAGCATCAAAAGCTTATGAAAGCAAAATCAAAACGATATCTCAAACCGGGGGTGAAATTGTGAATCTAAAGGGCACAAAGACTCTTGAGAATCTTATGAAAGCATTTGCTGGCGAATCACAGGCGAGAAACAGATACACTTTCTATGCCTCTGTGGCGAAGAAAGAAGGTTATGAACAAATCTCGGCAATTTTCAAGGAAACCGCGGACAACGAGAAGGAACACGCTGAAGTTTTCTTTAAACACATTATAGAAGGTATGGCCGGCGAGTTGCCGGTTATGGTCCACGTGGATGCAGATTATCCTGTTGACTTGAGAGGAACGAAAGAGAATCTAAAGGCAGCTGCGGCCGGAGAAAACGAGGAGTGGACGGAACTGTATCCAACATTTGCCGATGTCGCGGAAAAGGAAGGCTTCAGAGATGTTGCAGAGAGCTTCCGGCAAATAGCGAAGGTTGAAAACAGACATGAGGCTCGGTATTTGAAACTTCTGGAAAACGTCGAAACCGGCAAGGTATTCAAGAGAGAAGAAAAGGTTCTGTGGAAGTGCGGTAACTGCGGTTACATTCTGGAAGCAAAGGAAGCACCGGAACAGTGTCCGGCATGCAAACATGCAAAGGCTTACTTCGAGCTCTTTGTTGAGAACTACTAGACTAATTTCATAGGATATATGGGTCCGGCGTTGCCGGACCTTCTTAACTGACTATTCCAGACGCGTCAAAGAGCTGAATCCATCTTCGAATTTCTTGTATTCCCGATCTTCAAGATCCTTCATATTTGAGTTGTTTAATAGAAACTCAAGGAAAGTGATCACCCTTTCACAGGAGATATCGTTGTACTGTATGTTCTCTATACTTGAGCGCTTCGTAGAAGAGATCCTGCCGATTAAAGTATGTAAAGTGAAGAGTTCAAGTTTCTCAAGCTCCATAAGCCCTGCAAGCTTTTCCAGAAGGACTACCCATGTTTCCAAAGGACTAGTTGTTCCAAAGTGATTCTGCAATACAGGCACAAGTTGCCCGTAATAGAAATGGTGAGTAGACTCGCTCTGCCAGGGTTCAATTCCAAAGATTGATATTGCCTCTTCCTTTCTCTTTTTTGGCATTGAAAAGAGCGCTCTTGCAATGGTGTCCTGCTTTGCAAAGATGAAGTACTCCTCCCCGACAAGATAACCCAGTTCACTGAGGCAGTCGAGATATCCCTCTTTCATGAAGTCTCGCGAGACTTCGGGGTTGAAGTCAAGAACATCTCCGTAGAATTCTCTAGGTTTGATTACAAGATGTTTCACTTCATCCAGTCTCTTCAGTGATACAAGAGTCAGAATGTCTCTGATTCTCTTCGGACCGAGATCAACAATAATAATCTCTTTGAACCCTCTGCTCAAAGCCATATTAACTGGAATATTTCTGTAGATACCTCCATCTATGAACTTTTCCAAGCCGATTTGCTCTCTTCTGAAGACTGGATGATTAGCGCTTGCCAGAATGTAGTCTTCTAGCTCTCCTTTTGGAATGTCTTCGATATATAGCTCCCTCGGCTCCATATTGCTGAGAGAATATGTGACTAAACCAACGTCGATAGAGGCTTTTCGAACGTCCTCTTCTTTCAGGAGACGACCAAAGTTTTTTCTGAGCGGAGCGGGATCGAAACCCCCGCTCTTGAGTGCGCCAATCGCCTTCTCGATAAGGCTGCCGTCAGTTCCATCTATTACTATTTTGTCGAAATCGATTTTCAGCCATAATTCACGAGCGACTTCGAACTGGTCCATAGCAACTGCCATTGAGTTTAAGGCGCCTACCGACGTCCCATAGACTCCCCCGATCTCAATTCCACAATCCTTTAGAGCCTTCCAGACTCCTATCTGATAAGCTCCTCGGGCTCCGCCTCCCGAGAGCACGAGTCCGATTTTGCCGTCGAAATCGACCCTTTTCTTCGCCGGTACAAGAAGTTCGGACAGATTCAATTTACTCACTTTGGTCACCTCTATCCAATTGTATATTAGGCTTCCTCCGAAATCCACAGAAATTTCCCTCATGGTGCATGTTCAGCTATAATGCTTAAAGGAGGTGTAATATGAACCTGGAAAGTTTTGGAAAGCGCTTCGCGGAAACAACGTCTGAATTGGAGAAGCTAGTTGCAGAAGGTGAGATTCCCGGAATCTCCTGCGGGGCACGTTTTGGCGACACAGTTGAAACTGCCTCTTTTGGGGTCACGAACATCAACCATCCCTTGAAAGTGAATGATGAGACTTTCTTCCAGATCGGCTCTATAACAAAGACTTTCGTTGCTCTTGCTGTTATGAGATTGGTCGATGCCGGCAGAATCGATCTGGAAAGACCAATTAAGGAACTCCTCAAAGATTTCGCTCTTTCAGATAAAGGAGCTGAAGAAAAGATCACGATGAAACATCTTCTGACTCATACCTCTGGCATTAAGGGAGATTACTTCAAGGACTTTGGTTACGGTAAGGACGCCCTGGAGAAAATGGTTGGGAGCATGTCTTCTCTTCCTCAGATCAACCCTCCAGGAAGAATCCTTTTTTACTGCAATTCGGGTTTCTATGTGGCCGGAAGAATCATTGAGACAGTTACCGGGAAGACCTTCGAAGAAGCAATCATCGAACTGGTTTCTGAGCCTCTCGGTCTGGAGAACATTCGTTTCTTCCCCGAAGAGATAATCACTGAGCGTGTCGCTGTCGGACATCTGACCGCAGAAGATCGTATATCTGTTGCACGTCCCTGGGCCGTTGGAAGAGCAATACATCCAGCTGGAGGCATCGTCACGAACATCAAAGAGCTGCTTGACTATTCAGCTTTATATTTCAGTGGCAGAGCTTCGAACAGAAATGGAATCATAAGTGCTGATTCCTTCACAAAACTCACAACTGGAGATATCGACGCCTCCCCTGCATCTAAGGTCGCACTTGGCTGGTTCGTCGAAGAGATAGATGGATTGGCGACAATACAGCACGGTGGTGGCACCAACGGTCAAATATCATTGCTGATGATTTTCCCCGAGACGGACTTTTCGGCAGCCATTCTAACCAACAGCAATGAAGGCAGCAAAGCAACCTCTCTCTTTTCAAGAATGGTCTTGGAAGATCTTCTGGGACTGAATCCGGTAATTTTGGAACCCGCAACTAATTATCTGGAAAGGGCAGAGAAGATTGCCGGGCTCTATAGAGGAGAGATGTCAGATCTGGAGATCTTCATTGAGCGAGGAAAGATCTTCATTAAGGAAATCCCGCGAGTAGGTTTTCCTGATGAAGACTCGGAACCGGCACCGCCATCGACGCCGCAGGAGATTTCAATATCGGGCGAAGGGTTCATAATAAATCTTAGCGAACCTTATTTGGCAAGTGCGGGGGAGTTGATCGTTAATGAATCCGGCAGAATAGAAGGTCTGAGAATCGGACTTCGTATCTATAATAGGTCCTGAGGTAATAGAACTATTATGGTATGATTCGATCTTCCCACCGCCCTTACCTCTGATAAAATAAGAGTGCGGTCGTATCTTCATAACTCGATGAAAAGATTGGAGGGTTATTATGAGCCAGCTCGTTGTTATGGGAAACACACGTCTCAAAGGCGAGATAAGGGCAAGTGGCTCCAAGAATTCAGTGCTTCCGATTCTGGCGGCTACAGTAATGATTGAAGAGCCAGTCGTCATAAAGAATGTGCCAGAATTGCGAGATGTCCAGACGATGATATCAATACTTCAGCAAATTGGAAAGACAGTCTCTTTCGAAAATGAAACCGTCACAATAATGCCTGGAGAGATTCTTGTAGGAAACGTTCCATATGAACTCGTGAGAAAAATGAGAGCCTCATTCAACATTATTGGTCCTCTCGCCATGATTTGCGGTTGGGCAAAAGTTGGAAAGCCTGGTGGCTGCAATATCGGCCAGCGTCCTGTTGATTTTCATCTCAAGGGTTTGGAGGCTTTTGGATTCAAGATAACCGAAGAGCACGGCGACGTTATGGCCATAATTCCGGAGAATTTCGAGAAAGAGATAATCTATGCTCTTCCATTTCCCAGTGTAGGAGCTACAGAGCAGCTAATGACTACGGCAGCGCTTATGGAGGGGAGCAAGGTAACGATTGAAAACGCCGCGCGCGAACCTGAAATTTCCGATCTTCAGAACTTTCTTAACAAGTGCGGCGCGAAAGTCAGTGGTGCCTCAACTCCAACCATTAAAGTGACGGGAATTGGAAAGCTTAGTGGAGCAGAGTATTCAGTTATTCCAGATAGAGTAGAGATCGGAACGTATTTGCTCGGAGCGATAGCCACCAGAGGTGATGTTAAGATTCATGGAGCAATAGCAGACCATTTGATCGCCCTGTTGAGCATTCTCGAAGAGATGGGTGCCGGTATAGAAAAGAGCCATGAATACTTGCGAGCTTTCTGGAAAGGCCCCTTGAACCCTGTTAGAGTATCATCTGAACCATACCCTGGATTTCCAACAGATCTTCAACCAATAATTACGGCCGTCTTAGCGACGGTAGAGGGTACCTCGGTGCTTGAGGAAAACGTCTTCGAAAATCGTTTTGGATACGTAGATGAGCTAAACCGTATGGGAGCTCAGATTAAGGTTTCAAGCAGTCATGCAAATATCCGCGGAGTGAGCAAACTGAGCGGAGCAGAAGTAATTGCCCCAGATATCAGGGCTGGAGCGGCTCTTGTCATGGCCGGACTTGCCGCCGATGGAGAGACAATTATCAACAACGTCACTCACCTATTCAGAGGTTACGAGAGATTTCAAGAGAAACTGAGAACACTCGGAGCTAAGATAACGTTTTATCCCGACGAAGAAGGGTGAAGGGAAAACCGTGGTTAGGGGTCGGAGGTTGGGGGTTCGGAAGAGCAGAAGATCAGTTGCAAGTTCCAAGTTGTAAGTTGTAAGCAAGAAAGAAATGAGGTTAGGGTTTGGTGGCAGGAGTTCGGAAGAGAAAGAAAACTGGTCGACCGTTGAGCGGTTTTCCGCTAGCGAAGAGAAAGGAACTGGATGCTGAAATAAGTTCACCTTGACGGGATGTAGGACTCTCAGTACGATGTTAGATTGGTTGCACGTCAGGGATTGTTGGTTAGGCGAACTTGCCCGAAGTGTTCCTTTTCCCTCGCATAGCCCAAACGCAATCTTAGTCTCCCTAGACTCGAATTCGTGTGATAGTATCAGCTGAAGGTCTTCCGACAACCTTTAGAGTGAAGAGAAGGGAACGAATTGAATGGATTCAAATTTAGAAAAACTCGACAGAGTACATAAAGCAATAGAGAAAACGAGAGAAAGACTGCGCTCTTGTGATCTGTGCCCTAAGAAATGTCATGTGAACAGGTATGAGACTCCTGGTTTCTGCATGCAGAGGATTGAACCAAGAATTTCAGCAACAGTACTGCACTTCGGGGAAGAACCGCCTTTAGTTAAGGAAGGCGGTGCAGGTGCAGTCTTTTTCAGTGGTTGCACAATGAGCTGCCTCTACTGTCAGAACTTCGCTTTCAGTCAGAAGAACGCAGGCAAGGTCTTTTCATTTGAAGAGCTATCACGACACTTCATAAAGTTTCAGGAGGAAGGAGCCGCTTGCATCGATCTAGTCACTCCAACTCCCAATTTGTATGGCTTCCTCAAAGCCTACGAACTTGCACTAGAGGAGGGCTTTTTCCTTCCAGTAGTGTTCAACACTAGCGGTTATGAAGAAGTAAGTACTTTGCAGCTTCTCGATGGAATCGTCGACATCTATCTAACAGATATAAGATACACCGACGATGCGCTTGGAGAGAAATACTCCCTTGTCCCCGATTACTGGACTGTTACAAAGAAGGCGGTGAAGGAGATGTTTAGACAGACTGGCTCATTCAGAGAAGAAAGAATGCGAGGAGTTATTGTCAGGCATCTTGTTCTACCTGAAGGAATAGCTGGTACAGAAGAGATGGCGGAGTTTGTTGCCTTTGAATTGTCTTCGTCGGTTCCCATATCGCTTATGTCACAGTATCGACCAGTTTACAGGGCGAGAGAGCACTACGAACTGTCGAGAAAAATCTCGGAAGAGGAATACGATTATGCACTTGATGAGATAGATAGATTTGGTCTCACTGGATGGATGCAGCATTTCGAATCTAAGGAGAATTTCAGGGCCAAGCCTTTGAGGTGGGACTAGATGATTTTCATAATCTCGTTTTTTCTGTGGATCACCTTTTTTGGAAGATTCACTCTGGCCTCGGCGGTATCGGGTTTGCTAGTATCTGTCCTGGTGCAGTATGTATCTGCAAGGCTTATCCGACCCGGTCCGGTTTTCGGCACCGTATTTCGAATTATGCTCGCTTTGCCTGTTGCAGTCTTCCAATCATTCAGAATTATCTTCTCGAAACCCGTATTCACGGTAAGAAGCGAAAAGGCACCGGAAAACAGAATCGTTGAATTTGGGAAGATCATCTCTATTACAATGACCCCTGAGGAAGTTGTCATTTCGAAGGACAGGGAAGGGCTGTTGATCCACGAGGTGAAAAAGTGACCTTCTATATTACAATGGCGGCAATAATTTCTTCTATTGCGATGCTGGTCTGGTTTGCCGCAAGTAGTGATCCCTGGAAGCTACTAATAGCCTACTCTTCCATTTCGACAAGGCTTCTTATTGGCGTCATTTTTATTGAAATGGTTACCGGAGTTGATTTCGTTTCAAGCGTTGCGCTGCTTTTTCTTATACTCAATACAAGTGGTACGATTATTGCTGCTTATTATCTTGGAGTCAGAAGATGACGAGAATCGTGGGGTACCTATTCCTGATTCCGGGTCTATTTTTCGTTTTCGCAGGTACACTCAGGGCCATCCTGGCGCACACAATCATCGGGACTCTCCATTTCTTAACGGTTGCCGACACTGTCGGACTTATTTTCATCGTCATCTCTGCTTCTTTCTTTGGCCTGCTGACGATAATTGAGATGCTAGCATTCATTGTCGCTTTGATGGTCACCGGACCGCTTGTAACTCACGTAATTGCCAGGGCATTTATCAACTCGGGGGGAAAAGAGAGATGAGTTTCGTCTTAATCGGAATCAGTTCTCTTTATCTTGTTAGCGCGATAATCGTCCTTTCATCAAGGACTAATTTCCAGAGTGTTATCTGGTTTGGCATTATGGGTTCGGTCTCGGCTGTCATCATGATGATCGTAGGAGCGCCGGATGTCGCGATGACACAATTCTCTGTCGGAGTTGCGCTGGTTCTAATCGTATACATAATGGCACTTAAGAAACAGCGCCGTGTCCGTCTCGGATTTCTCGATGTGCCTTCGATGATAGAGGAGTCGCCTTCCGGTCTCAGAGGGCTGGAGTGGGAGATCATTCACCTCGTTGACGAAAAGGAGGGTTATCACGTTGAACCAGTTAAGTTCTCTTCGAAGGAAGAAGCATTGAAAGCCGTTGAGAATCATGAAGTCGATCTGATTTGCGGAGCATTTACAGAGGACGACGTTTCAGGTAGAACAAAGGGCATCCCTTATCTGGAGACTTCAATATTTGTCTGCAACGGAGAGGAAATTGATTTTGTTAGACTGAAACACTTGAGCAGAAACGCTGTTTCCCCGAAGCCGGAGTTCCTGAAAAAGAGCCGCTATGTCTTTGTCATTTCCATGAATTCGCCTGATCTGGAAAGAGATATTCTTGAAGGATTGAACGAGATTAGATCTTCAGGGAATATCGAAGAGATAGTGGGGCGGTACCTGTGAAGATAGCAGGAATCATAGCAGTTACAATAATCTTTGTCATTGTCATGCTTTCATTTGATCCCTCTGGAAGTATCCCCAGGCCGATAGAGCGAATAGTGGATCGAGTCAATGTGCCCAATGCAGTTACAAGCGTTTATCTTGAGACGAGACTCTATGACACGATATTCGAGATAATCGTCTTCACCGTAACGGCTCTAGGAGTAGCTTCTCTCTTTGCATCGCTACCGGTTAACCGCGACGAAGATCAGCACGTCTTCGGGACCGTTACAGTCTATAGCGGCGGCCTTGCAGCCTTGTCGATAACCCTTTTCCTATATGTCGTGATAAACGGTCACATAACCCCAGGTGGAGGCTTTGTTGGCGGCGTTGTCCTTGCAACCGGCGTAATCACTTATGGACTAACTTCCAGTTTCAAGAAGGCAAGTGTTCATTATGATAAGTTGAAGATCGGAATACTTGAGAACATAAGTCTCATGATAATTTTTGCGCTCTCAACTTTGATTATCCTTTTCCCAGAAACCCACTCACAATTACTCTCTGCGGCTGGCTTTGGTTCTACTTTCAGCGGTGGGTTAATCCCGATCCTGAACATTCTTATCGGAATCAAAGTGTATGCCGGTGCATGGAAGATGTCCAGTGAGTTCATAAATAGGCGGGGGACATTATGACAGGAACTATCGTAATCTATTTCTCAATTTCGGGAATGCTCGTGGGGACGATTGGCATGATTCTCTCGAAGGACCTCATAAAGAAGATTCTCTCTTTCGGTATTGTGGAGACTTCGATAAACCTCATGTACACAGGAATCTCAGCAAGAAGTGGGATAATACCTCCCATAGTCAGCGGTGATTTTTCGAGCGCTTTCTACGCCGACCCCATACCTCAAGCAGTCATAATCACAGGGATTGTGATATCATTTGCCCTGCTTTGTCTTTCACTCGTATTCGCGATCATAATATACAACAGATACCACACAATGAACGTTGAGACGATCGAAATGATCTTCGAGAGGGAGACACAGTGATCGCGCTCGTCTTTCTGCCCGTCCTGGGAGGAATCATCTGTCTGGTTCTGAAAGACAAAAAGTCAGTCAGTTCAAATGTGGCGATCATAACTGTTTTTGCAAGTGGAAGCGTTCTTCCCTTCGTTATCTTTGAAGATGCTTCGATTATTCTGGGAAAGTGGGGTTCGCTTGGAATCGGTATGGCTGTCGATGAATTCGCAATTCCCTTTCTTTTGTCGACTTTCATCGTGATGCTTGCGGTGATCCTGAATTCTATCAAAAGAGGCTATGACGGCTTCTTCTACGCCTTGATCCTCATACTCTATGGAACTCTGAATTCGATATTCCTTTCGAGGGATCTTTTCAGCATCTTCGTAACCATAGAACTCGCATCGATTATTTCCTTCATTCTGATTTCCTACGAGAAAAAGCCCCGTCAGGCCTGGGCCAGCCTTAAGTATCTGCTCCTCTCTTCCCTGGGTTTGAACTTCTATCTACTGGGAATCGGGATTGTATATATGGAGACGGGTTCATTTGCGATGGATAGTCTCGAACATGTTTCAACTATCGCGACTGTTCTGATCTTCGGGGGACTGGCAGTGAAGTCCGGTCTTTTCTTTTTCTCCATGTGGCTTCCAGACGCTCATTCCAATGCGCCCATAGAAGTGTCTCCAATACTATCCGGACTTATTGTCAAGCTCGATGTCTATTTGTCGATAAGATTCATAACTTATTCCTCTTTCGGCTGGATGAGAGATACTTATATGATAATCGGCATCGTCAGCGCAATTGTCGGCGTCGTCTTCGCCGTCAATTCAAAGAACGCCAAGAGGGTCCTCGCATACCATACTATCTCTCAAGTTGGCTTCATGCTCGTAAATTGTGACAAATCCTCTGCCTGGCACGGCTTTAGCCATGCAGTATTCAAAACTCTCCTCTTTCTGGTGGTCGGGAATATTTCGGCAAGACTTGGTACAAAGGAGTATTCAAAGTGGTCGGGGAAGATCACAAAAGTCGAGTATGCCTTTCTCTTGATCGGTTCGCTTGCTATTGCGGGATTTCCTATGACATCCGGGTGTGTAACTAAAGAGATCATCATACACGGCGCTTGTTGTCCTTCGTTGAAGATCCTGCTTCTTATTGCTTCCGCTGGAACGGCAATGAGCTTCTCGAAGTTCATCTTTCTCAAACCCGGTAAATCTTCCTCCTGGCCGGCCGCGAATACCGTTGCTGCTTACTCCATCTTGTCCGGAGTCATAATCTTACACGGGATTATCGGTTTCGAAATATACATGTTCGAATCATTACTTGCCGTTATCGCGGGAGTAGCCACATATCTTCTGCTTCGCAAGTTTCTCAGACCTCTGCCGGTTTATTTCGAGAGAATCGATTCGGCTCTCTCTTCCTATCTCATTTTCTTCCTAATTTCGATCGTGCTGGCAATTATCCTCTCCTCTTGAAAAGGAGTATTGATTCCGCTATAATCGTCTTTGTAGGCGAGTAGCTCAATTGGCAGAGCGACGGTCTCCAAAATCGTAGGTCGGGGGTTCGAGGCCCTCCTCGCCTGCCAGAAAAGAGAGGAATCATCCTCTCTTTTTCTTTTTAGTTATTACCGATCACCTTGGCCATATTCATACTTGTTACTTCATATCCCATCTTCTTGTACAGCGATACTGCCGCGGTGTTATGAGCAAAGACATGCAGCGAAAGCTGTTCCACTCCGAGCTCTCTGGCGTGTTCTTCAAGCGCTTCGAGGCTCAACTTCCCGAAACCCTTTCCTCTGAGTTCTTTGTGAATCACAAAATCGTATATGAACCCTTTCTTCATGCCAGGAAACGTGAACAGCCAGAAGTATCCTATCTTCTGATTTCTATCCAAGTCAATTATGCATAGGAGCTCGTGATTCTTTGTGTTCAGTCCGTCTGTCAGCAATGAATCGATTTCTCTTCTCGATTTCTCGAGTGCGTCCTTCTCTTCCCATCTTCCCGATTTGACATTCTCGATCGCATAGTTTTTTACCAGTCCTTCGCTATATACCTCGAACTCCTCGGGCTTCATTTTCTCCAACGTTATCATTCAACCACCTCCTCGCTACACAAGATCCATTAGGTGTCTTTTCAGAAGTTGCTTGATCGAAAAGACGATTAAGATTCCTAGAATCGTTATAGTTGCGGTTCTAACACTGAAACCGTCAAAAGTCAACCCCAATGCCAGACCGGCAGCCGGCGGGTGCTCTGAATCGGTTATCACCATAGCAAACATAGTCAGACCTATCGCCAAAGACCCCATGAAGGCAAATGAAATGTTGTCTGACCACTGAATATGAGTCTGTTTAGTAAGCAGATCCACAATATGAACTAAAAAAGCTACCAGCAGACCGATTGCGTTGCCACCCAGAACGTACCTTGCGCTGGATGCCCTGAGATTTGGCATCGCAAAGATAATGAACGTCGATGCCCCAAAAGAAGCAACTACAACTGCTTCAGAGATCGCATCAATAAAGAGCAGAATCACGAAGACCGAAATGACCGTCAGCAAAGTCTTGAAAATGTACTTGAGCGGATATTGTCGGAACTTGGAATCCAGTGTTGTCATCTTACCTCCTGATTCGCCAAGAAATAACCGCATCTCTCAAGAGAAAGGTTCAGGCACCATCAACTGATAGAATCTACCTATGAAGAGATAGAAATATTCTAAACCATAGGGAGGAAAAGGCGTAGCGTGAGAACGGTTGAAGTTACTCTCGAAGGTAGAGTTCAGAGAGTTGGAATGAGAAATTTCGTAAGTCGGCTTGCAGAAAAACACAGAATCACTGGGTATGTCGAAAACCAGGATGATGGGACCGTAAGAATTGTCGCTAGAGGCGATGAGATTGAACTTGAATTGTTCTTGAGAAAAGTGAAAAAGGGATCTCTTCCCGTCAGGCTTTCTGGAGGAAAGATCACCAGAATAATCGAACAGTCCTCTCAAGAGTTGGACTTCAGGGGCTTCGAAAAGAGGTAGTTCCATATGGAGGAAAAAAATGATAATAGCCGTAATAGTTTTGGTTGCTGTAGCATTTCTGGCCATTGTGGGATTTACTCTCTCAAATAGGGTCATAAAACCCAGACAGATCCCTTACGAAGAGACCTACCGCATCGAAGTCGAGAATGGCAGAATGGATCCAGATTGGTTCGAAGAGGTCGAAAAGGAAGAGATATGGGTTGATTCTCCTTATGGATACAAACTTCACGGGTTTCTGATTCCGAACGACAATTCCGAAAAAACCGTAATTATCTGTCACGGAATCACTTATTCACTATTCGGTTCCATAAAGTATGCAAAGGTTTTTCACAAGCTGGGCTATAACATCATTGTATATGACCACAGAAATCACGGAAAAAGCGGAGGTACGAATACGACTCTAGGCTTCTACGAGAAGCATGATCTTGCCGCTGTAAAAAGATGGGTTCTGAAAAGACTTGGGGCGAATACTCGAATCGGCATACACGGAGAATCGATGGGTGCTGCAATAGCTCTTCAATACCTTTCTCTTGACAATGAGATCGATTTCTGCGTCGCCGACTGCGGTTTTTCTGACCTCGAAGAATTGTTATCGGTAAGGTTGAGTGAGGACTTTCACCTTCCCTCGATTCCATTCATCTGGCTAGCTCGATTCTTTGCAAAACTCCTGACTGGCGCGAATCTAAAAGAAGTAAGCCCAATAAAATCCGTAAGGGAGTCGTTGGTTCCTGTGATGTTTGCGCACGGAGCTGAAGACCATTACGTTCCAACCTATATGAGCGAAAAGATGCATAGGGAAGGCAATTCGAGAAATCATCTTCTAGTAGTCCCCGGAGCTGCTCATGCAGCGTCTCTCCCAATCGATCCGGTCACATATGAAAAAGAAGTTGAAAGCTTCCTTCGCAAGCATAAGCTCCTATGAAAGATTACACTCTCCTTATTATTTATCATATTAAAGATAATATCCAACAAATTGAACTTCAAGATTGAGAATCTTATTCCCTTACCGTACCTTCTCGCATTTATGTGCCTAAGTTTGTCATATTAGCAATCATAAGGCCTTATAACTTTGAAATTAGATCACTTGTTAGATAATTACTTCTCATACTTCTTAATCACTGAATATATTAACTTGACACTCTTAGAATTATTATGTTAGACTTCGTAATGCTTTGATATATGTTCTAAGTATTGCAAAATAATGTTGTTTCTTACTGTAGTTTTTTATAAAAATTACCATTGAGATGATAATACTGCATCCAAAGGCAAATTATTCTACACTATACGTACTAATTAGACGTTCTGTGCAGTGTCACAGAACTAAATGAAAAAGGGGGCGAAAGAAATTGCGTAAGAGACTTACAGTGCTTCTTCTCGTAACTGCACTAGTTTTCAGTGGCGGTGTTTTCGCGACTGAGAAGGGACCAATATCTGATATCATCTACTTCAACGTCAAGATGTCTCAAGAACTAGGTCTGAGGGACGTCGCCGAAGGACTCACCGATATTTTCATGGAAGGAGTTTCCGGTCCAACCCTGATGGGAATGGATCAGGCAACTCGAGACAAAATGGATATCTACTCCGTTCCGGCGCTGACTTATACTCTTTTCGTCAATCCATACCCGAACAAAGCTCCTTATGTGGGAGAGGTTAATGGAAAAGACTTCTTCAACGTAATGGCTATCAACGAGTTCAGGTATGCTCTCAATGATCTGATCAACAGGCAGTATATCGTCGACGAGATCCTCGGAGGAGCGGGCGGCCCAATGCTCTCTATGGCGACACCTGGTCAACCCGGTACCTACAAGTACGGTCTTGTTGCAAACAAACTCGGCCTAAGCTTTGAGGGCAACGAAACGAGAGCTCTCGAAGCTATGAAGAAAGCTCTCGAGGATGCGGCAGAAATCCCCGAAAATCAGGGTAGACTTGTAAACAGAGATGGAAAGTGGTACTTCGATGATGAACCAGTGACTGTAAAGTTCGTAATCAGAGCCGACGACCCCAATGTGAGAGTAAAGATGGCCGAGTACGTTTCTCTTCAGTTGGAGAAGGCAGGAGTAGCAGTAGACAGACTGGTTTGGGAAAGATCAAAGGCGAGCAACACGGCCTATGGTAGCGACCCGGCAGACTTGATCTGGAACCTTTATACTGAAGCCTGGAGCGCCGGCGCAACAAGAGCCTTCTGGGAACACATCGTTCGTCAGATGTACTCCAGTGGTGGATCATATATGCCCGGCCGTGGGACAGAAGGCTTCTGGAATTTCAGCAACAAGGAACTGGACGATCTCATCGACAGGGCATACACCGGAAACTTCTTAACAGAAGAGGAATACTGGGATCTCTCTTTGACGGCCCTGGAAATGGGACTGAAAGATGCTGTGAGAATCTATGTCTGTTACCAGGATGGCTTCTACACGGCGAACTCAGCAAGACTCGTCGACAGATTTGCATACGGTCTCGGAGATGGTCTCAATGAATGGTCATTGAAGACTGCTGTCACAGAAGATAAGGTTCTCTTCGTCACGCAATATTCTTCGGTTGGGGCTCTCTTCATGTCTAACTGGGATCCCGTCGGACCAGATGGAATCTCTGACACATACAGTTCAAATGTTGTCGGAATTCTCTCCGATGCAAGTTCCTTTGAAAGTCCAGCATCTGCAATCAACACCCCTTACAGAGTCTCCTGGACACACGACGACATAGTCACGAAGGTCGAGCGGAACTCAGAAGGTGACGTCGTAGGCACAATCGACGTTCCCGAAAATGCTATAAGATTCGACAGCGAGACCAAACAATGGAAGGAAGTCGGCAGGGGCGTCAAGTCAATGTCGATGGGAACATATACGCTCCTCGGAGGCAACATGCACCAGGGCCAGCCAATAACAGTCAACGACTATCTCTACGCCTTCGCATTCATTGATGAATGGATATCGAGAGACGGAGAGAATGACAAGTACTACGAATCTTCGTACGAGAATTATATGAGAAGCGGACAAGACACGATAAAGGGATATGTCGTGAACGATGACGGGACAATCACTACTTACTTCGACTACAACTTCCCTGCAAGCGCCGACAGAACTGCACAGTGGGGCGCTCCGTTCCTTGGTGTTCACAGACAGCCATTCGTAATAGTCTCCTGGGAAATCTATGAAGCTCTCGCCGAAATAGTGGCAAACGGTAGCAAATCGGGAACAGTTTACGCATTTAGAAATGACCCGGCAATAACTCAGATTGATGTACTTGTACCGAATCATGTAAAAGACATAAGAGCCAAACTTGTCGAGCTCAAGGAAAAGGGCCATGTTCCTAACTCTCTAAAGGGCCTGATAACTGTCGAAGAGGCTCAGACAAGATACCAGGCCGCTATTGACTTCATCGACAAGTATGGACATGCTTACATAAGCAACGGACCATACTACCTTTCGAAGTACGATCCTACTGCGAACTACGCGGAATGCAGAGCTTTCAGAGATCCTTCCTATCCTTACGAACCATACTACTGGAAAGAAACACTGAAGACCGTGAGGCTTTCAATCGACTCAATTGAAGTCCCGGCAATCATAACAAAGGGTATGGATACACCCGTTCAGATTATAGTGGCAGAAGTTGCCTATCCATCTGAAGAAGTTTCCAGGGCATCAAGAGGAGACGTTGTCGTCACACTTATAACTCCAGATGAAGAGATCACCTTCGAAGCCGTGTTGGTTGAGCCAGGAGTATTCGAAGCAACCATTAGTGCAGAGTCAATTGAGGCTCTGGAACCTGGATCATACAACGTTCTTGCAATTGCTTCTCTAGAGGGTGCGGTGCCGGCATCGTCCGTCACTTCCACCATAATTTACTGATAACGGCAAGGCGGTACCCGAGAGGGTACCGCCTTCATTATTGAGGTGGAAATATGTTCTGGAAATACATGTTGAAACGAGTCTTCTACGGCATTCTCATCTACATCATACTCATTTTTGTCTTTTCGGCGCTATTCAATACCGTAATGGAACAAACTTTGAGAGGGCAGATCGATGAAGAGATCAGAGGCGAGTTGATGGCTCTGGACAATCGAAGCTCCCAGCAAATTCAGGACTTCATTGAAATGAGAAGAGCCGAAAAATACGCACTGTACAGATTGGACAAGCCTATATTCGAAAGAATAGTCTGGCGAACCTGGTCAACCCTGACCCTGAACCTAGGAAAATCTAGTTCCATTCGATCTGCCGCAGGCGATCGAAACGTATGGGCAATTGTCTCAGAAAAAATACCGAGAACGCTGATCCTCTTTAGTTCTGCGATGTTGATTGACATCATCATTGGAATCTGGCTCGGCCTAAAAAAGGCTCAAAAGGCCGGCGGAGTCTTGGACAAAAGCACTTCAGTTGGAACCATGGTGGTTTTTGGGATGCCGTCATGGTGGTTAGGAATGATTCTTATCATGTTCTTTGCATACACTATAAAAGTCTTCCCTTCAGGAGGTCTGCATGCAACACCTCCACCAGAGGGGATAGCGTTTTTCTTGGATGCCCTCTATCACCTCGCACTTCCCGTAATGACTCTTGTAGTAATTGGATTCTGGGGGCGCGCCTTTCTTACTCGAAATATCGTCTTGGGAGTGCTTCAAGACGACTACATCATGGCGGCAAGGGCAAGGGGAATTCCCGAAAGGAAAGTCTTGTATGGTCATACGATGAGAACCTCTGCTCCACCAATTGTAACAATGTCGCTCCTTGCATTGCTTGCCTCTGTGTCAGGAAATATAGTCTTTGAAGGAATATTCAATTGGCCGGGAATGGGGAATCTATTTTGGTTCGCCCTTCAGCAGAACGATGTTCCGGTCCTAATGGGAAATCTTGCGATAACCACAGGGCTATACATTTGCGGTCTGGTTCTCCTGGATCTCGTCTACGGTTTGCTGGACCCCAGAATCAAAGTGGGTGGAAGAGCATGAGAATCGGAGAAATGAAATCATCATTCAATGAATTCTGGGGGGAATTCAGGAAGGTAAAATCAGGAATGATCGGTCTTGTATTTCTTGGACTGTTTCTGATGATTCTGTTTTTTGAGCCGCTTCTTCTTCCCTTCGAACAGGCAAACTCGAGATGGAAAGATATTACTTATTGGGAAGACAATCCCGCAAGTGCTGCTCCCCAATGGACAAACTTCTTTTCATCCAAGAAGAGTTCAGTCTCTATGCCACTTGAAGCAGAGAAAAAAGAGGTCAAAAATGCAGGGACAATCAGGATAATAGAAGAGACTTTTCTTTACGACTACCAGTACGATGCCGCGCCCTCAGACATCATATTCAGAGCTTCAGGCCAGGCCAATCCAACGGTAATCATCTCCGTTGAAAGACCGGATGGAAAGAAGATCGATCTTCTGAGAAAACCACTTGAAGTTACACAAGGAAAGGATTTGAGGATTGCAATAGACAAAACCTCCTTAAATGAAGCCTACAACTTCTTGAAATCAATGGACGCTGCAACGGGCCTATCAAAGCAAACTCTAAAAACAACCGACATACTCTTCTCGAAGGTCGAGGAATCAGTGGTTTTTACTCCTCAAGCCCTAAAGGGAGAATACAGAATAATGGTTTCTTTGATTCTGCAGAAGGAGACCGACGTAATAGAATCTACCGAGATGAAAGTCGCCGGTAGGGTGCAAGGAATTCTTGGAACGGACAACTCCAAGAGAGACATCTGGAGCGGAGTAATTGCCGGCGTGAAGTGGGCAATGCTAATCGGACTTCTCACTGCTCTCATCTCTGTGTCCATAGGAGTTGTTTACGGAGTAATGAGCGCGTATTTGGGCGGATGGAAAGACTCCCTAATGCAGAGGATATTCGAGATATTCATAAGTGTTCCAATGCTTCCCGTTCTCATCGTAATGAGCGCTGTCTTCAAGCCGAATATATGGATGATCATCTTTATCATGTGCATTTTCTACTGGGTAGGACCGGTGAAGACAGTGAGGAGTATGGGACTCCAGATAAAGGAAGAGACCTACATAGAGGCATCGAGAGCTCTCGGGGCCTCCAATACGAGAATAATCTTCAAGCATATGGTGCCTCTGCTTATCCCTTACGCCTTCGCCTCAATGGCGCTCAATGTCCCGGGAGCTATTGTTGTCGAAGCTACCCTCAGTTTGCTCGGATTGGGCGACCCCAATATAGTAACGTGGGGCCAGATCCTTCAAGATGCCCATAATGGCGGAGCGATGCTGAGCGGTATGTGGTGGTGGGTAGTACCGCCGGGGATGGCGATAGCCTTCATGGGAATGACATTCGCATTTGTCGGGTTTGCAATGGATAAGATACTTAACCCGAAACTGAAGACGAGGTAGTGACTATGGATAACATATTGACTGTAGATAACCTCAAGCTTTACTACTACACGAGCAAAGGTGTGGTTAAGGCTGTGGACGATATTTCTTTCTCTCTGAACAAGGGAGAGACTCTAGGCCTTGTTGGAGAATCCGGCTGTGGAAAGACAACCACAGGCTTCGCGCTCCTTAAGATGCCCACTCCTCCGGGTAAGATCGCAGGCGGGAAGATAGTGGTCGACGGTATAGACATAACTCCCCTGCGTGAGAATGAAATGAGAAGGAACATACGCTGGGAGAAGATTTCCATGGTCTTTCAGGGCGCTATGAATACTCTCACTCCCGTTTACACAATAGGCAAACAGATGATGGAGACTTTGCAGGAACATAGAGAGATGGAGAGAGACGAAGCGAGAAAGAGGATAGAGAAGTATCTCAACCTCGTCGGACTCTCGGGCGATATAGTAAAGAGATATCCCCATGAACTATCGGGTGGAATGAAACAGAGAATCGCCATCGCCACCGCCCTCTTTCTAGAACCGAAGGTGATAATCTGCGACGAACCTACCACAGCTCTGGATGTCATAGTGCAGGCCCAGATTATAAACCTTCTCAAAGACCTTAAAGAGAAACTCGACCTTTCATTCATCTTCATAACTCACGACCTCGCAACGGAGGCGGAAGTGTCAGACAGGATAGCGGTGATGTATGCCGGAAAGATAGTGGAGATAGGAACAAACCGGCAGATATATGGAGAACAGGGGCCCTGTCATCCGTATACGAGAAACTTGCTCGCTGCAACGCCCAGACTCCATGCGAAGGTAAATGAACTATCCTTCATACCCGGCGCTCCTCCTGATCTACTGGAACCTCCATCGGGTTGCAGATTTCATCCGAGATGCCACCTGGCTATGGATAAGTGCAAAGAAGAAGAACCACCCCTTATTGAGATAGAAGAGGAACACATGGTGGCCTGCTGGAGGTGTGAGAAGAGATGACCGAAAAGATCGTTGAAGTGAAAGACCTTCAGAAGTGGTTTCCAATAAGAAGAAGCATATCCCAGTTCTTCAAGGGCGAACACAATTATGTGAAGGCCGTCGACGGTATATCCTTCTCAATAAAGAGAGGCGAGATATTCGGTCTTGTCGGAGAGTCGGGATGCGGAAAGACCACCACGGGAAAACTAATCATGAAACTCCTCGAGCCTACAGGCGGCAACATGCTTCTAAACGGAAAGGATGTCACTCATATAGAGAAAGATGAACTGAAGAGATACAGAAGGAACGTACAGATGATCTTTCAGGATCCATACGCTTCCATGAACCCGAGGTTCAAGATAAGGGACGTTATGGAAGAACCTCTCATAATACACAAACTAGGAGAAGACAGAGACGCGAGAATGGAGATGATAGGGAAGGCTTTAATGGAAGTCAAGCTCAATCCTCCAGATGAATTTCTTGTGAGGTATCCCCACATGTTATCCGGTGGTCAGAGACAGAGGGCCGCCACTGCCAGGACTCTTCTTCTCAATCCCGAGCTTCTCGTTGCGGATGAACCGGTATCCATGATAGACCTTTCAACAAGGGCCGAGATACTCCATATGATGAAGGAAGTGCAGAGAGACCTTGGACTGACTTATCTCTACATAACTCATGATCTCTCTACTGCGAGATACTTCACAGACAGGATAGCTGTCATGTATCTTGGAAAGATAATAGAGATAGGAGATCCAGATGATGTTATAGACAATCCCGTTCATCCATACACTAGGGCTCTCATTGCCGCCGTATGTGAACCGGTCGCGGGAAAGGTGAACAAACCCAAGGTAGTGCCCATAAAGGGAGAGATCCCCTCTGCCGCCAATATTCCAAAGGGCTGCAGATTCCATCCGAGATGTCCTTATGCAAAGGAAGAATGCTGGGAGATGGAAGAACCTCAGCTTCAGGAGATAGATGATGGACACTTCCATGCCTGCAGAAGATGGAAGGAAGTCGTTGAAGAAGGGAGAGACGAGGTTGGGGGTTGCGGGTAGCGGGTTCGTAAGTGCAAGAGAAACTGGTTGACCGTTGAGCTGTTCTCCGTTCTCCGAGGAAAACCTGTTATTCGTTCCAGAGCGAGGATCTGTTCTTCGTTCTTAGAATTCGCTGATCGTTTGTAAAAGCTCAGTTGCATGTTCTAAGACGCAAGGCGCCGAGAAGCATCGGCGGAAGTGATGCCACCTTCGGTGGGACGCATTGCACTGAAAAGCATCAGTGGACGCAAGGCTGGCGAAGCCCACGCCAGGTCGCAATGCCCGGAGAAGCATCCGGGGACGCAATGCCCGCTTCGCGGGGAAAGAACCTGTTTTCGCTTACGAGAAAACTCTGTATGTTGTGAAGAGCAGTTGCAAGACTTAGAAGAAGCCTGGGTCAGCAGACTGGTTTCCCTCTCTTCTCTCGTGAGCTTAGCGAACCTCTCGATAATCTCTTTCTCGATTCGCAAGATCAGCTCTGCTTTTGATCTTAAATCCCCGCTCGAGCGGGGGGGACCGCTTGCGGTGGGGAGTGTGCACGTCTCTTTGAAGCTCGTTTCGAACTGTGCTCCTTTTCGAAAAATGTTTCTCAAAAGGGGCTATCTGTGTGTTGCATGCCAGAAAATGGTTTCCCTTGAATTCTCTTTTTCTCGAAGCGAAGCTCTCGACAATGCTTTTCTCTGTCGATTTTCCCGGTAGACGGGTCCATGCTCTTTGACGAAGGACCAAGGACAGTTCTTACAGCGTGACAGAATCTGAGTCTTTTGCTCTAGCGCTTGCAACTGTTCTTTCGAAGGACGGGTCTATGATCTGGGACGATGGACCAAGGACGTCTCCTCAAAGCTTACAGCGGCTCTTCACAGCGTACCGCGCTTCTTCTGCCTACTGAACTTCTTAGCCCTCAGAAGGCAAGAAGTCTCTGTCTTCGGTGATGACTCTATCTATTTCACCGATTTCGGCCATTTTGAACGGAGCAATTACTTCAAATTTGCTGGTATCAACAAGAAGAATTTTCGCGCTGGAGTTGAGAAGCATCTTCCTTTTTATGCTGGCGGAGAAGGGACTCAACTCGAATGTCCCTATCTTCTTTCTTAGCGAGGCACATGAAAAGAAGAACTTGTTTGCATATATAGAGCTCACGAGACTTTCGGCTCTGGGGCCAATAAGCGAATCAAATCCATACTGGAGACTGCCGCCGCTCGACTCAACCGAAAAACCCTGGACTTTCGAGAGCGCAAGCAGTATGTTGATTCCATTTGTGATTATGTGCAGTTTATTGAAAGCCCTGGATAGCTTCAAAGCGAATACGTAGCATGTGGTGCTTTCATCTATGAAGAGGACATCATTCTCTTCTACAAACTCTATTGCCTTTTCAGCGATCCTCTCTTTAGCCTCTCTTGATAACCTCAACCTTTTCAGAAAGAAGCTGTTGGGGTCTGTTTCCTGATTAACCGCTCTTACTACTCCATATCCGTTGATCACAAGACCTGATTTCTGTAGATCTCTCAAGTCTCTTCTCAGCGTGACTAGAGAAACATCCATTAGAGATGCAAGTTCTTGAGTATTGATCGATTCTCTTTCGGAAAGAACGCTAAGAATGTTCTGTCTTCTGTCTTCTTTCTTCAAAGCCATCCGCTCAACTCCAGCATACCTTGCTCATCTTCCTCTTCTCTTTGCAAGTCTCAGGGCTTCGACTCCAAGAAGCAACGCTCCCCACAATGCAAGCGTCAAGAACTGACTGATTCCGAGAAGGTTTAGTCCACTTGAGATAACCTGTAGTAAGACCAACCCAAGGAAGACACCGGACACTTTCCCGAATCCACCATTTGGATTGATTCCACCCAGAACTGAAACCAAAACGGTAACTAGGAGATATGAAGAACCGTAACCGGCCTTTGCGGAATTGAATCTCGCTATCATTATCAAAGAGGCTATCCCGGCCAGAAAACCCGAGATCATGTAAACGAGAATGGTCACCTTGTTGGTGCTTATCCCAGAGAAATTAGTAGCTTTAATATTTGAACCAATCATATAGGTCGATAAACCCAGCCGCGTCTTGTTCAGAATTATCGCAACAACCACCGCAACCGCTATTAGAATAAACATCGGTACCGGTATTCCCAGGAAGGTTCCATTGCCAATTACAAGAAGGTTCCTTGGCAGGCCTGAAATGACATACCCTCTGGTTATAACCAGGCTAATTCCTTCGAGAAGAGTCATAGTACCTAGCGTCGCAAGTATTGGCGAAACACCGATGTACGCGATTATCATTCCATTTACTAGCCCCACTATGAGTGAAATCGATAACCCTGCGAGTACGGCAAGAAAGATCGTCCAGCCCAGTCCGGCTCCTCCCGCACTCGACGCTAAATCCCCCGTCAAAATCATCGCCATAATTATCCCGGAGAGATTCGCTGAACTTATTATCGACAGGTTAATCCCACCGGTGAGCATCGTTATCATCATCGCAAATGCCAGGACTCCCAGCTCAGGAAGCTGGAAGGCCATCGACTGGAGGTTGCTGGGCCTGAGAAATTTTCCCGGAAGAGCGAGCGAGAACAATAGCACCAGGATGGCCAGAATCGCTCCAAGCGATAGAATCTCGGAGTGCTTTGATACTCTTCCCCTGCCGGTGTCAGTCTTCAACATTGATTATCGCTCCTTTTCTCTCGCGGACTTTTCTCTGATAGGCCGTTATCCCCACGCTAACGACGATGATCGCTCCGATAAATACCTTATGCCAGTAAGAGGAAATTCCGAGTAACGTAAGGCCATTCTGAACGATGACAATCAAACCGAAACCAAGAACCGTCCCAAGAATACTACCCGTACCTCCTGCAAGGCTTGCTCCTCCAAGAACAACAGCCGCCAGAACTTCCAGTTCCCTGCCCATCAAGGCATTGGGGGCGACAGTCAACATCATGTTCGCTTGAACTGTTGAGGCGATGCCTGCAAGAAAACCCATGTAACAATAGACGAATAGCTGCGTTTTGAGAACACTTATGCCCACACGTCTTGCCGCTTCCTGATTTCCTCCCACGGCGTATATGTTTCTCCCCAGAGCCGTGTACTTAAGTATCAGCCACGTAAGAATGAAGGAAAGAACTAGAACCAGAATCGGTATAGTAATTCCAGGGTTGTCTCCGAATCTGACGAGATTCCTCTCCATGAACCACATTGGAAAGCCGTAAATCCATGTACCGCCGCTGATAAATATCAGAAGGCCGTAGAACAGGTTCATGGTTGCGATCGTCACGATTATTGGCGGCGTCTTGAGGAAATAGATAAGTAAAGCATTGACCAAACCCAGAGCAATTCCGACAAGAGCCCCTATTGCAAAGGCCAGGAACATATTCCCGCCACAATGGATTACGATGGTAGCCATTACATATTGCGCAACAGTCGCAGTTGCCGTAAATGAGATGTCAATTCCTCCTGAGATCAGGACAACCAAGACGCCTGCGGCCATTATCGCTAGAAAGGAGTTGCTCTCAACCATCCCGTAGAGATTGGTGAAAGCAAGAAAACTTGGCTTCAAAATGGTGAAGAAAAGTGAGACGACTATTATTACAAGCAAGAGATAAAACTCGCTCTTGCCGAATACTTTTCTCAATCTTGAATTACTGTCCGTTGATCTTTTCATACAGCTCTCTCTCCGTGAGCTCGCTGGAGTTGTACTTTCCGATTATTCTTCCCGCGCTCATAATATAAGTCGTGTTTGAATGATAGATTGCTTCTTCTGCTTCATCCGTGATCATGATTATCGAAATTCCTTCTGCAGCTAGTTCTCTTATTATCTTGTAAATGCTGTCCTTCGCCGCAACGTCTATTCCCACAGTCGGGGAATCGAGAATCAACACCTTCGGATTTATCGCTAACCACTTTGCGATTACAACCCTCTGTTGATTGCCGCCTGAAAGCGTGTTAACCGGAGAATCCGCTGAGGGAATTTTGATCGAAAGCTCGTCGACCCACCGCCTCACTTCTTTTCTCTCCTTGACCTTGCTCAAAAGCCTGATTCTCGACAGTATTCTCTTGAGAACCGTCAGCACTATGTTCTTGCTCACTGGCTGCTCCATAACAAGACCATTTTGTAATCTATCCTCAGGCACATATGCAATTCCCGCTCTCATAGCGTCCATGGCGCTTCCAGGGTTAATTCTCTTCCCTTCTACGAAGATCTCTCCTACGTCAGGAGGATTCATTCCGAAGAGTGAGAGAACAAACTCGGTTCTGCCTGAACCCATCAAGCCTGTGATACTTACTATTTCACCCTTGTGAACCTTCAGATCAATTTCCTTGTAATTGTTTCTTCTTGAGAGATTTCTGACTTCTAGAACAACTTCTTCACCAAAATACGGAGTCAGTTTGGAGTACTGGAACTCCTTTCCTGTCATGAGAAATGAGAGCCTCTGTCGCGTCAATTCTGTGGCATCGAAGGCGCCAACTTTCTTCCCGTCACGAAGAACGGTAACTCGCTGGGCTACCTCCATTATTTCATCAAGTTTATGGCTAACGAAAATCGTGGAGATTTCTCTGTTCTGAAGCTCATTTATCACTCTAATCAGCGACTTCACCTCTTTCTTGCTGAGGGAAGCCGTGGGTTCGTCCATTATTACAAGTCTCGCCTTGGCATTTATTGCCCTGCATATCGCCACAACTTGTCTTTCTGCTATGGAAAGCTCGCTCACTTCACGTCTTGGATCTAAAGAGACTCCAATCTTTCCCATCGTTTTCAAAGCCTCTTCTTCGGTCTCTTTCCATTTCATAAGGCGACTTCCCGCTTCCACTCTCGAAGAAATGGCGATATTCTCGGCAACGGTAAGATTTGGGAAGAGTGAGAGATCCTGATAGATAACCTGGATTCCCTCCCTCACACTGTTAGAGGACTTCTGGTGGCTTATCTTTCTTCCGTCGACATAGATCTCACCGCCGGGATCGGGCGTGTGAATACCCGAGATGATCTTTATCAGGGTGCTCTTACCCGAACCGTTCTCACCGACCAGGCAATGGACCTCGCCCTTCTCTATTTCGAAATCGACTGAATCGAGGGCAAGTACACCTCCGAATCTCTTCGAGATATTCTTCATCTCCAACAACTTTTCAGCCATAATTACATCACCGGAAAGAGAGGGGGCGGACCCCCTCTCGAAATCAGAACCCGTAAGAAAGGGCGTTTTCAGCAGTTATATCGACTTGCGCGTCAAATTTGACTATGTTTCCTTCGAGAGTTGCCTTTCCAAGACCGGGTATCTCAAAGCCATCGACGACCGCCGGCACAATACCCTCCGGAATTCCAGCCTCTGCAAGAGCATTCTTTGCATCCAGCAGTGTTTTCGCAAGATAAACCTGTGCAAATCCGGCATCCTTTGGATCCCACAGGTAACCCCACTGCATTAGTCCTTGTTTTAGATAGGGATCAGCGTGGCTTGGAATAACCGTCCCGACAATCTGTACCTTTCCCTTCATGTTCCTTGCGTTGAGCGCCTGAGATGCTCCGATCGGTCCTAATGAACCAAAGCCGACTATACCTTTTAGATTAGGATATGCATTGAGAAGCTCAAGCGTCTTCTGATAGGAAAGCTCGACACTCTCACCACATGGGATTCTCTCAGTTACCAGCTTCATATTAGGGTACTTCTCTGCAACATAGGCAAGTCCAACGTCCGCCCAGAAGTTGTGAAGAGGAACTGTTAGCCCGCCGACGAAAACGGCAAACTCGCCTTCTCCACCCATAAGCTGAGCAAGTTTCTCGAAGTTTGCCTCTCCGAACTTGACGTTGTCTATCGTTTCTACGTCCCAGTCGCCACCTTTCTGCTCTGGCGACTCGTGTGTGATGATGATGATACCGTTCGCTCTTGCCTTCTCGAAGACAGGCTCAAGAGCCTTAGCATCATTAGGTACTACGCAGATGGCGTCGACGCCCTTGGCAATAAGGTCTTCAACAATCTTAACCTGCTGTGCAGGATCTGCATCGGAAGGCCCTATCTGATAGGCATTCACGCCGAGTTCATCTGCTGCATCTTTTACACCGACTTCCATTCTGTTGAACCAGGGGATTCCACCGATCTTGACAACGACGGCAATCTCATAGTTCGCTGCTAAGACGGCAACTGTAAACAAGACACAGAACAGGAGCATCAGAAGCTTCTTGTTCATTCGCATCCCTCCTTCTATGTGACCGGTAGGCCGGCCCATAAGGTAATAAGAAAAAGTGTCGTCGTAAACATGATTACTTGTGATCAACATTGCAATTCTATCAATTCGCTCTGACAGATCCATATCCGAAGATCACTCGTTATTCGAACTCACAGCTGATGAAGGTCATGTAGCGATAAATAGTCTCGATTTCCGGATTATCTCATCCAGTATTCATGGAAAACTTTAGGAAATCAACTTCGTGTGCTTTCTTCCAGTGGCTTTATGAGTGCTCTTCTACCAGATCGTGTGAAAACTGCTCCGGCTAACACTAAACTGAATTATTCGTCGGAAATCAGTCCTAATCGTTGGAACTGTTGGATATTTGCTCCTAATCGGATTTCTCCAATTACAGTTTATTTGGTAAGCTGTAGGTGATAACATATGATATGAAGTTATCATTATAGTGGCACATTTTACTCAACAGCATTTCGACGATTTACATGCCGGAGGCGACGATGAAGCAAGGAATTCTCTCGATTGATTTGGGAACCATGGGAGTGAAACTCTCTTTCGTTTCTCTAGAAGGTGATATTCAGCAATCCGCTTATGCCGAGTATCCGATAATTTCTGAACTACCGGGACAGGCCGAGCAAGATCCGTCCCTTTGGTGGAAAGGCATCATAGATTGCGTAAGAGACTTGTCTGCTACTGATAGAAATCTGCCCAGGCTTGTCAAGGCGATCTCGATCTGCGGTCAGATGCATACTCATGTCTATCTTGACTCAGACGACGAGCCTATTGGACCTTCGATAACATGGCTCGACCAGAGAAGCAGCGAAATAATAGAGGAATGGGACAAAGATGGAAAGGCAGAGAGGCTCTTCGAACTCACATGGAACTTTCCGACAACTACATATTCAGCGCCGCAGATTTGCTGGGTGAAAAAACACAGACCCCAAGTCTTCGAAAAAACGAAATCGATAATGATCGCCAAGGATTATATAAAATTCCTATTGACAGGCAGCAAGGTTACAGATCCCTCGGACGCTTCGGGAACGGCTGTCTTCGACATAAGAAAGAATCAATGGAGCAAAGAGGCTCTCGAACTAATAGGTCTGGATGGGAAACTTCTTTCGCAGGTGATTCCTTCAGCGAGAATAATCGGCCAAGTCACCGAGAAAGCGGCAGGAGAGACCGGCCTGGTCCTGGGAACACCAGTGGTGAACGGCGGTTCTGATCACTCTGTAGCCGAATTGGGTTCCGGCCTACTCGGAGAAGGCGAGGTATCTGTAATAGTTGGAACCGCGGGGGTAGTCGCCGCCTGTACATCCACGCCAGTAATAGATCCCAAGAAGAGAGTGATGTGCTGGAGCTACCCTCTGGAAGGTTACTGGGATATCCTGGGAATAACGCAGACGGCAGCTTCCAGCTTGACTTGGTTCAGAAACTGCTTTGACAAAGAAAGAAGCAGCGAGGTGTTTGATGAATACTCCTCTCTCGCTGAGAGCATTTCTCTCGGATCGGAAGGCCTGGTTTTCCTTCCATACCTGATGGGCGAAAGAACTCCCCTTTGGGACTCAAAGGCCCGGGGTGTCTTCTTCGGACTCACGATGAAGCACTCAAAAGCTCACATGGTAAGAGCAATCATGGAAGGAGTATCATTCTCGATAAAGGACTGCATGAAAGTCGTCGAGGAGTTGGGAGTCAATTTCGACAGTGTAAACGTTATGGGAGGAGGCAGCAAGAGTTCGGTCTGGCGGAAGATACAGTCTGATATTTATGGAAAGAAAGTGAGAACGCTAGAGACTCAGGACACCGGTGCAATAGGTAATCTGATACTCGCCCTTCTTGCCACAAATGAAATTGGCGATCCGAGAGAAGCTGCCAAACTGGTCAGACGTGTTGAGACTGTAATCCCCGATCCGATCAGGTCGAAAAGATACGAGAATCTATTTGGAATATACAAGAGAATCTACGATAGTACCCATTCAATAATGGAAGAATTGGAGGCGTATACGCATGAATAAAGATGAATTTGCAGGTCTGGTGCTTGATGCCTGCAAGAGAATGGAAGACCGGGGTATGACGGTTGGAACATGGGGAAACATAAGCGTCAAAGTAAATGACGAAACCTTCCTGATAACTCCAAGCGGGATGAGCTATGGGTGTTTGAAGATCGATGATATTGTGATGGCAGATATGAAAGGCAATACTATTGACAGCAAACGAAAGCCAAGCATAGAGCATGCTCTGCACAGAATGATCTACAGGCACCGGCCGGATGTTGGGGCGGTTATCCACACCCATCCCCAGTACTCTACGGCTTTCGCAATTGCAAGGAAAGACATTCCTGCCGTCTCCGAAGAATTAATACAGATAATCGGAGAGGGTGTCAAATGTGCAGTTTACGCATTGCCCGGAACAGAAGAACTCGCAGCAAACGTAGTCTCAGCCCTAGGCAACAACAACGCAGCGTTGCTGGCTAACCACGGAGCTGTCTGCGTTGGCGGCAACCTGAGCGAGGCTTTCAAGGTAGCCGAGGTACTTGAGAAATCCGCAAAGACTATCATCATGGCAACGATCATCGGAACTCCCCGTGTGATTTCTCATGATGACTGCCTAAAAATGCAGGATTTCGTAAAACATCACTACGGACAAAAATAACTGCACGCAAATCAATGAAGCTTGATCGTAATGACTTAAGAGCCGATTAATGTCGGCTCTTTTCTTCTCCAATGTCAATTCCAACCGATAATTGTAAAAGACTCTCCAAGATTGGGAAAATGATATGACAATATGGCATGATTGTGATTGACAAGTATACAAAACTTCGAGGGGGTTTTTTACATGATTCTACTGGGTATCGATGTTCTGCAAAGAAATGAATTTGCCGATTTGAAGAACAAGGCAGTCGGCCTTGTTACAAACTACTCATTTGTCGACTCTAATCTTAACTGGGGTATAGACCTCTTATTCGAAAACGGTGTCAATGTGAAGAGGATTTTCACACCCGAGCACGGCCTTGGAGGAGTTGCCGACGGAGCACACGTGAGCGATGATCTCCATCCGAAGTATGGCGTTCCCGTAGTGAGCCTATATGGAGACAAGCGCAAACCTACGCAGGATGACCTTGAGGGTATAGATGTACTGGTTTACGACATACAGGATGTAGGGCTGAGGTTCTATACATTTATCTACACTCTAGCATATACAATGGAATCGGCGGCCGAAGCGGGTATTCAGTATACCGTACTTGACAGGCCAAATCCGCTGGGCAGAGGGGTCTTCGGAAGCAGAATAGACGACGAGTTGCAAACCTTTGTTGGCGGCTATAGACTGCCCCTCCAGTACGGACTTACTGCAGGAGAGCTCGCCAAATATTTCAAGAAGCTCATGAAACTCGATCTCGACCTTCAAGTCGTGAAGCTTGAGGGTTGGAATGGTGAAACTTACGATGTCACGTCTCTTTTGTGGAATGTGCCTTCACCGAATGTGCCGACCTATGAATCCCTCCTCGGCTATGCAGGAACCTGCTTCTTTGAAAGCACAAACGTCTCCGAAGGCCGCGGCACATTTAAGCCCTTCATTCTGATCGGAGCTCCATGGATAGACGGATCGGATTTTGCGGAGACTCTAAGAAATGAATTCCCGGATCTAATATTGAGAAGTCGTGAATTCATGCCCTTCTACAGAAAATATGCAAATGCCAACTGCAGCGGAGTCGAGTTCTTTCCGAGAAATGATGACAACTTCTTTGTCATAACTTTGAAGATGATGGATTATTTGCTAAAATATGAAAAATTCGAGATCATGGATCGTTCAGACGATCTGATCGGTATTAAAGACAGCGCACAAAAGATAAGGGCTCGGAAACTCGACTACAATCAATGGAAGGAGTCAGGGATGGAGTTCATAAACTTCGTTGGAGACTGCCTTCTCTATCCCGGGAAGCTTAATTATCGAGATTGAAGGGGGTCGTCATGGGCGAAACACCGATTCCGCTATATTACAAGTTGTATGTCGACTTGAAGGAATCTCTGAATTCCGGAAAGTACCAAAAAGGCGACAAGCTTCCTACAGAGAAGGAGCTCTGTCAGAATTACGGCATTAGCAGATTGACCGTCCGAAGAGCCATGGATGAACTCAGAAGAGAGGGCTTCATTGAAAGATTGAAGGGAAAGGGGACCTTCGTCACCGGCTCGAAACGTGAAGAGCAGTTGGCCATTCTCACGGGATTTACGGATGAAGCGAGAAAGCGTGGCAGTGAAACCCGTTCTGTGGTTCTCGAAAACAAACTCGTGAGAGTCCCGGCCGATGCGGTTGAGCTCTTTGATATTCCGGCGGATGCTATGGTCGTTCTTCTCAAGAGAGTCAGGTTTCTCGAGGGCGAACCATATGCAATCGAAGAGGCTTATCTTAACGTTGGAGCAGATATTCGCTTTCTGAATATCACACAAAGAGACATGGAAAAGGAATCTCTGTACGGGATTTTGAGAAAGGAATTCAGTATAAACATCTCTTATGCAGAAGAAGAAATGGAACTCACTAGACTCAAGAAAGAAGAAGCCCGTTTCCTTCGACAGGATCAAGACGAATGCGCAATAATGCGGAAGAGATTCACTTATACAAAGAGCGATATATGTATTGAATACGTAATTTCACTTTACAGAGCCGACAAGAGCAAGTTCAGAATCGTCAGAAGAATATGACGATGACCGGGGTTGGGGGTTGCGGGTTCGTAGAAGGAAAGAGCGGAATAAGACGCAAGGCTGCCTTCGGCAGGAGGCAAGGCTGGGAAGAACATCCCAGGTCGCAATGCTGGCAAAAAATCGCGCCAGGACGCAATGCCCGCTTCGCGGGGAGAGAACCGATTTTCGCTGCGAGAAAATTCTGTATGTAGTGAAGAGCAGCTGCAAGTTCTAAGAAAAAGCAAGAGAGACGGGGTTGAGGGTTGCGGGTTGCGGGTTCGTAAGTGCAAAAGAAACTGGTTGACCGTTGAACGGTTCTCCGTTCTCCGACAAGAATGAGAAAGAGCGTAAGAGTCGTGTCTAGCGTCTGGCAAGAGTGAGATCCCGTCCAAGAGCATTACGGGATGACCCTGAACAGGAGACCCCAAACAAAAGCCCCAAACAGGAGCATTTTGGGGCAGGCTCATTGGGATAGGCATATCGGGACAGGCTTTACGGGATAACAGTCTTTTCTTGCTTTCAGTAATTCTGACGACGCGACAGCTCATAAATCCTCGTTTGGGCGCTCAACCTGGATCTAATCTCATCCGTCGCGTTCTCTCTATAATCATTTCGCGGTTCTTAACCAAGAACCGGACACGAAGTGTCTTAACGATGAACCGCCCTTCTGCTCTTGATCTTAAATCCCCGCTTGAGCGGGGGGGACCGCTTGCGGTGGGGTGTGTGCTCTTTGAAGCTCGTTTCGAACTGCGCTCCTTTTCTAAAAATGTATCTCAAATGGGGCTATCTGTGTGTCACATGCTAGAGAATGGTTTCCCTATAATTCTCTTGTTTTCTCGAAGCGAAGCTCTCGACAAAGCTTCTTCACTGTCGATTCTTACGCTGGACGGGTCCACGGTCTGGGACGAACCAGGGACGCTTTTTCACAGCTCTCAGAGTCTCTTAGCTAGCGTCCAGCGCAAAGCATTTTTTCACAGCGCTCAGCGGGTTTTTGCTCTTAAGAGCACAGCGGTTCTTATGCTTGCAACTTGGAACACTGCAACTCACAACTGTTCTTTCGAAGGACGGGTTCATGATCCTGGACGAAGAACCAAGGACGGCTCTTCACAGCGCACAGCGTCTCTTCTCAGCCGCGAAGTAGGCCTTGCGTCCCACCGAAGGTGGCATCACTTCCGCCGATGCTTTTCGGCGCATCACTTCTCCGGACGTTTCTCCGGGCATCACTTCCTAGCGCCAGCGAGCCTCGTCTCCTGCCGAAGGAAGCCTTGCGACCCGGAGTGATCTTCGCCATCCTTGCGTCCGCCGATGTTCTTCGGTGCCTTGCTCTCTTTCCAGCGACCAGCGTGCAGCGTTTCTTTTGCCTAGCGGTTCCTACCCCGCGAAGCGGAACTGGCCTTTGCGAAGCAAAGACTGGCCACGCAAAGCGTGACTGGCTTTCTCCTGATCTCTCGTAGTCCTTCTGAACAAACTTTGCCTGCTCATCTGTCAAATATTGCGAAATATAAGCCATAAGGTACTCGTCAGGGTGATAAGTAAATGACAAAAGCCTTAATACGATGTTTTGCAGACGTTACCTGAAGTATGATATAACTAAGTATTCGAAAGCCGAGTTATGCACTCCATTTTGATGAGATTTCGATTTAAGGTATTATTGTATAGATGTTTTTTCACTGTTGAAAGTGGACTGTGCTTTCTTACTTAAGGGGAGGAAAGGATGAATATCAAGGACTTACGCTTCACCGAGAAGAAATGGGACTTCGTAAAACCTTTTCACATCGCAAACAACGTTTCCAGTTCCAAAGTCAACATTGAGGTCGAATTGGTCCTATCGGACGGAACGATCGGACTCGGAGAGTCATCCTCGTCCTTCAGAGTGAACGGGGAGAGCGGAGCCGCAATCTTTCAGCTCCAGAAAGAAATCCTTGAAATTATTAGAGATCTCGACGTCCGAGACTACAGGAGAATTTTCACAAAGCTCGATGCATATTCAAGAACGGCTCCCAGTTTGAAGGCCGCCATTCAGTTTGCCACTCTTCACGCCTTTTCCAGATTAATTTCTACGCCTGTCTATCAGATTCTTGGGGGGATGAAGGATTACGTCGAGACCGACAAGACGGTCAGTATCGGGAGTCTGGAAGAAACGGTCCATGACGCTAAGGAGATCTTCGAAGCGGGGCATAAAGTTATCAAGATGAAGGTCGGCGAAGATGTTAAGAGCGACATTGCCAGGGTACTGGCAGTCAATGATGTGATCAAGGGCGTCAGGTATGTTATAGATGCAAACACAGGCTACACAACCAAAGAAGCTTTGAGATTCATAGATGCAATGTACAGGAGCGACGTGCCCGTGGGGATATTCGAGCAGCCGGTGCCTGCCGAAGATTTTGAAGGGCTGAAAATAATCAGGCAGGGCTCCATGTATCCTGTTGGCGCAGATGAAAGCGCAAAGACGAAGTATGACGTTATGAGACTTATAAAGGAAGGCGCAGTCGATTACGTCAATATCAAACTCATGAAGTCGGGACTGTCGGACGCTCTTGCGATTGTAGAGATGTGTAACAGCGCGGGTATAGGTCTTATGATCGGCTGCATGAGCGAGTCTGGTATAGGAGTCTCTCAGAGCGTTCATTTCGCAGCCGGAACCGGCGCATTCACTTATCACGATTTAGATTCTCATTTACTGCTTAAGAATGTCGATCCTGTAGGATTCAGGCAGGAGAAAGATAGACAGTATCCAGTTCAATTCTGAGTTTTGTCATCACCCTTTAACGTGGGAAAAGGAGGTGCAAGAATGAAGCGAAGCTTCATACTGATTTCTCTAATGGTACTTCTTGTTGCAGCCATGGGATTTGCTGCGACACCGAAAGACACTCTTGTAATAGGCGCAAACACGGGGATCTTTATTACCATGGATCCGGCCGTTGCCTATGAGGTCTTTCCGAACAAAATCGTCGCCGCCATCTATGCTCAACTAGTCAAGCTAGAGGCAATTGACGGCGTCATCGTTCCAGTCCCAGACATTGCCGAGAGCTGGGAGATTTCCGATGATGGACTTACCTACACCTTCAATATCAGGAAGGGAGTCAAATTCTCCAACGGTGATGATCTGACAGCAGAGGACGTTCTCTTCTCTCTGAAGAGACCAATCGTTCTCGAGTCTGTTTCTGCGTGGTTCTTGGTCGATATCTTCGGCATAAACAAGGACAACGTGGATGAGAAAATACAGCAGATCGACGATTACACCGTGTCGATAACCTTGAACGCTCCTTATGCAGAAAACATCACACTCGGAATTCTATCCAACATGTTCACAGGTATTGTCAACAAAGACGTAGTCCTTGAACACGAAGTCGATGGAGACCTTGGTGGCGCATGGCTTACAGACCACTCTGCAGGCGCCGGCCCATACGTTCTCGTTCAGTGGGAAAGAAACAACGTTATCCTTCTAGAAGCCAACCGCTATTACTACGGTGAACAGCCTCCTATGCAGAGAATCATGGTAAGAGACATTCCAGAGGCATCCAACCAGAGACTTCTTCTCGAAAGAGGAGATATCGATGTGGCATGGGATCTCACGCCACAGCTGCTTGAAGAGGCCAAGAGAAATCCCGACATCGTTGAAGTCAAGGTTCCGGGACATTCAAACGAGTATCTAGCGATGAACGCTACATGGGGACCCCTTGCAAATCCAAAAGTAAGAGAAGCCGTAAGATTCTCAATCAATTACGAAGAGATAGTTGAGGACATTATGCTCAATAATGCTCTCCTAGTTCAGGGTTTCATAAACAAGGGTTACTTCGGCTACGTCGAAGAGAACCCGTTCTACCAGGATGTTGAAAAGGCAAAGGCTCTTCTAGCCGAAGCAGGTTATCCTGATGGATTCGAAGTCGAGCTTCTGACTAGCAACACTGACACGAGAAAGGCTGAGGCCGAGAAGATTCAGGCCGACCTGGCGCTTTCAGGAATAAAGGCCAACATAGTAATAATGCAGTCTTCTCAGATGTACGCCAAGTACCGTGCACAGGGTCATCAGATGATAATCGCCGGTTGGGGTAATGACTATCCCGATCCGGACAACCTTGCGATGGCTCATGCCAGCTACAGGGCAAATCAGCTAGCATGGAGAAATGCATGGTACGATGACTATGCAGCGACACTTTGTGAGTGGGGTCAGATAGAGCCCAATCCAGACAAGCGTGAACAGATTTACAAGGATCTTACAGAATACTGGTTCCACAACGGACCTTTTGCGATGCTTTACCAGACCGTAGAGTTCTGGGGAATTCGCAAAGAAGTCAAGAACTTCGATGAAGCCGCTTTCGGCTACGGAATGTTGTTCGACTTCACTAAGGTCTCCAAATAAAGTATCCCCCGCCCCGCTCAGCCGAGCGGGGCGTTGCTTTCTAAAAAATCGGTTATTGATACGGGGGTAAATCTATGAACTTCGGACAATTCTTACTCAGAAGATTATTCTTAATGATCATAGTTCTCTTCGGAGTCGCCTGTATTGTCTTCTTTATTGCAAATGTAATACCCGCCGACCCGGTCGGCGCGATTCTTGGAGGCAATGCACCTCCTGAGGCCGTTGATAGACTCAAGGCAAAGCTGGGTTATGACCAGCCACTCATAATCAGATTCGGTAAATTCATCACCGGTGCGGTTCAAGGAGATTTCGGTGTTTCCTTGAAGACTTCTAATCCCGTTATGGAAGATATTCAGAACTATTTCCCCGCCACGATGGAGCTTGCTCTCGTTGCGATTGTAATATCTATCATACTTGGGATTACGCTGGGTATATTATCTGCCGTTCACCGTAATAAAGCCATAGACCAGTTTTCGAGAGTCTTCTCGATCCTGGGGGTGTCTATGCCTGTTTTCTGGATCGGACTTCTTCTTCTGCTTGTCTTCTATTTCAAGCTAGGCTGGCTTCCGGGAAGCGGGAGACTGGGTTTCTTCACCTATCCACCACCCAGAGTAACTGGAATGTATTTAATAGACTCGATTATAGCGGGCCAATGGGACACATTCAAAGAGGCTCTGCTGCACATTCTTCTTCCTGCATTCGTTCTCGGTTATAACGCAACTGCATCCATAGCGAGGATCACAAGGGCCAGTATGCTGGACGTACTGAGGCAGGATTTCATAAGAACGGCAAAATCAAAGGGTTTGAGGAAGAACATAGTCATTTATCGCCATGCTCTTCGAAACTCTCTGATACCAACCGTCACGATAATCGGGTTAGTCTTTGGAAGCCTGCTAGAGGGAGCTGTTCTGACTGAAACGGTCTTCTCCTGGCCCGGTCTGGGCAGATACATAACCACCGGAATGCTCTTCCTTGACTATCCGGCAGTAATGGGTGGAACTCTATATATTGCCCTTATCTACTCAATCGCAAACCTAATTGTAGATATTCTTTACGCTCTTCTCGATCCAAGGATGAGGATGTGATCTAGATGGCTAAGACAGTGAAAGTATCTAAACCATTCATGGATGATTTGAAGCACACAGTCTTTCTCTGGAGAAAGAGCCGCCTTACAATGGTCGGATCGGCATTGATTCTGATCTTTCTTCTCATGGCAGCTTTTGCGCCACTTATTGCTCCATACGATCCCGTACAGCAGAATCTGCAGGACAAGCTGCAGGCTCCCAGTTGGCAGCATCTCTTTGGAACTGATCAGTTCGGAAGGGATATCTTCAGCAGGGTAGTTATAGGATCGAGAATCGCTCTGTGGATTATATTCCTGGTTTCGGTAATCAGTGGCTCAATAGGTATCATTGTGGGTGTTACGGCGGGCTATTTTGGCGGGATTGTTGACGAGGTGCTCATGAGAATAACCGACATGTTCCTGGCCTTTCCAAGTCTCGTGCTCGCTATGGCCTTTGCGGCTATGCTGGGGCCAAATCTAACAAACACGATAATTGCCATATCTATTGTCACGTGGACTACATACGCGAGGCTTTCAAGAGCGGAAGCTATAAAAGTCAAATCGCAACCATATATTGAAGCAATTCGCGCGGCCGGCGGAGGCAATCTCAGGATAATGTTCCTTCACGTGCTTCCGATGTGTATCTCTCCCGTTCTGGTTCAGTTGACTCTCAGGATGGGAACCATAATCCTCACCGCAGCAAGTCTCGGTTTCCTCGGGTTGGGCGTTCAACCTCCAACACCGGAGTGGGGAGCCATGGTTTCCGATGGAAGGAATTACCTGATCGATCAGTGGTGGATATCTACCTTCCCGGGAATATTCATTGCTTTCGTCGTTCTTGGATTCAATCTCCTCGGTGACGGAATAAGAGACATGCTCGATCCAAGGTTGAGGAGGTAATCGTATGGAACTAAGAGGAAAACTGCTTGACATATCTAACCTGAAGGTCTCTTTTCACACATACAGGGGAGTAGTGAAGGCACTGAACGGAGTTGAACTCTGGATGGATTCCGGAGATAGGCTCGGAGTAGTGGGAGAAACCGGCTGCGGAAAGTCAGTAACGTCGCTCGCGGTAATGCGATTGATAGAACAGCCAGGAGAGATTCAGGAAGGAAAAGTTATTTTCAACGGCACGAATCTTGTTGAACTCTCTGAAGAGAAGATGAACAGAGTAAGGGGCGTTGAGATGTCGATGATCTTCCAGGAGCCGCGTTCATCACTGAACCCAGTAATGAAGGTAGGCTATCAGATAGGAGAGTCTATTGCGAAATCCAAGAAGATCAAGATCAAACAGACCTACCCGGAGGTCAAAGAGATGCTCCGCCTTGTCGGGCTCGATCCCGAAAGAGTTATGAACAGTTATCCTCATGAGCTTAGTGGCGGAATGTCACAAAGAGTGATGATAGGAATGGGCCTTGCAAGTCATCCTAAGCTGCTAATCGCAGACGAACCAACATCCGCTCTTGACGTTACCATTCAAGCTCAGATTCTTGAGTTGCTCGACGAACTGGCCAGAAAGATGGGCAACGCCGTCATGTTGATTACGCACGATATGGGTGTCGTTGCCGAGTTCTGTGACAAGGTCCTTGTAATGTACGCCGGAAACTCGGTCGAATATGCGTCAACAGCCAAACTGTTCGAAAAGCCGTTACATCCTTACACGGGCGGTTTGCTTCAGGCGGTGCCTAGAGTAGGAAGAACAGATGAACTCATGGCAATAAAGGGAACTGTTCCCGATCTGGTTAACCCTCCATCTGGCTGCCGATTCCATCCGAGATGTCCGCACGCGATGGATATCTGCAAAGTGGAAAGGCCACCATTTGTGGAGATCGAACCCGATCATTATGTTGCCTGCTATCTCTTCAAAGGAAAGAGCGAGGTGAGAGAAGATGGCTGAGACCTTGATCAAGATCAAGAACCTGAAGACTTACTTCCCGGTTAAGAAGTCGATCTTCTCGAAGAAGCTCTTTGTTAGGGCAGTAGACGACGTGAATATGTACATTCCAACGGGCTCAACCTTTGCCGTGGTCGGAGAGTCTGGCTCGGGAAAGACGACTCTTGCCAGAACTGTTTTGAGGCTTATCGAGCCGACCTCAGGTGAGATAGAATTCGAAGGAAAGGACATACTTGGACTCAAAGGCAGGGACCTGCTCGAAGTTAGAAGAAATATGCAGATCGTTTTCCAGGACCCGTACAATTCGCTTCATCCCAGAAAACTGATTAAGAACATAATTGGGGAAGGAATGAAGATTCATTTCAAGATCACCGACGTCGAAATAAGAGACAGGATAGCGGCCGTTCTGAAAGAAGTAGGGTTGATAGACGATCACATGTACAGATACGCACATGAATTCTCTGGTGGGCAACGTCAGAGAATCGCATTTGCGAGAGCCATGGTTCTCAAACCGAAGTTCATCGTCCTTGACGAGCCAACCTCGGCGCTGGATGTCTCAGTTCAGGCAATGGTTCTCAAAATGATGAAAGAGATAAAGGTTCAAGAAAATCTGACGTATATGTTCATAACACACAATCTGTCTCTAGTGGATTATATTGCCGACAGAGTGGCCGTTATGTATGTCGGAGAAGTAGTTGAGATGGGCGACAAGAGCACGATATTCGAGCATCCCTCTCACCCATACACTGATCTGTTGATGGCTTCCAACCCTGTCCCGGATCCGAAGTTCGTAAGGGAGAAGCGTTTGATGAAAGGGGAGATACCCAGTTCGATCAATCCGCCATCGGGCTGTAGATTCCATAACAGATGTCCATTTGCCGATGAGAGATGTGAGAGAGAAGCACCTGAGTTGAGGGAGATAAAACCCGGTCATTTTGTAAGGTGCCACTATCCACTCTGAGATCCTGATACTACTATGAGGCATGTCCATTGCGGCATGCCTTTTTCTTGGATGCTTGTTATTCCGATACTTTGATCTTGGATTTCTGAACTATAAGAACTCCGAGAAGAATAGCAGCCATAGAAAGGATCATGAGAAAATTGATCTTCTCGCCGAGAAAGATGGCTCCCAGAGAGACGGCGACAAGAGGATTTATATATGCATAAGTACCGGCTTTTGTTGCGGGCCACTTTTGAAGAAGATATATGTAGCTGCTGTAGGCAATCAGGGACCCGAAAACAACGAGATAAGCGATTGCCAGAAAAGAGTTCATCGAGAACCTTACTCTGGAAAACTCACCGCTAACGGCCGAAACAAACATCAGCCCCACACCACCCGCAAACATCTGAATCCCGATATTTGACACTATCGAACTTTTCCCCTTGAAGGTTCTTGAGAGTACCGTTCCAGTAGACCAGAGGAAGCTGGCAGAGAGAAGCATAAGTATTCCTGGGATGTCGATAGAAATACCATGTTCGGCAGGAACCAGAAGAAAGTAGACACCGAAAAAACCCAGTAGAAGTCCCGAAAGCGCCTTCAAAGTCAACCGAGTAGTTCTAATGAAAAAGTGCTCCAATACCCCGGCAAAGATCGGGATGGTAGCCATTATGAGAGAAGCAACACCTGAATCTACCCACTGTTCTGCAAACACAACGAGGCCATTTCCACCGAGCAACATGAATAGACCGATAAGCGACAATTTAGCAGACTCGCGCTTGCTTGCGGGAAAGGCGTAGCCTCTGATATACGAGAAAGCAATCATAATTAAGCCAGCTATGAGGAACCTCACGCCGGCAAAAAACATCGGCGGCATTCCCTCAACACCGATTTTTATTGCCAGATAGGTCGATCCCCAAAAGAAACTGACGAGAATATAAGCGAGGATCGCCATTCCATCTCCACTTCTCTTCAAGACAGAACCTCAGCCTTCCGAGTGGTAATCGGGATAATGATCGAATTATCTAATAACTTTCAGTTAAAAACAATACGGTTTAGAAACTTTTGTGAGAAGGGAAAGACGAGGCGGGGGTAGCGGGTTGGGTTGGAAAGAGCGGAATAAGACGCAAGCCTGCCGCCGGCAGGAAGTGACGCTCGCTGGCGCGAGGAAGTGATGCGCCGAGAAACATCGGCGGAAGTGATGCCACCTTCGGTGGGACGCAAGGCCCGCTTTGCGGGGATGAAAACTCTTGGAGAGCAAAAGAGACTACTCGCCGTTGAACGGCTCTCCGTCTCCGCCGAGAAAAATCTGTTCTTCGTTCCAAAGCGAGGATCTGTCCTTCGTTCTTAGAATTCGCTGATCGCTTGTAAAAGCTCAGTTGCAAGTTCCAAGATGCAAGTTGTAAGAAAAAGAGGGAAGAACGGGGTTGGGGGCTGCGGGTTCGTGGTAGGAAAGAGCGGAATAAGACACAAGGCT